>Ga0209553_1000669_pt1 | contig 17598 bp, 19 predicted proteins | sample LauGreFBDMM110DN_2_FD_188217 | JGI IMG/M metagenome (GOLD analysis project Ga0209553, IMG submission 188217) | Freshwater lake microbial communities from Lake Michigan, USA - Fa13.BD.MM110.DN (SPAdes) (version 2) | ecosystem: Environmental > Aquatic > Freshwater > Lake | place: Lake Michigan...
GGAACCTGGCTTTGACCACGCCTTGTTTGGTTTTTCAGATACCCACGGTGCACGTGTCATTGATTCCACACCACCAGCAATGATCAGATCTGCGCGACCTGCACAGATTGCTTCTGCCGCCGATGCAACAGCTTGTAGCCCGGAGGCACACAATCTATTTACGGTGTAAGCAGGGACTTCGACCGGGAAACCTGCAAGCAGTAGCGCCATGCGCGCAACGTTGCGGTTGTCATCTCCTGATTGATTTGCCGCACCTAAGATCACTTCATCGATATTTGCTGGAGAAAGTGAAGAGCGATTCACAATTGCTTGCAATGTTGCGGCAGCTAAATCATCACTGCGAACTTTGGCAAGTGCTCCCCCATATCTACCGACGGGAGTTCTGACTGCGTCAACGATGTAAGAATTCATTATCGGCTCAGTACTGATTTCATTGATGCAAGTAATGCGGCTTGAGCATTTGCCGGTAGCGAGTCACTGCGCCATGCGACGTATTGATCGGGGCGCACAAGAACGCAGCCATCTTCGGCAACTTCGCGCAGACGAGTCCAGTCTTCATAGAGATCTGTGTACTGGCGACCTGCCCCGATAACGTGAACATCGATCTCAACGCCGAGTTCCTTTGCAACTGCGCTAGCGGCGGCGGCCCATTTCTCACCAGAGATTCCGGTGAGAAGTGCGAACTTGCCTTTGCCGGTGATGTCTTTAGTGCTGACCTTGTACCCGTCTTTTCCTAGCCATGCATGGGGCAGACGCGCACCTGGCCATGTGGTTGGGTGGTAGTACAGCTCAGGATCGCGAGTCATTGCCGGCTCAGTAGTTCCATCTTTAAGAACCGCACTTGATGCATAGCGCTGTCCGAGTTCAACACCGTGAGCGTTAAATTCATAATCTTTAAGTTCGAGTGCAGTTTTAAGTTCGGCGCGACGCTTGGCACCTTCTGGAGTGTTATCGCGACGAGCTTCAATACGAGTCTGCATCACCTTGGGATCATTGGTATCTAAGATTCCAAGCGCCTGCAAGATTCCACCAAATTCTTCGATGCTCTTATTGGCGCGTAGCACAATCTGCTTTGCTATAGGTGCGCGCTCTGCGGTGTAAGAATCAAGGAGAGCTTCACCTGCTTTGCCCTGTAGCACGTAGGCGAGTTTCCAAGCCAAATTAAAGGCATCCTGCACAGAGGTATTAGACCCCAACCCATTTGATGGTGGGTGGCGGTGAGTGGCATCTCCCATGCAATACACGCGCCCGTTATTCATTTTTGTGGCGTACATCTTGTTGTTGCCCCAGACCGAAGTTGATTCAATCTTTACTTCCAGCTCTGGTTCTCCGACAAGATTGCGAACAAGTGAGATAGCCATCTCATCTGTGACCTCTGGTGCTGGCTGGCTAATGTCATAACCCCAAACAATTAACCACTCATCCCATGGTCGAACCATGCGTACTAAGCCAAGGCCGATGCCACCGATTGTTGAACCTGGTTGTAGTACCCAGTAAAGAACACTTGGGCGGTGTGCCACGTATTGCGAGAGATCGGCCTTGAAGACGATATTCATTGACCCCGCAATATCCATCTGACCTTCCATCGGAAGTTGCGCTTGTTCTGCCACCTTGCTGCGCCCGCCATCTGCGCCCACCAAATACTTACTGCGAATGGTGTACTCAGTTCCGCTGATGCGATCAAGCACAGTAGTTGTTACGCCAGTTGCATCTTGGACGAAACTAATGAATTCAGTATTGAAGCGAACTTTACTGCCAAGCTTTGCTGCGCGTGTCAGCAGAATTGGCTCGAGCAGGTTCTGTGGAATATCGCAGTTCTGCGTTGGACTAGAAAGTGTGTAGTCAGCTTCGCGTAGTGGGTGGGTGCCCCACGTGTGAATACGGCCAATCTCTTCTCCGGTAAGAGAGGTACAAAAAACTGTATCTCCCATGAGTTCGTGCGGAACAGCTTTTTCAAGCACATCTTTTTCTACTCCGAAGTCGCGGAAGATTTCCATCGCACCTTGGTTTGTAATATGAGCTCGTGGTGTATTTGCTGTCCATTGGTACTTAGTGATGACAATATGATCAGCGCCATGGGATGCAAGTCCTACTGCGGTACTAAGTCCGGCAGGTCCGGAACCGACTACTAGTACATCGGTCTCAATGGTCATTGTGCTCATTTACTTGCTCCTTTTATCTATTACTGTGGCATCGGTCTTCTCTAGTACTTCTTCAAAACTTACCCCTGCGGCAATTTCTCGTAAAATAAAACCCTCTGGTGAAGTGTCCATCACACACAAATCGGTGATAACTCTATGGGCTACCCGCTTACCTGTCAGTGGCAGCGTACATTTCTTGAGCAACTTTGAGGTGCCGTTCTTCGATACATGCTCTGTGAGCACAATAACTCGACGGGCGCCGTGAACTAAATCCATGGCACCGCCCATTCCTTTTACTAACTTGCCCGGGATGATCCAGTTGGCAAGGTCGCCTTCGGATGAGACTTCCATTGCACCCAAGACTGCAACATCAACTTTGCCTCCGCGAATCATGGAGAAGGAGCTGGCAGAGTCGAAAAATGAGGCTCCGGGAAGGGCCGTCACAACTTCTTTGCCGGCATTGATTAAATCTGGATCCACCTCTTCTGGATATGGATATGGACCAACACCCAAGAGACCATTCTCTGAATGCAAAATTACTGAAACCGTTGGGTTGAGAAAATTCGGAATCAGGGTTGGAAGCCCGATTCCAAGGTTTACATATTCGCCATTTCGCAACTCTTGCGCCGCCCGCTTGGCCATACCTTCACGTGTTAATGTCATAGCAATCACCGCGTCCTAACTGTGTATTGCTCGATGCCCTTATCGGCGCTCTGTTCTGGCGTGAGTTGCAAAACTCGCTTGACGTAAATTCCTGGTAGATGAACGTGATCTGGCTCAATCTCACCGGCTTCCACCACGTGTTCTGCTTCAACGATTGTTATGCGCCCAGCCATAGCTGCATTGGGATTGAAATTGCGGGCAGCTTTTCTAAATACGCAGTTTCCTTGGGTATCTGCAATGAATGCGCGAACAAGAGCAAAATCTGTAGTAATTGATTTCTCTAAGATGTATTGCTTGCTATCAAACTCGCGCACTTCACGCGGCGTGGAGAATTTAATAACATTACCTGCTAAGTCATAACGCGTAGGAAGCTGACCTGTTTCCACATAGGTGCCAACTCCAGCGGGGGTGTAGAAAGCTGGAATTCCAGCGCCGCCAGAGCGTAGTTTTTCAGCCAAGGTTCCTTGTGGAGTGAGCTCAAGTTCAATGAGTCCATTGAGGTACTGGCGCTCAAACTCTTTATTCGTTCCGATATAGGAGGCGGTGACATGGCTGATGCGGCCTGCTTCAAGAAGAATTCCAAGACCTCCCCCATCAACCCCGCAGTTATTGGAAACAATCTTTAAATCTTTGCTTCCTTTGCGAAGTAGCCCATGGATTAACTCGTTGGGAACACCAACTAGTCCAAAACCGCCGACAGCAAGTGATGAGCCGTCGAGGATGTCGGTGACGGCTTCATCTGCAGATGTAACAACTTTGTTGGACATTTATTTAGCTTTCACCAAGACAAAATCGTGGTCGAGCAAGAGATTGCCATCGCCTTGTTTGATAAAGGTCTTGATCAAAGAACCTTTTACTCCAAAAACGGTGTCGCTATCTAGGTAAGCCGATTCTTTATCAAAGATATGGGTTGTCACTGAAGTAAATCCAGCTGCCTCAACGATTGCATGAATATGGGCAGCGCGCCATTCGTGTCGGTTTACTGAACGCAACATCTTTCCCACCGGGCCATCAGCTGGGATTGGATACGGAACAGGGCGAATTGTCTTGAATTCATATCGACCTTCGCTATCGGATTTAAATCGCCCGCGAAGGTTTCCATGGACATCACCCGAATCTTGAATGTCATACAGGCCATTTGCATCCGTCTGCCAGACATCAATCGATGCTCCAACTATCGGATTGCCCGCTATATCGATTACGCGACCACGCACAATCGCCGGCTCTCCTTCTGAGAGGGCGCGCCTGACAATGCTTGCGCCATTTTCTAGAAGTGGGGCGCCGAGAACATGAAATGGCCCAAGGATTGTTGGCTCAGTGGCTAAGTCATCGCCCTTGGCATGGTTAATGAGATCGACCAAACTAGATAAACCTAACGTGTCTGAGAGAAGAATAAATTCCTGACGAACATCAGAGCACATATCTCCGGAGTCGGTAAGGAATTTAATTCCAGCAAGCCACTCTTCATCAGTTAGACGAACTTCCTTAGCGAAGGCGTGCAAGTGCTTAACCAGGCTCTCCATGATCTGCTTCAGGCGCGCATCAGGAGTGGCTGCAAAGCTTGCGATAACTTCGGTGGTTAATTCATTTTCTGTTGTAGCCATTTCTAGCCTTCTCTCTTTTTAGATACGACATACCTGGTTGGGAATAAGGAAACTTTGTCTCGAGTGATGAGTCCCCAGAGACCTCGTGGAGCAACGAGGACAGAGATAATTGCAAAAGCACCGAGGATAATTAAATAGATAGATCCGTAATCTCTCAATTGATCTTGAAGGAAGAAGAAGAGGATTGCTCCCAGTATTGGACCTTCAATTGTTCCCAATCCTCCAACTACCACGATAAATATCATGATTGCGCTGTAATTAACGCTGAAAATGTCATCGGGTTGTACACGCAAATTAGTCAGTGCGATGAGTGCTCCAGCGGCTCCGAACCCCATAGCAACCAGTACAAAGACAGCGCGCTGAGCTGCAGTCACATTGACTCCAAGGGTTCCGGCGGCAGTTGCATCGTCGCGAATAGCTGTCAGAGCAAGCCCAAGCCTACTTCGCATGAGGAGGAAGGTACTCACAAGAATTACAATTGCAACTACTAGTGCTGCTAGGTAGACAAATCTGATGCGAGATTCGCGTTCTGTATCAGCAAAGACAGCAACTGAGATACCCGCACCCCCGCCAAGAGATTGAAACTGAACTACTATGAGTTTAATAATTTCTGCGATAACCCATGTGCCGATTGCAAAATATCCACCTTTGAGGCGAAAAACGAGAAATGAGAGTGGGATGGCAAGTAGGCCGGTAAAGAGTGCGGCCAGAATCAAGCCAGGAATAACTTCAAGGCCCCTGAGATTAGTGAAGGCGACAAGTGCATAGGCACCGATTCCAATAAATGCTTGCTGCCCAACTGAGACTAAGCCACCAAAGCCCGCAAGCAAGTTCCACATTGTTGCAATGATGATTAGAACAAATAGATCTACAAACTTGACCTGGTAGGACATATCGAGTGTGGATGGAACTAAGAAGAGCGCAAGCAGGGTGAGCCCAAAAATCGGTATAGCGAAGTTGCTGACTTTTGAACTGCGTTTAATGAGAGTACTCATCGCGCTACTTTCCCCTCTGCTTGGGTAAGAGACCTTGTGGTCTGATTAATAAGATAAGGATGAAGACGATGTGGCCGGTTAAGACACCGTAAGCGGGGTTTATTTGTGCGCCAATACTTTGCGCAACTCCTAGAACGATGCCACCCAACAGCGTTCCCCAAAGAGAACCTAATCCGCCAATGATTACTGCTTCAAAGGCGAAGATCAGCGCGATTGGTCCAAGGCTGGGTGAGAATTGAGTGCGCATGCCAAAGAGAATTCCGGCTATTCCAGCGGCAAAGAGCCCAATCCCGGTTGCAAGTCCGTAAATATGACGATTGTTGATACCCACTAATTCTGCTGCTGTTGGGTCATCACTGGTAGCGCGCATTGCGCGACCACCACGTGTGCGCATTAAATAAAAGTGAATCGCCAAAGTGAGTAGAACACCGATTGCGAAGGTGAGTAGTGGAAGCAGGCCGATATAAATGGAATCCGTAATCTTGATACTTGATGACCCCAATGAATCAGTTTGGATGCTACGAGTATCTGAACTGAAAACCTTTAGTAGTACATTTTGAATAATGATACTGAAAGCAAATGTAATGAGTAGCGGGGAAAGCACTCCCATTGATATTGATTTATTTAACAGTGAGCGCTGTAATGAGTAGCCGAGAAGCGCCATAACAGGCAAGATCGCAATAGTGCCGAGCCATAAATTAGATTGACCAGCGACTGTGAGCACTAGAAAGGCAGCAAGTATCGAGAAGTCACCATGTGCAAGATTTACGATGCGCATAACTCCAAAGACTAGTGAAAGTCCAGATGCTAATAGTGCATAAAGACCGCCAGTGAGCAAGCCTTGTAATAATGCATTAGTCCATACCATTTATTGGACACCAATCCCGAAGTATGCATTTTTTATATCCTCGCGCTGTAACTCATCACTTTTGCCGGAAAGTACAGACCGACCTTCAAGTAACACTGATGCGGTAGTTGATGCACGAAGTGCTTGTGAAACATCTTGTTCTACCAACAGCACCGAGGTTCCTTGCGCAGTAATCTGACCGAGAGATGCATAGACCTGAGCCACAACTACCGGCGCAAGACCAAGTGATGCTTCGTCAATGAGAAGTAGATCTGGATTAGCCATGAGCGCCCTTGCGATTGCCAGCATCTGAAGTTCACCACCAGAACAATGAAAACCAAGGCGAGCCCAGCGGTCGGCTACGAGTGGATAGAGCTCACGGACGGTATCGACATTCCAGTAGCCGGAACGTTTTGAATAGGCGCCTACCTTGACATTCTCCTCAACTGTAAGAGAAGGAAAGATTCTGCGCCCTTCAGGTACCAAAGAAATTCCTCGCTGCACTCTTTTATGACCACTTACGTGGCTGAGGTCCTCGCCATGAAAGCGAACGGAGCCCGATGTGGGCTTCATTCTTCCTGCGATGATGTTGAGCAGAGTCGATTTTCCGGCACCATTTGCACCGATTACTGAGTGCACCGCGCCTTTTTCAAGCGTGAGTGAAATGCCAAAAAGGGCCTGTAAGTCACCGTAATGACCTGTGACATCTTTGATTTCAAGCAGAGCCATTACTCACCTGCAATCTGGAAATCATTTCCAAGGTAAATCTCGATGACCTTAGGGCTAGCTAAGACTTCACGAGGATCTCCGATTGCAATTACATTTCCACCTGCGATACACATGAGGCGATCTACGACCGAGACCAAGGCGTGCACAATATGTTCAATCCAGACAATGGTGACACCATCCTTTTTTAATTCTGTGATGATGTTAAGCAGCGCTGGAAGCTCGGAGTCAGTTAACCCTCCGGCAATTTCATCTAAAAGAATAATTTTTGGCTCAGAGGCAACTGCCCGAGATAACTCAAGACGTTTTCGGTCGAGTAGGCGCAGTTTGCCTGCGGGTGTATTGAAATAGTCAGATAACCCGGTGCGTTCGATTGCCGCAATCGCATTCTGCTGTCTTTTCTTAGCATTCTCTCTCTGCGGTGCGAAGTTTGTAGCAACAAGAACATTTTCAAATACCGTCATATCCGCAAATGGTCGGGGTATTTGAAAGGTCCGCGAAATTCCAAGACTTGATCGCTGTGCTGGCTTCAACCTATTAACATTTGAACCATCAAAAATAATATCTCCAGAATCCTGAATTTCATTTCCATTAATAAGATTGAGCAGAGTTGATTTGCCGGCTCCATTGGGTCCAACTATTCCGAAGGCCTCTCCCTTTTTGACAGCAAACGAGAGTGATTGGGCGACGACCACGCTTCCAAAACTCTTATTGAGATCTTTGATCTCAATCAAATCGCTAGACATTATCAGCCTTATCTTTTCGGAGGATTTATCATTTGTTAAAAATGACCTACTGGGAAACACAGTTGGCGGTGAATACCTTCTTCACCGCCAACTGTGTTTCTTCAGTTATTAGTTACTTATTACTTCAGTGCTTCAGCTTTCCCACCAAGTGGGATCATCTTTCCTGAAACATTTGAAACGATAACTAGGTCATACTTCTTCTTGTTGATGCCTGAACGCCACTGTCCACCAGTTAATGGTGTCTTTGCAACGTTAGGTACTGGACCAGATGTCCAGTCCACTGTGCCAACAACTGTATTGATTTTTAATTTGGCAAGTGCGGCCACAACAGCCTTTGAATCAGTTGACTTCGCTGACTTCAGAGTCGCTGCCATCACTTCAAATAGTGCATGTGAGAAGCCTAGAGGTTGAGTCCATTGCTTCTTTGTGCTCTTTTCATACGCTGCAGCAAGTTGCTTCGCTGACTGACGAGTGAGGCTTGACTTAAATGGAGATGTCGGGTGCCACCACACTTCAGTCGACAAGTTCTGCCCTGTAGTGCCTAGCGCTTCAATTGTGGAAGGGAAAAGTAGCGCCTTTCCAATCGTTGCAACCTTTGGCTTATATCCCTGCTGTACTGCTTGCTTCCAGAAAGTTCCAAAATCAGGTGGAATTGGTACACCTAGAAGGACTTCTGCCTTAGCAGCTTTGAATGCAGAGATTTGTGATGTGAAATCTTGGGTTCCATTTGGATAGAGACCTGGATTTGTAATTGCGTATCCAGCTTTCTCAGCCGCAGGAGGGAAGCCATTTGGAGAACTCCATGCTCCTCCATCTGGATCATTTGGCCATAGTGCAGCAGCCTTCTTGTTATTGTCTACCTGTGACCAAATATCTTGGTATGTAGCAACAACATCTTCTAGACCCCAGAAGAAGTGGTAGGTGTACTTAAATGGGACTGGCTTTGCCGGATCCTTTTGGCGGCCAAGGAAGTATGCCTGCCAAGGAGCAACAGTAGTGATACATGGAATCGCATTAGCTTCACACTGATCGGCAACTGGGTTGACGATATCTGGTGTGCTTGATGCAAGAATCATGCTGACGCCATCGCGGTTAATCAAGTCAGCGGCGGCACTTGCAGCAACACTTGAGCTTGACTGGGCATCTTTCAGAATAATCTTTACTTCGTAGCGATTTCCGCCAAATGCTATGGGATTCGTATCAAAGTGCTTTGTCATCGCATCAATGACGTACTTATCTGCTTCACCAAAACCAGCAAGTGGGCCAGTCTGTGGGGAAACGAAACCGATCTTTATTGTCTTCGTAGCTGCCTGTGCCGGCCACGTCGTCAAAGTAACTGTCATGAACATCGTTGGAATAAGTACTCCAACGATTATTTTTAACTTTCTGCTTCCAACCATTGCTTGGGCTCTCCTCATCTGGGCGGTTGTATTTCTAGGATTCGTCATCGGGGCGAGATCCTGTATTAGCGTTACTGAGTAATTCCATGATTCCATCTTTATCGAATGGCCTTGGATTTACATACTTCGCAGAAGAAATTACATCTGCAACTTCTTCTGTTCTTTCGATTGGGTATCCGATTTCTTTTAGTGAGGTTTGAGCTCCCACTTCTTTTGCAAGATCCCATAACCCCTGCGCAGCTGAGCGTGCTGAGAGCACCTCAGCAACTTCATTGAGTTGAGTTGTTGCAAAACCTTGGTTGTACTGAACTGCCCATGGGAGAACGGCTGAATGCATCGGCGCATGAGGTAGGTCAAACATTCCCCCTAATGTGTGGCAAATTTTGTGGTGGATGCCCATAGTCGCATTGTTAAGCGAGAATCCGCAGAGCATGGAACCCCGTAATAAGTCTGTGCGGGAACTCAGATTATTTATATTTTCACGAATTCCACGAAGCCCGGATGTAAAAATTGTTATACCTTCAAGGGCAGCCTGCTTAATTTCTGGAGTTACCTCAGGTGCATATAAAGCCTCTACTGCATGCGCTATTGCATTCATTCCGCTGTTTACAGAAATAGAATATGGAAGTGAGAGAGTGAGTTCTGGATCGTAAATAGTTGTCTTTGGAAGAACCGCAGCACTACGCCCAGTGGTCTTCTGATTATTGCTCGTTCTGCCCCAGATTGAGGTCATCTCACTGCCTGCATAAGTCGTTGGAATTGCCATGAGATCAATCGCGCAATCCAGAGCAATGATCTTTCCAAGTCCTGTTGCTGATCCGCCACCAATTGTGAGCACTAAATCAATTTGCTCTTGGCGCGCTGCACTTGCGATGAGTGAACTAAATTCATCGGGAACATGCATGACTACGTGGCTAACACTTTGGATCACAAGAGACCCGAGCTCAGATTGAAGACGCGCTGCATGTTTAGCGGCGCTTTCATCAGAGATAAGTAGGACTCTTTTTTTATTGAGCAGTGCAATTTCATCTGCCACTTGCGATAGGGCACCGGATGCAAATATGACTCTGGGCGAATTGGTCATTGCAATTAAATTCATTCGCACCCCCATTTGTTCGCATAGTGAACTATTGTTCGATATACGATACATTAGTGAATTAAGTAGAGAATTGTCAATGGATAACCGGACACGGTTTAGTAACGATTAGGGGGATCTCATGGAGAAGTCGGCTGAACTAGCTCGCTCTGAGAGCATTCAATCTCTTCATCGTGGCATTGAGGTTCTAAAAGCTTTCGACCGCGATCACTCGAGAATGACTTTAACTGAGGTTGCAGCACTCACCGGCTTAACACGTGCAACTGCACGAAGGTTTCTCATTACCTTGGTTGAAATGGGTTACGTTGGAAACCAAACTAGATACTTCTTTCTCCGTCCAAAAATTCTGGAACTCGGTAACTTCTATCTTTCATCACTTTCATTTAACGATGTCGTTCAGCAACATCTCAATGATCTCGCTGGCGAGTTACATGAATCAGCATCGGCTTCGGTTTTAGAATTCCCAGACATTATTTATGTGGCGAGAGCGGCAACGAATCGTGTTATGACGATTGGTTTAACAGTTGGCACTCGGCTTCCTGCGATCTATACATCAATGGGTCGGGTCATGCTCTCTCAATTGACCAAAGAAACCCTCAATAGATATTTAAAAGATTTAGAAATCAAGCCACTCAATAAGTTCTCTGTCACATCGAAAAAGTTACTTTTAACTGAGATTGCAAAGGCTTCCGAGCAAGGCTGGTATTTGCTCGATCAAGAGCTAGAAGTCGGACTTCGTTCACTTTCCGTTCCGATTGGTACACATGTGAATGACACCTATGCTGCAATCAATGTTTCTGTGCCAGCTTCAAGAGTGGGCATAGATTCGCTCACACAGCAGATTTTGCCTCGTTTACAAAATGCAGCTCGCAAAATTGATAAAGATATCGCCGACTTGTGGCCGAAGTAGTAATAATCCTTCAAACCTATCTGCTTCAAAAGCCTCCTTCACGCTGTGACCTGGAGCGCACTGTCCTACAATTGCCCTCATGTCACAGAAGGATGCATTCAAGCGGATTATCTATATCCCTTTTGACCATCTGCATCGCGACTTTGGTGCTCTAAAAGGCGCTGACCCAAAAACAGATCTGATTGTCATGGTGGAAAGTGCCCGCATGACTACCGGGCGAAACTGGCATAAAGAGCGGCTCTTCTTTCTTATCTCTAGTGCTCGCCACTTTGCAAAGTCACTCGAGGTTGAAGGCTTCACCGTGGAATACCTCAAGGCGCCCACCACAGTTGATGGCTTAAAAGAGATTGCAAAGAAATATCCAAAGCTACCCGTCATCTGCGCCGAGCCAAGTTCCTTTAGACAGTACGAAGCGCTAAAGGATTATGGCGTTAGCTTTATTGAGAACGACTTCTTTCTTACCCCGCGCGCACTCTTTCGAAGTTGGGCTGATGAGCAAAAGTCTTATCTGATGGAGAACTTCTATCGCAAGCAGCGCACCCGGCTCAATATTCTGATGGATGGCAAAGGACCAGAAGGGGGTGCGTGGAATTTTGATAAAGAGAATCGGCTGCCCCCGCCGAAGAAGTATAAGGGGCCGGCATACCTAGAACACAAGCGAGATGAGATTGATCTTGAAGTAGCGAGTGAACTTTCATTCACCGTCACCCCAACGTGGGCCACTACTCGAAAGGGTGCACTTAAAGCGCTGAAAAACTTTATTGAAAATCACTTCGCTGAATTTGGTCCGCTAGAAGATGCCATGACAACTGATAACTGGGCGCTGCATCACTCAGTGCTTTCGCCCTATATCAATAATGGCCTTTTGCATCCCAGTGAAGTTATCCACGCTGCGATGAAGGCATTTAAAACAGGTGATATTCCGATTGCCTCAGCTGAAGGTTTTATCCGCCAACTCATTGGCTGGCGCGAGTATGTCAACGGAATGTATTGGTTTCTTGGCCCCGACTACCGCAATAACAATCAGTTAGCTGCCAAGAGAAAACTGCTCCCGTTATTTACTGACGCTGGCGCCACCCAGATGATTTGCATGAAGGAGATTGTGGGAGATATCCAGGATCGCGGCTGGGTGCACCACATTCCACGGCTGATGGTGCTCTCAAACTTAGCGCTAGTTACCGGCACTAACCCACAGGAATTCCTCGATTGGATGCGGGAAGTATTTATCGATGCCACTGAATGGGTGATGGTTCCCAATGTGATTGGTATGGGAGTTCATGCAGATGGCGGGAAGATGATGACTAAGCCCTATGCCGCAGGTGGTGCCTATATCTCTCGCATGTCTAACTACTGCAAGACATGCGTCTATGACCCAAAGTTACGTATTGGCGCTAGTGCATGCCCCTTTACTACCTTGTATTGGGATTTTCTCGATCGTCATAGCGAAACATTTGCTAAAAACCATCGCATGAGCCAACAGATATTTGGCCTCAAGCGCCTAAATGACTTACCTGAACTTAAAGTGCGGGCAAAGGAAGTACTCAAAGGGTTAGAGCAAGGAAAGATTTAGCTCTTAAGAAGATGTGAAAGAACTTTGACCGGCCACGAGTTTCTATGACCGGCAACCCAGCGATAGCCGAAACGACCGAGTGGTCCAGAAAGAGTTATCAGGGCTGAAAGAACTCTGTTACCTCGTGATTTAAGTAAGAAGGCGACTGCATTCGCGCCGCTGTAACGCTTGCCTTCGGTGACCACAAAGACCTCGCGCGAGCACTGATCCGCACTCAACTGGAATTGAGCAAGATCTGCGGTGTGAAAATCTAGCGCGGTAATGGCTAATTTCTTACTCACCCAAGAAATAGAGTTCTTGCATAACTGACATTGGCCATCATAAATAACTGTTATCTCACTCATTTGTGAGCCACCCCATATCTTCACGCTCCAGAATTCTAACCCACCTAGTTAGTTCAAGGCGAGTAGAATCTACTTTGCGCGAATGGAGAACTGAAAATGCAATTACGTGAATTAAGCGATATTAAAAAGTTTGACCTCAAGCTGATTACATTTTTAAATAGAGTCAGTCTGCCTGCGCTAAGAATCTCACTAGGCGCTATCTTCATTTGGTTCGGTGTTCTAAAGCTTTTTGGTAATAGTCCAGCCAACGATCTCATTACAAAAACCGTCTATTGGTTTAACCCGGATGTATTCATTCCCATTTTGGGTATTTGGGAGGCAGCCATCGGCCTCTGTCTGCTGGTGCCTTCATTTATCCGAGTTGGGCTATTTCTGCTTGCCCTGCAAATGCCCGGCACCTTCTTACCGCTGGTACTACTCCCCGAGGTCTGTTTTGTATCAATACCTTTTAATTTAACGTTGGAGGGTCAGTACATCGTGAAGAACTTGGTTCTAATTGGAGCAGCTATGGCGGTGGGAGGCAGACTTACTCCCATCTTAAATACGAAGAAAAGTACTTAGTTATTCTTCACAAATTCAGAGGCGTGTGGAAAGCCAGCAGCCTCTAACTTCACAGCTAAATCTTCTTTAACTGCCTTGACGACCTTATGTGTTCCATCGCAGTTCTTCTCTTCATCTCTGGTGTGACCGCACTGACAAGCTCCCATGATTTCCTTCTCCTCTTATTAGTTTTTGCGCATTAACTACAGGTGGATACTACAGCTACTTCCCTGCTTTGCATTTCTCAGAACAATATTTCACATTCTCCCAATCACGAGCCCACTTCTTGCGCCATTCAAATTCGAGATTGCAACGAAGGCAGACTTTGGGTGCGAAGCCGTTCTTGATTTTGGCTTTCATCGATTCAGTTACCTTTTTAACGCTTTAATAATGGACCAGGCCCAGTAGAACAATCCAAATTGCAGCGGAAGTCGTGCGATTGCAATCAGTGGATATGGCATCGGGCGATCGCGCCAATCGATCGCCATCTTGATATTGGCCGGATAGACGGCGATAAAGAGGAAGAGTGCGGCATAGGCGGCAAGTAATCGAATAGATATCGTGCCAATCTTCATTGATAGTGGCGCTAGCAGTGCCAGGCCGATGGCAATCTCCGCTGCGCCACTTAGGTATGTCCAGAGGCGTGGGCCACCTGGTAGGAATGCCGGAACGATTGCATCAAGTGATTTAGGGGCGATGAAGTGGGCGATGCCGGCGATGAGCAGCATCGCTGCCAGGGCGCGGGTTGCCAAAGTCATGGGCAGAGCATAGTTCTGACCGGATGTCAGAGGCAGGTTCTAGGGTCATCTCATGTTCAACTGGTTTCGACATAAGGCTATGGATCGTGAGCTCACCGAGATCCTCGATAGGCATCAGCAGGTGCGCGGTGATGCCGTTGATATCCGCAATTACTTGCTGCAAGTCCTGGCAGATAATCGAAATGATGCCGAGAAGTTCAGTGATGATGCGTTAGCGAAAGCAGCAGATCTGATTGAGCAGGTGGGACCTGGTGCTTTCTATTGGATGACAGATATAGCAGCACAGATGGTCTTGTTATCAGAGGCCACATTGCGCGGCTTTGCTACCAATGTCAGCGTTGAGTTAGGTGCTGCGGCAACTGCGGAAGAGATTGTGGAGAAGGTGGTGCGGCTGCCGTAGTTAGATTGCAAGGAGCCCAACACTAGAATTCCCTCATGGCAACACAAAGCGGAGATCGCTCCGCCTTCTTTCCTGCAATAGCGAAGAAGTATGGACAGCCGATGTCTTATTGGTTTGCGCGTCTGAAAGATTTAGATGAAGGCAAATACCCAGCGCAGATTGCATATTTAAGAGAAGAACATGGCTTTAGTCAGGCACACGCTAACGCGGTAGTGATGTCCCACCGAGGTTCTAGTACCTCAAAGAGATTTACGACGCTGACCGGTTATCTCGAGCCGCACGATGCGCAGAAGAAGAAGACTGTGAAGGCGATCTTTAAAGCAATTCAGAGCCAATACCCTGAGATGAAGGTTGTCATAGCGTGGAATCATCCGATGCTTAAGTTAGGTGATGATTACATCTTGGGTGTATCGGTGCTTAAAAACCATATCTTGCTCGGTCCCTGGGGGGATGGAATTATTGCAAAGTTTGCGCCCAAGCTTAAAGATTACAAAGTAAATAAGAAGACGATTCAGGTTCCACCTGATTGGGATGTCGATGCCAAGTTACTGGTTGCAATTGCAAAGGTTCGTGTTGCCCAGCTGTAACTGAATCAGCTGTGCGCGACAGCCTTTGAGCGAATTTCACCAATACCCTCAATACCGGTTATCACTTCTTGGCCGGCACGCAGGTACTTAGGTGGCTTAAAGCCAAATCCCACACCTTCTGGAGTTCCAGTGTTGATGATATCTCCGGGGTGTAGCTCCATAAATTGGCTGAGATACCAAACAATGTGACTGATTCCGTAAATTAGATCGCTGGTGCGTGAATCTTGGCGCTTCTCACCATCGATTGTGCAATACACGCGCACATCATCGGGTACGAACTCATCGCCAGTAACAATGAAAGGCCCCATCGGGTTATAGGTTGGAAAGGATTTACCCTTAACCCATTGTCCGGCCCGCTCAATTTGCCAGTGGCGTTCGCTGACATCTTGACCTATGGAGTATCCAAGAATGTAGTCGCGAGCTTCTGCTTCACTCTTTAAGTACAGCGCTCTCTTTCCAATCACAATTGCAAGTTCTACTTCGTAATCAGTAGCTGTTGAGTTTGGTGGAATAACGATGTCGTCATTGGGTCCTACTAAACAATCTGGCGCCTTCATGAATACAACCGGCTCTGGTGGTGGTGTCATTCCTGATTCAAGGGCATGGCGGGCGTAGTTAAGTCCGATGCAGATGAGCTTGGTGGGGCGTGCTACTGGGCTGCCAATACGCAGCCCTGCAATATCAAATGACTCAAGAAGGGAGAGATCTGCAGCGCGCACTTTTTTAAGCGCACCAGCCTCTAGCTCATCTCGATTCCAATCCTTAATCAGAGAATCGACATAGACGGCCCGGCTCTCGCTAATCATTACCGCTGGGCGCTCTGAACCAAATTTACCAAATCTTGCTATCTTCATACTTGCACTTTACATCAACACTTTCAAAAAACCTAGGTGATGAAATTAGTTAAATATCTTGCCTGGGTTCAAAATACCGTTGGGGTCAAGAGTTGCCTTAATAGCCCGCATCACCGTTACTGATGCTTCTCCGGCTTCTTCTACCAATGAATCAATCTTGCCAGCACCGATTCCATGTTCTCCTGTGCAAGTGCCACCCATAGCAATTATCTGGGAAGTCATCTCGTGCGTGAGTTCACGTATTTGTGCAAGCTCTTCTGGCTTTGCCGGATCAGTAATGATAAATGAATGGAAATTGCCATCTGCCACATGTCCCAGAATTGAGAAGGGGAAACCAGATTCCTTTAGCAATTTCTCTGATACCGCAACAGCGTGGGCAAGTTGTGAAAGCGGAACAGCGGCGTCAGTACTGATACCGCGCTTTCCTGGATGTGCTGCAATTCCTGCCCAATAGGCATTATGACGCGCTTGCCACAATTTTCTTCGTTCGCCTTCTTCAGTCGTCCACTTAAAGTCAGTTCCACCAAATTCACTGGTGATTTCTTGCACCAATTGTGCATCTTCTTCTACACCGCGCGGAGAACCATGAAATTCAAAGAGCAATGTGGGCGCTTCCTGAAGCGATATTCCGTCGTGGCTATTCACATTTCTAATCGACTGCGCATCAAGAAATTCACAGCGCGCAATAGCAACACCGGAACGCACAATCGCAATAGCTGCCTGCACACCATCTTCAAGTGAGGCAAAGCAGGAAACGGCAGCGGCCATCTTCTCTGGAATTCCAAAGACTCGCAGCGTAATTTCGGTAATTACTGCCAGCGTTCCTTCTGATCCAACAATTAGCCGGGTGAGGTCATAGCCGGCCGAAAGCTTTCGGGTCTCGCGCCCCACTTCCAGGATGGTTCCATCTGCAAGTACGGCGGTGATTTTCAAAACGTTTTCGCGCATGGAGCCATAACGCACTGTTGTGGTTCCAGCTGCTCCCGTTGAGGCCATTCCGCCGATAGTGGCATCGGCGCCGGGATCTACGGAGAAGAACAAGCCATCGGAAGATAACTTCTTATTAAGCGCCATGCGCTTGACGCCCGCTTGCACTTTCACAGTCAAGTCATCCGGAGAAATAGCAAGAATCTGATCCATCTCACTTATATCCAGTGAGATTCCACCAAAGAGTGGCAGGACGTGCCCCTCTAGTGAAGAGCCAACACCGAATGCAACAACCGGAATTTTCTCCTGGTTGCAGTAGGCAAGCACCTTTGAAACTTCTTCAGTGGATTTAACTGTGACGACTGCCGATGGTTGCACTGGCGGGAATGCTGATTCATCGCGCCCATGTGCATCAAGCACAGATTGATTCTGTGAGATGCGCCCGCCCACTAATAGTGAAAGGGCAGCAACTTGTTCGGCGTTAAGGTCA
>Ga0209553_1000671_pt1 | contig 17559 bp, 8 predicted proteins | sample LauGreFBDMM110DN_2_FD_188217 | JGI IMG/M metagenome (GOLD analysis project Ga0209553, IMG submission 188217) | Freshwater lake microbial communities from Lake Michigan, USA - Fa13.BD.MM110.DN (SPAdes) (version 2) | ecosystem: Environmental > Aquatic > Freshwater > Lake | place: Lake Michigan, USA...
AACGCTGTCAATGGGTAGTGTGTGTCAAATCATTGGAAAGAGCAAAAAGGTCAGAGAGGGGTCAGAGAGCAAAAAGGGAACAAGTGAGGGAAGGAGTGGGGACACCGGGAAACAAAAGGAAACAACGAACACAAACAGGAAGAACACAAACAGGTGGCAGGAACCGAAAAACAGTCTCGACGTTGGGTGCATCCGGATGCAGAACGGAAAGAAAGTCGCTGCGCGACGATGCCAAAGCTCCGTCGAGCGGGAACACTCCAGAGGTTGACTTACGAACTGCGGCTGTAGGCGCGCCAGACGAACGACCAGATAATTGCCATGAGGGCGATGGCGGTTGTGAGGACTGAAAGCCATGTCTGGCGTTTGGCGCGGGCGGCGACGTTTTCGATGGGCGAAAGAGCCGCTTGGCGGCGCTCCTGAACAATGACCATCCAGTCGCTGTCTGTGTCTGTGTCTGTGTCTGTGTCTGTGTCTGTGTCTGTGTCTGTGTCTCTGTCGCCCACAGGAGCCATCGCTGCCAGCCACTCGCCCCGATAGACGGCTGAGCCAGGTTCCGGCAGTCGCCCGATCGGGTCGCTGTAAATTCTCAAACGGACTTCCGCAGCAGGGTCGTGCAGCTGAGCAGCCTGAATTTCTCTCACGGTGGATTCGTCAAGAAAAAGCGCCTCAAACAATTTCGCGTCCTTGTTGCCTTCCTCCGCAGCATGGACGACATCTTCCGTCAGATAGGGATGATCGAGCAGCCGGTAGTGCGTATCGTCGCGCTTTTCAACAAGCGCGATGACTCGTTGAACGCTGTCCGCATCCGGCTCCCGAATCAGACGTCCCATGCGTTCCTGAAGATCTCCGAGATGCACCGAACGCGCGAGGACGGCAATCACTTCGCCGTTCTTGTTTCTGACGGGCACACTGAGCGCTACGGTCTGTCGCAAGGTCGTCGTGCTTTTGTAAGCATTGCAGACGTGGGGCTTGTCCAGCGAGCAGATGTCTTCCGGAATCCTGTCTGGCGGAAAGTCTTCCCCGCGTCCGTGAAAATAATCGCGATACGAAAAATTCTGACCCAGCGTCAGACTGCTGAATTCCCGACGCCAGATTTGAGTTCCGAAACGGTCGTTTAAGAACCAGCTTGTATCAAGCCCCCGTCCGTGCGCTCGGCTCGACGTTCTGGACCGCTCCCAGGCAGCATCCAACAACTGCAGCCAACGTGGAGGAATAGATTTTTCATCGTTTGCATACTGAGTCACTTCGTGAACCAGTTCATCAGAGTTCCGTGCCAGTGCTGCTTCCAGCGTTTCTGCAAGTTCACGATCCGTCAGAATATCTTCCAGCTCCTCTAGGCGATCATGCAGTTCATGGTCGAGCGAGGCGGCTTGCAGTCGCGCTGACAGAGCATCGCTTTCCAGTGCCCGGTCGGTAATCTGGTCCAGAGCGCTCTGCAGATTGTCATTCATCGCTTTTGTAAAGATTGGAATCATGGCCCCCATGAGCAGGATCGGAGCAAGCACCCCCAGAATCAACAGCGGACGCTGTGATTTGATGCGATCACGGCGATCGAGTGCATCACGAATTCCCTGCGCGTTAGGGAATCGCTCTGCCGGCACGGCATTCAGGCACCGATCGATAATATCGGCCAACCGACCGTCTACGCCCTTGACCTTACGGTGGCTGGTCGGCACGCCGCTGCTGCTGATGATTTTCTGATAAACCTTCAGACGTTCATCCAACGTTTCGGCACATTCTAATTGCTGCTGTGTGGCTTCGGACCGGTGCGGCGGGCTTCCCGTCAGCAAGTGATAAAACAGCGCGCCGACTGCATAGACGTCCCATTTTGCATCGGGCAGGGCATCCAGATCAGCCTGTTCAGGCGCCATGTAATACAGGGTGCCGAGTGCTGGACTGTGTTCGTGTGACATGCGCGCTTGGCCAAAATCGCAAAGTCGGGCGTGCATCTGGCGATCCAGCAGAACGTTGTCCGGCTTGAGATCACAATGCAGTACCCCTGCGCCATAAGCATCAATCAGCGCACTGCAAATTTCGCGGACAATCCGGACCGCCTCGTCCACGGACAAGTAGCCGCGGGTCAGAAAGTTGCCAAGTGATCCGTTTTCGACGTACTCCATCACGAAATACGGAGGCTCGGCATTCCACCCCACGTCGAGAAGCCGGACGATATGATGTGAAGTGTAGACTGCCGCTAGTTTTTCGACTTCACGACTCAGCATTGACCAGTTGAGACCGCGCTGGTGCGGATAAAACTTGACGGCCACCATGCGGCCCGTATGATCTTCCCGGGCGAGCCAGACCGTGCCATACGCTCCTGTCCCCAAACACCGCACAATGGAATAGCCTTCGATTTCCGCTGGCGGAGTATTTCCCTGCTGGCTTAAACGCCGCGAACGTTCGCGATCATCGTCGTTTTGAATTTGCGTATCGTGCGAACCAGTCACAAGGCGGCTCATTCAACAAACTGAGTGAAAGTGAGGACTGAGCAGAATTGTACGCGCAGTCACTCAGTTTAGAAACCGGACTTATGGCTACGCGGCTTTCTTCTTCTGCGTTGGCGGAGTCTTCACGCCATCAGCGGCGGTCTCATCTATTTTCCGGATGATGCGCACCGGCTCCATTGGTGCTGGTTGATGTTGGGCCACAAGCGCCAGAATTGGCGGCATCAGAAACAGGGAAACAAGCAGGCTTGAGGCTACCCCCAGAGACAGCAGAATACCAATGCTGAACATGCCGTAATGCGATGCAACAGTAAGACTTCCGAAACCGACAATCGATGTGAGCGAAGTCACCATGACACTACTGAGCGTAGCGACAGATGGTTCGAAGGTTTTTTTGCCCGCTGCGATTTGTTGCCGACAATCTGCCACTAGGTAGATTCCGTTGTCAATCCCGATCGCAAAAATCAGGGGAAGCGCAATTAGATTAAGTGGATTCAACGTCAGTCCCAGCAAGGCCATGATTCCCAGCATCACTACGCTGCCAGCGAACGCGGGAAGTAAAGTCAGAGCCGTGTCTCGCAGATTTCGATAATCCAGCACAGCCCCGATAAAGACAACCAGTCCCAAGCAAATCAACACCAGCATTGTCGGATCAACAGCTCCGTTGCGTTTGAACAGGGTGTAACCGATAAATGCGGCCACAGCCAGAGGAGGAATAACCGTCAGAAGCTTCTGACCCGCGCGCAGATAGTTGAACAGCAACAGCATAGAAATCACAGCCAAGGCATACAAACCGATGCTGGCATAAGTCGTATGCATGCGACCTGCAGACTCTAAATTTTGGACGGGCACGCCAGTCACATCCCGGTCAACCGTTCGCAATTCCTCCACGAACGCCGTCAAAGCGGCTCCGTTCCATATATCCTGCTTTGGATAAATTCGCAGCGCCCAGTGCTGTGTATTGTCGGCATCGACTCGTACATAACGTTTTTTGAGTTCGTGTGGCACATCGCGCAGACCGACTGGTTGAAAGTCATCAGAGCGAGCGATATCCGCGTATTCATCGATCATCCATTTGGCGACCATGTCATTGTACGCAGTCAGAATATCACTGGATCGGCTTCCCGGTGTTTTTGACAGATCTTCAAGAAACTGATCAAGGGCCGTAGCGGCCCGTTGGGCCGCCGGGTTGATAGACTTTTTGACGGCGGCGTACAAGTTGTCGACTTCCTCGCCGACTACTTTATGACTGGCGGGCGCAATCGCTGGGACGCTCTTTGACATGTTAGCAGCACTTTGCTGCAACTGCCGGATAAATTGCATCGACTGCTCGTTAGGCGTTTCGGGAAGTTTACTGGCACCGTCGCTGACTCGCGCAACGGAAGGCAAATTGAGAAACCGTCGTCGCAAAGAAATCGCATCTTCCCACGTGTTAGCAACCGAGATCGCGTATAAGACTGTCTCAGAACCAGAATCGGCAAGCCTCCGTTCGGCCTTTACAGCATCCAATTGCTGATCGTGAAGCGCGAGCAGGTTGGAGTCATAATTGATGCGGCAGGTGACGGCACCGTCAGAATACCGAAACGCCTGATAGCCAAAGAATCCAAGAATCACCGCGGCAACTGTCACGGAAATCACAGGCCGCGCGATTACCACTTTGCGCAACAATGGTATGGAAAATGGTTGCGGTAGATTTTCGATGTCGATCGCCGCATCTGACAACACAATGAGGGCCGGAAGGAAGATGAAAGTAGCAAGGGCGCAGAGCAAAACACCCATGGCTGAGATAAGTCCAAGTTCCGCCAGTCCAGGAAATCCTGTCACTAATGCTGTTGAAAACGCGAGGGCCGTAATAATCGCGGAAGTCAAAATCCCCTTGCCAGTGGTTTCGGCAGTCTCACGTAAAGCTTCGGACAGTTCGTAGAGTTCATGTCGCAACGCCAAATAACCATTAATGAATGAAACTGAGTAGTCGATGCCCAATCCTATCAGGAAGATCGAAAAGCAAACGCTAATGATATTTAAATGACCGATGACGAGCGTCGTAGCTCCAAAAGTCCACGCCAGCGAAACAATTAAAGTTAACAGTGCCAGCATGGGGTGTCTGACGCCGCGAAAAGCCAAGAGGAGCGTTCCGCCGACGAAGAAGAACGCAACGATGCCCGCGTTTCGCATATCGACGGACGTGCTATGCATCTCGTCATGTTCAAGTGTCGGAATCCCAGTGAGTGAAATCTTCAGGCCGGGATACTCCGTTTCGCGTGCAGTCTGCACAATGGCGATATGCTCGCGCAACCGGTTAATAACTCTGCTGTTGCCATTCTGATCGTCTTTTTGGGGTTGCGCTGCCAGTTGCAGCACGCCGACCGTATTGTCTTTGTTTAAGACGTATGACGTTGCATCGTCAGTCAGTTTCTGATCTGCGGCAATATCCATCAAGTCCGGTAACGGGGACATAAACGACTGAGTTTCTGGTTTTTTCGCCTCTAGCGAGTGCCGCATGAACGTTGAAAGACTAGTCGCAAAGAGTTCGACAGAGCGGTATGTCGCATCCGGAACGACTCCCTTTTTTTGCTGGTCAACCAGATTTTTCTGCAACAGCCGGGCTAGAGACTCGGGCCGGAGCCTGTTCCAGTTCTGATCGCGGATCACCGTGTCGTAACTTTGGGCACGGGCTGCCGTCTTTTGCAGTTCGGACGGCGTTAAAATTAGCAACGCCTTTCGCCGCATGGCAGAAAGGTTAACGCTCGACTGCACATTTGCGAACAACTCTGGTTCGCGTTTCAAGCGATCACCCAAGTCGTCAATCACAGTTTTAATCACGGTGGCATTCGGTCCAGATGTTTCGACGACCACCATCAGATCTTTGTCAGCATCGAAGGTGTCTGCATACTGCTTCCATCGGGCGGCAAAGCGACTCGAAGGATCCATCAGGTCTGCGCGACTCGTGTGAATCTGGAGTTGCAGAACCGTTACGCCGACTGATGCACATGCCAAAAGTAGTGAAAACCAGAGCATCAGTCGCGGGCGTACTGCCACCGTCGCCACCATCCAGCCCAAAAATCTGGCTGGAAGTAACCTCGGGGGTGCATTTTCCGGCGGTCGACTCATGACCATTCCTGGTCAAAATTTGACGGGGAACAAAAAAATGATTACGGCTCAGCGACAAGCGCACGCAGAGCGTGATCGCGCAGAGTCGATCGTACTGCGAAGATCGGCACAGGAAGGCCGTAGGCTAGAGCAGAAATCGCCCGTGATTGGTTTCGCAGACTATTCTTGAGACACTTCGTGTGCGGGTCGGGAAATTTGACTGCGCTTTGTGCAACAATGCGGGTTGTGGTGAACTCCGAATGTGTGGAGTGTCCGGGACACTTGCTTTCAAAGTCACCCGAGTGGCAATATTTGCCGAAACGCAGCGATGAAGTCTGGAGATTTAAGTGACAGTAGATTTGGATTCATCGGGCAGTTGCCGTTTTCGCGTCCTAACTGCACCGGGACCTGGCGCGGTGGCCGTGATTGAACTGACATGCCAGATTTTGGAGACAGCCCCGCATGTGCTGCGACGGTTGTCGTTCGTTCGTCCTAGCACACAGAGCGGGATTTTGGCTTCAGTGCCACCTGACAATGTAGCTCCGCAGAATGCGGCAGTGTCAGTAAAAGGGCTAGATTCCATCATGTCGCTCGGGCGCATCTGTTATGGATACTGGAACGCCGAAGATCTGGTTGTGGTGCGCACTACGGAATTGACGTGGGAGATTCAATGCCACGGTGGCACGATCGCTGTCAATCGAATTTGCCGTGATCTGTTGAGTGACGGTGTGCTCGAGGGCGATCGAGACACTGAAGCCGTTTCTCTTGCCACGCCCGCCGCTAGCATGGACGCTCTACGCCTGAAAGACGTCCAGTTGATCGTGAAGCAAGCGGTTCGGAGTCGAGTTGCGAACGCCCGTAGTCGCAGGACTGCCGGATTGATTTTGGCGCAGGCATCGAATTCGTTGTGCCAAGATTTGATGACGATTCTGAATTCATTAAGCAAGGATGTAGTCGAGGTGACAGCCGTTCGACAACGGCTGTCTGGCTGGCTAGACGTGGCCGATCATTTGACCGAACCCTGGCGCGTCGTCTTTGCAGGTGCGCCAAATGTCGGCAAGTCTTCGTTGATGAATTTGATTGCGGGAATGGAGCGATCAATCGTCTGTGATCAGCCGGGCACCACCCGCGATATTGTGGAAGTTGATGGTGTCGTCGAAGGCTGGCCGTTTCGGTTTGTTGATACGGCGGGTTTGCGAGAGGGAAGTGAAGACCAGATAGAAGAACTTGGTATTCAGCAGTCGCATCTCGCCACGTCACAATGTGATGTGCTGTGCCTCGTATCTGATGACGATGGCGACGCGGGCGCATGGCATGATCAGCTGTCACTCATGAAACTCCCGAAACACACCTTACTTGTGCGGAACAAATGTGACCTAATCGCAGAGCTTGATTTTGTTCAGCCCCTCCGTAACAAATCCCCATCGCTATCTGGTCTGCCTATAATCCACGTGTCGGCCCACACCGGCCACGGACTACCGGAACTTCTGCAATGGATCAAGCGAGCCGTAGTGCCGCAGGAGCCAGACAAAAACACGGCGTTGCCGGTGTGTGCACGGCAATTTGAAATGGGGTAGGTTTCCAGCTCACCAAGGTCTGCAGAACATTCATAAACAGGGCACCTGTGCGGGACATTCAGGTTATTCTTCGCAAACCTGCTTTCGCTTGGTACACTAAGTTGGTGCGTCGTTAAGGTTTCATCGGAAAAACTAGCGTTACGCGCCAACCTAAAACCTGACGAGACGCGTCGTAACTTGCGTTGTTGGCTGCTCGTCATTCGCCTGTTCAATGCTGCGGAATGAGTCCAAGACATGAATTTACCATCACTGCCAATTCACGATTCTGCGGATTCCGAAGTTCGCTGCTGTTGCTGCGGTAAGTGGTTGCCGTTTGCTGTAATTTTATTGTTCGCCAGCACCGTTGCCGGACTTCTGGCATCACGTTTGATTGCGAGTGAGGATGATGTAACCTCGAAACTTGGTGCCGCGCAAGGGATCGTAGTTGTCGATGACCAGAAAACAGAGAAGAAGAAAAGCGAAACGCCGGAACCCGAATATGTTCGGATTCGAAAGAACGAGCGTAAGTTGGCGGTGGCACTTGAGACGTCAGTCATTCATTTTGCGGATTCCCAGAAGTATCCGAATGCAACTGTTGACTTGATCGGTGCAATCCATCTTGGAGAACCAGATTATTACCAGCAGCTTAATAAAATCTTCGAGACATACGACGTCCTGCTCTTTGAAGCCGTGATGCCGGAAGATGCCGTCAGGCGTGATCTGCGACCTGGTGGTGGAGATGGTTCCCGCCGCAAGGGTCTAGATGATGAAGTCGAATGGACAGAAGCCAAAGTTGGTCTGGCCGCAATCTCTGTGTTGCAACTGGGAATGAAGGATGCTCTAGGCATGGAGTTTCAGCTCTCAGGCGTGGATTACAGTGCTGATAATTTTGTCCATGCCGACATGACGGCAGAAGAATTCGAAGCATCAATGACCGCACGCGGTGAGTCGTTTTCCAGTATGTTCTTGAAGGAAATGGGGAAGTCGGTTGCCAGCCAGCAAGAAAGTAACCCACTTGCGATGAATCTTGACGTCATGTTATCGATGCTGACGTCCGATCGACTTTATCGGGTTCGACGAATCGCCGCGGTGCAGTTGGCGAAGGCCGGTGACGGCGAGGCGTTCGCTGGCTCTGACGGCACTTCCACCATCATCACTGAACGCAACAAGAAATGTTTTGAAGTGATGGTGCGGGAGTTGAAAAAGGGGAGAAAAAAAGTTGGAATTTTTTACGGCGCCGGACATTTTGCCGACATGGAAAAACGAATGGTGGCTGAATATGGCTTTGCTCGACAGTCCGAGGACTGGCTTGTCGCATGGCACTTGCGGAACCCGGAAGAGAAAGTAAAGGCTGATGCTGCAGTTCCAAAATAGTGCCCTCACGAGTGCGGCATCAAGATCCTGATTCGTGAATTTCCAGACTGAATTTCGGAGAGGGTGAACTACGCTGCGGCGAGTGTCTAGATAGAGTGGCCTAGCGGAACCATGCTTCGCTTGGTGCGGCCTTCTGATTTCATCGTAATCATCGCGATCGAAGGGTAAGGGTGAGAGTTTGCGACTCATTTGCGTTACCATGAATTTCTGCACGATAATCAGCGCGCTCTTACTTTGTGGCGGTCAGGCTAGCCCCGCAAATGCGAGCGTCCAAGACGATGCGACTTGGTTTCGCGACAAGGTCGAACCTGTTCTTCGTAAGCGCTGCTTCGCTTGTCATTCTCATGCCGCTGAGTTGATGAAAGGCGGTCTGTCGCTGGATTGGCGGAGCGGTTGGGAAACAGGGGGCAGTCGCGGACCTGCAATTGTGCCGGGTGATGTTGAAAATAGTCTGCTTATCCGAGCGATCCGGCACGCCGATGCTGATTTCCAGATGCCGGAAGAGAAATTGCCGGATGATGAGATTGCCACGCTTACGCATTGGGTTCAGACCGGGGCCTTTGATGACCGTCAGACCATTCCGATCGGTGTGAGTGATGCTCACGCGATGGACTGGTGGTCGCTCAAACCACTCACGCAACCTGCAGTGCCGGGCGACGGTTTGCAGAATCCGATTGATGCGTTCATTCAAAGTCGGTTGCAGCAAGTAGGTCTAACACCGTCCCCCGAAACTGATCGACGATCTTTGATCCGACGCGTGTACTATGATCTAACCGGCCTGCCTCCGACACCACAAGAGGTCGCAGCGTTTGTGGCAGATCTCGATCCGCTCGCGTACGAAAAGATTGTGGACTTGTTGCTGGCGACGCCACGTTACGGCGAACGCTGGGCACGACATTGGTTGGATACGATCCACTTTGCGGATTCACATGGCTACGAACACGATGTTGGGCGCGACAATGCTTGGCCGTTTCGGGATTACGTAATTGATGCGTTCAACCGGGACACACCATGGACGCGTTTTGTGCGTGAACAACTGGCGACAGATGTTTTCTATCCAGACGAAACGGGTCTCACCCCGGCGCTTGGGTTTCTGGGCGCTGGCACGTTTGATCTAAGTACCTTTAGCACTGCGCCGGTGACGTTTAGTTATCTTGATCGTGACGATCTCGTGGCTCAAACAATGTCAGCGTTCACCAGCACCACCGCTAACTGTGCACGTTGTCACGCGCACAAGTTTGATCCGATCACGCAGGAAGATTATTACGCACTGCAGGCCGTATTTGCGGGTGTGCTGAAAGGTGACATCTCTTATGACCCCGATCCAAACATCCGACGGGAACGGCATCGGCTGCAGTCTTTAATGGCAGCTGCCGAACGACGCGACGAGAACATCTTGCTTGATCCCGTAAATGCAGAACTGATCGCTTCGTGGGTTACCGAACGTATCGATGATGCGACATGGCAACCGCTGGAGTTGGCGACATTTCTGTCGACAGAGGGTGCATCCTTGACCTTGACGCAGGATAACGTGATTTTGGCCAGCGGGACGTTGCCGGATAAGGACATTTATGTCGTCAATGCTGCCACAAATCTGAAGCAGATCAACGCATTGCGGCTGGATGTCTTTCCGCACGAATCTTTGCCGTCGAACGGTCCAGGCCGCTGCAGTAACGGCAATCTGCATTTATCGGAAATTCAACTTCAGATTTTAGCCCCGAGTGCTGACCAAGGAACAATTGCATTATTTAAACGAGCGACAGCCGATTTCAATCAGGTCGACTGGGGAATCGAACGCGCCATCGATGGCGACCCGGAAACGGCATGGGGAGTTCATCCGGCAGTCGGGACAAGGCATCATGCAGTGTTTGAGCTCACTGAACCGTTAATGCTCGCGGCTGACAGTCGGCTGGTTGTCACGTTGAAACAACTGCATGGGCGAGCGCATCTGATTGGCGCCTTTAGTCTGTCGGTGACGTCTAATGCGGCTGCGCAGGCAACAGTTCAGCCTGTAGATGTCACACAGGCCTTGCAAACGCCCGCTCTCGAACGTACCTCAGCCCAGCAGTTGCTGCTGGCCGCCACAGCGCTGCGGGCGACGGCAGAAGTGGAACTCCAAAAACTGCCGCCGCCAGCAAAAGTTTATGCAGCAGGTGCAGCAGTGATCATTCCTACGGGAAATGGCGCCATGCAGACACAGGCCCTCATGGAACCTAAAGTCGTGCATGTCCTAGAACGCGGCGACTTTGACAAACCGCAAAACGTTGTCGTGCCCGGTGCGTTGTCGGCTCTCACACATGCAGCCGCACGTTTCAGGATCAAAGATTCACAGCACGAAGCCTCACGCCGCGCGGCACTGGCAGATTGGTTGGTGCACCGCGAAAATGTACTCACGTGGCGGAGTATCGTGAATCGCGTCTGGCATTATCATTTTGGACGGGGATTGTGTGATACGCCGAGTGATTTTGGCCGAATGGGCGGCGTGCCATCGCATCCGGAATTGCTGAACTGGCTGGCCGTCTGGTTTCGTGACGAGGCAAACGGATCATTGAAGCAGCTGCATCGACTCATCGTTACCAGTGCGACGTATCGACAATCATCGCAGCACGTAGACGACGGATCTGAAATCGACGCCGACAATCGATTGCTGTGGCGGCAGAACCGTCACCGTCTAGACGCGGATTCGTATCGTGACTTCACGCTGGCAGCCTCTGAGTCGCTGGACCTGACCATGGGCGGTCCCGGCGTTCAGCATTTCAGCCAGAGCAAAGGGCCGCAGTCAACGCCCGCACTGGACTATACCGCATTCGATTGGAACACTCCCGGCGCATCACGTCGCAGCATCTATCGCTGCGTCTGGCGCGGCATCGCTGATCCGTTTATGGAAGCACTCGACTTCCCTGATCTTGGATTGCTGTCGCCTACGCGGAGTTTCTCCGCATCGTCACTTCAGGCACTGACGCTCTACAACAATGACTTTGTATTGCACTCCGCAGAACGAATGGCTGCAAAAATTCAGCGAGCAAACGACACACTTGAATCTCAGGTAACACGAGTTGTCCGATTGGTCTGGCTTCGCGAACCCACGAGTGACGAACTGCAAGCTTTTAGCAAGTTTGCCGATATCAACGGGCTCCCTGCACTCTGCCGACTGCTACTCAACAGCAACGAGTTTTTGTTTATTGACTGAGCAGAACGCATCCGCAAAGCCCAGATCGAAAGTGAGTCACTCAAAAGTCCATGAAAGGCATCGCAGAGCAAGAGCAACGCAATCCCAGTTTGACGATTGGGAAAGGCTAAATCTGTCGACGATTGAGATTTGATCTTGATTCTCCGCAGCTCAAGGAGCGACGTTACCTGCCTAGTCAGTCGCTCTGCAACGGTGATTTTCGGGAGAAACCGCGGCTTTTGTTGCCACGTTTTGGCAATCTCAAACTTGCCGCATGGTTGCGTTCGAAAGTTGCGGCAATTCACTCTATTGTTTGTGTGCTCGCCTTTTCTCCTGAACCTGATTGTTATCGGTTTTCCATGTCGTTTCGCATCGTAGTTACCGTTGTTGCCTTATTGATGGCCGGAGGTTCTTTGTCTCAGGGGGCTGATGAGACAGTCGCGTTGGAGGCGTTTGAGACTGACACGCTGTCGTTATTCAAGACCGGCGATGCGGTGACGATTGCGGCAGATCGATCGCAGTCTCTGATTGTACTCATCGGGTATTGTGCTGCAATTATGGCGGCGTCGGTTGGGGGAGGCTGGTTGCCTTCGATCTTTCGACTCACGCATACGCGAATGCAGACGACGATCAGTTTTGTCGGTGGACTGATGCTGGGAATCGCCGTCTTTCATTTGCTGCCACATTCGGTTCACGGAGACAATTCAATCGACGATTCTGCTTGGTGGATGATGGCAGGCATCCTCACAATGTTCCTCCTGATTCGTTGTTTTCATTTTCATCACCACGGCCCGCTGGAGATCTCGACCGCGCAGGAAGATCCGTGTGCCGGTCATGATAGTCACGACCATGACCATGACCATGACCATAAACGCAGTTCACAGGCGTTACCCGTGATTGGGCAGCCGTATTGTCATCATGCGCATCAACTCAGCTGGCTGGGAATCGCAATCGGCCTATCGCTGCACACGCTGATTGATGGAATCGCTTTGGCCGCAAGTGTTGAGGCCGACGCCAAGTATCCGTCACAAATGGTATTTTACGGTCTTGGTACATTTCTGGCGATCATGCTCCACAAACCGCTCGATGCCGTTTCGATCACTTCATTAATGGCTGGCAGCGGCTGGAAGAGTAGATCGCGATTCCTTGTGAACCTGATCTTTGCCACAATGTGTCCGATTGGAGCCGCGTTATTTGTCCTCGGAATCAGGCAGTTCAGTGGAATGCAGGACACTGTGGTGTGTGCGGTAGTTGCCTTTTCTGCTGGCGTATTTTTATGCATCGCCTTAAGCGATTTGTTGCCAGAAATGGAATTCCATTCGCACAATCGATTCCGTCTGACCGTGGCTCTGACGGCCGGGGTCTTACTGGCCTATGGAATCACATTTCTGGAACCACCGCATCTGCATTGAGTGCGTTGCAGTAGAAACAATGTCGCCCCTTTATCACAGCCATCCTCGAACTATTCGCGACCATCGCCAAAGACTCGAAGTAACACCCTCGACTGCCAACAAAAAGACACCGCATTTCGCCGCAGCCGCTCGACTCGCGAGAAAAAAGAAACGGAAGTGGAAGGGAATCGAACCCTCCCGGCGACTTTTCAGCCGCCACAACGGGTTTGAAGCCCGCGACGGTCACCAGATCCGCGTACACTCCCGGAGTTGGACGCGAGCATTATAGCAAAATGTCGTCCGCCAAGCATTCCGGCGAGAACGACAAACTGCCCTGACTGCAGAAATAGATCTCGACCTCGCGGTCCACTTCTTCTGGTTCAACAACAAATGCAGTGCGCGTCGTAAGTTTTAGTGTGGACGAGAATTGTACCGTTCGCTGAGCGTCTGAGGCCATAAACATGAGGGCTGTTGGAGAAAAAACGGGATATATCATATTCGGATGGCAGCCCCGCGATCGTGTCACAAGTGTCCAAAGTGTGGCAACCGGGAACTGATTCATCGCGGGACATTTGATCGAGTTGTGCATGCCGCTCCGATCGGCAAAGACCGGACGGTCTTGTTCATCAATGCTCCACGGATGGAGTGTCGGCGTTGCAAACAAGTGCTGAATTCGGTGCTGCCAAACGTCGTTTCTTGGTGCAATGACACGAAAGCTTTTGCGCGCCACGTGGTCGATCTGCGAAAGATGATGACCATTCGGGATGTGGCTCGGTATATGGGCGTCATCGGATACACATTGTGCCGAACAAGAACGAAAGCAGAGAGGAGACTATCCTCTCATCGATAGGGAAGTCCGGGCGATGTCATCGCTCGGCTCAGCAAAACATGTGTTAACGGCTGGTGCGTTCAATGTGTCGGAAGAACGCCCCTGAATCGAGGCCACTGCCTGTGGCTTTTCGAACGATGTCTTCTGCCGGCATGCGATGACCGATCTGATGCACATGACTGTGCAGCCACGCCAGCAGATGCTGGAACTCACTGCCGTCAAGGTCTCCGGTCAGGCCATGGGCAGTTTGATATGCTTCTGCCAGTTGCGCTGCATACAGGCTGCCGATTGTATACGACGGGAAATAGCCGAACATCCCAACCGCCCAGTGCGAATCCTGCAGCACACCATCGCGGTCGCTCGGCGGTGAATTGCCAAGCAGTGAACAGCATCGTTCATTCCAAGCACTCGGCAGATCGTGAACCGTCAGGTCACCGGAAATCAGCGCGCGTTCAAGTTCGTAACGCAGCAGAATATGCAGATGATATGAGACCTCATCAGAATTGACGCGGCTCGAACATCGCTTGACTGCGGTGACGACCTGAAAAAACGATTCGCCACTGAGTCCAGCAGTCGCTTCCGGAAAAATTGCCTGAATCGTCGGAAACCACCGATGCCAGAATGACTGACTGCGACCGATATGATTTTCCCACAGCCGTGACTGCGACTCATGCAGTCCCATGCTGGGCGATTCTCCCAGAAATGAATCTCGATCCGTGGGCATGAAACCTTGGTCGTAGAGGCCGTGCCCGCCTTCGTGAAGGGTTGTCAGTACGGCACTGGCCAAATCATCTTCGCGCACACGAATCGTCAGTCGGACGTCATGCGCTCCCATCTGAGCCGTGAAAGGATGCGTGGATCGATCCAGCCGGCCGCGTTCAAAATCAAATCCGATTGCCGTCAGAATGCGACGGCACAGGTCCCACTGTCCATCTTCATCAAAGCAACGGCCTTTGAGCAGATCCGCATTCGCAGCGGTGGCGACCGACCATTTTTCAACGAGCGGCACGAGTTTCAGTTTCAGGTCTGCCAGCACCGGATCAAGTCGCGAGCATGACATCCCCGGTTCGTGATCTTCCAGCAGCGCGTCGTACGGATCGCCGCCACGGGCTAGGGTTAAGGCTCGTTCCCGCACTAATGTCAGAAGTTTTTCAAACGCGGGAGCAAACAACGAGAAATCGTTCGCGGCGTAAGCATCTTCCCAGGCACCCAGAGACCGGGACTTCGCTTTCGCAAGATCCCGAACCAGTTCCTCCGAAACTGCCAACGACTGTCGCCGCAGCCGCCGCAGCAAGGTGAGTTCGCGAGTCCATCGTTCATCGTCTTCACGTTGCTGAGCGACCTCTTCGACGAGATCACCAAGGTCGTCGGCTGTGAGCATCCTGTGCCGCAGACCCTCCAAGGTTGCAAGCTGCTCACCTCGCTGAATCCGCCCCATCGGCGGCATTTTGGTTTCTTCGTCCCAGCCAAGGAGCCCGATTGTCTGATCCAGATGCAGCAATTCTGTGATTCGCAGACGGAGCGTGTGTTCAGCACCTTCAGTGCGAACGGGTGTGCGGCGCGGCATCTTGAGTTCGCGTGGCGGTCGAGCCGTCAGGACGACTGCTAGGCCGCCGTGTTGGGCCACATTGACGACCTGTTTTTGCGACACGCGGCACAGAATCCCGAGGCCGTTCTCTGTAGTTGCGAACCCCATGACAGCATAAAACGGCTCTTCAAAAACTGTCCCGCCCGGCCCAACGACCGGGAACTCATGGACCGGCAAACGCGCCACCGACTGCAGCACCCACGACGTTTCAGGATCGCTAAAACTGGCGGCGGCCACATCGATCAGTTGATCCCATTCCGCCTGTTCCGTGGCGGATCCTAACGTCACTCCTTTGCCACCGTAGCCACGATTCGGCTTCAATACCAAGCGTTCGCGATTTTTGTGAGCGAAATCCAGAAGGTTACCTTCCTTGCCATGCGGCAGCGTGGTATGCCGATCGCCGACGATCCGCGTCCACAGCACATGTCGCCGAAATAGGCGACGTTCTTCAGCAGTGAACAGACGCGCTGCAATCGATTCGTCCGTCATCAGTTCCCAGCAACTTTTGTGATCAAAGTCGCCAACCATCGACGACACCACGCGATTCTGCCGAAACAGCAAACGCATTGCATCGAGTGGTCTCCCAATTTCCCGTTCAAGAGCCACGAGGTCACGCGTTTCATAGTCGCGATAGGCGACATCAATCTGAACGTCTTCGTAATAAACTTCGTCGCCTTCGATCCGAAGTTCGCGAGGGTCGGCATGAACGATGGTCATCCCGTGACGCTCTGCCAGATGCTGCTTCAGAACCGATTGTTCATTCGGACCATTGTGGTCGTACTTTGGCTCAACCAGACACAGACGAATGTTGTTTCGGCCAATGGCACGCGCATGATCGATCAGCACCTGCAAGAAGAGTTCACGCTGGTCACGAGGCAGATCGATGTCCAGTTCGGGGTCCTGCGCCAGCAAAGTTGGCACGACATCACGCATCACCAGTTGTTCAGCAAGCGGGGCGTAGTGAATGCCGCCGACACCGGAAAGATTGGGCTCCAAAAACAGCAACGATTCTTGCCAACCCGCACTCGTAAAGTCGCAAACTGCGTCGAGACGTCCGTAAAGTGGATTGAGATACTGATGCTGCGGAGTCCAGATATCCCGCAGCCACTGATCTTCTGCCGGAGTAATGGCCAGAATTCGTCGTACCTGCTCGTCTTCGAGGTAGAGTGCAGGCAAGCGTTTCAAAGCTTCCGCCAATTTCATGCAGACATGATCGACATAACTGAGCTGTTCCGGCATGGCGAGTAATGGCCGCAGCATGATCCGGACGGGCTCTTCAACGCCGTCTCTTTCGTAGACAACGGCGTTGGCCTGAGCATCAATCCGCAGTCGATCGGCAATCCGCGCCAGCGTGCCGTCGCCGATGCGTTGGACAGCTTTTCGCACACGGTTGTCCAGAGTCGTTCCAAACAGCCCGACAGATTCGGCAGGACTCAGCATAATGCCGCGACTACTTTCGTTGGTGAGGTTGATTCGTTAAAGACAAGTCTTCTCGTCCGATTCTGCAATCAGCAAGAGATACGATAAAAATTCAGTTTTCCTCACACAATGAACCCGCCTTCATAAGATGGTACAGAATTCAGTACAGAATTCACCTCTCAATCGAGGCTGATACGGTGAATCGAGCAAGTCCTGTGAATGCGAAAGCCACCGCGGAACTGCGTCGAACCTGAGACTTGCCCGTTCCTGCGGCGTCTAAGCCTCTCGAAGAAAACCAAATCGAACGATATCGGAGGCTAGCATGGACAAAGCCTTTCCTCATTGAACACTTGCCCTTTGATGAGGTCCTGTGGATCGACGCGGACTGCGTTGCCCTGTAGAGGGTCGATGACTGTCTTCACGCGCCGAGCAGCAACCGCTCCTGATCGAGGATATCGGTGTCTTAGCAGCAGGAACTGCTGAGAGATCCCGTAAGGAATAAGACCAGCCTGCGGGATGAATTGCGGCGACGGTTTCCAGAAAGCACCGTTCTTCACTTTCCTCGTCCGCACAAATTGGCATGACAGCTTGACGAGCCAATGGAATATATTTTGGTACCCCAAAGTGCAACGCCGTTAAGGATTTCTAGCAGGAAAAAACAGGGGTAGCGGAAAAAAGGGGGGATATGAAAAAAGCCAG
>Ga0209553_1000673_pt1 | contig 17554 bp, 12 predicted proteins | sample LauGreFBDMM110DN_2_FD_188217 | JGI IMG/M metagenome (GOLD analysis project Ga0209553, IMG submission 188217) | Freshwater lake microbial communities from Lake Michigan, USA - Fa13.BD.MM110.DN (SPAdes) (version 2) | ecosystem: Environmental > Aquatic > Freshwater > Lake | place: Lake Michigan...
GATCCCGTCGCCATGAAAATTTTTCGGCCTGACGTCAAGCGGACTTGTTTACGGCAGGCGTTTACTGCTGATGTTCCGGAATGCGACCGAATCGCCTCAAACGGCATAGCCGCAACGCGAATCTTTCAGCGGTCGCCGCAGCGAACCGTATTTACTGAAGCCTGAACATCGCAGAACACTCGGCGAGGCGGGGTACTCAGTTGCCAGCAACTCGCGGGTTTCTCGGCGAATCCAGTAGCGCCGCAAATTGGTGATCACCATTCCTTTATCGAGTCTCAATTCTACTCAAAGATCTGAAAGAAGATCTGGCGGAAAGTGCATTTGTTGCAAGGCGAATTGACGTGGGGTGCACATCGGCGACAAGACCCGCTCACGGATAATTTCAGCGCAAGTTTGACTTTACGACATTACACGCGAACATTCACCCGCATTTGCAGTTGTAACCGTGCGGCAGGCAATGCGGGATTTTGACAAAAGGCTGTTATTTCGATGTTCGATGAGTTTGAACAGTTTCAGAAGTTCCAAGCTACGTGGAACGCTGTGCGAATTGAGCGCGCGGTCGAGGTCGGTTTGTTCACTTTTGGTGATTCTGATCTGCCGTATTATTTAGTGACTTCATCTTCCGGCAGAGATGCCGCAGGTAAAGCGGCGATGGTTAAAGTGCGTCGCGGCAACGTCACAGTGTCCCGAGCGAGGATCATTACACCGGACACGATGCACCCGGAACTGCGTAATTTCTTCGAAGAACATGAAGAGACCGGGTTGATTGAATTCTTGATGTCCCGCACCGCCGCGTTTTCGAACCTGAAGCTGAGCAACGAATCCGGGCCGGAAAAAATTGTCACCGACACTGTTGAAGAAGCGGTGACGCGTTTGAATCGTCAACTGGACGAAGAAGAAGAAGATCGTGTAGCAATCCTGTCAGCGCCCGCTGCGCTTGCTGGGTTTGCCGTATTTCGATACGCCTCGGAAAGAATTCTTGCCAGTGCTCCCGGCAATATTCAGGAACTCCGTGAACGTGGCCTGCTGCCGTAGGCGTTTATTCACGCAATCAGGATCCCCGCGATACACGCTGTCATGCAGCATGCCAGAGATCCACCCAGCATGGCCCGCATTCCCAACTGCGTCAAATCCGTACGGCGTTCCGGGGCAATGGCTCCGATCCCGCCGATCTGTACGCCGATCGAGGCGAAGTTGGCAAATCCACACAGAGCGTAAGTCGAAATGATGATGGCTCGTGGAGACAATGTTGGCGCAATACCGGTCTCGACATTGCCCATCATCACATCCAGTTGTGCATAGGCAACCAGTTCCGTAGCCACCATTTTGACGCCCAGTAATTGTCCGACAGATGAACACTCTTTCCATTCAACTCCCATGAGCCATGCGATGGGGGAAAACACAACTCCGAGAATCCGCGACATTGTCAGCGATTGCCAGTCTTGGTGTCCCAGCCATTGAAACACCCACGCCGAGCCATGAGTCAGGCCGTAATCTAGCATGGCAATGAGCCCCCAAAATGCCAAGAGCATCGCGCCGACATTGAGTGCGAGTTTAAGACCGTCGGCAGCTCCATTGGTCGCTGCTTCAATCAAGTTCGATGTTTCTGGCGGTACGGCATGCTGGGAAACACCTAGCGTTTCTGGCGTGTCCACTTCCGGCTGCAACACTTTGGCGATCAATAGTCCAGCGGGCGCGGAAATGACGGATGCCGTCATCAGATGTCCGGGATCAATGCCCCAGCCAATGTACAGAGCCATCACACCGCCAGCCACCGTTGCGAAGCCGCCGACCATGACGGCCATGAGTTCAGAACGTGTCATCCGGGCAACGTACGGGCGAATCACAAGCGGTGCTTCTGTCATCCCGACAAAGATATTCGCAGATGCCGAGAGGCTTTCCGCTCCCGATGTACCGAGCGTCGCCTGCATCACATAGCTCAGGATCCGGACGACGAACTGCATTATTCCGAGGTGGTACAGCACTGACATGAGCGCTGAGAAAAAGATGATTGTGGGCAGAACTTTGAAGGCAAAATAGTGATCGCGAAAGTTTTCGCCAAATACTCGAACATTCCCCTCATCGACAAAATCCATCAGCGTATTAAAGCACGCACCTGCGTTTATGAAAAATATGTGCCCTAGTTTCGTCTTGATCGTAAGCACGGCAAAAATCAGCTGCAGCATGGTTCCTCCTAGGACCACACGCCACGGAAAACGCCGCCGGTGGGAACTCATCAACCATGCCAAGAAAATCATGACGCAGTAACCACAGGCGGCGATGGACTGATGCATAAACAAAGTGCTTTGAATCATGGCCTAAGAATGTTCAGACTACGGCGAGGTTTTTAACTGGCGGGGCTTTCTGTCCATTTCCATTTTCGCAGAGTGGCGCTGATTTTTCACGCGACGTGTGTCGAATACCAGACAAGGAATCATATTGTGTCCGATCAACTTTTTTCGGTCTCCGATCAGCATGTGCTAATCACCGGTGGCAGTCGTGGAATTGGGCGGGCGATTGCGGAGGGATTTGCCACGCGGGGGGCGGAGGTTGTGATCTGCAGCCGTAGTCAGGAATCAATCGCAGCGGCGGTGCAGGAAATGCAAAAGGCAGGAATGTCTGTGACTGGCCTAACCTGTGACGTGAGTGATCCGGAACAGATCAAATCCACCGTCGCCGCTGCGATCGAACAGTTGACACACATTGACACACTGATCAACGTGGCCGGGGTCAATCGCCGTCAGCGAGCCGAAACGTTCACTGCCGCCGATTACGATTTTGTGCTCGACACCAATCTACGTGGCGCCTTTCTCATGTCGCTGGAAGTGGGACGGCATATGATCGAACGTCAATCGGGCACACAGATCAATATCGAATCGCTTAACACGTGGATGCCGCTCAAGGGCGTGCTGCCCTATGCGATGAGCAAGTTTGGAATGCAGGGGATGACCCGCGGGTTGGCGTTGGAATGGGGCCGCCACGGAATTCGCGTAAACAGCCTTGCGCCGGGTTTTATTCTCACGGATCTCACAAAAAAACTATGGTCCGATCCCACGATGCAGGCATGGAACGAAGCCAATGCGCCTCTCGGACGACTCGGCCAGCCCGAGGATATGATCGGCACGGCTGTCTTTCTGGCCTCAAAAGCGTCGGCATTCATGACCGGCCAGACACTTTATGTGGATGGAGGTTTCTCATCAGGCTGGAGTTGGCCAATTCCACTTCCGTGATCGTGACGAGGTTCTGATAGACACTGGGCTTTCGTCGCCATGTACGATGAGGGCTGATGCCAACCGCTCGCCGGAAAAGTATGGTTCTCGTTTTGAACGCAGCAAAAAGGAAGGATGTGACAATGGATTGGTCGAAGTCAGCATCGGTGGCGTGGATTCAGAACACAACCACGGCGAACGATGTGCGGGATTTGATGCAGTTTCTGGAACACCGAGGGACATTTCTATTCCCGACTTTGCCGAACGGTCTGTTCTCCGCTGCCGCGGGTGAGGGTGGAGATTTTGAATTGTCGGGTTACCATAATGTCTGGGTCCGCGACAACATCCAGATCGCATGGGCTCATCTGGCAGTGCTGAACGATGCGACAATTCCGCGGGTGTGCATGCAGTCGTTGACTGCGTTCTTTGCCAAATACCGCCATCGATTTACGGACATCATTGACGGAAAAGCCGATCCAGCAGATCCGATGCAACGGCCTCATATTCGTTTCGACGGCACACATCTGACTGAGAATTCGGAAAAATGGGCGCATGCTCAGAATGACGCCTTGGGATATTTTCTATGGCTTACATGTCGGTTGATCATTCGTGGTGACCTAGCGTCAAATGCCGTTGACTGGGCGTTGCTGGCGCAGTTGGTGCGATTCTGGCAAGTCATCGAAGTTTGGCAGGATGCAGACAGTGGCCATTGGGAAGAAGTCCGAAAAGTTGCGGCTTCCAGCATTGGCTGCGTTGTGGCCGGACTGTCGTTGCTGCGAGAACTGATGCAGCAGACTGCGGTGGCCGCACATCTAGCAAACGGAAGTCATCCCATCACGATGTCGGATGTCGATGGCCTGTTGATCAAGTGTCGCAAGGCTCTTCACGAAATTCTCCCAGCAGAATGTATCCAGCCAGATCCCCTGCAGAATCGCCGCTATGATGCGGCGTTACTTTTTCTGATTTATCCGCTCAACATTCTGCGTGATCGAATCCTTGAAGATACGATCCTCGCCGATGTGAAGGCGCAATTGCAGGGGCCGTGTGGCATTCGACGCTATCCGGGTGATTCCTATTGGTGTGCAGACTATCGAACATTGCTGTCTGCGAAAGCAAGGACCGCAGATTTTAGCGACGACTTAGACGCCCGGGACCAACTTCTGAAGCCGGGCATGGAAGCTCAATGGTGCATCTTCGATCCGATCATCGCCTGCATTCACGGACAGCGGTATCTCGCCGATGGTGATCCCGCCTCACTGGAACTACAGCTTGAAGCAACTCGGCGATCGCTGTCGCAATTGACACCAGCCGGAAATCGTTTTCCGCAGGATCGTTGCCCGGAATCCTACTTTTGTGAAGAAGGTGCATGGATTCCGAACGACATTACGCCGTTGCTGTGGACGCAGGCTAACCTCTGGCAGGCGTTGACCATGCTGCAACAATCACTTGAAAAGTGACCGCTTGTGCAATTGGCGAACGGTGTCGCGTCAGCCCTGATCGTTAGATCGCGATTGGCGACAAAACCGCCCAAATGCCAGAATCGCATGGTACTGGCAAGCTGACGCATGCCGCGCGCCGCTCGTTTGTCGGACAAGTCTACTTCGCCGCTTCGAGGCGTGTCAGCCACCAATGGGCGCGGACCTGCTCGGGGTTTTGCTCAACATCGGCTTGCTTAAGGACCGTGATCGCGTCGGCCAGATTGGCGTATGCGATGAGCGCATCGGCTTCGTTCATCATCGACGCAAACACCGTTGGGCCGTCCGGATACTGAATTCGAAAGTTACGTAATGTGGCGATCGCAGCCCCGATGTCATGTCGCGACAATTGGATCATGGATGTCCAATAGAGTGTGTCGCCCAGTGCGTTCTGCTGTACGGTCCGGATCATAATCGGCAGTGGAATAGCACTGCGACGGACTTGCTTACCATTGATTGGCACTTCCACTTCAATCTCCGTCTGCATATTGGCCTGCCGGATCTGCCGCAAATCTTGAATCATTTCGATATCCAATGACCCAGAAATCTGAGCCACACGGGCGCGTAACAAACGTCTTGATGGTTTCCCAAACAGTTCATCACTCGAAGTTCCAATTCGCGACCAGCGTTCTTCCAGTGCGATAATGCGCCGTTGCAGACGTTCTTCGTCGGACAGTTCTTCCTGATTGACGGCAGGATCATCGAGTGCATTCCCCAAGCTGATGGCTTCTCGCTCGAACGGGCTATCGAGTGGCCTCAGCAGCAGCGTGTATTCTTCCTGCTGTTGCTCGCTCAAGCCAGATGCGGCTGCAATCTGCTGTTCTGGCATGTCCCAGACTTTGAAAGTCTCGGCAGGCCATGTGGCGCCAAGGGCCTCCGAAAGTCGCTGCACTAAGGGGCGAATTTCACTCGTGCCACCGGCAAGTTCCTCGTACATCGTGGCAGCATCCTGAGCTTCGATACGCTGCTGCAGCAGGAACATTCGTGGAGCAAATGCGGATGGGTTGGCAACGACGAATGGGGTGGCCGTCTTCCAGCGTTCGACTTGTGCAATCAGCGTCACATCTGCGGGATCTGTCACAATGATCGATTGATCACCGTCCTGAGGCACGGCCGTACATCGCACCGGATCAAACAATAACGCTTTCTCCGCAATCACTACCACCAGAAGCATGTCAGCTGCGTCGACAGGGCTGATGGCCATTGGATCGCCGGGTGTCGAGGCCTTCAACAGCACCGAATCAATTTGTCGCTGCCTTAACGCTTCGGCTAGAATCCAAATGCGGTCCTCAACCGAACCGCGTCCGGTGAGCAAAACGTCGTACAGTCCTAGGGGAATTCGAGTTTCAGCGATCTGCAGCGGGGACACATTTTGCATCACGTGCTGGAACAGGCGGTGCACGCGATCAAGATCTGAACGCACTTGCCCGACGCTTTTTTCATCCGTCTGTTTCCAGAGTGATTCAGTGAGCTGACCGAGCAACAGACAGTCGCGAATGTAATTGACGTCGCTTTCTGTGAAGCGACTCTGACTGGCCGCACGCTGCACACTGACGGTCAACATAGCAGCATTAGCTTCGCTGAGTTTCAGTTTACGATCTTCTTCTGAGACACAAGACGACATCCACGAATTCAGGCTCACCGCGATGGATGCATTACGCGTCTGCATGGCCATTGATTCCGGCTGCATCCGACCGATCACAGAATTCAGCCTGCGGCGGCATTCATCGGCGACACTCTCCTTTGCCTGTTTGGATGTGTCAATGACCGGAACTGGAGCACTGTTGCAACCAGCGAAAGCCCCACTGACGACCGACAGAGTCAGCAGCGAGACAAGCCAATTGCAGGATTTTGAATTTGACTGCTTACAAAACGAGAGCCGCATTCGGAGATACTTATGTTTGGAAGGAAAACGGGAGTGATGGGCTGTGATTTTCGCTTCGACAGCGGGACTCATCCTAACAACGGGCAAGAATATCCCGCAGCTTACGAACGGTCGCAAAAATCGTTGGATGAATCAATGGTAGGTACAGGACATCTCTCGCAAATTTCCGGCAAGAATCTGCTATGGGGACGGCCTGACGAGGATAAACATGCTTTTTGCGAACCGCCCGTTCTGACGGATGACCGACGTGTTGCCTGCTCCCGTGGTGGCCGCCAACTACGCCTGAGCCAACCGCAGAACGAGAGAATTCGTTTAACGGCGAATTTTCTCTGCACACACAGCGTCCGAATTCGCCTGATTTTTGGGAATCTTCGCCTCTCATCACGGCGGAGGTCCCCCCAAAGATCCCACGCCACTTGCGGCACCAAAAGACAGTACACGTGCGATCGATCCATCGTGAATGTTACTGAGGGCGACAAGCACGCAGTGGGAAAAGATTACCGACATGGATACGCCCATTCATGAAACGACCGCTGCCAGTCTTTCGCAATGCGTTTTTGCAGCTCTGCAGGAAGATCTGGGAACGAATTCTTGCGATAGCCGGCAATCGAACACACGTAGGACTGCAAGGCCGCATGAACCTCACTGAAATCCGGTAGTTCGAGTGCTTCGTAGATTCCACGAATCTGGCCGACGGGATCCTGTTCCAATTGTGCAAAGCTTACTTCACAGAACTGCCCTGCCGGAATCAAGCTACGTTCTTCAAAGTAAGCGTCGTACATTTTAACGTACATGCGCAGGATCCAGTCATCCAGATCGTGGGCGGACGATCTGTTCTGGAGCCGATGCAGTTCAATAACCGCTTGAAGCATCTTTTGGGTAGAATGAAACACGTCATACGGATTGCGGTGTATATGCACAAACCTCGCGTCCGGAAACATTTGTAGCAGAAGTTTAATGCGGGCGGTGTGCGGTGGTGATTTCAAAATCAACGGCTGCCTCGAGCGGAAGGTTGATTTCTTAAGGAATAACAGAAATGCCGCTTTCCATTCCGCGATTTCGAACTCTGACACATCCTGCATGGTGAGATATTTGTCGTAGCGATCTCGCTGTTGAGGAAAGATCCAGCCCATGCACGGTGATTTGAAGCTGGCGACACACAACGCAAACTCGTCCTCTTGGGGCGACCCCATCCGCCACTCGACATTATCCATGGGCCTTTGCTTAGGGAGGAAAAAATCAATGGCCTTTGAATGCAGCTTCTCCGCAGTAAGAAACGAATTCGGATAGAGGCACTGATAGTTGTTAGGGAAAGCAAAACGCTTGTCGATCGTCAGCAGATGGTGCAGATGAGTCGTCCCGTGCCTCCAGTGTCCCAGCACGAACACAGGCGGCGGCACAGTCACAGCGCGGAACTGGCGGCCAAATCGTATCTCATCAGCCCAATGCAACAGACTGGTCGGAACGCTCTGGAGTGAGATTGTGAGGGCTCGCGGCAGGCATGATGGCGATACGGAAAAGCGATTCTCGATGAGCAATTGGGCCCATTTTCGAGACGTAATCCCGCCCAGCAGTCCGGGCCCAAAAGATTCGAGAAACGTTTCACGCCAAGCCATTTTGTAAATCCGACTTGGCGACTTTTTGTGTGCTGATTCCCGAGTGAAGTCTAACCAGATTGCGCCTTATTGGATCAGGTTCTGGATCGATGCGAAGTCCGTTTTGAGCGATCGGTACAACTGCTGATAGACCGGATAGGCTGCGTGATAGGTCTTTGTCGCGGCAGCCTTATTCGATGTTTTTGTCACCACGGAAATCGTGGCGTGGCAGGCTTCGACGACATTCTTATATGCACCGGTCCCCGAGGCAGCGAGCAGCGCCACACCATAGGCCGGTCCTTCCGAGGCATTAATCGTGACTACAGGCTGACCATAAATGTCAGCCTGCAACTGTCGCCAAAATGGACTGCGAGCACCTCCCCCGGACAGGCGAATCTCTTGCACCGGGATCTTCATCGATTTGATAATCTCCAGTGTGTCGCGCATGGCATAGGTTGCGCCTTCGATCACGGAACGTGCCATATGGTTCTTGCCATGCCGCAAGCTCAAACCAATCCACGATGCACGTGCGTTTGGGTCGGCGTGTGGCGTTCGTTCTCCCGTAAGGTATGGCAAGAAGAATAGTCCCTCGCTGCCTGCCGGTGCCGTGGCAGCTTCCGCTGTGATCAATTCATACGGATCCACCTTCTGCTTTTTAGCCGCTGCAATTTCCGCCTCACACAATTGATTTCGAAACCACTGCAAACTGCCACCCGCTGATAACACGCATCCCATCATATGCCACTTGCCGCGGACCGCGTGACAGAACGTATGCAAGCGACCTTCCGGATCAACCTGCACGTCGTCGCTGTGTGCAAACACAACTCCACTGGTTCCCATGGTCGCTGAAACTACGCCACGCCCCACAATCCCATTCCCAATCGCACTGGCTGCCTGATCACCACCACCACCCACCACTGGCGTGCCTGGCTTGAGCCCCATTTCCTTGGCGGCGATGTCAGAAAGAACGCCTGTGATGTCTTCTGATTCGTAAACTTGGGGAAACAGCTTTGCATCCAGATCCAGCTTCTGCAGCAGCGTCTTTGACCACCGACGATTCACCACATCCAGCAACAATGTTCCGGAAGCGTCACTGACCTCCGTCGCAAAGTCGCCCGTCAGTCGATATCGCACATAATCTTTGGGCAACAAAACTTGCACGGTCTTGTCGAAGTTCTTCTTTTCCTTGTTCCTTAACCACAAAATCTTAGGCGCAGTGAAACCCGTAAGAGCGGGATTGGCCACCATCTGAATCAGCTTGCTCCGGCCCCCAGCACGTGTTTCTATCTCGGCACATTCAGCAGCCGTACGTTGATCGTTCCAGAGTAGTGCCGGCCGGATCACACCGCCCGTTTTATCCAGAAAGACACTGCCGTGCATCTGCCCGCTCAGGCCGATCCCACCGATGTCAGCTGGCTTCAGTTTAGCCGCTTTCATCACACGCCTGACGGTGTTTACCGACGCTGTCCACCAATCAACAGGCTCCTGTTCGGACCAGCCCGGTTTGGGACTGCTCAATGGATATTCCTCAGTCGCCGATCCGAGGATTTCGCCGTCCTCACGCATCGCAAGCGTCTTCGTACCACTGGTGCCAATATCGATGCCAAGGAAGATGGGCATTTAAGGTTGCTCCGGGGGGTTCTAGTTAAATGCGTTACTATGGAAGATTTCGTGCTGTATCAAAACAATAAATTGAGATGGACTCTGGAGGCCGGACCAAGCGAAACGCCATTCTTGCTGGTTGGCCAAGTGCTAAAACATAATCCACCCGACCCGAAGAATAAGCCATTTCAGGCGACGACAACCGTTTGCTGCACGAGTCGAGCCCCAAGATGCTAACGAATTTTGCTGATTTCGCGACTGAGCATCGAATGTTCCTGTCTACGATTTATGAACATCGCGGCGACAGCCTATTCGGCGCAAACTACCGGATCTCAAATTTGTGAACTGCGTGCTTGAGTTTGTGGGGCACTGCGGCTAAAGTTCGGCTCGAGTTCGTTGATACTGCAAGAAGACGATCGCGATGAACGTTCGTGAACTTCAGCTAAGTATTACACGTAACATCTTGTGCATGTTGTTCACCGTGTTTTTTCAACAAGGAATGTTGGAGCGGTTGAGCGATCTTGTTTTTGGACTCGATCCTGTGTTTCATGGAGGAACCACAATGAACAGCTTTCGCCTGCGTTTGTTTTCGCCAAACGAAGATGCTCTTGGCAACGTGCAATCGGCGCGCAAGAATGTGCCGCAGAACCGTCTTCCCGATGGTGCATTTGAAGACATCATTCCGATCGATCGCGCTCGTCGATCCGTGGTAATCAGTGGTCGGTTCATGGAACCCGCAGACCGGGCGCGCATCATTCAACAGAACAACTGCTGTCCAGCGTGCGCGCTCCACGATATTGAGCCACTGGAGTTAGCAGATGCTCTCATCAGCCCCAAAAATCGGCTTCCAGTTCCCGGTACGGCGACCATCGTGGGTTTTCATTGCAACGACTGCGGAACCGAATGGCCTGTGTATGAACTGTCCCGCCGCAAAGTCTAATTACTTGAGGTAGTCGACAGCGACAACATTTGACATGCGTTGAATCACGCTTTGACTTTGTTCGTACGGCTGTGTGGTCAGAATCACACACCATCGGGAAGTCTCCGGTTCGATCCACATCATTGTACCGGTGGCCCCCCAGTGTCCAAACGCATCGGCAGAGAGAAAGTCGCTGAACGTAGTTGAGTGATCCAGCCAATTTTTGCGCCAGCCTAATCCCCACGCGCGCTGCACGCGATCGACTTCAGGGAGTCCCGCGATGTGCTGTGTCTGATTCGACAGGCAGGCCCGCACGACGGCGCTCTTCCAGATAACGTTTGGCGCTGAACCCCGCGATTCAGCTTCACCATCGTTGAGCAGACACGTTGCCAGTCGCCCCAGATCTTCTGCGGTTGAGATCATGCCTCCCCATGCCGCGCCTAAAGTTCGCCAGTAACGACTGTTCCAGCTCCAAGCGGAACTTGCCGTCTGCCAAATCGGCAAGTCACAGGGAAGCACGGTCGGGAGGAGTTCATCGACGGTTTCGGATGGCAGGCCAAGCCATGTATTGTGCATGGCGGCGGGTTGCAAGACCTTGCGCAGCAGATGGTCGGCACACGTTGTGTGAGTGATCGATTCAATGATCGCGGCAAGAACAGCGAATCCCATGCTGGAGTATTGGCAGCCCGTGCCTGCCGCAAAGTCGGGTGTTATTTCCGCTGTGGCATTCGCAAAATCCTGCGTCGTGGCGGCAGCGGCTCGGAGTTCCGTATTTTGCGGCAGCATGTCGGGCAAGCCGGACGTGTGAGTCAGCAGATGTCGAATCGTCATCGGACGCAGAGGGCCACGTTGAAATCCTGGCAGGTGATCACGCACGGCATCGTTGAGGGCGAAATGCCCTTCGGCCGCTAGTTGCACGGCGCTCATAGCCACGATGGGCTTTGTGATTGAAGCAATCAGATACCGCCTATCCGGTAGTTCGTCAGCCAGCAGTGGTAAACCGCTATCGGCAATCACGCCTGAGCCGTGGGCTGTGTACTTCATGCGCAACTTCAAGCCGCTGGCATCACCAGCTGCAACGTCTGCGTACGTCAAGCTTGATTTCGCGGCGATGTCTCGAAGTATCTGTTCGATGTTCATGACTTCTAAGTTCTTAGAGTTTTCTTGCACGTTGATCTTCCCTTCGTTGTAAAGCGTAGCAGGCACAATCTGAATTCATGCCGCACCGAGCGTCTTGATGCGAGAAATTCCATTCAATGATCCTTCGCAAAGTTCGGCTTGAGATATTTTGCTGGAACCATATTCGTCAGAACTCGACGTGAATTAGGCCCACCTCTGAATTCTTGCTAATCCGCCTCCGGGCCACTTTTTCCCGCGCGGGAATAAGCCTACTCAATCGTGCCGCGACCCCGATTTCCACGAGGGGATTGCAGTCCATCGTGGTGAGCCGCACCTCGGTCACAATGTCTCCTCACAATAGCCGCGTCCGATCACCGAGAATCGCTGGAGTTGGTCGACCTGCCATTCGGCACTTTGTTTCAATTCTTGTTGCATGAGTTCTCCGACAAACGCGGCCGATTCCAACGCGGCGTGGGCATCGAGAAACAAGGCTCGCGTTCGTCGCGCGAGGACATCTTCGATGGTTTGGGCCATCTCATGTCTGGCCGCCCATATGACTTCAGCTGCGCGGTATGGCAACCGAGGATGCAATCGCGTTGCGAGGGCCGGGCTTTCGTGAATCAAGGCATCAATCTGATGCGCGTCGGTGCCATACACGTTCCCTGACGTAGCCTCAGAGGCATCATCGATCGAGGGACATGCATGCAATTTGAGCGAAGCCGTGCGCGACTCTTTGCGGGGAAGTCCCGCGCTGAGTTCCGCCTGATCAATGAGTTGTTCACCCATGTGGCGATACGTTGTCCATTTTCCTCCAATCACGGTGATCAGCCCGCTCGATGCTGTAAAAATTTCATGTTCCCGCGACAGCGTGGCCGTGGCGTTGGAACCAGATCTTGCGCCGACCAATGGGCGCAGACCAGCGAAACACGCACGAATATCCGATTTGGTAGGACAACGCTGCAAATAGCGGCCTGCATGTTCCAAGAGATACTCGATTTCCAAGGGCAGAGGGCGAGGTTCATGCGTCACACGTTTGACAGACAGATCGGTCGTACCCAGTAACACTTTGCCATGCCACGGAATCGCGAACAGGACTCGTCCGTCATCGGTTTCCGGGATCATCAATGCTGTCGTTCCTGGCAGAAACGACGCATCCACGACAATGTGCGATCCTTGGCTCAGAACGACTTTGGGATGTTCTTTCGTTGCGGGCGACACTGGCTGTTGATGTGTGTCCATACTCAGGATGTCTTCCGCAAAGACCCCAGTTGCGTTGAGCACTGCTCGGCCACGCAACTCAAGTTCATTTCCTGATTCGGAATCGCGTACGATCACCCCCGTGACGCGTTGCTGATTTTTGACAAGGCGCACGACCGACATGTAATTTACCACCACAGCGTCCAGATCGACGGCCGTCGCCGCAAGTGTCATCGCGAGACGCGCGTCGTCGAACTGTCCATCGGTGTACAAAACCCCTCCGCGCACGCCTTCGGCGCGCAATGTGGAGATGCGGTCGCAAGTTTCGCTTCGCGACAAAAGTTGGGCGCGTCCGGAAATCCATTGCCCTGCCAGCAAGTCGTAAGTCTTGAGGCCAGCATAGTAGATCGCTCTAGCTCCCCAGCGGTAGGTCGGCAAAACAAAATTCAGCGGATGCACGATATGCGGCGCATTGTGTAAAAGACGTTCACGTTCACGCAGTGACTGACGTACCATGCCGATCCGGCCTTGCCGCAGGTAACGCACACCGCCGTGAATCAGTTTTGTCGATCGACTCGACGTGCCCTTGGCAAAATCTTCGGCTTCGACGAGTAACGTGCGGTGGCCCCGCGCTGCGGCTTCGACGGCTGCCCCAAGTCCTGTTGCGCCACCTCCGATGACGATCACATCCCACAGGATATTGCGATCTTCCATCACCGCCAACATCTCGCTGCGTTTCATAATCACCCGCGGTTTTAGAGAGACAAATTCGGACGGCACATTGAGGTCACGATGAACTTCGACATCTGCATCGAGATTTGGAAAATCGGATTTTCGTGTCGCATCTAGTCCACGACTGTGTTTCCCGCTGTGTTATAGACGCTGGCACGAATCTTGGCAGCTTACGTGCGGGCAGCCTTGCCTATATTATCGAGTTACGGTTTCATGTGAGGGGCGAAAAACGAAATCTTCGTGATCGAACCTCAGGGTTGTTTGAGATAAGCATTTGCCATTTCCGCGCCCAGCAGCAACGTTCCGGTGGTGCCAAAGTGGTGCAGAGCATGAGGCAAGTGGGAGGTCTTAATGATTGTAATTCGAGGATCGGAGACGGCCATCTCGTTCAGCGCCGCGTTTACGATGTCTAGGTTTCCCCATGGGGCATCTTTATGTTGCTCAGTAATGAACCATGGAAGATCGGGGCGTTTCAGGTCGAGACCCACTTGATCGATCAGTTGGTGCATCCACTTCGCATAATTCTGCGAGTAAGGCCCGAAGTACGCATCGTTCTCGCCTGAGTGCCAAAAAACGCCATCGATGCTACACTCGTAACCTTGGCGCGTCAGGTCGTCCTGTGCGCTCCGGATCATGGCGATGAAACGCGGATATAGATCACGATGGGATTCCGGTGATCCAGCAGGCATCCAATCTGGCATCTGAGCTCCGCTGTGCGTGAATTTGACGATGGCCACTCCGTCGTCTGATGCAATTGACTTCCGCAGTCGGGCACCGAAGCTGAGTTCCGGACCGAAGTTGCCGAGAAACCCCGTCGGCCCCAGTGGCTCCCAGTCCACTGACACGGCGACTCCGCCACCCAGCGAATAACGATAAAGCACCTCAGCCTGGTCGTGGATTAGCCATTCGAAAGTTGGATCTGCGGGGATCTCGGAAACAAAAGAATCTTCGCCTTCCATGTTTCGCTGGCCAGCAAGCACAAATAACCGAATACGTCCCTTCTTTGCCAGTGGGAGGTCAGGCTTGAAGCGGCGGTCGATCGGAGTGGGCCCCTGACCAATTTCGCGGAGATAAGCGTCAGCAAATGCCTCACCCATTTGCAGTTGCCCCTGCGTGCCGAAGTGATAATGCGGCTGGCCACTTCCCATGACTTCAAACGCCAGATGCGATGTCGGTACCCAACGCAGCAGCGGGTCCGCTTTCAAGACCTGCTGTTGCTGCTCGTGAAGGATCCCAAGGTTACTCCGGTGGTCCATTCCCCAGATTCCCTTTTCACTGACCTCAGCGATGTACCATTTCAGTTCCGGTGCGTTCAAATCATGCCGCAGCCGCACAATCAACTTCGTCAATCCTGCCGCGTATTGGCTATGCAAATTGCGATCGAGCATATCGTTTTCGCCTTGATGCCACAGCACACCTTCGAGACGATAACGTAGGCCACGTTTATCGAGTTCCTGCAGTGACTCGCGAATGAGTTGCAGCGTGCGCGGATACAACTTCTGCCCTTTATCTGGCGCGTCGGGATTCCAATCAAAGGCCACCGTCGTTCCTCCGACTGCCGATTTAATGATGGCAATCGGGCATTGAAGCTGCTCGCTGACTCGGCGGGCAAATGTGATCTCCGGCCCGAAAGATTCCCGCAGTTGCAACGGTCCCCAGCCCTTGGAGACCTGATCATCAGCGTCGAGAAGGTCTGTATACAGGACGTCGTCTTGCGGAACTCCGGCACCTCGAAATTCTGGGAATTCGTCGATCCGATCTGCGTGCGCGTCTGCTCCAACCATGTTGGATTGACCGGCGAACAGAAAAATGCGAACTACGTCATCAGCGGAGGCCGCATGCCCCACAACGCCTTCACAGGCTGCCAAGCAGAGAGCCGCTGCGATCATTTTTCGAAGAAACCAATTCATAATTGTTCCTGAGTCTGAAATGGATACCGGTCGCGTGGATGTAAATTTTAGCGGCAACGACTGAAGCCAGACCTCCCGCCTCTGCCACGCGTTTTGCGGGTTTAGTTAGCAGAGTCCAGCTAAGTCACGGCGTTGGATTCGGGATGAGATTTTCCAGTGTCAATAATTCTGGGCTGAAGACGTAAAGATGATGTTTGGGAAACGCTTGCGTGAGTTCATCGACGATGGCTGTGTCTTCAGGCAGGCGGCAGACAATGACATCGCCAGACAAGTCGGGTGGGTTGACAATGTAGCTGAGTTGCTGATTAGTGCCACGTTCATCGACAAGAACTAAGGCGGGATGCCGAACCTGCTCAGACGCTGTCAGCCGTCGAAAATACTCAAAGCGAACACGCGAAAAGGCTTGTTCGTCAAATGCTGTTGTGACTCTTGACTGTCCCCAGAATGTATCTGCGTCGATCCAGTTCGGGATCAGGGATGCCAAGATCAGCAACGTCAACCAGAGTGCGGATAATTTTGGGCCAAGTCGCGATTGAAGAGTCCGGCAGGCAACGCGCAGTCCGCATGTGGCCAGCAAGATCAGCAACGGTGCGGTTTCAAACACATAGTGCCAATGCATAATCCCGTCGTACCAATATGGAATATGAACGGCATGCAAAGTCAGCACAGCACAAAGCAGCAAAAGCGGACGACGGTCCTGCCCGTCAAGGCACGCGGCTAATGCAGCAATGATGCAGAAAGTTAGCGCCGCGATACCTAGCGTCCATCGCAGACTGTAAAGCGTGCGTTGGGCGACATTTGACTGTGCTTTGGCGATCGTCAGGTTTTCCGCCCAGTTGTCGTATGCTTGCAGGACTTTTGATTCCGGCAATGCCGGATCGACATTGGCATTGTCGAAACCGTAGCGATGCCGTGGCGTCCAAGTGTCAGTGTAAAGTTGGTATGCCGACTTCAACCAACTGCCCGTAATCGCATGATTCATGAATGCGAGGACGCCACATCCCAAGAGCAGCGGGATGCCGATTCCCGCAAGAACTCGCATGGGCGACCACTTCGCAGCCGATGATTTTGTGTCACGCCCGAAGTGTTGCCTAGCCATTGAGACGAGGAGCCAGATTCCGAATGGAAACGCAAAGCCAGCGGCTGTCATTGGTCGGCTGAGCATTGCGAGCGACAAAGCGGCCCCGGCGACCACGATGTCGCGGACGCGCTCGTGATCCATAAACCGCAGGAATGCCCACAGAAACACGGCAAGTGCCATCATCGTCGGGTGATGTGCCAGCAACAAATTACTGAACGCTGCGAGTCCCGGACTCACGGCAATTAAAACGCCTCCCACCATCGCCCACCGAAATTCCATCAGACGACAAAGGCAGCGATGAAAAATCACGCAGGCAATGGCACCAGCTAGCCAATGTCCGAAATAGGGATGCTCCACCGTGACGAATGGAGCCATCCAAAATCCAGTCCAAGGAAAATAGCGACTCGCAGTCGTAGGTTGATTAAGTACATGCACTTGATGAAATAAGTCTGGCTGCACGGTCATTGCAGGCCATGCCACGCGTCCCGCGAGGAACGTTCTGGCCTGCAGCAGATAACTAAATTCGTCATGATACGCTGGTGGCAGTTCGTGGAATCGAATTTGGGCAACAGGAGCGGTCTGTCGAGGGAGCGGAACCAACGACAGGGTGCGAAATCCAATGGACATGCTACTGAGCAGTGAAAGTAAAAATAAGGCAACACTTGTCACTGCTTGCACCCGCGAGGAAGTGCGTGCTTGGCCTGGTCCTGATAGTACCGACTTGCGTGGCTCCAATTTGAATTTTCCAACGCGCGCCGCAACGAGCATCATGGGAAGAGTCAATAATACAAGCACCGCCAGTGACCAGTCCGCGTCCATCCCATAAAACC
>Ga0209553_1000674_pt1 | contig 17545 bp, 11 predicted proteins | sample LauGreFBDMM110DN_2_FD_188217 | JGI IMG/M metagenome (GOLD analysis project Ga0209553, IMG submission 188217) | Freshwater lake microbial communities from Lake Michigan, USA - Fa13.BD.MM110.DN (SPAdes) (version 2) | ecosystem: Environmental > Aquatic > Freshwater > Lake | place: Lake Michigan...
AACTGCAATGGCGGAGAGCCTGAAAAACACGGTATCGTGCTGACACATCGACAAACCAGGCGACCGCTCAGAAGCGTGCTGCATTTCGGGCACGGCAGGGATATTGGGATGTCTGCACCCCGGCGACGGTCAGCGAGATGTCCGCCATCGGATACATCTTTGCCCGACGCCTTCACATGGCGACGCAGATTCCCATCGGAGTGATTGATGCGGCACGAGGCGGCACGTGTATTGAGACATGGCTGCCGCTGGATCTGCTGAAGACCATCGATACGCCGGAGGTCAAAGCCGCGCTGTCCGACTGGGACACGAGAGTCGCGGACTTCAATCCGCAAAAAGACCTCGACGCCAGGGTCAAGCAGTTCAATGACAAGATGGCCCGCCTGAAAGCATCTGGCAAAGAGAAGGAGATTCCGGCAAGCCGCACCCCGCCCACCGATCTGCGCCCGGGCCCTGCTATGGACATGAACCGCCCAGGCAACGGTTACGCCAGCAGTTTCGATCAACGCCGGGCCTGGTTTCATCCGCAGATCAAAATCCCGGTCGGCGAGCGCATTGCCGGTTGGGCGCTGGTGACACAATACGGGAAGTCCGGTGATCTCCGCTGGCTGCCACCGACGATCCCGGAGATGAAGGTGGAAGGTGGTAAAATGATCCTGAAAATGGCTCGATACGAAGTAATCACCTACAACGACGGCCCCATCCTCGGGTTCGCCATTGCCGGGAAGGACGGCAAATTCCAACCGGCCAAAGCCGAATGGATCGACCCAAACAACCCAGGCGACCGCAGCATCATCGTGCTATCCAGCCCGCTCGTGGCCGAGCCCGTGTATTACCCGCATGGGTGGGGCCGAAACCCGCTGGCCAACTTGAAGGCCGACGGAATCCCGCTTCACGTCCTGCGCAACGACAACTTTACGGTCGCCGACATGTATGAAATCTACACCGGCAAGAAGAGCGCGACGCCCAACATTCTGGACGGGGTAGAGTTCCGTGATCTGCGCAACGCATTCAAGGCCGAAGACGTGAAACACCGCCTGAAGGAAGCGGAAGACTTCATTAAGGAGCACCAAGACACGAGCAAGGCTCTCAGAAATGAACTTCTACTCCACGCGGCCAGAAATGAGTCCGGCGAGCGGAGCGGCGTGAGCCCTTCGGTACCTCGTTTTTTGTACCGGCAAGCTGACGCATGCCGCTCACCAATTGTCTCACCCATTACCGCGAATTATAATCGAATTCAACTCATGCCCCCTCAGGAACCAGGACCAATGAAAAACAAACACAGCCAAGCACGCCGAGCTTTTGCTCTATCATCCATCGCGATCGCGGCGCTCGCCCTGTCGTCATTGGCCACCGTCTCGGCGGCGGAGCAGCCAATACCTAGGCCGGACGGCAAGCCGGCCGACATGACCAAGCCGGTCCAGGTCTTCATCTTGCTGGGGCAGTCCAACATGGTCGGCCTCGGCAAGGTGAAAGGCAGTGAGATCTCTCTGGAGCATGCGGTCAAGGAGAACAAGAAGTATCAGTATCTTGTGGATGATGCGGGAGCATGGACCGAGCGGAAGGATGTTCGCTATGTGCGGTACATGTCCGGCAACGGCCCGCTGAACAACGAATGGCGGCCAAGTCCTTGATGCACATCTCGTCGTGGACGGAGCAACGGGTAAATACCCGGAGTTCAAAGGCAACGTCGCCACGATCTACACCAACCCGATGGCTCAAGGCGGCAGCGGCAACGGCCACTACGGCGGCAAAGCCGAAGTCTATATGGATGTCGGCGAAGCGATGGGCAACGCGATGGTGGAGCTGTTGAAGGAGCCTAAGTAGAGATGCAAACATCGACCCTGCGTGTGACCATGTTATCGCTGTTTGTTTCAGCATTTGTTGACGTTCCCGCTGGTGTCGCAGAGGAAAATCAGGTGCGTGGCGAAACCGCGGCGGAGTCGATGATCAAACCACGCGAATTTGATCCCACGAAAAAGTATCCGGTCTGTGTTCGTCTATGGGGAGCCGGTGCTGCGCGTCACACCCGATGCCAAAACATTGCCCGTCGCCGGGGTCGAGATCTTCTACAGCGTCGATCCTGATCCCCACGCCCGCTTCTGGCGCAGCGCGAATGTCGTTCGCGAAGGTGACGAGCTGGGCGGAAATTGACCAACTCGGCCTCTGCGCCCACTTTTTCATTCAAGGCACATCCGCCAACCAAGCCCCGCTCTGGAAAGGCGCCGCTCTGACGTTTCTGCGTCTGGAGTGGAATGCCAGTCCTTAATGACATCGAGCCAGCGATCTGAATTGTCTTCTTCGGGTGGCACAGTCTGAGCAGGCTGTGTTGCAGAGCAACAAGAAGCAGAAGTTCGCACGTTGATTTTGCATGGTATGCTGGCTTCCAGAAGAGAGTCCTCACTGAGGCTTCTTGTGCCTGCGGCACACTCCCACTCCATAGAAGTGCCACCTAGCGGCGGTCTAATTCGCCGTTGCCATTTTTCCAAATCCCCAAAGCCATACAAGCACGAAGCGCCAGCGAATGAGTTTCTTCGTGAGGACGTTCGTTTGTGTATGATGCTCACGGCAAGTCACTCGCTTGCGCTTCGTGCTTGTATTCGTGTTCCGTTTTACGAAAAGTCGAGCCCGCGCATGGTGCCGGTGCTGGTGGCGAACTTGTCGATGGGGAGGCCCATGCGCTGCAGCATGCTCAGGTAGAGATTGGGCAGCGGGTAGTTCTTCTTATTGTCGAACGCAAGGTGGCCCGCGTGTTTGAAGCCGCCGCCCAGCAGCAGCATGGGGAGGTTCTTGTTGTCATGGCTCGCGGCGTTCCCCATCGGGGCTCCATAAAGGACCATCGTACGATCAAGCAATGGCTCGCCGCCTTCTTGAATCGCGTTGAGACTGGTCAAGAACTCAGCCAGTACTTTGAATTGGGCGGTCTCGATGATGACGAGTTGATCGAGCGCCTCTTTGCGTCCGCCGTGATGCGTGATGCTGTGCGTTTCATCCTTCACCCCCGGCAAGTCGGCGACGACGCTGAAAGTATTGACGAACAAGCTCACCACGCGCGTGCTGTCGGATTCAAAACCTAGCCGTGCGACGTCCAGCATCAGGCGAATCTTGTCGATCAGCTTCTTGTTCTCGGTGAGGTCGGTGGGAGCCGGCGCGGAGGGAGTCGGTTTCGGCTTGCGTTCCCATTCTTGGCCGAGTTCAAGTTGTCGTTCGAGATCTCGGACGGCTGAGTAGTATTGATCGAGCCGCGACTGATCGGCGGCTCCCACGCTTTTGGCCAAACGCCGCGCATCATCCGAAACGAAGTCGAGCGAGCTGCGTCCGCGGCCCAAGTCAGCAATGCGGGCCTCGACTTCTGACGAATTCCCTTGCAAGAACATCTTCGCGTAGAGCGTGGCCGGGCTTTTCTCGGCAGGCACCTTCACGCCGCTGCGAGAGAATGCCATGCCTTGGGTGCTCTCGGAATTTACATCAAGTACGAACGACGGAAAACGCGTGATCGGCCCGAGTTGTTCGGCAGCGAACTGGTCGAGCGAGATCGAGTTTTTGAAGCCCGCTCCTCCCGGATGAGGAGCCGCCGACAAAAACGATCGCTCAGCTTCGTGCGCGCCATCCACGTCAGGATGCGAAACGCCACTGAGCACCGTCATCTTCGATTTGAAGTCTTTGAGGCATTCGAGGTACGCGGTGAGTTCAAAATCGGCTCCGGTCGCGGTCGGAAAGAAGTGCTGCGACAAGATTCCCATGTTCGTTTGAATGGCGATCATCCGACGTGGCGGATTCAACGAGACCTCGGCGGCGGAGGCATTGCGGCGAAAAGCCGGAACCATCGCGTCGAGCATCGGCAAAGAAAGAACGACGCCAGCACCTCGGAGAAATGTTCGGCGGGGAAGAGACATGGAAAGATTCCTTACGAGTGTTATTGGTCGTGTGTCGAACTGCGGCTTTTACTTATTCAAGAACAACGGACTTTGAATCACCTGATGCAGCAGTTCTTTGAGATTAGGGTTGGTGCCACCGGCACGCTTCAGGATTTCTTCGACTGCCGGACGATCGGCGAAACTGACGGGAGCACGGGTCGCGTAGACGACCAACTGATTCGCGAGATTTCGAGAGACGACTGGCGTTTCGCTGTTGAGCAACGCTTGGTACTCGCGCAATGTCGCGAACTTGCGACCGTCGAGAAGTTCGCCGCTGGCATCGACGAGTTGACCGTCACGGAAGTTGACATGATTCTTGAACTCCTGTTCGGGAGTGAGATACGAACGGAAGATTTTTGCGAAGTCCGGTGCCTTCGTGCCCTCGGTCGCTCGATAGAAGTCTCGCCTGCCGCCGATCACATCGTAGCTTTCCAGTGCGAATCCCGGTGGATCGAAGCGTACATGGCAACCCGCGCACGCGGTGTCTTCGCGGTGTCTGGTGAGCTGCTCGCGAATCGTCGTCGCTCCTTTGACGTCAGGTTCAATGGCGGGCACGTCCGGCGGCGGGGCTTGCGGCGGCTGGCCGAGGATCTTCTTCATCACCCATACGCCGCGTTTGACGGGACTGGTCGTCGAGCCGTTCGCAGTCACCTTGCAGACGGCGGCCATCGTCAAAAAACCGCCACGGGTATTATTGGTTTGATCGACATCGACGTGGCGGAAGCGCGTCCCTTCCACACCGGGGATGCCATAATGCTCGGCCAAGCGCTGGCTTACGATGTTGATCGACGTCGACAACAAGTGAGACACTGGCAGTCCGTTGTGGATCGCGAACTTGAAAAACTCGCGGGGCTCGCGACGCATCGCGTCTTCGAGGTACGGCTGGAATTCGGGATAGAGCTGCTTGTCGGGGCTTGTCAGATCGAAGTCGCGCAGATCGAGCCATTGATCGGGGAAGTCCTGGTAAAACCGATCGCCGCGCGGATCGCTGAGCAACCGGTCCGCTGCGGCTCGCAGGCCTTGCGGATCGTTCAGCGTCCCGGCCTTCGCGGCGGCGAGCAGCGCATCGTCGGGACACGAATTCCACAACAAGTACGACAGCCGAGTCGCGAGCGCATAACCATCAAGCATCCCGGTCGGCTCATTGAGGAATAAGAAGTCGGGGCTGAGCAGCGCGGTGCGATAGGATTCGAGCATCGCGTCTTCAAATGCCGCTCCCTCTTTTCCGCGCGCGTCGGCAATCACGGCATACCGCTGGACCTCGGCATCGGACACCGGGCGACGGAACGCTCGCGGCAAGAACGTCGCGAGCAGTCTTCGAGCATCTTCCGCCGGATCGTCGGACACCGTTGCTCCCGGAACCAATCGCCCCGGTCCATTGATGGCTCCCCGCGCTTGTCGAAATGTGTTCGGCCGATCGGGCTTCAGAACTTCAGGCGGCAGCTTCGTAAATGGGACGATTGGCATGCTGCCAAACAAGCGGCGGTGACTGGTCGGCGGCCACTCGTCATACAGCGGCCCGGTGACGACCATGTTATCGATGGCCACGCCCGCGCCGGAGTACGCTTTGATCTGTCCCTGCGAGAAATAAACGTGTGCATCCAAAAACGACGCGCCGGCAGCTCGCAACGGGTTTTCTTCTGTCGGTTCGATATCGACGTTTAGCTCCGAGTACGTCGGCTTCAAACTGGGAGCATCGACGAACCCAAGCAGTCGGCTACCGCAGTAGACACCGACAGAACCTGACCGCGGCGACGGCTTGACTTCGCCTTTGTCCCACCAATAAGACCACGCGGAAACGCCGATCTGGTATCGCCCCGGATGCACCGGAGCAAAGTTGAAGCGACCGCCAAACGACTCACCGAACGTCCGCGTCATACCGACCGTTGAGCCTTCTTTGAAGACGCCGGCCTGCTCAGCCTCACCCAGGCCTTTGTACTTGCCGCCGAATGACCACTTGTCGGCGGGATAATCGCCATCGGCGTTCGTCGCGGATGGCATCGGAAAACGCGACTCGTCATATTTCATGTCAGGCGTGAGCATGACCGCATCGCCGCCGCCCATCAGAACTTTGTAATCGTACTGCTGGTTCGCATAAAGAATTCGTCGTTCGACCTCGGGGGGCACCGACCACTTTGCGACCGCCGCATCGAGCGCCTTGTCGATCGCCTCAGCATACTTCGCGAGCAACACCGGCGAGACATCGAGCGCCGCCGCTGTCTTTGTATAGCCGTCCGCTCGTCCGTCATCCGGCAGCGACTCCTGCACTTCAAGCCACGGCACATCGAGCAAATCGCGTAGCGTGTTTTCAAACTCAGTGCGGTTCATCCGCCTCACCACACTGCGACCATTCTTCTCACGCCACTGAAGTTCTTCGGCACTCAGAGTCTGACTAAGCCATTCGAGAACTGGTTTAATTTCTTCCACCCCGGGCCGTGGGGAATCTTTCGGCGGCATCTCGCCCGACTGCACGCTATCATGAAGGCGAACCCATCGAAGAAACGTCGGCGTTTCGGATAGATCCACAGCCTGTGTCGTAAGATCTAGGCCACCTTTCTTTGACTGCTGGTCGTGGCATTCTAGGCAGTGCTTTTCGAAAAACGCCTTCACGTCTGGAGGAACTTCTGCCGCCGAAAGCGACCGCACTACAAGAACGCAGACGGCAACAACCCCGATCCACGACGCGGAACGGCACTTTCGTAGATGCGTTCGCTTGCAGTATTCCGGATCTGGGTTTTCACTGGACGAGGACATCGATGTCTCCATGAATCAGCACAACATTCAGCGCATTTCGCAAATACTCTTCGCGCGGCCACGATTGAGGCTATCCTCTATGATTTAGCCCGCGAACACTCGGCCTCAATTCACAGCGTGCAGAGAATAAAAATCCGTTAGCAACGACGCCTTATACACCGTACAAGTCGACTTTCGCAAACCGTCGTCAGTTTGGCCTACAGCGTCTCAAGCTTCCTGCCGATTTTTTTCATTGGTGAATAATATGGTGTGTCTGCGTTCCACGCGATGCGGCACGCGCGGTACTCGTTCCATTTCTGCGGCATGCCTATCGTGGGCAGGATGTCGCCGACGACGCGGACCGTGTGCTGGCTGTGTTCGATCAGGCTCAAGCGCAGGGCAAGAGTTACGGCGAGTGGACCGTTCGACGAGCCTGTTAAATTTCTCGGCCGCATCATCACTGGTCCGGGAGCCGAATCGCATCAGAGAAATCACTTCGAAAAAGTATTTAATGGAGACCTGTTGACGGTTCTTGATGGCCCGGATGCAGCGAGTTATTGGGTGGGACTGGATCTTGGACAATCACAGCCTATTCAACGTCTCCGCGATGCGGGTCGGGTCGGGCAAGAACAGCGGATGGTAGGAGGCATATTTCAGGCCAGTGATGCGGCGGATTTGTCCACGAATGTGGTTGATCTCTGGGTCGTCACCGATCAACCGCCGCGAGGCTGGGAGACGCGAAACTTGGAATCGTCGGTGACGGCCCGCTATGTGCGCTATGTGCGCTATGTGCGCTATGTTCCTCCTCCGAATTCGTTCGGGAACATTGCGGAGTTCGAGGTGCGCGGGCCTGCCGCCGGAACGGTGTTGGAACAGCCGGTGCGCCGGTTACTGGCTGACCCTCGCGCTAAATCGCTGACTGAAACCGTTGCTCTGCACTGGTTGCAAATTCACAAGTTGCCGACCGCTCGCCCGAGTACCGAGTTCTTTCCGGAATTCCATGCCAACCTCCGGCAGGCGATGTTCGACGAGACGGCTCTGTTTTGCGAGACGCTCCGGCTTGAAGATCGCAGTGTGCTGGAATTCCTCGACGCCGATTACACCTTCGTGAACGAGGAATTTGCGAAGTCTTATGGGCTGCCCGAAGTCACAGGCAAAGAGTCACGGGGCGTTCAGTCAGCGGGCGTTCAGTGTTCGTCTTTCGCCCACAAATGATCAGCCAATGCATTTGGTGCTGCCACGATTTCGTGGGAATTGAAGTAGGTAGAGATTTCACGAACAGCGGCTTCGGGGCCGTCGCTGCCATGGATGAGATTCATCTGACGGCTGGCTCCGAGGTCGCCACGGATTGTGCCCGGTGCAGATTCGCGTGAATTTGTTTTTCCCATCAACGTTCGCATCACGGTGATCGCTTCTGGCCCTTCCACGACGAGTGCCACGACGGGGCCGGACGTAATGAAGCCTTCCAAGTCTTTGTAGAACGACTTTGCAACGTGCTCTGCATAGTGCTGTTTGCTGAGTTCAGGCGTTACCTGCAGCATTTTCATGCCGACAATGCTCAGACCCTTGTCTTCAATTCGTGAAACAATGCGTCCCACCAAGCGTCGCTGCACGCCATCCGGTTTGACAAGAATTAAAGTTCGTTCTAGAGCCATGGAAGCGGAGTCTTTCGTTGAAAGTGAGCGAAGGATTGAATGCACGACCAATTTCCAAGACCCAATGATGAATGAATCACAGTTTCATCACATCGATTACCACAGTTTGGGATGCATTGGTTATTGGGGATTGAGATTTTTCACACCATCATCATCTGCAGAAACTCATGGAATAAGTAATGGCTGTCGTGAGGCCCGGCGGCGGCTTCGGGGTGATATTGAACTCCGAAGGCAGGGTAGACCTTATGACGAATGCCTTCGGCTGTCTGATCATTCAGGTTGATATGCGTGACTTCAACGTCATCCGGCAGAGTCGCTGAATCGACAGCGAAGCCGTGATTCTGTGATGTAATTTCTACTTTTCCGGTTCGGCGGTTTAGCACGGGCTGATTGGCACCACGATGTCCGAAACGCAGCTTGTACGTTTTGCCGCCGAAGGCGAGGCCGAGCAACTGCAGGCCAAGACAGATGCCGAAAATTGGCTTCTTGCCCAGCAACCCTCGAATTGTTTCAATCGCGTAAGTCAACGGCTCCGGATCTCCTGGCCCGTTCGACAGAAACACGCCATCCGGGTTTAATGCCAGAATTTCTGTGGCTGTGGCTGTGCCCGGAACAATCGTGACACGACAACCGATATCCCGCAGGTAGCGCGAAATATTCCATTTCATGCCGTAGTCAATTGCCACGACATGCGGCCCGTCGCTGCGATCCACACCGGAAACAAAATCTGACGGACGTCCCAGTTCACTCAGAGACATGTTCCAAGTGCAGGTATCCTTCGGCATGACTTCCTGCACCAGATCCCGACCGACCAATCCCGGAGCTACGCGGACTTTATTTAATAAGGATGTGTCATCCAAATCAACCGTGGACAGGATGCTCTGCATGGCGCCTTGGGTCCTGATCTGACGGACGAGCGCGCGTGTATCAATCCCCTGCAGTCCGATAATTTGGTTTCGTTTGAGATACGCGTCCAGCGATTCTGTGGACCGGTAGTTGCTTGGGAATTCACAGAGTTCCTTGACCACAAATCCCTTGAGGAACAATCCACGGCTTTCCACGTCTTCGGCGTTCACGCCGTAGTTGCCGATCAGCGGATAAGTCATGGTCACAATTTGACCAGTGTACGAAGGATCAGTCAATATTTCCTGATAACCAGTCATACTGGTATTGAACACAACTTCACCATGGACTTCACCTTCAGCTCCGAAAGCATGACCAGTAAAGACGTTACCGTTTGCCAGCGCCAGCTTTGCCGGGCGACCTGCCATGCTCGATTCTCCCAAGGTCCGCGCGTAAGATCACCGCAGTTGAAAACACACTTGAAACCCTTTTTTACCATCCCCCATTGACTTGGAACAGCACGGGGCCACGCCATGGTGCAGTTTCGCGAAAATCAGATGATCGATTACAAACTCCGGCAGTGTCGTTTTTTTAGGCGTGGGCGATTATTCTCCGCCATATGAGATTTGCATTACTCAGCGGAAAACGAATTCTGGTCACAGGTTCTTCCACGGGCATCGGTCGTGCCATCGTGTTGGAGTGTGCGCGGGCGGGAGCGGATGTGGTGGTAAATTGCCGCCGGTCGGTGGACCGCGCGGAGGCCGTGGCGGTGGAGGCTCGGATACTTGGCGTGCAGGCTGATGTGATCCCTGCCGACGTCTCCGACGAACAGGATCGCAGAAAGTTGATCCGAGCCGCATTTGATTCAGGTCGCATTGATGCGGTCGTCAACAACGCCGGGGCGGACTTATTGACGACGGAACTTCGTGACGCTGACTTCGCTCAAAAGTTAAGTGCGCTGATGCAGACGGACGTGATGGGAACAATTGAGTTGTCACGAGCATTCGGCAGGCGATTTCAGGAACAGGGCCGTGGCACGATTCTGAATATCGGCTGGGATCAGTCGGATCGCGGCATGGAAGGCGACAGTGGCGAGCTCTTTGCAACCGCCAAGAATGCGGTGATGGGATTTAGTCGATCGCTGGCTGTGAGCCTCGCGCCCCATGTGCGCGTGAACTGCATTGCCCCGGGCTGGATTCGGACAGCATGGGGCGAAAACGCGAGTGACTACTGGCAGCAGCGTGTGATGACGGAAACACCCCTAAAACGCTGGGGTGAGCCTCAGGATATTGCCAACATGGCTAGGTTCCTGCTGAGTGACGATGCAAGCTACATCACCGGACAAGTGATCTACGTCAATGGCGGTGCTGTCCGCTAACATGTGGCCGTCTGGCTCCGTCAAGAAGCGTCTTCCGGGGAATAATGCGGCTGCTGCTGGGTTAATATTCTCACCGCTTGCACGCGAAGTCAAATTGTGTTGTGGCGTGCTGCGGCATTGGGCATCTCACGTCGACCGTGATGGCTACTTTGCGCGGTCAAGCACCGCCTCATAAATCGCCTTTGCCTGGCGATATTCGGCGAGTGATTCATCCGGGAGGATTCCGGCATTGCGTGTAAGCTCCTCATCCATGCGTTTGACGAAGAATTCGGCATCACGGCGGCGCGGGATTAACGGAGATTTTGGAACCTCGACGAACACCGGATTCGTGTGCGCGAAGCTGACTTTGGCATCCGGCAGTTTTTCGAAACAACGGAGGGCCAGCCATCCGGAGCCGTGCAGCGTTTCACTGACGTCGATCGCATACTTCCAAACTCCTTCAGCCGTGCGTTCGGGTTCGATTGTCAGGCTCTGCGCGATTTCGCCATTGCGTACGATTTCGATACTCCGCAGGGGATTAACACTGAGCACCGTGCCCCTCATCGCAATCTTATTCTCAACGGAATCATGTAACCACGTGGTGCCGGGAAGTTGTTGATTGAAACGCACATCAAGCAGTGGCCCAGTCGTCACAAAGCTGTGACCCGCATTGAGATGCTCTACCCATTTCTCGTATGAGAACTCTGCGCCGGTATGCACATAGACACGTCCGTGACCCAGCGGGACCGGATGCACGCCTGCTCCCGTACCGCCCGTGATTCGCATGTGGAAACCGCAGTTCAGCAAAGCGTAATACGTCTGCATGGCGAACTCCGTCCAGCCGAGATCTGTGAAACCCGCGACGCTGCGTTCCACTTCCGGCCAGTCAGGAGCGTTTTCGATGGTCCACTGCGGAAAGCCAAATTGAGTTCTCCAGTTATGATTATTACTGAGTTCAAACAGGTCTACGTGCATGATAGGCACGATCATCATTGACCACGCCCACGAATGCTTGTCAAGATCCAAGATCGCACCCTGCCGGCGGGCTTCTTCGGCGACCGGAAGGGCTGGCGGCGATGGAAGATTTAACGGTGTTTTGTGATTCAAGACCAAGACTGCTCCCTGAGTATGCCGTTTGCCATCCACCGTGAAGATTTCATATTCCGTATTAACCGGATATATCACGTGAGTCGCATCGACATGAATGGTTTTGGCTTCCATGACCAAGCCTGACGCAGCCGGAATCTCAGTGCTATCACGTACCCAGTAATTCAAGGGAAAAGCCACGTGCAGGTCTTCAGCCATCATGAGATTCGGCAGGTCGGCCAGACTTCGATGCACGTGCGTGTCGCCGGAGTACCAGCCTTGCTTTGGCATGTTGGCGAAACGCGGTAACGTAAGTTGAAACACGGAGGCCTCAGATCCCACCGTGATCTCTGTCTCGGCGGGGACAAATTCCTTACCACGTTCGGCGCGAATCCGATACTTGCCTGGCTCAAGTTGCAAGTGAAACGTGGCGGCCGACAGTGTCGTGTGCATTTCGACAGACGGCGTCGTGCCGATCTGTTTGCGATATTCAAGAGCGGAGCCTGCAGTATCGGCTGACTTTGCGAAGTGCCATGTCAGTGTGTCAGTGTTCTGCACGTACAAACGGCAAGGCAAAGCTGTCCCCGATTCGGCATCAATGACGCTGCCCGTGACTTCAGTGGCTGTTGCTGTCGCAGCCGAGGCCCATAACCCAGTTAGCGTTAGAGTCACGCATCGAACCAGACAAACGACGGAAACTTCCCATGATATTTTGGGCACGCTATCCTCCATTGGTTACCTCAAGAACTCTTCAACCACAAGCATCAACACATGTTCCACAGCGACTCGCCACACCACAATTCATTTGCACGCAACGCACAGCAGGGGTTTATCCTCCACACGGCCAGAAATGAGTCAGACGGGCGGCGTGAGCCCAATGGTACCTCGTTTTGTACCGGCAAGCTGACGCTTGTCGCTCACCAATTGTCGCACTCATGACCGCGCGGAGTAAAATTGCTACGACCACGGCATCCGTTCGAACATCCACCAGCGTGGCTTGCGAATGCCTTTCTGCAGGCCGAATTCTTTGCTGGCAATTTCGCTGACGTAACGGGCAATTTCTTCGGGTGAGTCGCTGACGTAGAAACGATCGATGTCGGTCACACCGATCGTCCCTTCTTTTACCATTGTGTCTCGCAAAAAATCTAACATTGGTTTCCAGAATGCAGACCCTGCAAGAACGATCGGAAACTCCGGCATTTTTCCAGTCTGCGCAAGTGTGCAGATTTCAAAGAGTTCATCGAGTGTTCCTAAACCGCCCGGCATCGCCACAAAAGCATAGGAGTACTTTGCCAACATCAACTTGCGAATAAAGAAGAAGTCGAATTCGACAAACGTATCAAGATACGGATTTGGATCCTCCTCCAACGGCAGTACGATATTGCAACCCACACTGTGTCCGCCAACATCTTTTGCCCCGCGGTTCGCTGCTTCCATGATTCCCGGACCGCCGCCGGTCATCACCGTGAATCCAGCCAAAGCCAGATGCTCACCCACGCTTCGGGCGAATTCATAATACGGATGAGTTTCCGGAAACCGCGCTGACCCAAAAACCGTCACGCAGGGACCGACAAAGTGCAGCTTTCGAAAACCACCGATGAGCTCTCGAAAAGCTTGAATACTCATCATCAGTTCACGAATCCGTGACTGCGGACCATCGAGGAAGCGAATGTCTGACACCCTGTTAGTTTTTGATCGGCCATACTGCTTCACATTCGGCTCCTGTGCCCAGTCATGTTCTGAATCATGCTGCCCGCTACTGTGGTTTTTACTTACAAAAGACAAGTGTCGTCAATTCGCTCGGGTTTTTGGGGATCGAATGGCTCATCTCTGTGACGCATCGCGGATGCACGTGCTCTTGTGTCGGGCAACCTCACGATCCCCGGAGCGGGAACCCGTGGAGAGAACAAAACATCTCGAACAAGCCCGCGGGGAGGAGCGCAACGTTGTGAATGCAAAAAGCCCGGCTTTTTAGGGCCGGGCTTCTGAGCGAGTCCAATTTTCGAGGAGTGAACCTGCTATCGTTGCGGCTTACGTTTTGCTTCCCGAGTGGGGACGGTTCGTGGCATCGCGATGGCGGCCAGCAACCCGGCCGTCACAACTTCCAGTGTTTTTTGATCATCGGTTCTTGCTACGTCGTTAGTAATCATCACAGTGGCGGGAGCCAACGCGGTGATTGGGATCGCGACGTCCTGACCTAGGTCGCTCATAAAGAACGAATCCAGTGCCAATTCTTCCATGATCGCATCAATCTCAGCGAGTGGCTGGACGTGTTCCAAAATCGCTGCAGACTCCGCAAGGAAATTGTCAACTGCTTCAGGAGACAGTTGCACGACGGTTCCTGCCGGATGAGCGGCGATACTCCGAACGTCATCAACAATCCCATGTTCAGCGTACGCGGTTAAGACAACAGACGCCAGCCGAACGGAATCAAAGGCGTTTTCCGCATCTGCAGGAGCCTGCAGGTCCGAAGAGACAACTTTGAAATTCTGCGGCTGACTCCACGGTCCCGGGACATTATTTACCGTGATCGCTCGGACCCACCAGCGGTAACTCCGGTTGGGAGCCAATGCGGTAGTGGTCGTATAACTTGTGCCCACGATATTGTTGACATTCAGCACGACTGGCTGACTGCCATCAGACATGTCCTTAACGATAATTTCGTATTTGGCCGCATTCGGCACACCCTGCCATGTGAAGGTCGGTTTCCGATTGTTGGTGGTGAAGCGAGGTGAGATCGCGAGCGGAGCTGTTCCGATGGTTGCTTTGATCGTGAAATCGGCAGGGACGCTCCATTGAGAAGCTAAGCCGTCTTTATCAAAGCCACGCACCCATGTTCGGAATGTGCCGTCTTCTAAGGGCAAAGTCGGCGTATAGAATTTATCCGTCAATCCCTGCACGTAGATCACTTTAGCCACACCGGTTGTGAGATTATTGACCCACAATTCGTAGGTCTTAAATTCAGCAACTCCTGTCCACTCGAACTTGGGAGTACTGGTGGTGACGGTCCCAAGTGGTGCCGTGATGGCCGGGACCGGGATTTGGAAGTCTGTCGCGACACTCCACGCACCACGCACTCCGGCAGCGGTCACGGCCTGAACCCACCAACGGTAGTTGCCGGCCATGAGCACCGCAGGGGCTGTGTAGGTGATTGTCGCGGCGTTCGCCACGTGCGGCACGTTGACTCGAATGACCTGTCGAACTCCGGTCGAGAGGTTGTCAACCCAGAGGTCGTACTTCGCGGCTCCCTCAATCGGTTTCCACGTAAAATTCGGCGTCGTATCTGTGGTCACACCCTTCGGCGAAATCGTTTCCGGGCCTACGCGATAGTCCATGCGGAATTGATACGCCAAGCTCCACAACCCTGCTTCACCATCGGCCGCAAGCGGACGCACAAATGCTTCGTAAGTACCATTTGGAAGTGCAATCGTTGGAGTGTAGAAATTCGTGTTCAACGCGGCTTGGTAGATGATTCGCTGTGTGCCGCCAATCTGATTCACCACGAGTTCATAGCGCGCAGCCCCCATATTGGTCCATGCAAATGTGGGCTTGGTATTCATCGTGACCGCTGCAGGCGAAGTGAAGCTAGGTCGATCAACCGTGAATGACTTCGACAGGCTCCAGTCACCTGCGACACCGTCTGCATCGTAGGCACGTACCCACCAGGTGAACGACCCTGCACTGAGGGCAACCGGTGTTTCATAGCTATTGGAAGGCACGAACTGATTTCGAAGTACCTGTGCCTGCGGTGTTGGCAGAACTTGGTTGACCCAAATATCGTAGCGTGAAGATCCCGGCACGTCAGTCCATTTGAAGACTGGAGTCGTGTCGAAACTTCCACCCACAGGTGCTGTCAAGGACAGTCTCGTAATATCAAAGAAGTACGAATCACTCGCTGTACTACCGCTGGAGTTCTTGGCGGTGATGACGACTTCATAACGGCCTCCTGCCAAATTTGATGTCGGCGTATAACTCGTGGTCAAGAGGTTGTTGAGATCCAACGCAACAACACGACTGCCACTCGTTACATTAAACAACTGGAGCCGGTACTTCGCAGGGCTCGCCTGCCAGCGGATCTCTGGTGTGAAATCACTGGTGACAGTAAACGGTCGCTGCACGACAGGTTTCGTCGGTGGTCCCACAACAACAAGCTTGTCACGGAAGCCTTTATTGCCAAAGTTGTCAGTGACAATCAGCCGTACTATGTAGGTCGCAGACAATGCACCCGGATACGTATGCGTGGTCGTTGATCCGTTAGCATCACTCGTAAAATATTCGGTCGGATCATAGGCAGGATCGTTCAGCGGCACTGTAGGTGGTGTACTGGAAGGATTCCAGTCGAAGTCCCATTCCCACTCCACGATCACACCGGTTGCGGAATTCGGGTGTGAGGAACCTCGGCCGTCAAAGGAAACGAGCTCACTCACGCCGACAGGATTTGGAGTTGCAATGAAATTTGCCGATGGCCTGTTGACCAGAAACTCAACAGCACCAAGGTCGATAACGTGCAGGCCATCGCCAGTGCCATCAATCAGGCGAGGATTTCCAATCGCATCCAGCTGGGCCAAAATCGGATTCGCCGGAGTCACCGGATAAAGGAGATTACCTCCTGTATCGACCCCACCGCCGTTAAGTATGAGTGTATTGGACCCGACCCCGTTGCCCAGACCGTACTGCAGTAACTCCGTCAAATCTGGCAGCGGAGTTGCGTCCCGGCCAAAACGATCAGAGACCAAAAGTCCCGCTGTCGTGCCGGAGCTAAATTTTGCGTCCAGAACTTGAATGGTATTGAATCCCAGCGAAACGACGCCTCCAGAAAATTCTTGGTCAATTGAAGCACCCGTCGCGATAACTTTTGTCGCAACTTGGTTGCGTTCTAAGATCGTATTGGCGATCTGAGTAGTGAGATTCGATTCGCTGGCAATCCCACCGCCATAGGACCACGAACTGTTTGCAATCACCGAAACGTTAGTCAGGAATGACGTGGCGTTGTTCTCGTTAAACAATCCACCACCACGCGAAACAGCCACGTTGTCTGAAAGCGTCGTGTTCAGGTACAGCGCTGTCCCGGTGTTGTTGACCCCGGCTCCGCGGGATCCGGCAAGGTTTTCGGAAATTGACGATCCCACAGCCGTCAAACTTCCAGCATTGTAGATGCCACCGCCTTGGTTGTACGCCTCATTCCGAATCACATTCACATGATTAAGAATGAGCGTCCCTGCATTCCAAATGCCTCCGCCGTCGAATGCCTCTCCACCCTTCACTGTCAGGTTTTCCAGCGTGAGCGAAGCACCGGCAAACACATGGAAGACTCTATCGAGCAGTGCCGCATCGATGATCGTAGCAGCAGCGCTCACGCCGCGAATCTTTAGTTTGCCTTTGATGTCCAGATCCCCGACTAGACTCTCATCTTCAAATCTACCAGAACGGGTTAGCGTGTAAGTGCCGGATGCAAGGACGATCACGTCATCGCCTAGAGTCGCATTACTCTCCATCACAGCTGCACGCAGCGTCGCGTTACCGTCTACGTCAAGAGCCAATCCATCCCCAACGTTCGTATCCGCTTTATCCAGAAAGCTGGTCAAGGCATTGTCAACGGTCCATGTGGTGTTACCACCGGTGACCAACGCGCTGCTGTCTGTGTCTCGAATGCCGGAGGCCGTGGCAACCAGTGTCAGCACGTAGTTGCCAGCTTCACCCGTCAAGCTACTCAGATTCACTGAGTAGTACAAAGCATTGATCGATGTCACCGTCAGCCCGGTCAGCGGGACATTCACCGCATCGCGCGTCAGTTTGAGGTCAGTAATATCGAAACCAGTGACATCTTCACTAAATTGGATGAAGACGTCATTGACTGCAGTCGCTCGCGGAGACGGCGTGACAGGCCCCACGGAGATTACCGTCGGGGCAACACCAGGGTTTGATCCGGGCTGAGGAATGCTGGAGCCACCACC
>Ga0209553_1000675_pt1 | contig 17536 bp, 11 predicted proteins | sample LauGreFBDMM110DN_2_FD_188217 | JGI IMG/M metagenome (GOLD analysis project Ga0209553, IMG submission 188217) | Freshwater lake microbial communities from Lake Michigan, USA - Fa13.BD.MM110.DN (SPAdes) (version 2) | ecosystem: Environmental > Aquatic > Freshwater > Lake | place: Lake Michigan...
AGCTTCATCAGTCGCCGCAGCGTCGAGTGGATCGACAACGCGCGCGCGACCGGCAAGCCTTGGATCGCGTTCTCCACGCATTCATCCGCGCACACTCCGATTCAAACGCCGCCACCAGGACTCACAGGTCCCGCGGTGACCGATGTGCCGTGTTCGCTTGCGGGTGTTGGATACCGTCAGCAATTCAAACTCATGGTTGAGTCGCTTGACAGATCAATCGGTGACATGCTGATCGGACTCAACCTTGCGAGCCGCGTAAATGGTGTGTTTGAGTTGGGTGACCTCGCTGCCGCCAACACCATGCTGGTCATCATCAATGACAACGGAACCTATGGATTTGATGTCTTGTTTCCCTTTGATCCAACCCGCGCGAAACAAACGGTCTATGAAACGGGCGTGCGAAGCGCGTGCATGATTGCGGGCGCGAAAGTCGTTGATCCAGGTCGCACTGTCGATGAGGTCGTGTCGATCACGGATCTCTTCGGTCTGTTCTGCGAGACCGCGGGCGTCGATTGGACTGCAGTGGAAACGCCAACGCGGCGCCTCGACTGTAAACCGATGATGCCGTATCTCACGAACGCGAAGCAAGGCCCGATTCGCATGTTCGACTTTGCCATGTATGAGCAAGGATCATTCGTGATCGGCAGCGTCGGTCCTTGCATTCTCGGCACGACGATGATTGATGGACTCATCACGAGCCCTTCGCTTTGTGAAGCCAACGGTGGTTGTTGGGCAGGTGGATCGGATCGCACGCCGTATCCGAACACAAATTACTGCGACATCGCCACCACCGATCCAAGCAACGCGATCTATCCCTGCGGTGGAACAAACTACTGCATGCTTCCGCCAGACATGCAAGATCAATGCCCTGAAGGCAGCACTTGGGTTTCGCCGCCATCACTCGTGGCCTACGCCGTGCGTCACGGTCTGTGGAAGCTCGTCGTACAGCAACTTCCCAACTGCTTGGAGCCCAACGATTGCAATCTGCGCCTCTATCAACTCAAGCCGCAAGTAGCGCCGTATGAGCCTGGCATTGAAGGTGCTGATGGCACAGAAGGCGTGTGGGATCCGATCGCCGATGCGATGCCGACTGAAGCACAAGCCGAGTATGACTTGCTGAAAATCGAACTCATCAACACGATTCTTTCGCAACCGAATTCGCTGTCGGATGGAAATCTTGACGGCGTGGTTGATGGCGCGGATGTCGCGGGCGTGTTCAGTGAGTGGGGCTCGATGGGCTTCTGGGATGCCACGCAAGATGGCATTGTTGATGGCGATGATCTCGCGTGCGTGCTCAACGCGTGGGGCGAAGATCCATTTCCAATTGCTGATGTGCCAACATGTTTGCTCGCGAACGATCCAGTACTCGTGCACGAGTACACCTTCGACAAGAACTACAACGACAGCGTCGGCACAGGTGTGGTCGCGCAGCCGCTTGGTGGAATGCTTGTGGATGGAGCCTATGTATTCGGGGCTAATCAAGGCCTCATCGTTGCGGTCAACGGACTCAACCTCAGCGACTTCACGATCGAGTTTGAGATCGAACTGAACGCTACGCAGTTTGCCGCCTCGAAACTGTTGGACTTCTCCAATCGCACTCTCGAACGCGGGTTCTATCGCGGCCCATCAGGCGCCGTGTTTCAGATTCTTCCGCCGCTCACACCAATGAGCGAAGCGACACTACCGATTGGCGTGCCGATCACAGTGGTTCTCGCGCGCAATGGAGATACGAAGTTACTCAGCGCGACCATCAATGGCGCGGTGCAATGGATCGTTCCCGATCCGCTTGGACTCGCGATTCCGCCGAGCGACGGGGTCATCACTTTCTTTGCTGACGATGCAGTCACAAACTACGTTGAAACCTGCAGCGGTAGCGTAAATTGGATCAGAATCTCAAGCGACAGCGCGAAGTAAGCGCATGCTCAATCCAGTCGTCATTCTCAAACCGCACGCAGGGTCTACTTCGCGGCGTGCACAAGCCGTGTGAATGTTTCGCCGCGGTGTTCGTAGTTTGTGAACTGATCCCAACTTGCGCACCCTGGGGAGAGGAGGAGGATGTCGCCAGTGGTTAAGCGTGCGAGTGCTGTTTGTACTGCGACGTCGAGTGTGCCGCAGCGCGTTGCGCCATGCGTGGAGATCGCTTCGGCGGTCGCGCCAATTGTGTAGAGGCCCGCGAGCTTTGGCGCGAGCGATGCGATCAAGGAGAGGTCTGTCTTTTTGTCGTAGCCGCCGGCGATGAGGTGGATCTTTGTTGCGTCGTCAAAGGCGCGTATCGCGAGGAGCGTTGCTTCGGGGGTTGTGGATTTGCTGTCGTTGTAGGCGCGCACGCCGTTGATTTCTGCCACGAATTGCAGCCGATGTGGGAGGCCTGGGAAAGACTCTGCGGCGCGCACGATTGCGTTGACATCGATGTTCACGCGCGCGCGCTCGAGTGCGAGTAACACGAGATCAATCGCGAGTGCCGCGTTGCGTTGATTGTGCGCGCCAGGCAAACAGGAGTTCAGCGTGTGCGTTGCTGGTCGCGCGGTCATGGGCGCGTCTGATGCGTTCCACCAATGGGGGACGCCCTGCGCGAGTGTCTTTGCTTCTACCTCTTCGCCTGCGAAGTGCGTGATGAATCGATCGCCTTGGGCGTGTTGTTGAAACGCTCGCAAACGAGACTTCGATTGCGCGTAGTGCTCGAACGATCCGTGCCAATCGATGTGATTGGGAAGGACATTCGTCAATCCTGCAATCGCGGGCGACCACTGCATGCTTTCGCCGAGCCACCACAACATTGCGCTTGAGAGTTCGAGGACAACGAAGTCTTCTGCATTCGTCTGCGCGCTCTCTGTGAGCAGCGATCCGCCGATGTTTCCGCCGAAATACACACGCGCATCGTTGGATGCTGCAGCGAGCGCTGCGCGAAGTGCAACGTTCACCATCGCGCTCGTCGTGCTCTTGCCCGCACTTCCTGTGATGCCGATGAAGTTGGTGACGCCGCGTTCTTGCATTGCGCGGATCGTGAGTTCGATTTCGGTGGCGACCGGCACGCGCGCGTCGATCGCGCTGCGCACGAACGCATTGTCCCACGGCACTCGCACCGCTGGATTCACGATGACAAGATCAGTCTCGGTGAAATGTTCGTGCGCATGTCCGCCGAGTGCGAGCGACACGCTTCCAATCTGCACGAGGTCGTCGATTTGGGCAAGCGAGTTCGTGAGATTCTCGGATGGATCAACATCGGTGAGCAAGACGCGCGCGCCTTGATTTGTGAGCCAACGCGTGACTCCCGCGCCGCCGCCGAACTGACCGAGTCCCATTACGGTGACGCGTTTGCGATTGAGCCACGGAGCGAGCGCACACGCGCGTGGGATAGAAGTGATTGTGGCGTGGCATCCGTGCACAGCGCGCGAGTGTATCGAGGCATGATTGAGTACAGTCATCGCTATGGAGTCCCAATGGAGTTAGGTGAGCCGACATCAGAACCAACGCCGCCACCACCCGTGGTGACGATTGTCCAACCGCGTGGTCGCTTGAGTCGTCTCGCGGTTGCGGCGTTCAGTTTCTCCATCGTCGGATGTTGCGCGAATCCTGCAGCGATTGCTGCGGTCATCCTCGGCTTCGTTTCGCTCGAACGGATCAAGCGCTCTGGTGGCGCGATGCGTGGCCGAAACTTCGCAATCACGGGCATCGTGCTCGGTTGCGTGGGGCTTGTCACTTCGTTGGCGCTGCAGAACTTCGCGTTCTCGACGATTGAGCGATACGAGACGCAGATGCGCGACAGCGTAGTTTCGATTCTGTCGCCGGCAGTTGACTCCACTGTCGCAGTCGACTTGGCGATCTTTGCTGCAGAGATCAAAGGTGTCAGCACTGCCGATCGTGCAGCGTTTCGCAGCGCAGTCGTTGCTCGTTACGGGGTGTTCGAGAGTTTCACCGTGATCTCGACCGAGCCAATCGGTTCAATGCTTGAGCCGAGTTTCAATTGGGAAGTGATGTTTCGTTTCGCCGACGGCAAGACCATCACCGGTGCGGTGCGCACCAAACTTGTTCCCGAGATCGGGTCGATCATGCCAGTCTCGCGCATGACGAAGATTCGACTTGATGGCGGTGATGCTGAATCATTGCAGTTGCCTGCGCAAGAAAAGAAACTGCCCGAGCCTTCAGAAGAAGACTCGGGCAGTGAGGATTCCAAAGAGTCAACTTCGAAGGGTTAGCAGGGACCCCACGCATTGAGAATGATCGTGATGTCCGATGCATCGACAGTGCCGTTGCCATCAAGGTCGCCGCTCGCTGTGCCCCAACCATTGAGCACGATTGTGAGATCTGCGCCGTCGACCACGAGATTGCCATCGACATCGCCCGGGCATGGTGGTGGTGTCGCTGTGCAGGAGAAGCTGATCATTCCAGCGCCGCCAGCGGTTGCTCCGCCGACGCGAACGTAGAGCGGGAATCCCGTCGTGACAGGGACTGTCATCGAGGATGTTCCATTCGGGCAACCCGCGCCGTTGTCACTGCACCCTGCGATCGCGCCACTCGGAGGACATTGCCCCGAGTATGCAGCGATTCGCGTGTCGAACGCAGCCAACCCACAGGTTGTAATGGTGACATTGCCAATGCAAGTCGGCAGGTAGAGGTACCAGACATCATTCGCAACCGTAGTGCCGAAGCCCTGATCGCACGATGCTGGAAGCGGCAATGCGCTGTTCGTCGCATATAGGGAGTTGTAGGAGTACACGCCATTAGCGCTGATGACGGTTGCGCTCACGCACTCATCATTGGCTGGTGGCGTTCCCACTTGAATCTGAATGTCGTCAATAAACCATTCATCGTCGATGGCATCGCCGTTCACGCGGAATCGCATACGGAACTTGTTGTGCTTCGCAGCGGCAGGAAGCGTGTGCTCGTGTCGCGTGAAGGATGTTTGCGTACCACCAGTGCTCGTGATCGTGTTGAGGACGACCCAATCGTTCACGTTGTTGAAGTACTCGACGGTGAGCGTCTTACCAGCTTCGACGGTCACGTATTCGGTCCAGTAGCTCATCACGATCGGCGCGGTGATGCCCGAGAGCAAGATGAAGTTGGAACGGACTTCGTCGTCGTCGTACTCGCCAGTGCCGGTGGAGTCGAGATTGAGTGAGCGAGCAGCGGAGGGTTCATTCGTTGCGACTGGCGACGTCTGTCCACCATCGTTGTAGATCCACTTCGTTGCATCAATCGTGGTGTTGTTCATCTGATCGAGAAACGGCGGCGAGAGCGGCGCTGGCAGTGCAACGTCGCACGCAACCGCGTCGCGATAGCCAATGATTTGCGTCTGCGAAACAGGGCTGAGCTTCAAGTTCGTGCCTGTCGTACCGTTGCAACTGTTGATCGCCGAGCACATGATGTTGCACGGCGTGTTTCCATCGCAGTGACCTGCGTTCCAGTTGTGGCCGAGTTCATGCGCGGAGAGTGCGGTGCGGAAATCGCTGTTGACGGTGAAGCGACTCTCCACTGCATTGAAAGCGAGATTGCCGTTGCCCGAGCAATCGGTTCCCGCTTGATTGCATGTCACGCCAAGCCATGCGAGTCCGATGACGCTGCCTGTGATGGTCTTACCTGTGTAGAGCTGCGCAACATCGCGCGGAATACTGTTCTCAGGCGCGATGATCCACTTCTGTCGGAACTCGCACAAGAGATCATTCATCACTGTGGTCGTGTATGGATCCGCAGCACTCGTGCGCACGACGAAGGTCGTGTACTCGTAACTGATGTTGACATCGCGGTCGTAGACGAACGACACATTGTTCATGACACTCTCAATGTCATTTACTGTGTTCGTCGCGCTGCTCGCGTTCTTCTGAAAGAACTCAAAGTCAGCGTCGAAGCCGATTTCTGCGATAAACGGAGTGGTTCCAGCGATACCGCCTTCGCCCATGCCTTCCAGTAGTGGATCGCCATCAGCACCTGGATCGAATCCTTCGGAGACCCAATCAGGAAGTGACAAGTTCGCACCATCGCCGCCGCATGTGCCAGCAACGGGAAGCACATGATCGTGGCGATACACCACGTGTGCTGTTGCGCGCGCATCCGGCGTGTAGTCACTCAGCGGTTGGATGAACCATGTGCCTTCGACCGCATCAATCATCGCCCACAATTTCCCATCGATCACACTCGCGGAGAGGCGCACATCGAGATTCGATACAAGCGTTCCTCGGTAGGTTCGGAATGGAGGCAGTGGTACTTCGCGGAGTGCGCCGTTGCCTTCATCAAGGAGCAACTTTGCGTTCACGCTCCGCTGACTTGTGCGCACGAGGCGCAGCGTCTCCCGTTGTCCTCCGAGCGTGACGGTGATTTCGGTTGTCTCTGGAATCCCGGTGGGAATCACAAGATCCGCGACGGTGAAGTCAGTCAAGCCAGGAAGTGTGAGCGGCGCGTCAGCCTTCGCTCCCTGCGCTTGCGTGGCCTTGGTCTTCGAGTTGTTGCCGCCCTTGGGTGGCGCCAGGCCTTCAGCCGCAGTGGCTGAGGCGATGAGCGCGAGCGAGAGGAGGACGGAAGTCGTGAGCGTCTTCATGGGTGTCGATTCGCAGAGTTGGAACGGAGGATTCGAGCGCGAGCAAGATTAGGAGACAAACGGTTGCGGAGTTCGCAATGTTCGTCATCAGCAGATGAACAGGCCTGAATGCACCGGAGCCCGACTCAGAAAGTCGGGCTCCGGGAAAGTTTCATCGGACATTGCAGTCTTCAAGACAAGACTTCAATCAACTCCAGGCATTGAGCATCGCAGCAAGATCAGCAGCATCCACGCTACCGTTTCCGTCAATGTCGCCAGCACCCGTTCCGCCCCAGTTGTTGAGGAGGATTGCGAGGTCAGCGCCGTCAATGATGCTGTCACCGTTGAGATCAGCAGGCGCCACGGGAAGTGGGCCAGGAGTCTTCACGAGTGTGCTCACTGAAGTTGGTTCGCCAGCAGCACCTGGTCGGAAGAGTCCGATGGTTGCATCCGCTTGCGTTGGCGCAGTATTTGAATCAAACCAGAAGTTGTAGAGGGTCGCGAACTTCAGCGCGTTTGCGTTGACGTTCTGTGCGTACGTTTGCGCTGACCAGGTGATCGCGCCGCCTGAAACACTCGAGGCCCAGTCCGTACCGACGGTTGGATCGCCTGAGTGGTAGTTAACATCATGGAAGCCGATGTTCGTCACCGTCACGCCCGCTGGAACCGGAACAGAGAACGACTGACCTGCGCGCTGCGAGTTCATGTTCTGCACCGCGTACTCATAGCGATACGTGCCGTCGGCGTTGTCGCGCACGTAGAAGCCAACGATCATGCGGCCGTCGTTGATGATGTCGATGTTTGAAGTCGTGACCGCGGGGTTATACACGCGCCATGCTTCGATCGCAGTCTTTTGCTGATTCGTCGCGCCGCTCAGAGTTGGTGCCCATGAGGTCTGATTGAACGTGACTGCGCGCCATGATGCGTTGTTGTTGTCATTCTGTGCAAGCGCGTCTTGTGGATGGATGTATTGACCCTCGACGAAGTACACCGAGCCGGGGTGCAGGGTGGTGCTGAGATCAGTCTGCGCAACTTGAAGTCGTCGACCGATTGTTGCTGTGGCAGAAGGCATTCCGACATTAAATGTGCTGGGGAAAGCACCAGTTGCACCGTTCACTTCGGCGCGAGTGCCGAGATCACCTACCGCGCCGTTGAGGCTTGAGGTGTATGGATCAGAGCAACCAACTCCGAGGAGCGATGGGCATCCGCTGCCTGCTGGCGTGCAGGTGCTGCAAAGATTCTGCTGCAATGCGCAGTATCCATGCTTGCCCCACGACATGCCGATTTGTTCGATTCGACCGGATTTAACCCGGAACATTCCCATGGGAATAAATGGGTGGTTGACATTTGGCGCTGCGTACCAGTTGAGCTGCGCATTGCCGATGTTGCAACTTGTTGTACCGAACGCATACGCGCGCGTCACAACGCCGCCGACAGTCACCGCGCCGTAACTCGTTACGTCAGGAATTGCGCCCACGATGACATCTGCGCCAACCGAGGCAGTTCCGCCTTCACCCTTGTCAGTACCGGCAGTTGCATCGACTTGTCCGAGGAAAATGGCAACGCCGCCAAGTAGTAATCCGCCGAGGGTAAGACTGATCTTCACGTGTGAACTCCTGTGTCTGACCTGAATGTTGAGAAAAAGGCTACAACGATTTGCATCTTCCTGAGTGGAAGAAGCACATCCATACGAGAAGAGGGTAGCTCAGGGTTCGGGAAAAGCGAACGGAAGTGGACGATTTTTGAAAGGAAAGGCAGTGCGCATGCACACCCCAGATGGAACATTTAAATCCCGTGCCATTTGCTTCAACTCCCCAAAATGACAAGCCCCCACGGGGTACACGCCGTGGGGGCTTGGATCTTTTACGTGACTAACTGTCGCGTAGCCGAGGCACCTAAAAAATTAGGCGCGACGACGACGGCCAGCGAGGCCAGCGAGACCGAGAAGGGCAACCGCACCTGGTGTTGGCAGCGTGAAGAGACCTTCGCCGAACTGGACTGGAGCACCAGCGATGCCGCTGTTGTATCCGACCTTCATGAAGAAGGTGCGGCCGGCGGTGTCGCCGACGCCGAGGACCATCGATGCGAGGAGAACCTGACCCGAAACGCCGACGCGGCCCTGAAGGTTCGGTGGGTTCGAGTTGAACCAACCTGCGACGCCAGCGGTGGCGCCGTCTGGGATGCCGGCTTGATTGAGACCAGAAGTACCCCAACCTGGGTCACCATTGGTCGAGTTGCCGGAAGCAAAGCCTGTACCGCCACCGATGCAGACGTACGAGTCAAATGCGCCTGGGACGAGGACGAACTGTGGGTTCCAGGTACCAGAAACGGTCGAAGGACCGCCACCACTGAGCGCGTCATTGTGGACGAAGCCAGCGAGTGACGAGCCAGCGATTGCGTGGATCTGGAATGCGTTGAGAACGGTGTCGGTGGCGCCGTCGAAGTTGCCAAAGACTTGGTACATGTTGTACGTGCCGTTGGTGGTACTGCTGACGGAGTAACCGGTGAAAGTTGCGTTGGCTGAGCCAACCACCGCGAGAGCGGCTGCGAGTCCTAGGATCTTCATATTTCTCTGCTCCAAAAGGGGGGAATCAAACAAGGGGACACATTAGGAAACAAAACAAGTTGGATACTTGGCAATGAACACAACTCTTGAGAGAGAGTCGCCCTATGTCCCTGTCTGATCGGCCTCGAGCGAGGTAGATCCTCCACCGATGAAGATGCCCCCAATGTTGACGCTGTCAAGTAAAAGATCCACGAATGCACACGACCTGAACAGTTGTCAGTTCTAGGACCACTTTTTCAGCCGCGGCCGTGGGTGTTTGACCAAGCCAAGCCAACAATGCCGAGCAAGGAAGCAACGGCCGTTCCTGGAACCACGCCAAGGACGAATCTGGCGAATCTGGGACACGCGAATTCGAAGTTGGGACAGGCACATTTCGGAAAGAGCCCAAAATGACAAGTCCCCCGTTGCCTTGTCGGCAACGGGGGACTGGATTGAGCGAGCTTTTCGATCTCTTACGAGAGTCGATTAGTTGCGGCGACGGCGGCCGACGAGGCCAGCGAGACCGAGGAGCGCAACAGCACCTGGTGCTGGGATCTGGCCGAGGGTGAAGGTACCTTCGCCGAACTGCACAGCAGAGCCTGCAACACCGTTGTTGTAGCCAACCTTGAGGAACATGGTGATCGAGGCAGCGTCATTGACGACGAACTGACCGAGGAGCACCTGACCCGAAGCGTTGACGCGACCCTGAAGGTTTGGTGGGTTCGAGTTGAACCAACCTGGCCCGATAGCGTGGTTGTTTGGGGTTGGGAAAGGCATCTGTGCGGTGTTGAAACCAGCAGCACCGAACGATGGATCTGCGTTGGACGAGTTGCCCGAAGCAAAGCCCGTTCCGCCGCCGACCATGACGTAGGAATCCCAAGCGCCAGGAACGAGCACGAACTGTGGGTTCCATGTGCCGAGTGTCTGCGATAAGCCATTGCTCAACGCATCGTTGTGCCAGAAGCCTGTGAAGGCAACGTTGTTGGATTCGTTGTTGATGTGGAAGAAGTTCAGTGCGGTGTCAGTTGCACCGTTGAAATTCGCGTACACCGAATACTTGGTGAGGCCACCCTGGCTACCGCCGGAAACGGCTGAATAGCTAGTGAAAGTAGCGGACGAAACGCCAGCGATCGAAGCAGCCACGAGGCCCATGCTCATCAATGCAATCTTCATTTTTCAAACTCCCTAAATCCCAAACACAACAGAGCTGGTGAGGAGTGCTCCGCGGTTCCCTCTAAGACGACCCCGCCCTTTACGGGGATCCCTGTACCTCGAAAGGAAAGTACATCAGGGAAAAGGAGTGTCAAGGAATCGGGCAAAATTGCTGCAGGACAATGCGTTAAGGTTTCCGTTTATGGGATTATCGGAGCAGAATCATGGCTCTGGCGACAACAGAAGGGGGATGAGTCTGGGATAGGCACAACTTAAGTTTGAGCCTGAGTTTGTGACAAGGCACAACTTGAGTTTGGGACAGTCACATTTTGATGACAGGCACATCTTGGCTGCCACCGACCTCCTGGGATGAGTTTGGGACAGGCACATTTTGATGACAGGCACATCTTGGCTGTCACCGACCTCCTATTGACATTGTCCCGTTTATGAGTTCGATCCTCGATTCCCAAGATGAAATGCCGAAACGCCCGCCTTTTGCGAGCGGTGCTGCCCAGATATGGCACGCCCGATCGAAGAGCGGATGCGGGACGGATTCTGTTGCGCCTATCGGCCGGTGTTCGAGGATGTCTGGCGTGCGCGTGATTAACACGACGAGGGAGTGTCGCGAGTGGTGCGCTGCAAACCTTCGTGTAGACCTTGGATTTCAGCCCACTTCTGAAGAGTGGCCGCTCACAGAGCATTCAATCCGCGACTGGACTGGCGTTGAACGGCGCAGAGACGCTTCCGACTGCGGTTGGCTCACGCGACTGCGGTTGGCTCACGCGACTGCGGTTGGCTCACGCGGATGAAACAGGTGCCGCGTGCAGAATCATCGGGCTCGCTGCATATACGCGCGCCATACCGAAGGTGCCCACTCGATGCGCTTGCGATTCGCCGGTGACTCCCATCGCGACGATGAGGTCGCCTTGCGTGCGGCCGATCAACTGCGTTCCCTCTTGTGGTTTCGCGCGTTGCCAGCGGAGCTCGACGTTTTTTGATGCGGGGTGCGAGATCGAAGAGGCGTCGTCGGGGTCTGTCTCGCGCGGTTGCGCACCGTGGGCGCGGACCTTCTCGAAGAGCACTTCAACCTCGCGGCCGATCCATTGTTCGTGAACCTTCTGACTCACTTGCGTCTGCAATTCGAGTAATCGGTTGTTGCGCAGCTTCTTTGTTTCAAGCGGAACATCGTCGACGAATCGATCGATCGCGACTGTGCCCGGTCGCGGCGAATACTTGAAAATGTAGTTGTTTTTGAAGGGTACGCGGCGCACAAGGTCGCACGTAGCTTCAAACTCTTCGTCGGTCTCAGAGGGGAAGCCGACGATGAAATCACCTGCAATTGTCGCATCAGGAAGGACGTCGAAGACGCGGTGCACGAACTCCTCGTACTCGCCCACGGTGTAGCCGCGGTTCATGAGTTTGAGAATCCGATCGGAACCAGATTGCGCGGGTGCGTGGACATAATTGCAGATCCGCGGTGCGTCGCGCATCACTTGCAGCGCGTCGATGCCGAAGTCGCGCGGGTAACTCGTCACGAAGCGAATGCGCCGCAGATGCGGGACTTCGTCGTGAATTCTGCCGAGCAGATCCGCGAAGGTCGTCGTGCGCAATCCAGCCGCGAGCGTGCTGGTGCTTCGGAATGCCGCGAGACCTGGCCCAACTTGCGGCTGCTCGCGTCCGTCGCTTCCAACCGCGGAACCATGCACATATCGATAGTGATTCACCGTTTGCCCGAGCAGCGTGATCTCGAGCACGCCTGCATCGGCGAGGCGGCGGCATTCTTCGACAATGGAATCCGGCGGGCGATGCACTTCCGCGCCACGCGTGTTCGGGACGACGCAGTAGGTGCAGAACTTATTGCAACCGCGTGTGATTCGGACATACGCGCTGCGACGCTCAGTGGTTGGATCGATGGGCTCAAAGGCGCGGCTGAGATCGAGGAGTTCGAGGTTGTCATCCGCTGCGGAGAGCGTGGTGGAACGCCGACTCTTGTTGCCTGCAAGCGCGGATCGCGCGTCCTTGCTGAGCCGGGGGGCGTCGTCGCCGAGCATTTGACTCGTGCGCAGATTCTCGATGAGATTCGGAAGGCGATCGAGTTCGCCAGGACCACAGAGCAAATCGACCTGCGGATAGCGGCGGAACATGTCCTTGCCATCTCGTTCCGCCATGCATCCAATGACGCCGAGCACCACGTTTTCACCCGCGCGTTTGCGTTGTGCGATCAGACCGAGGCGGCTGTACGCCTTGTGTTCGGCTTGTTCCCGAACGCTGCAGGTGTTGTACAGAACAACGTTGGCGGTTCGCCAGTCCTCCACGAAGCGATAGCCGAGCGTGACAAGTGCGCCGCGCACAAGTTCGCTGTCGAGTTCGTTCATCTGGCATCCGAACGTCTCGAGGTAGACGGTCGGTGCGGCGGAAAGTGCTACGGACATTGCCGCCAAGGATAGTGCAACTTGCGAACGCTCAAGCGTGCATTCTGCCGATAGTTGCCCGACATGCTTCGCGCCGGACACGGACTCATTCTTGCTGTTCTCACGCTTCTCGTCATCGGGATTGTGATGGTGAACTCCGCTGGGCTCGTGGTCGCGCCCGATCCGTCGCTCTTGCAGTCGGGGCAAGTCACCGCAGAGCAGTTCGAGCGAATGGTCGCGAACTATCGGCCGATCAGTTTCGAGCAGATCTTCTTTGGACGCACGACAATTCTCGCGTTCATCTCTCTTGCTGCACTGGCTGCAGCGGCGTTCGTGCCAGTCGATCGTTTGCTCACGCTGCGTGGCGCACGAAGTCCGATCCCTTGGATTCTCGGTGGCATCATTCTCACGCTGGTGCTTGTGCATGTTCCTGGCATCGGTCGCGAAGTGAATCACAGCGCGCGATGGATCGGTAGCCCCACCTACGGATTTCAAGCGAGCGAGTTAGCGAAGTGGGGCATGGTGGTGGTGATGAGTTGGTATTGCATTCGCCACAGCGGAACGCTTCGAACGTTCACGCGCGGATTTCTTCCAGCGCTTGTGATGGTGGGTTGTGTTGCAGCGCTGATCGCGGTGGAAGATCTCGGCACTGGTGTACTTGTCTTCGGAGCGTGCTTGATGTTGCTCGTTGTCGGTGGCATGCGATGGCGGGACGTATTGCTACTTGTTCCTGTGGGCGCGGTTGGCGCATTAGCAGCGGTGGTTGCGAGTCCCTATCGCGTGAACCGCCTGCTCGCGTGGAACAATCCATGGTCGGATCCTGAAGGGATCGGCTACCACATCATTCAATCGATGAGCGCGATCGCGGGTGGTGGCGTGCAAGGACTTGGACTTGGTAACAGCGTGCAGAAATTCGGCTATTTGCCTGAAGACACCACGGACTTCATCTTTGCGATTGTTTGCGAAGAACTCGGTGTATTCGGCGCGCTTATCGTGCTTGCGACCTACGCAACGTTGCTGCTCACTGGTCTTGCGATTGTCACGCGCGGCGCATCGCGTCCTGACGCAGATTCAATCGTCTCGCCGTTTTCGCGACTCGTCGGCACTGGCGTGTTGTTCGTGATCGGTTTGCAAGCGCTCATCAATGTGCTCGTCGTCACAGGACTCGCGCCCACGAAAGGCATCGCACTTCCGCTGCTTTCAAGCGGTGGCTCGGGATGGGTGATGACATGTTTCTCGCTAGGGCTTTTGATTTCGATCGAACGCACCGCGCGAAAAAACGAGCGCGCGCTTGGCATTGATCTCAGTGCATCGCCAATCGACTCCGCAGTCGTTGCTGCAAGCTCATGAGCGCTGGAAGCATCATTCTTGCGGGCGGTGGAACGGGCGGTCACATCGCGCCAGGTATTGCCATTGCAGAGCGCCTTCGTGAAGTTGCGCCATCGATTGCGCTGCACTTCGCGTGTTCGACTCGACCCATCGATGCGCAGATGCTCGAGAGGGCTGGATTCCCTTACTCGCCGATTCCGGCGGAAGGATTTTCACCACGCCCGGCGAAGTTGCTGCGATTTGCACGCGCGTTTCTCGCGGGGCGCAGTGTTGCGCATGAGCTCCTCAGAGCGCAAGACGCGCGCTGCGTGATTTCACTCGGCGGCTTTGTGACTGCGCCAGTGGTGCATGCGGCGCGATCGTTGAAAGTGCCTGTGTTTCTCGTGAATCTTGATGCAACCCCAGGCAAAGCAAATCGCTGGGTTGCCAAGCGCGCGCAACGAATCTGGAGTGCGTGCGCGACGCCAGGGTGTCCGACGTTTGCGACGCGCATCGTTGGGATGCCGATTCGACGCATCGCGATTGCGTCCTCAGATGCGGAGAGTTGTCGCAGGCAATTGGGACTCGAGCGAGGATTACACACGCTGTTTGTGACAGGAGCGAGTCAGGGCGCGAAGAGTTTGAACGATCTCTTGATGCTCATGCTCAAGCAGCACCGCAGCGCGTTTTCCGGGTGGCAGGTGTATCACCTCGTCGGCGGTGGCGAACGCCATGTTGTCGAAGCTGCGTATCGAGAGGCGGGTGTGCATGCAGTGGTCTCGACATTCATTGATCACATCGGTCTCGCGTGGGGAGCTGCGGATCTCGCGCTCTCGCGTGCGGGTGCGAACTCCGTTGCGGAAGCGGTGTCGAACGCAGTGCCCACCGTCTTCGCGCCATATCCATGGCATCATGATCAACATCAGAAGGCGAACGCGCAGCCATTTGTTGATCAAGGTCTTGCGCGATGCGAGATTGACGCGATCGAGGCAGACGCGAACATCCGCGACCTTGGACGCGTGCTTGAGTCGTTGATGAAGGATCACCCTGCGCGCGAAGCGATGCGCACAGGATTGCGTGCGCTTCCGCAAGCGGATGCTGCACTCGAAATTGCGCGGACTGCTGCGGCAATCGCTTCGGGCGATTAACCGTTACGCCATGATCAAGCAACGCTCTGCAGATACGCGGCAAGAAGATCGATCGTCGCTTCAAGATCACCCTTGTCCACCATCTCCGTGACGGTGTGGATGTAGCGAGTGCCTGTGCAGATTGCTGCGCAGCGAGCGCCAGCACCTGCGCGTTGAATCGCCGCGCCATCTTGACCGCCGCGAGGAAGGATCGATTTCTGGAATGCGATGCGGTGCTTCTTCGCGACAGCGCAAATGTCCGCGACAATCTGCGCGTCCGCGATCATCGAACCGTCTTGAATCAGTACTGCTGCACCGAGCCCGTGCTTCGTTACACGCTGCGAGTCAGGGATGCCTGGCGTGTCGCACGCGAGCGTGACATCAAGACCGATGCCGATGTCAGCCTTCACTTGATAGGCAGCAGTTTGAGCGCCGCGCAATCCGACTTCTTCTTGCGTGGTGAAGGCGCACACGATTTCACACGCGTGACCAGCCTTCGATTTCATGATCTTGCGCACGGCTTCGATTGCGACGAAACACGCGAGTCGATTGTCGATCGCCTTCGAGATGATCTTCTTCGGTGTGTGGAAGAAGGGTTGATCGAGCACGACGAAATCCCCGATCTCGACGAGTTTCTTCACCTCTGCGGCGTCGCGACCGAGATCGATGAAGAACTCTTCAACGCCTGGAACTTTATTGCGATCCGCATCGCTTGAGATGTGAATCGGCTTGCCGCCCGGATTCATGACGCCTTCGAAATCACCTTTCGGCGTGCATACTTTCACGCGCGAGGCGAAGAGGTTGCGTGTATCGAATCCGCCCGCGGGATTGAGCCAGAGGTAACCCTGCTCATCGACGTGACGGACAAAGAATCCGATCTCATCCATGTGCGCAGCGAGCATGACGCGCGTTGGAGCGCGAGAGCCCTTGGCAGCCTTGCGGCTCGGCGACTTGGTGCAGATGAAGGAGCCCATCGCGTCGGTGTAGGAGGAATCCCACAGCGTCTTGGTTTCCTTCTCGATGAGCGCGCGCACGCGATCCTCGCGGCCAGGGATGCCAGGTGTTTCACAGAGACGGCGGAAGAGTTCGATATCCATGAGCAAGATTCCTTGTGAGTAAGCAAAGAAGCGTACCAACGATTGCGTACTATCTCGGCCATGCGTTTCGCGTCGCCACTCATGCCATTGCACAGGATTGCGTTTGATGAAGCGCTGTCGCGCCAACAACGAGAAGGCGCGCATCGACCGAACGCCGCAACGGGGCATCCCTCTGAAGCGAGCGCACCAATTGAATATCTCGCGTTTGGACCAGTCGATGCGGCGGGCGAAGCGACCTGCCCAGTCATCGCAGCATTTGAAAGTACGGAACTTGAATACGCAGCGATTCGCCGAGGCGCAGCACTCTTTGATGAGTCATGGCGCGGCACGATCGAAGTCACCGGCGCAGATCGCATCGATCTTTTGAATCGGCTCGTCACACAGGATCTTCGTTCGATCAAAGAGGGCGGAGTCGCGCGTGCGTTTCTCACGAATCGCAAAGGACGCATTGATGCAGACCTCGTTATTGCAGAGACAGGTACGCGCACGTTGTTGGATCTTGTGGTGCACGATGCCGCAACGGTCGCCTCCATCATCGAGAAATTCGTCTTTGCGGAAACCGCAACGGTGCGCGATGTCACAGCGTCGCTGCACGCGCTTTCGCTGCACGGCCCACGCGCAACGGAAGTCTTGCAAGCGCTCGGTCTTGAAGCGCCAGCACCCTGTGCAGTGACCTGCAGCGCACTGCTCGGCGGAACCACGGTGATCGCGCTGCCTTCACTCGGCGAACTCGGCTATTCGATTCGCGTGCCCTACGGCAGTGCGGGCGCGTTATGGAATGCGCTCCGCGAGCAATCATCCGTGCGCTGCGCGGGTTGGCATGCGTACAACATTGCGCGCGTCGAGAACGGCGAGCCGATGTTTCGCATCGACTTCGGACCAACGAATCTTCCGCACGAAACAGGGGTTCTCCCGTCGAGAGTCTCCTTCACGAAGGGCTGCTATCCCGGTCAAGAAGTTGTCGCTCGCATGCAACACTTGGGGAAGCCGAAGCAAATGCTGGTCGGACTTCGCGTGCAAGGCGATGCGTTGCCGATGGGAGATGCGATGGTTTTCTCGCGCAATGACGATGGCACGACTGGCGAGCATGTCGGCGCAGTGACATCGAGCAGCGTGGCGCCGATGTTGAGCGCAGCATCGGTTGCGTTCGCAATGCTTCGAAGCGCGCAGACGACCGAGGCAACGGAAGTCTTTGTGGAGTGCGAAGGAGCGATGCTTCCAGCGCGCGTCCAATCACTTCGATTCTTCGGCGGAGGTGGGCGATGAACCCGACCGGCGCGCGCCCTGAAGATCTGCCCGAACTCACGGGTGTGCATGGATCGGAATTGCTGCTGCTCTTGCTTGGCGGACTCGTCACCGTGGTCATCATCAGCGCGGTTGTGTAC
>Ga0209553_1000676_pt1 | contig 17533 bp, 18 predicted proteins | sample LauGreFBDMM110DN_2_FD_188217 | JGI IMG/M metagenome (GOLD analysis project Ga0209553, IMG submission 188217) | Freshwater lake microbial communities from Lake Michigan, USA - Fa13.BD.MM110.DN (SPAdes) (version 2) | ecosystem: Environmental > Aquatic > Freshwater > Lake | place: Lake Michigan...
CTGCCTGATCAGTCCGCCAGGCATGCCATCGTCGATTGGAAGTGCCTACTTCACAGCTTCCAACTGACGACATAAAAGCGGACAATTCATGTGCTTCAGAACCGGACAAGTCTAAAAACTCGCGACAAAAAAATTTATCGCAGTTGTCCCAGTCAGCACATCAAGCTAAAATATGTCATTATTATGGCTAATATATTCCATATTTGCATTCTTCAACCAGATAAGGAGGGGTAGCGATGAAAATTGATTGGACCTTGGTAATCATGACGGTGATAGTCCTAATCTCAATATCAAGCTTTGGGCTCTTCAACCGATGGTTCTTGGTGTAGGTTAATTTTCATACCTTGGCTGCACTACTTACGGTTCACTTTATCGGGAAAAATAGGGCGTGATCACGTCCCTCCTAACCTCCCCTGCATTGTAAAATGTGGCACAACCGAATACTTTTTTAACTTCCGAAGCATGCACGGCAGCAAATCTCTCTCCCTGAGGCATGGATAAAACTTCTCCATCTATTCTGGGGTGCCGCTACAGCGCCAGACTCAATCGAGATAAAGATATTCTGCAGAAAATAAAACTGGTAGCAGGTACGCCCCCTCGTTAAATTAAAACCAAAGTGAATTCTGAAATGGAAGAAAAGCGTAAAATGACTCGCAGTATTAATTTAGCCACTTAACGGGAGATTATTATGAAGTTCACCAATAAAAAATTAATTGCGTCCATCATGCTTCCACTAGTCCTTAGTTTAGGGGCATGTGCGAGTCACTTGATTGATGTGCGAAGCGGATCTGAACGAGTCTCTGTCGCGGATGCAAATCAAGTTTCCAGTTGTGAGTCCAAAGGTAGGTTAATGGGCAGCGTTTTGACTGAAGTTGGACTCTTCACCCGTAGTGTCGAAGCCGTGGAGGCTAACCTGTTACAACTAGCGCTTAATGGTGCAGTAGATAAGGGTGGGGATACAGTCGTTAAAAAAGATACCACACGGTATGGTGAGCGCACATTCGATATCTATAAATGCAGGCCTTAATTTAAGACATCATTTAATAATGAACGGCGGCCTCACCTCTTTCGTATAATCCATCCGAGCTTCATCTCGTTCAGACCTCTTTTCAGAGAGTCTGGCGAGAGTGGGGCTATCTAACCTCCCCGAATTCCGGGGCTGTCCATGACAAAAGCTCAGCAAGTCTGCAAATAATCCAACCGGATTCCTGCTCGGTGAATGCCGCATCACCGGACAACAATCCCTCATGACACCGTATCAGAACGTCATCCTCTGTGAGACACAAATTGGAAAGAATAGTCTGCGCATGCTCCGTGAGCATGCATGCCATATCTTCACAAATCTCATAACGGTTAACAACCTCTTCCAGAGAAGCGTAGGGCTTGAGGCGTCCTGCACTAACAAAGAGTGCCAAGAACGATTGAGGAATTTCGACTTGGTTCATGTTCGGCATACCCAAATCATCAATAGTCGACATATGCCACACACCCCTTAATCACTACACGGTTCAACCCCTCACAATGATCCCTCTCTCTGGGCCTGTCTAAATACCAGACCAAAAATACTACAGGCGGGTTTTATTCCCTTGTATAGACGAGCTTCTTTGCACCACCCCCGCAACTGCCAACTACTTACTTCTCACCGACTTGATCGGTACCCATGATCTCGAGTGTGTACTTCGTAATACCCTTTGATTCAACCTTAGTGGCAACCTCACCTTTCAACTCCTCACAATATTTTGCGGCAAAGACTTGACCACTAGCAAAGGTCATGGCGATGAATTTCAGGTATGCAATTTTTTTATTAAAATCTCCTTAGTAAATACAAAAAATTGTATGCGGATGTAACTACATTATCGGGAGATTGTATTTTACAACCTCGATGCAGATTCCCTAACCCAATCGTCGTAGAACTTAGTCAGCGTATATCACTCTCTGGCATCTCTATGCGCACACAAAATAATAAGCTGGCCCTAGGTCGGGTAGAGCAACCAAATCACTATCAGGCCAATAACGAAGAGTTGCAATCTATTCATTCTAAATTCCGCAGATTTAACCTCAAACAAGATGAGCCACTTAAGGCGGAGATTATCATGAGAGTGACAGCAATACTGATCTGATTTATTTTAGTAAAAAAATTGGTAACTCTGTAAGACCCTTTGAATGAATGCGCTCTCCCAGGTGACTTGGTGGAGACGAGGAGGATCGAACTCCCGACCTTCGCATTGCGAACGCGACGCTCTCCCAACTGAGCTACGTCCCCCAATAGCTCATTTTATACGCAAAAATAGGTAGCGTAAAATTGACATTGCCACAGCGGCTGCGGATAATCTCTCGAGCCACGCGCCCATTATCAGCATTGTCAAAGCCATCTATCACTGTCGCCCATCCTCGCAAGAGCCCGTGCTTTAAACTAGCGGATCTCATGAAACTTTCCGGACGACTCTCCCTCTCTCTTACGGCGATCATACTCGTACTATCAGGTTGCAAGGAGTCGCCTCTCCTCAAGGCTGACGAACAACTGGTCAAGATCGGCCATGCAGCGCCCCTTACCGGAACCCAGGCTCATATCGGCAAGGATAATGAGAATGGGGTCAGGCTAGCGATCGAAGAGGCAAATTCAGCAGGTATCACAATCGGCGGAAAGAAGATCATATTCCAGCTTCTAAGTGAGGACGATCAGGCTGATCCTAAGAATGGCACCATCGTCGCTCATAAGCTAGCAGATGCCGAAATCAGCGGCATGATCGGGCATCTTAATTCTGGCACCACGATCCCAGCATCTCGTGTTTATCATGATGCGGGTATTCCACAGATCTCGCCTTCCGCAACCAATCCCCGGTACACCCAGCAAGGTTTCAAATCGGCATTTCGCACCATGGCTAATGATGAACAGCAGGGAAGACTGCTTGGCCAGTTCGCAACTAAACACCTATTAGCAAAAAGAATCGCCATCATTGATGACCGTACCGCCTATGGCCAAGGACTTGCTGATGAATTTGAAAAATCCGTCAAGTCCAATGGGGGAGTCATCGTGGCACGCGAATTCACCACCGACAAGTCAACGGATTTTCGTGCCATTCTGACTGCGATCAAGGGCAATCAGCCAGACTTACTGTTCTTCGGAGGAATGGACCCACAAGGTGGCCCACTGATGCGACAGGTCAGATCTCTCGGCATCACCGCACAGTTTCTTAGCGGGGACGGGTTATATACTCCAGAATTCATCAAGCTCGCGGGGGTCTCCTCGGAAGGTGCTTACAGTTCACTACCCGGTGTCCCACTAGAGAAGATGCCCAACGGCCTGGCCTTCCGAGATAAATATAGGGCCAAGTACAATAGGGACATTCAACTCTATGCACCATTCTGCTACGATGCAGTCAACATCATGATCGAGGCAATGAAGCGTGCTGACTCAGTAAAGCCAGAAAAATACCTACCGGAACTGGTAAAGACTGATTACAGCGGAGTCACCGCTAGGATTATGTTCGATGAAAGGGGTGACTTGAAGGCAGGTACGATTACATTTTACCGCGTAAGAAACGGAAAGTGGGAGGTAGCTGAAACGCTATCTAGTACACCGTTGCAATCCTCACTGGCTGAGACTCAGCCAGACAAGAAAAAACCCGAATAACATCCCTAGAATATTCCTTCTGACTCGCACGAACGGAATCAACCCATCCCTACCTAACAACTCTTAAACTTGGATATCTTTCTTCAGCAGATCATTAATGGCCTAGTCCTAGGTAGCATCTATGCCTTGGTCGCGCTCGGATATACCATGGTCTACGGCATACTCGGTCTGATTAATTTTGCTCATGGCGAGATCGTAATGATCGGCGCAATGATCTCTCTCGCAGCAATTCAGGCAATGACTGGATTTGCGCTGCCGGGACCGGTCATCGTACTAATGGGACTGCTGATCGCAATCCCAGCTTGCATGCTACTCGGCTATGGAATCGAAAGGGTCGCCTACCGTCCTCTACGTCGTGCACCCCGTCTGGCCCCATTGATCACTGCGATCGGCGTATCGATCGTACTGCAAAATATTGCCATGATCATCTGGGGTCGGCAATACATTGCCTTCCCCCCCCTGCTGCCGGAGGATACGTATACCATTGCCGGCGCAAGCATCACCCTCTTACAGATCTTCATCTTCCTACTCGCAACAGCAATCATGGCGGGGCTTATTTTTCTGGTTCAGAAAACCCGACTGGGGCGCACCATGCGAGCCACCGCGCAAAACCCAGAGGTTGCAGGACTGATGGGGGTTAATGTCAATAACGTCATCTCATCCACCTTCATCATCGGCTCCGCATTGGCTGCAGTGGCAGGCCTGATGGTCAGCGCTTACTATGGACTGGCACATTACTACATGGGCTTTCTGCTGGGGCTAAAGGCCTTCTCTGCGGCGGTTCTCGGTGGTATCGGCAATCTCGGTGGCGCAATGTTGGGGGGGCTACTTCTGGGTGTGATTGAAAGTCTGGGTGCGGGATACATCGGACCACTTACCGGGGGGGTGCTCGGCAGTCATTATCAGGATGTATTCGCATTTTTTGTACTGATCCTAGTACTGATATTCCGTCCGTCCGGACTCTTGGGCGAGCGAACATCTGAGCGGCCTTGATGAATGATCTGCTGACTCACTGGCGTAAATTCAAACGTGAACCCTATGCTGTATGGCTCGGATTTGCATTAATTGGTTTCGCTTTGGTGCTACTGCCCTTCGCAACCGATGCAGCAATGGGTCGCTCCTGGGTTAGGATTTTAGATCATACCCTGCTCTACATCATGCTAGCCCTAGGACTTAACATCGTGGTCGGATTTGCTGGGCTACTGGATCTGGGCTATGTCGCATTCTTTGCTGTTGGTGCTTACCTGTATGCTCTGCTCGCCTCACCTCAATTTGGCCTGCATCTACCATTCTGGACATTGTTGCCGCTAGGAGCATTGGTTGCCTGCATGTTCGGAGTGCTGCTTGGAGCGCCGACGCTGCGCCTACGGGGTGACTACCTAGCCATCGTAACGCTCGGTTTCGGGGAGATCATCCGTATCTTTCTGAATAATCTGAATGCGCCCGTCAATATTACCAACGGCCCACAGGGATTGAATATGATCGATCCGATCATGCTCGGCGATTTCTCTTTCAGCCGTACTCAACAAATCCTAGGAATTACCTTCTCTTCAGTGCATAACTACTATTACCTATTTCTAGCACTAACACTCCTGATTATTTTCATCTCCATCCGTCTCGAGAATTCACGTATCGGCCGTGCCTGGGTCGCGATTAGGGAGGATGAAGTAGCAGCACAAGCGATGGGGATTAATACTCGCAATGTCAAACTACTGGCATTCGCGATGGGTGCGAGTTTCGGTGGCGTTTCTGGTGGTCTGTTCGCAGGCTTTCAGGGGTTCGTCAGTCCGGAGAGTTTCCACCTGACGGAATCAATTATGGTTCTTTGCATGGTGGTACTGGGTGGCATGGGTCATATCCCAGGCGTTATTCTCGGTGCGGTATTGCTATCGGTATTGCCGGAGGTGCTGCGCTATATTGCGCCTTTGGAGGAGGCCTTGTTCGGTCGTGTGATTGTGGATCCGGCCGATTTAAGATTACTGATTCTAGGTCTAGCGATGGTGCTGATCATGCTGCTACGCCCCGCAGGGTTGTGGCCGTCACCGGTACAGAGACGAGAGTTTGCGCACCATGATAAGTCATGACACCCTCTACTGAATCTGGTCTGCTGCTAAAGGCCTCCGGTATCAGTAAGCATTTCGGGGGTCTGGCGGCGCTGATGGACGTCTCTCTCACCATCCATCATAAAGAGATCTACGGCCTGATTGGCCCGAACGGCGCCGGCAAGACAACGCTATTTAATTTACTCACGGGCCTCTACTCGGCCGATGCCGGCACAATTACATTTGACGGAATCAACCTCTCCGGCAAGCAACCTCACGAAGTCACTCAGGCGGGGATCGCTCGTACCTTTCAAAATATTCGTCTGTTCGCCAATATGACCGCTCTGGAGAATGTCATGGTGGGCAGGAGTGTACGTACACATGCCGGTGTACTTGGGGCAATCCTACTCAATCAAAAAACACGTGACGAAGAGCGCGCCATCAGACATCGTGCAAAGGAACTTTTGATCTATACCGGGATCGGTCATCACTCACAGATGCTCGCAAAAAATATGTCCTACGGCGATCAGCGTCGACTTGAGATTGCTCGAGCACTTGCCACCGATCCTAAACTTCTGGCGCTGGATGAGCCTGCTGCCGGAATGAATGCGACCGAGACAGCCTCGCTAAGAAAACTGCTTGAAAGTATCCGTCTCAGTGGGGTGACCATCCTTCTGATTGAACATGACGTGAAACTGGTGATGGGACTGTGTGATCGGGTAGCCGTTTTGGATTACGGCAAAAAAATTGCAGAAGGCATCCCCACCGAGGTCCAGCGCGACCCTGCAGTGGTTGAAGCCTACCTAGGTGGGGCCATGGCATGAGCCTTCTGCAAGTTCGCGACCTGAAAGTGTCCTACGGCGGCATTAATGCTGTTAAGGGCATCAATCTAGAAATCCATAAGGGTGAACTGGTTGCCCTGATCGGTGCTAATGGTGCTGGAAAGACCACTACGCTGCGTGCGTTGGCAGGACTGGAGCATCCGTCAGGAGGAACGATTCATTATCAAGGTCACTCAATCGCCCATCAGCCCACACATCAATTAGTTAAGAAGGGGTTGGTGATGGTGCCGGAAGGGCGGGGTATTTTTGGACGACTGACGGTGGAAGAGAACCTCTACATGGGCGCTTACTGCTATGACGATACGTCACAGATAGCATCCGATATGCATCAAGTATATGCGCGATTCCCGCGCCTGCAAGAGCGAAGTCATCAAGCCGGCGGGACTCTTTCTGGTGGCGAGCAGCAGATGCTCGCAATCGGCCGAGCATTGATGTCTCGGCCACAGCTATTGTTATTGGATGAGCCCAGTATGGGCCTGGCCCCGCTGATAGTGCAGAAGATCTTTGAGACCATCCGAGACATTGCGGCTGAGGGAGTGACCATTCTACTGGTCGAACAGAATGCCAAGCTCGCACTCGAGAATAGCCACCGAGGTTACGTTCTGGAGAGCGGTCTGATCACACTTCACGACGATGCAAAATCACTATTGAGTAACGAGAAAGTGCGCCACGCATACCTGGGCGAGTGATTGTTATTTATGCCTGATTCCAGTATGAGGATACCGACTACTAACCATTCTGGTTTTGATAGGTGCGCTGATCAAGAGTCAAACAATACTCAACCGAAGTAAGAAGTCGCCTATAACCAGTCCTTGGTGATTAGGAAGTCTGTATAGAGCTTATCCTCTGCACCGCCTAATTCAGGCTTCCAATCGTAACGCCATTTCACAACTGGCGGCAGAGACATCAAGATAGACTCGGTACGCCCACCTGATTGCAAGCCGAACAAAGTCCCACGATCCCATACTAGGTTGAATTCTACATACCTCCCACGGCGGTATGCCTGGAAGTCCCGCTCATTCTCTCCATAAGGAGTATCCAAGCGCCGCTGCAAGATCGGCACATAGGCAGGTAGAAGGTGATTACCAACACTTTGAGTCAGTTTAAAGCAGGTATCAAAATCTGGTTGACTGAGGTCATCGAAAAAAATTCCACCGACACCGCGTGGCTCCTTACGGTGTTTCAGGTAAAAGTACTCATCGCACCACTTCTTGAATCGTGGATGATATTCATCACCAAATGGCTGAAGCGCGTTCCTGCAGTTCTGGTGAAAATGAGTCGCATCCTCTGCAAAACCATAGTAAGGGGTCAGATCCATGCCCCCGCCGAACCACCATACCGGGTCGCTACCCTCCTTACGCGCTTCCAGAAATCGTATATTCATATGGACTGTGGGCGCATACGGATTACGTGGATGTAATACCACTGACACACCCATTGCCTCGAACGATCGTCCGGATAATTCGGGTCGTGCTGCAGTGGCCGATGCCGGCAGTCCTCCGCCAGAAACATGGGAGAAGTTCACCCCGCCACGCTCGAAAACGTTACCCTGCTCCAGAACACAACTTACACCACCACCACCTTCCGGTCGCTTCCACTGATCACGGTGGAAGGACTTACCATCGACCTGCTCCAACGCGGAAACAATGCGCCCCTGCAGGCCGACTAGAAATTCTTCAACTTGTAAGATAGTACTCATTGATCTCCAGACTCCAACTCAGAATCACTGCCAGCGTCGTTAATAAATTCTCTACTTGAAACGTGGAATGATAGCAAGATGCCCTATATCACACCGCATTTGACACCCTTCAAAGTGAATTTGTCCGGCGATTTCGTAGGCTCTCCGATGGGCTATCTTGACGCTATCACCCAATGCGGTAACGCATAGCACTCTCCCCCCCGCGGTTACTATTTCCTTGCCATCTTTACCGCCTAATTGGGTGGCCGCATGGAACACATAAAAATCTTCCACCACTGCTAAGTTGTGATCATTTCTGGGCAAACCCTTAATCACATCACCCTGACGCGGGGTTACAGGATAACCATGAGCCGCCATCACTACCCCCAACGCAACACGCCGATCCCACTCGGCCTCGACCTGGTTCAGTGTGCCATTCACCGCATGTTCCAACAGTGTCAGTAGGTCGCTCTTCAATCTCAGCATGATTGGTTCTGTTTCCGGATCTCCCATACGGCAATTGAATTCTAATACCTTGATAGAATCATCCTTGGAAATCATCAGACCAGCATATAGAAATCCGGTGTAAGACTCCCCCTCCTGAGCCATCCCCTTCATCACGGGTTGAATCACCTCGTGCATGATTCTGGCATGCAGTGCTGGGGTGATTACCGGTGCAGGGGAGTAGGCCCCCATGCCCCCGGTATTTGGCCCCTGATCGCCGTCTTGCAGGCGTTTATGATCTTGGCTGGTGGCAAGTGGCAGTACATTCTGGCCATCCGCCATGACGATGAAGCTGGCCTCCTCTCCCTCCAAAAATTCCTCAATGACGACCCTCGCGCCAGCGTCTCCCATTTTATTTGCAACCAGCATCGCATCCACAGCGTCATGTGCTTCTGCCATCGTCATTGCAACTACGACCCCCTTACCCGCAGCTAAGCCATCGGCCTTAATGACGATGGGGGCACCCACTTGATCGATATAATGGTGAGCTTCGAGAGGATCACTGAATGCGGCATACGCGGCGGTTGGAATACCGTGGCGTAGCATGAATGCCTTAGAGAAATCCTTGGATGCCTCCAACTGCGCGGCCATCTTGGTGGGCCCAAATATTTTCAGGCCAGCAGCACGGAATGCATCCACAATACCGGCAGCCAGCGGCCCTTCTGGGCCGACCAATGTGTAGGCAATACCTTCTTTTTTAGCAAACTCCACTAGACCTGGAATGTCTGTTATGGGAAGATTTTCTAGGCCATCCTCCATCGCCACACCAGCATTCCCAGGTGCAATAAACACCTTGAAGACACGTGGCGACTGGCGTAATTTCCAGGCCAGCGCATGCTCTCTGCCGCCACTGCCGATGACAAGTAGTTTCATCATATCGTTATGCCATCAACTACTAGAAATAAAACAATCTCACCCGGGACTAATAACCTCAACAGATACTCAATGCCTGAAATGCCGCACCCCAGTGAGTACCATCGCCACGCCCTGCTCATCAGCAGCGGCTATCACTTCCGCATCTCTCATACTGCCACCGGGTTGAATGACTGCACGTGCACCCGCCTGAACCACGACATCCAGACCATCACGGAAGGGGAAGAAAGCATCCGAGGCGACCACTGAGCCTTCCAGTGATAGCCCAGCATTCTGTGCCTTAATGGTCGCAATGCGCGCACTATCTACCCGACTCATCTGTCCCGCTCCCACCCCCAGCGTCTGGCTAGAAGCACAGAAAACGATCGCATTGGATTTGACAAATTTCGCAACTCGCCAAGCAAACAACAAGTCCTGCAACTGCTGCGGCGTGGGTTTAACCTTAGTCACAACCGTCAATTGAGCAGAAGTGATATTGAGACTATCAGGAGTCTGTACCAGCAACCCTCCACCCACACGCTTGAAATCCATCTCATTGCTTCCCGCCTGCAATGGTAGGATCAATACGCGGACATTTGTCTTCTGGCTAAGAATTTTTCTTGCCGAATCGGTTACTTCCGGGGCAATTACTACCTCAACAAATTGTTTAATCACAGCCTCAGCCGTTAAATCGTCGATTCTACAGTTGAAGGCAATGATGCCACCGAAGGCAGAGCTCGGATCAGTGGCAAGCGCTAACTGATAGGCAGCAAGCGCCGTAGCAGCGATAGCCACGCCACATGGATTAGCATGCTTAATAATGACGCAGGCTGGCAGATCAAACGTCTTGACGCACTCCCACGCTGCATCCGCATCGGCGATGTTGTTATATGACAGCTCCTTCCCCTGTACCTGCTGGTAACTCGCAAGACTGCCGGGGACTGACACAAGATCTCGATAGAATGAGGCTTGCTGATGTGGATTCTCTCCATAACGTAATTGCTGAGCCATGCTGAAATTCAGATTGAGCTGACCGGGGAACGTACGCTGACCCTCTAGATCAATGGAGGTCAGATAGTTACTGATGGCACTATCGTAAGCAGCGGTATGTGAGAATGTTTTTTGTGCAAGTCGAAAACGAAAGTTCTGCCCCACCTCACCGCTATTTGACTGCATCTCTGCCAATATCGCCTCATAGTCTGCCGGATCAATCACTACCGCCACATGTCTCCAATTTTTTGCTGCAGCACGCACCATGGTCGGACCACCGATATCGATATTTTCAATCGCATCATCCAGGCTACAATCATCTCTGGCCACGGTCTGGCTGAATGGGTACAGATTCACCACCACCAAATCAATCGTTGGTATCGCTGCCCGCTCTATTGCCGCCATATGCTCCGGCAAGTCCCTCCTCGCCAGGATGCCAGCATGAACTTTCGGATGGAGAGTCTTGACCCTCCCGTCGAGCATCTCTGGAAAGCCCGTGTAATCGCCGACCTCAGTCACCTGCACGCCAGCATCCTGCAGCAGCTTTGAACTTCCGCCAGTGGAAAGTATGTTCACGCCAAACTGTTTCAATCCAAGTGCAAACTCGACAATGCCGCTCTTGTCGGAAACGCTAATTAGGGCTTGCCTTATGATCATCTATTGAAGTGTAACTGAAGGGCTGTGAATCAATCTACTGTGTGATCGGAGCAATGGATTGCTCATGTATTCGTTCCTTACCTAACCACCTGTACTCTTGACTATCTAGTTGATCTGGTGATATTTCATCTTACTGCGAAGAGTATTACGATGAATACCAAGCAATTCAGCGGCACGGGTCTGATTACCCCCAGCATATTTCAATATCATCTGAATCAATGGCTTCTCCACACTGCTGATCACCATGTCATGCAAGGGGTGAGGCCTCTCTCCGTCAAGGTCTTTGAGATAGCTCTCCACAGACTTTCGGACGCAGTAAGCAATATCATTCTCTTTGATCATGCAGCAAGTTCCTCGTGTTCAATATAAGTCAGTTGTCGTCCATAATTAGCGAGTTCGCTAAAGAATTCGCTCGCTGCCACCATCTGCTGATCAGTCGTTTGTAACTGGTTCATATTATGACGAAACGCGGCTGAACCAACCAGACCCTTGGTATACCAAGAGATATGCTTACGAGCGATACGTACCCCTGAGTATTCACCATAAAAATCGTAGAGATCATGCAAATGCTTAATCAGGACACGGTGGATCTCGCTCACATCCGGCAGCGGCAGGTGCTGACCGGTAGCAAGATAATGACTGATCTCGCGAAAGATCCAGGGTCTGCCCTGTGCAGCACGACCGATCATGACGGCATCCGCGCCAGTGTATTCGAGTACTTGCTTGACCTTCTCGGGGGTGGTGATATCGCCATTGGCGATGACAGGTATCCTCACCTCGGACTTCACCGCTGCGATGGTATCGTATTCAGCATTACCGGTATATGCACATGCACGGGTACGCCCATGAATGGCAATCGCACTGACACCCGCACTCTCAGCGATACGCGCCACACTGAGCGCATTCCTATGCTGCTTGTCCCAACCGGTTCGAATTTTCAGGGTGACGGGGACGTCCACAGCACTGACCACTGCATCAAGTATTCTCCCAACCAGCATCTCATTCTGCAATAAAGCAGAACCGGCCATCACGTTGCAAATTTTTTTGGCGGGACAGCCCATATTAATATCAATTATTTGCGCACCCCTCTCGACATTATATCGAGCCGCTTCGGCCATCATTAACGGGTCTGCACCCGCAATCTGCACCGATATCGGATCAACTTCACCCGTATGATCAGCACGGCGGAGAGTCTTTTCAGAGCCCCATAACAGAGAATTGCTAGACACCATTTCAGATACCGCCATACCCGCACCCATGCTCTTGCACAATTGTCGAAAAGGGCGATCAGTTACCCCCGCCATAGGTGCCACAATCAGATTATTATTAAGAGTATAGGGCCCGATCTGCATGTTTTTAGTTCGTTGAATATAAGGCAAATTGAATCAAATAGAGCATAAACGCAGAGTACGTGATTCTAAACTACACAACGAAGATGTGGAAAAGAATCGGTGTAGAAGTGATCATACTTATTTTATCGAAGGCACCATTCTTAATATTCCCCATCGTATTCATTTCTACTTTGGGGCTCCCTAGCCCCTTGCACCAAACATCATGCGACGTGCAACGAAGCGCTTGACCGGTGGCAAACAATCAAGAACGCTCAATCCTAGGTTACGCATGCCACTCAAGATGGGATCATCATTAGAGAAAAGTTTTACCAAAGAATCGGTGAATACCCGTCCCGCTTTACTATCTATCCGGCGCCTGTGAGCATATCTCGCGAGCATTGCAGGTGCACCGATCTCGGTCTCTGACATGATGATCTCATTAGCCATTTCCCAGGCATCCCGCAGGCCCAGATTGAAGCCCTGCCCTGCGACAGGGTGTAGCGTCTGTGCCGCATTACCCACCAATGCAATGCGCTGCGCCGTGACAGGGTCTGCATACTTGAGCGCAAGTGGGAAGCCTGAACGTTTACTGGTATCGATGAGATTACCAAGACGGTCACCAAAATGCCCATGCAGCCGTGCAAGAAAACCTGCGTCATCCAGACTGAGTATCTCCTTCGCCGCTGCCGGGGAGACGGTCCATACCAGCGCAAAGTAATCACCCATTGGCAACAAAGCCACCGGACCATCTGAAGTAAAGCGCTCGTAAGCGATGCCGCTTTGGGGAATCCCGGTCTTGATACGAGCAACTACCGCCCATTGATGATACTCGTGCACATGCTGGGTCACTCCCTCGACTTGTTCGATGAGACGCCCACCATCAGCCAGCACCAGCAGCTTCGCGGTTATCCGTTTCGTTGTTCCACCATATTGAAACTCAACCTGTCCCTGTCCTGAACTTGTCTCCAATCGTGTTACCTGTGCGCCCTCTAAATAATCAATATCACAAGCCTGTATCGATCCATGCATCGCTCTAAATACATCATGATGATTCACCACATAACCTAGGGCCGGGACACCGACCCCATCAGCGACCAATACGGCACGGCCGAAACCACCTCGGTTGGACACATGTATCTTTGTGATGGGGGTGATTTCAGGTAAAGCCTGCCACACACCGAGTCGGTGAAGGATCAGGTGACTGCCATAAGATAGTGCCAATGGGCGCAAATCTTCCGCCTTTTCAGGCAGTTCACGCGACTCCAATAGAAGCGCCGACATACCACTTTCGCGTAACGCCAGCGACAAGGCCATACCTACCGGCCCTCCCCCAATAATGATGAGATCATAATGCTCTCGAACCATCATATCCGTGGCCTTTGAATCCAATTAATCTCTACCCATCCTGTTAGTCTTTATTTCTATAATCTCCGCAACCTCTATCTCCTGATATTCGTTCTCTACCACCGCTGCTGCAGCGGGGCCTTCCAATTTTCGCCGTATCCACCATAGGCGCAACCAAAATACAGCAGCTGCAATGGCGAATAGCCCTAAAAAAACCGCAAAAACGAACATTCCAAGCGCCGCCAGAATGATGATTCCAGGAACTAAGACTAAATAAAGTAACCAGCGATTAATGGGAGAAACACGCACGAACCCCTCTTCTGAGGCTCCCATATCTGGCCCCGGAGATATTTGTCTTATAATTATTTTACTGTTCTCGCCCACGATATTATTGCTGCATCAATTGTTCAATCTGAGCTACAGTCTTGGGTGCGGCAGCAGTCAAGACATCACATCCTGTATCTGTTACCACCACATCATCCTCGATACGCACACCGATATTCCAGAAGTGTTCAGGCACGTTATCTGCCGGACGCAGATAGAAACCAGGCTCAACAGTAAGCGTCATCCCCGTTTGCAATGGACGCCAGTGACCATCAACCTTGTATCCACCCACATCGTGCACATCCAAACCTAGCCAATGACCGGTCCGGTGCATATAAAATCGCTTGTAATCTTCAGATTGGATGACCCCATCCACGCTGCCATGGCAGAGCCCCAGATCAATAAATCCCTGGACCAGCACCTGTAGTGCCGCATCATGCGGCGCATTCCAGAGAGTGCCGGGCCGCACTACGGAGATCGCTGCCCCCTGCGCCGCCAAAACCAGCTGGTATATATCCTTCTGCACCGGGCTGAATTTTCCATTCACCGGGAATGTGCGCGTAATGTCAGCGGCATACCCATCCAGCTCGCACCCTGCATCAATTAACAACAGGTCACCAGAGTTAAGCTCTGAATTATTTTCAATATAGTGCAACACACAGGCATTGGCACCGCCCGCAACGATCGGGTTATAGGCAGGCGCCTGCGCGCCATGGCGTCGAAACTCGTGCAGTAGCTCAGCCTCTACCTCATATTCATGTAATCCAGCCCGGACTGTCTGCATCGCACGGCAGTGAGCGCCGGTAGAGATTTCTGCAGCACGGCGCATGACCTGCAGCTCCTCCTCACTCTTGATCAATCGCATCTCATCCAGCAGCAGTCGAATGTCATGAATGGCCGCCGGCGTGACCGCACCACTACGCGCCTGTTCCCGTACCCGATCGACCCAGCCAATCAAGCGGGTATCCCAGTCCTTATCCTGCCCCAATGAACAATACACAGCGGGCTGGTCTGCCAGTAACTTGGGTAGAATTTCATCTAACTGGGAGATGGAATAAGCCTCGTCGAAACCAAAGACCTTGCGTGCAGCATCCGGGCCATGTCGGAATCCATCCCAGATCTCTCGCTCCCTATCTTTATCACGACAGAAAAGGATTTGCTCTAAGTCAGCCTCAGTTGATCCTGCTACCAATACCAGCAGAGCTCCCGGTTCGCTAAAACCAGTTAAGTAATAAAAATAACTGTCGAACCGGTAGGGATAATGCGAATCCCGACTTCTCACCCGCTCCGGCGAGGCTGGAATAATAGCCACCCCGTGGCGCATCTTTGATGCCAGATGCCTGCGACGTTCGATAAAAGATTTAGTCGGAATCATGGAGAGAGATTTTCACAGTATTTATAGGATAAAGCAAAGATAGCTGGATGTGTCGCTGCAAACATTTCACGATTTAAGAGAGCCCCAGAGCGGTCAAATGATCATTAAGTAAGTGCAGTCGTTCTGGTGTACCGACATCCATCCACAAACCTGGATAATGCTCACCACTTACCTTACCCAGAGCCATCACTCGATGAAGTAGTGGCGAGAGCTTCGCGGCCCTACCCGGAGCCACTCCCCTAAAAAGCTGCGGTTGGTATATGCCAATTCCACTGAAGGTGAATCTATGTTCTCCTGCGAGTGCCACCTTGTCAGAGTTGAGAGTGAAGTCTCCATCGATATGGTGTGATGGATTATCTACCAGTACCAAATGTGCAAGAATCTCTTCAGGATCTTCCCGCATTCGCCGGAGTTTCGGCAGCAACCTAGCAAAATTAAACTCGCAATAAATATCGGCGTTGACTACTAGGAATGGGTTCCCATCTAGCCCATTCTCTAGTCCATCTCGTAATAGAGGCAATGCTTGGGCAATACCCCCGGCGGTCTCCAGTGCAGTGGGTTCATGCGAATAATGGATACTAACCCCGTAACGTTCACCATCTCCTAACTCGGTCTCTATCACCTGTCCAAGATAAGAATGATTGATGACAATCTCATGGAATCCCGCATTCGCAAGATTCCCCAGATGATATTCGATCAGTCTCTTACCACCCACTTGCAGCAGGGGCTTAGGCAATGTGTCGGTCAGCGGGCGCATACGCTCGCCGCGCCCGGCTGCCAGTATCATCGCCTTGAATGGCACCTCTTTAGAAAGAATAGCCAAATGTCGCATCTGGCTTATCTTCTGCCAGCGTATCCAGTAGTAACAGCAACGGGCCAAGCTCGCAGTAACGTTCGCAGGCCTTACGTAAATAATCCATCACCAGCGGCATATTCTTGAGGTATCCATCCTTACCATCTCGGTAACACAGACGTGCAAAGATACCCAAGATCTTGACGTGGCGCTGAACACCCATCCACTCGAAATCGCGGTAGAAGTCGGCGAAATCAGCGGATACCGGCAGATCCACTTTTTTAGCCTTCTCCCAATAACGGATCAGCCAGTCCATAACACGCTCCTCATCCCAGCAGATATAAGCATCCTTAAAGAGCGACACCAGATCGTAGGTTACAGGGCCATAGACCGCATCCTGAAAATCTAGAATGCCTGGGCTGGGCTGGGTGTCCATCAGATTGCGTGAGTGATAGTCTCGGTGTACGAATACCCGCGACTGCGATAGATTATTTTTTAGAATTTTGCTAAAGACAGAGGCCAAGTCAGCTCTCTGTTCTGGGCTGAGGACCACCTTCAAATGCTTATCGATATACCAGTCTGGAAAAAGATTCAGCTCTCTTGACAATAACGCCTCATCATAATCTTGCAATACACCCGGATTACTCGCTATTTGGATTTTAATTAGAGCATCCACCGCCTCTCCATAGAGATGATTAGCTCTTTCGGGAGACTCCGTCATTGCCTGTAAATAAGTGGTGTCACCAAAGTCAGTCAGCAGCAGAAACCCCTTCTCCGGGTCTTGTGCTAGCACCTCTGGAACATTCACCCCAGACCTAGAAAAAGTTTCAGCTATACTTAAAAAATTAGCGCAATCCTCATACTGCTGCGGCGCATCCATGATGATCAACGCACCATCACTGAAAGTCGCTCGGAAATAGCGACGAGAACTTGCGTCTGAAGAGGCCGCTGACAGTGTGAATGGCTTACCAGAGGACTGGGTTTTGACCCAACTTTCAAGGAGTTGTAGGCGTTGTAAATTTTCCATCACTAATCTACGATGTCGCGAGTTTTTAGACTTGTCCGGTTCTGAAGCACATGAATTGTCCGCTTTTATGTCGTCAGTTGGAAGCTGTGAAGTAGGCACTTCCAATCGACGATGGCATGCCTGGCGGACTGATCAGGCAG
>Ga0209553_1000677_pt1 | contig 17532 bp, 10 predicted proteins | sample LauGreFBDMM110DN_2_FD_188217 | JGI IMG/M metagenome (GOLD analysis project Ga0209553, IMG submission 188217) | Freshwater lake microbial communities from Lake Michigan, USA - Fa13.BD.MM110.DN (SPAdes) (version 2) | ecosystem: Environmental > Aquatic > Freshwater > Lake | place: Lake Michigan...
GTTTTCAACCTCGGATCACCCTGATGCCAAGGATCCCTATTTTCTTTACGGGGCAAGTAATCTGGGTAGCATGATAGGCTTGTTGATCTACCCTTTTGTAATTGAACCAAAAATTGGCGTTGCAACCCAGGCTGTGCTTTGGGTGTTTGGTTATGCAGGCCTTATAGGGATGACTGTTCTTTGTGCAATGATGGCATCGAAGCGGCAAGTTTCAGAAAACACCAAACGCAACACCGTTGCAGATCCCTCCCCAAGCAACTTCACAAGATTTAGATGGGTGGCACTCGCCTTCATTCCATCCAGCCTGATGTTGGGCACCACCACTTATCTCACCACCGACATTGCTGCAATTCCTTTGCTTTGGATTCTACCTTTAAGCCTTTATATTCTCAGTTTCATTCTCGTATTTTCTCACATACCCGCTTCTGTTTACCTTTTATTTGTAATCAGCATGCCAATTATATGGCTTGCTAAAACTGCTAATCTTCCAGAATGGCAGGGCTTTGGCTTCGAAGCTCTGACAAGCTGGCTCGATGACACAGCAAGGGCGCTTAAAAAAGACACCTCCGTTTCTTTCTTCCAGATTACTTACACTTTGCTTACCGTGATGTTTGTCGGGCTATTTTTCAAATCCCACAATCGCATCCGCATGGGTATGGTTTTAGTCACCCCGATTCTGTTTTTGTTTGTCGTCTTTATGCATCAGATTAAAACCGCTCTCGACCTTCGGGAAGTGGAAATCATCGGCAGCCATCTTGCATTGCTTTTCGTGACCGCAATGTTGACTCATGGCGAATTGGCAAGAACCAGACCGCCTGCATCGCACCTAACCGAGTTTTATCTTTTGATGTCGTTAGGCGGGGTACTTGGGGGCATTTTTAATGCGCTTATTTCTCCAAGCATATTCCCACGCATTCTTGAATACCCACTGGTTGCAGCCTTCGCTTTAATTTTACTTCCAGGCTTTTCTTTACCCAACGCCATCAAATGGATTGCTGTTCCCATCCGAACCTTCAGCTTCCTCATTGGGGTTGTTGCAGTGGGAATACTTTTGGTTCAAAATTGCCTAGATCGAAGTTATGCACTCGAAAAAGCAAATAGCGCACCCGAGTTTGTTCGCAGCTTTGCCCGCATGATTGCAACGGGTTGCAATGATCGCACTAATCTTCTTTTTGAAGAGCGCAATTTCTTCGGCTGCTTCACGATTCAAAAATGGGAAAGCCCCACCACAGGCGAAATGTATCACACCATGTATCATGGCACCACCAACCACGGTATGCAATGTGTCGAACCTGCTGAAAGGCGCATCGATACCCTCACCTATTTCCATAAAGTTGGGGCAATCGGCCAGCTTTTTGAAGCTGTTGAAAAAAAGAAGAATGGCGCACCCGTCAACATGGGCGTTCTTGGAGTTGGCACCGGCACTCTTGCTGCATACTCCAAAAAGGGCTGGGGCCTCACCATGTACGAAATCGACCCCGCAGTGGTTAAATCTTCCATCGACCGATCGGATTATTTTTCTTTCGTTAACGATGCGAAAAACCGGGGCGTCAATGTCGATATCATTCTCGGTGATGGCAGATTACAATTCCTGAAAGCACCCGATGCATCTTACGATCTTATTTTCATGGATGCATTTACTTCAGATGCAGTTCCTGTGCATCTATTAACCCGCGAAGCATTTGATATTTACCTTAAGAAACTTGCACCAGGCGGGATCATCGTCCTTAATATTGCCAACCGATATCTTAACTTTGAACATGTTCTGGGCAACATGACCGAAGATCGAAATATCGTAGGCATGATTCAAGGGGGATATGAAGTCCGAGAGATAGATAAGTATGGCACCAATTGGGTGGTGATGGCTCGTAAAACAGAAGATTTTGGCGTTCTACCCGAGCTTAAAGCAGAGCTTAAGACCGATTCCGAAGATTGGGTAGAAACATGGAGAAAGATTGAATCCAATCCCAAACTTGGAGTTTGGACTGACGATTATTCGAATTTGCCAAGCATATTCAAATGGAGTCGATAGACTAATAACAATTATACTTTTTTAGCTAGGAGAAAGACCTTGTCTCCCTTCCACTTCAACATGTTAGCAGCTTATGCGTTTACACTATTCAGTAGTGCAACGTTATTATTTCTTGTGCAACCCATGATCGGGAAAATGATTCTTCCCCTTCTAGGAGGCACCCCTGCAGTATGGAATACCTGCATGGTTTTCTTCCAGGCACTGCTTCTTGCTGGATATGGGTATGCCCACCTTTCCACAACTTTTCTCGGAGTTCGAAAGCAAGCTTTAGTGCACATGGGGGTCATGCTTTTACCCATTTTGTTTTTCCCGATAGCAATCAATAAAACCTTCCTTGAAGGTGGCGAAGACAACCCTATTTCTGGCCTCCTTTTGCTTCTCTTCACCTCGGTGGGGATTCCCTTCTTCGTTGTCTCCAGTAGTGCACCCATCCTGCAAAAATGGTTTTCCAGCACCGATCACCCTGCTGCGAAAGACCCTTACTTTCTTTACGGTGCCAGTAATCTCGGCAGTATGCTTTCCTTGGTTGGCTATCCTTTATTCGTCGAACCTTACCTATTGCTTGCAGACCAGAAAAAGTATTGGGCTGTAGGCTACGGATTTTTAATGCTACTCACAGCATTAAGCGGCTGGCTCATGTACACATGCGCCCCTGCGGAAGTTTCAACTTCGAGCAATCAAGAATCCGAAGATGAATATGAAGATGTTTCATGGCGCAGGCGAGGCTGGTGGGTTCTTCTTGGTGCAGTACCATCAAGCTTGATGTTGGGCGCAACCACTTATATGACCACGGATATTGCAGCCATCCCTTTACTTTGGGTGCTGCCTTTAGGTTTATACCTCTTAAGTTTTATCATTGTATACCTCTTAAGTTTTATCATTGTGTTTTCGCGTGTGCCTGAATGGGTTCACTCTTCGATGATTCTTGCAACCCCCATGCTTGCACTTCTATTAGTATTCATGATGCTTTCAGAAATCAGACCACCCAAAGTTTACTACACAGTAGCAATCCATCTAGCATGCTTGTTCACTGTTTCCATGGTTTGCCATGGGGAACTTGCAAGAAATCGCCCCTCCACCAAATACCTGACCGAGTACTTCCTATGGATGTCGTTTGGTGGCGTGGTAGGCGGGCTTTTCAACGGCCTTCTCGCACCTATCGTCTTTTACGGTATTGTAGAATATCAGCTTATCCTTATGGGTACCTGCTTCATACTTCCCCCGCTTTTCATCAGCAAGCCCAACAAATGGAACAACCTTGCTGATCTTAGCCTCGCTTTGCTTTTCATCATTGGTGGCGCGGTGCTCATTTACTTAAGAACCAAAGATAATGATATCCAATACGATATCTTGAAAAGCACCAACAACTGGAAATGGCATGCAAGTATCGTTGGCATCTTTCTTGTTTATGGTGTTTATTACATATTCAAAGAAAGAGCCCAACGGCTCGAGCGGGCCTTGGATGTTGTTCTCCCACTCGCTTTAGCTTTTCTCTCTTTTGGTCTTATCTGGGGCCTTTTTTCAGACACCCTATGGCCTAGAGTCAAAGGCTTGGCTGGTTGGATCGGCTTAAAGCCCGCCCAAACTCTTGCTATTCTTACTTATGGTGTGCCCACGGTTCTTTGCTACACCTTTGTCGAGCGACCTTTCCGCTTTGGCCTAAGTGTTGGTGCAATTTTACTCGCCTCCGGGTTCAACACTCTTTTTGACACCACTGTTTCCTATCAAGATCGTAGCTTCTTTGGTGTCTTAAAAGTTGAGAACGACAGATTCTTCCGCAGACTCGTTCATGGTACAACCTTGCACGGCAAGCAATTCCTTGATCCAGATGGCCATGGTATTCCCCTAACTTATTACCATGAAACTGGCCCCATTGGCCATGTGATGGCTGCGTACAATGTGCCTGACAAAGATAATAAATACCCTAATTGCGCATTCATTGGTTTGGGTACAGGCACCATGGCGGCTTATGCAAATAAAGGCCAGCATGTAACTTTCTACGACATCGATCCCGTGGTTAAACGCATTGCTTTTGATAACGACAAATACTTCACCTTCGTTGAAGATGCCCGCACAAAAGGCGCAAAGGTTGATCTTATCTTGGGGGATGCCCGCCTGACCATGGAAAGGCAGGATCTTACCGAGGAAGAAAAATACAAAATCATCGTGGTCGATGCTTTTAGTTCTGATGCGATCCCAATCCACTTGATCACTCGTGAAGCACTGAAAATGTACCTCACGAAAATCACTCCCGATGGTTTGATTTGCTTTCATATTTCCAACCGCTACCTTGATCTCAAGCCTGTGCTTGCAAATCTCGCCCGGTCGGAAAACCTGAAGACGCTTTATTTCAGTGATGATGATGAAGCAGAAGCAGGGAAAGCTCGTTCAACCTGGGTAGTGTTGGCAAACAACCAGAAAGCACTTTCACGATTGCTTACCAAAGAAAACCTGAAGCCAATTCAAGATGAATGGGATAAGCCTCTTAAAATGCTTTCAGGAATGTCTTGGGAGCAAAGCCCCGGGCCTGGCTCTTTTGCCCTGATGCTTTTGGGTGCATTAAAGAACACCGATGCCCCATGGGAACCTGTAAAAACGCGCGATGATGTGGGTGTTTGGAGCGATGACTACTCCAATCTTCTCAGCGTATTCATGTGGTAAAGCAACCACCATCAAACAAAAAAGCCTCGCCCGAACTTAGCATTCAGGCGAGGCTTTTTATTTCAACTCTTTCTACCATTCAATTTGCTGACCCAAGCCTTCTGCTTTAGCTTTCTGAAACACCTTTAAGCCAACAGCAAGATCTTCGATACCCAACCCTAGCGACTTGAATAATGTGATTTCCGCAGCTTCAACCCGGCCTTTGTAACGGCCCCCAATGATTGGGCCCAACTCGCGAACTTCACCCCACTTCAATGTCCCATCTTCGAACCCTTTTTGAAAATCTCCAGCCTCAATTCTACATTGTTCACGGCTATCAACAACGATCCTACTGAACTTCTGCACTGCTTCCGGGGTTAGCTCTGCCTTGCCCATGAAGTTGGATCCTATTGCGTTTACATGCATCCCTTCCTTGAGCCATTCTGCTTTAAAGAATGGATCGCGGGCGGAAGTCGCAGTCACCAAAATATCCTTATCCTTAGCGACATCATCTGGGTTTGCAAGCGGGGTAACTTCAACTCCGCAAACCTCGGTCATCTCTTTGGCGAAGGCATTGCGGTGATCTTCATTGGGGCTGAATACATCAACTTTGGTGATGGTGCGAACTTTGCACATTGCTATAAGTTGTGTTCGGGCCTGTTTGCCACTACCAAAAATCCCCACCCGCGATGCATCTGGATTAGCAAGATACTTCGTTGCAACACCGCTGGCAGCGCCTGTTCTTACCTGCCCAAGATAATCGGCCTGCATTAAGCTAAGTAGATCTCCGGTTTTGCCATCAAACAAGGTGAAGAGGAACTGAGCGTTACCTTTTCTAGTGGTCGCATAAACTTTGGAACCCATGCCGCCCAAAGTTTTTGCGGATGCCCCCATGGTATGAAGCACTCCGTGATCGGTTACCACTCTGGCACGGTTTATATTCATTGCTTCTTCAATACCAAGCTTTTTCAGACCGATTTCTACGCCTTCCATCGCCATTTCCATGGTCAACACTTTACGAACATCATCTTCTCTTAGCAAAAGTACGGGCATGCGGAATCTCCGTAGAGTTTTCTTGGGGGGCAATTAAACGGCTGTTTTCAGCCAATCCTGAAGCTTATCAAGGCCTGCTTCTAAAACTTCTTTGCTGGTGGCATAAGAAAGTCTGGCATAGCCCTCTGCGCCAAAAGCGGAACCTTGAACCAAGTTTACATGGGCTTGTTCTAAAGCCAGCAAACAAAAGGATGCAGAATCAGTTACTGTTTTACCAGCAAAGGATTTGCCAAAATAGGAAGAAACATCAAAGAAGGCATAAAAAGCACCGGGTGGCACCTTACATTTGATACCTGCCATCCCTTGTAACTTCTTAATCACAAAATCCCTGCGGGATTCAAATTCCTTACGCATAACCCCAACACATTCCTGCGGCCCGTCCAATGCTGCAATCGCTGCAGCCTGGCTAACGCTACAAGGGTTACTTGTTTCCTGGCTTTGAATATTCGCCATCGCTTTTACCACTGCTTCCGGTGCAATAGCCCAACCAATGCGCCAACCTGTCATTGCGTAAGTCTTGCTCACACCGCTTATAGTTATGGTTTTGGCCTTCAAACCTTCGCGCAAAGTTGCAAAGCAAGTAGCCTTGGCATCGCCATAAACCAACTGCTCATAGATTTCATCGCTGATGACACCAATATTTGCTTCTAAAACAAGATCAGCAATTGCTTCAAGTTCTGCATGGGTATAGACAGCGCCGGTAGGGTTACTGGGCGAATTAATTAGCAATAGCTTCGTCTTAGGCGTAATCGCCTTCTTGATTTGCGCTGCTGAAACTTTAAAATCCGCTTCCATGCTACAAGGAATCAACACTGGGGTTGCACCAGTCATCGACACCAAATCGCTATAACTGACCCAGAAAGGCGTGGGAATAATCACTTCATCCCCTGGGCCAACCAAGGTCAGCAAGGCATTATGAATGGAATGCTTTGCACCATTGGAAACAATGATTTGATCAGGGGTGCAGTCGAGGTTGTAAACTTTCTTGTACCAATGCGAAATCGCTGTTCGAAGCTCCACCGTTCCATGGGCAATAGTGTAATGCGTCTGGCCAGATTTCATCGCAGCGATTGCAGCCTGGCAAATATGTTCGGGGGTGGGAAAATCTGGTTCACCCAGGCTAAAATCGAACACCTTCACACCTTGGGCACGCAACTGCCTAGCCTTGGCCCCTGCAGCCAAAGTTGCGGATGGCTGAACGGACAAAGCCAACTTCGAAATTCCAAGCATCAATCTGACTCCTGCATGAATATTGTAAAACACCGTCAAGGATGATGGACACTCCTGTCAAGGCATTGTATCGTACTTAAATTGTAAGTGGAGATCCCCCGGGGAAACACCTTGTCTTTAAAGCTGCTAAATATCATACAACGCTATCCACCCGCTTTGGGTGGTTCAGAAATTTACTTTCAAAAACTCAGTGAATTTCTTGCTTCGAAAGGTCACGCGGTTTCAGTCTGGACGAGCAATGCCAACAATCTTGAATCTTTCTGGGCAACAAACCACCCCCTCCTGCCTTGTACCGAAGAAGTCGTCAACAGCGTAAAAGTCCGAAGATTCAAGCTCTTCCATATTCCCTTGCAGCGATTAGTGTTAAAGATAATTTCAAAAATTCCCATCCGAACATTGCAATGCCTCACTTTTTCCCACAACCCGATCATGCCTGAAATGCTTAAGCTGGCTTCCCGATGCGATGAAACTTTTGATGCGGTTCATGCGGGCTGCTTCCCTTATGCCTACCCTATTTATGCAGCAATGAAACTTGCAAAAATAAAAAAAATTCCTTTCCTGCTCACTCCTTTTCTTCATCTGGGCAACCTCGATGACCCAAAAAATCGAATCCGCAAAGGATACACCCACCCCGCGCTTCTCATGCTTGCCAAAAACGCAGACGCCCTTTTTGCCCAAACAGATTTCGAAGCCCAAACACTCGAAGACCTTGGTATTCAATCCAGAAAAATCCATCTGCAAGGCATGGGCGTTGATCTGCAAAGTTGCACTAAGGGCAACAGCGCAATAGCACGCAAACTTTGGCAATCCCATCCCAACGAAATCGTAGTAGGGCACCTCGCAAATTTAAGCTGGGACAAAGGCTCCACCGATTTGCTTTCAGCTATGGAAATTCTTTGGCGCAGGGGCAGCGCTGCGAGGTTAGTTCTTGCGGGCCCTGCAATGCCCTCGTTTGAAAAAGTATTTCGCTCCTTCCCCTTTAAAGATAAAGTAATCCGCACAGGGCCACTTTCTTCTGAGGAGAAGAAGGATTTTTTCGCCTCTCTCGATATCTTTGCACTGCCCAGCAGATCTGATTCATTTGGCATCGTGTTATTAGAAGCATGGGCCAATGGCAAACCATGTGTGGTATACAAGGCTGGTGGCCCAGGAAGCTTGGTCAAACATGCATCTGATGGACTGGTTGTTCCTTGCGATGATATCAACAGCCTTGCAACCGCATTAGAAAAGCTCATAATCGACAGAAAATTATCCGAGCAACTAGGCGCTGCAGGAAACAGCAGGATCGCAAAAGAATTTCTCTGGGAACAAAAGTTCCAAGTGTTTGAAAGTGCTCTAAAGTCTTTGATTTAACAGATGTGAGTTTCTAAGGCTTGATCTTGAGAATTGCATCAAACGCTGCATCAATCACTTTTTCGTTTTTATCCTGCAATGCGCTCTGAAGCGCAGGCATAGCTTTGATTGCTTTGGCTCCCATTTCACCCAGTAATTTTGCAGCGCTGATTCTTACTTCCGCATCGGTATCTTTTAAAAATTTAGCAAGCACAAAAACGCCAGGTTCTCCCTTTGCAGGCGCCAACTTCATCGATGCTTCGATCAAATCTCCAGCAGGTTGATTATTACCCCATCCACAAACTTGCACCATGGAACGCAATGCGAGTTCCGCAATATCGCGCTCAGCAGACCGAAAAGCATTAACCAAGAAAGGTAAAGCGGGATAACCTTGGGTGCCAAGCGTTCCCAAAGCAGCGAGGGCACGAATCTTAGTATCTTTATCAAAATGCTCAGTAAGAAGGCAAAGTTCTGCTAGTGCAACAACTGCATCTTCCCCTAGGCCCGCAATTGCGGTGAGTGCCAGCAACCGCACACCTTTAGGGCCAGTGGTTGCAAGTTTCGCCAGCGTAGGTACTGCAGTTTTACCCATCTGCTGCAAAGTTGAAATAGATTTGGTTCTAATTTCCTGATCCGAATTGAGCGCAAGTTTTTCTAAAATAGGAAGTGCCTGAATATCAAACATCCCCAAAGCAGAGATGATGACAATCTTTCTGGCAACCTCGGGATCTGAATCTAACTCTTTAACCCATTGCTGCAGATTTTTCCCCTGAAACACTTTTTCGGTTTCAAAGGCAAAAAGCGGGGCAACAAGCATGACTAACGCGGTGAACAATTGAAACCCTCATTCATCACGATCAATTTAACTTCTAGACTTTTGAAAAATCGCATCCACAGATTTGCCCTTGCCATCTTCCGTTGCATAGAAAGGCCTTTTCTCAATATCAAAAGCAGTCTTGGGCGATATTCCCATCGCAGTAAAAATTGTCGCATGCATATCGGGAATTGATACCGGATCTTTGGTAACTATCAATGGCCTTTCATCTGCAGTAACTCCATGCACATGCCCCTTGCGCACACCACCGCCAAATAACACCGCAGAGCACGAACCTGTAAAATGCCTGTGTAACCCATAATGCTTGGGCTCTTTTAATACATCCGACTTAGCACGCGATTGATCCGAGGCATTACTACCCGGCACACCTTCGATCATCATGTCTCTGCTGAATTCGGTTGCAAGCACAACAAGTGTTCGATCCAGCATCCCTCGTTTTTCAAGATCCAAAACAAGCTGGGCTATCGGCCTATCGATCTGCTGTTTCATGTTCGTTAAAGTTGCATGGCCATTTTCATGAGTGTCCCAATGCAAGAAAGGAACATACTCGGTAGTAACCTCAATGAATCTAGCGCCCGACTCAGCAAGTCGCCTTGCAAGCAGGCAGCCTTGGCCAAACCTACCTGTGTTGTAATTATCGTAAACTTCCTTGGGTTCACGCTCGAGCTCGAAGGCAGTGCGCTCGGGTGAACTTAAAAGCCTATAGGCATTTTCCATGGATCGCACGATCGAATCACGATGGTAATCGCTGGTTTTATCGCCAATGTGGCTGCGCTGAACCATTTCACGCCATCGAGCCATGCGTGCTTCAAAGCGTTGTGGCGTCATGCCCTTGGGCGGCCTGACAGAGTTCGCGGCTTCCATGGGGAATGGGATATTAAAGGGGCCATATTCACCACCCAGAAAGCCCGAAGTCGTGAACGCTTTCAGCTCTTCGGATTCGCCATGCCCTTCAAGTTTTTGACCGATGTTGATAAAAGCAGGAATCGCAGGGTTGCGTTGACCAAGCACCTTCGCCATCCACGCTCCGATATGTGGCGCAGCAACGGTTTGAGGTGGCACATACCCTGTATGCCAATGGTATTGGTGCCTCGAATGCAGGATGGTGCCTAGATCAGGCATGCGATGAGAACGAACAATGGTGCCCCGATCCATCACCTTTGCGACATTTTCCAATCCTTGAGAAATGCGAACACCATCCACCACGGTTGGAATAGAGGGAAAGGTGGAAAGAATGGATTCAGACCGAACGCCCACTTCATAGGGAGTATAGCGTTTAGGGTCAAAAGTTTCGGGCCCCGCCATGCCTCCACCCATCCACAAAAGAATACAGCAATCAGCGGTGGCTTTGGGTTGCTCAATTTTTTCAGCAGAAAAAGCCCTGGGCTCGTTCATGCCCAAGGTTGTAATACCTGCTCCTGCTAATTGCGCCAGAAATCTTCTGCGTTGCATGATTTCATCCGTGGTTGGATTATTGTTGTTCATATCTCTCCTCAACTTATCAATTGAAATTCGGGAAGTAAAAATATCACCCATAGTAAATCTGCCAGGGAATCTGCATCTGGTTTTTCGCCCAAAAGCCCTGCTGCAGCGCTAAGTTCCGAAGCATCTGGATTCCTTCCAAGAGACCGCATGTAAACATTCTTAATGATCACATCTTTGTTTTTATCTTTAAGCTCTGTAAAGATCTGCTTACCTCCCCTGCTGACTATGTCGTGAAAAATGGCACCCGATGCAAGATCAAGAGCCTCTAGCGTAGTTAGCAATTCCGAACGGGTGGTGACCACCTGCTCACGGTTGGGCCTGCCCAAGGTTCGCATCAGCATAGTGGAATGAACCAATACCGCCCTTACGAAGTTTCGTTTTGCTGAACCGGTTGCCAGTGGAATATCCTTGGGCAATGGCGCATCTGCTTTTGCAGGCGCAGTACCTGTTACCAACCAAACCGCATCCATGAATTGCTCTGCTGTCATTCGCTTAAGCATAGGGCCATTAAAAACGAAGTTTTCCGCTGCGGGCTCTTCAGCAAATGTTGCAGCCTTCAACTGATAAACACGCGATGAAGCAATATGCCCAATCAACTTCTTAAGATCGTATTTATTATCTTTAAGATACGATGCAAGGTAATCGAGAAGATCATCATTCCAAGGCTTATTTGCCATCATATCTACAGGATGAACAATGCCACGGCCCATGAACTTCTGCCAAATTCGATTGGCAATGGTACGCGAGAAACGCCCATTATCAGGATGCGTGACAAGGGCAGCAAGTTGCTCAAGCTTTTTATCCTTGGGCAGTTTTGCATCGATGTTGCCTAGTTCGGGCCAAAGAAACCCTGCAACCGCATTCTTCCCGGTAGGTTTATCACACCTGAAAATCTCAAGTGGCTTATCCGAGATAATCGCAGCCAAGGAATAAGCATCGTCAAGCTTCCAATTATCGATGAAGCTATCATGACAAGAAGCGCACTTCATGTTGACGCCAAAGAAAACCTGAGAGATATTTTGCGAAAACTGCAACTCTGCAACCTGACTCGCATTCACGCGCCCTCGCCATTTGATGCCCTTAATAAAACCCTCTGAATCTGCATTAGGCTTGATCAATTCCTGTGTAAATTGATCATAGGGCTTGTTGGTTAAAATAGAATTGTAAAGCCAAGAGGTGATCTGCTTACGCCCACCATCAATATACCCAGTGCCCTTGTATTCATTGCGCAAAAGATCATTCCAAAAACAAAGCCAATGATCAGTGTAAGCACGCTTATCCAAAAGAAGGGCCTCAACAAGTTTTTCTCTTTTTTGTGGATCAGCATTTGCAACAAATGTTTCAAGTTCTTCAGTTAAGGGCAATAGCCCAACAATATCAAGCGATGCCCTGCGATAAAAAACATCGTCTGTCACCAGCGCCTGATTGCCGTCTTTTTGCTTTGCGAAGTATGGCGCAAGTATACGATCAATCGGATGGCCAGTCCCCGCAGGAATCTTCACATCCCGATATTTTAACGGTGCAACATAAGTAGCAGCCTTGAAGGTGAAGTTCTCTTCCCAAGGAAGCTTGGCATCAATCCATCTGGCCAGAATTTGCACTTCTTTTTCATCAAGTGCGGGCCCTTTGGGAGGCATTCTTTCTGTTGTGTCCTTCGATATTATTCTCTTGTGCATCTCACTTTTTTTACTATCGCCTAAAACAACAGCCTTGCTTTGAATCAATGCCTGCCTGGTATCGAAAGAAATGCCAGCCTTATAGGTTCCATTGGTATGGCATGCGGCACAGTGTTTTTTAAGGATGGGAACAACTTCGTGGGCAAAGTCGAGCGGTTTTTCCTGCGAGAATGACACGCCAGTTACAATCAACAAAAACAGAGCACTGCACATCAACTTCTGCAAGGGGTGAAAACATTTTAAAAACATGAGTTACTTCCGTGGTAAACAAGCCATAAGTATACAGGCGGGACACAAATCATTTGAACTATCTTAACCTGATTTATTTAAATAATGAATAGGCAAAAGAAAACCCCATGAAAAGTCATGAGGTTTTGCATTAGAACGAGCTATTAAGCAAGAGTTATTCCATCCTACGACCTTGCAAGATGGATTTGATGTATACCTCGTACGATCCTTGGTGGTTTGAGATAAAGGCAATGCTTTTACCATCAGGCGACCAAGCAGCAAAGTTATTGATTGATTTATTATTGGTGATATTTCTAACCCCAGACCCATCTTCATTCATCACAAAAATATTATAACTTCCGGTCCGGTTTGAGGTAAATGCAATAGCCTTGCCATCGGGCGAATAAACAGGCCAGACATCCATTGCCGAATCATTGGTCAATCTTAAAACTCCAGTCCCATCTTTTTTCATAGAACAGATTTCAAAATTACCAAACCTCGAACTCGCAAAAACAATGCGTGAACCATCAGGCTTCCAATTAGGATTATTATCAAAGCCTTGATCCTGCGTAAGTCGTTGCACCTTTTGATTGGCCAACTCAATGGAATAGATTTCCTGATTTCCATCCCGAGTGCTTACCCAAGCAAGATGTTTACCATCAGGGCTATAGCGTGGACTTTCTTCAAAAGCCTTATGCGGTATCAATATCTTCGCCCCTGTTCCATCCGCCGAAACTTCGTTGATCTGCAATTTGCCATCAGTGCCTTGAAGAATATCGTGAACATAAACAATGCTTTTTCCATCGGGAGACCAATGGCCATCAAAGTGAGGCGTGTTGGGAGAAGGAACTACCAAGGCAACAACCTCCGCGCTTTTCTCCGCTTTAACAGTACAAAGTTCCATTTTCCCCTGATGAATCCGGGTGAACAACAACTTCTTCCCATCAGGAGACCAAACTAAATGCGATTTAAACGAGCCATCATTGGTCACTTTAACCAATTGCGAAGGCGCTTCTTGAAGCTGATAAACAGACCCACCAACAATACTACAAATCATTGCAACAAAGAAATGCATTAGAACAACTCCGCAATAGGCTCACCATCCACGGTTATGCCCAAGGTTTGCGATTGTTCACTGGTTATGCCAATGGCTTGGTGAATGGTTGCAGCAAGATCGCCCGGAGTACAAGGCCTGCTCGATGGCCTTTCTGCACGGGCATCACTCGTACCAATCACCATCCCTGGTTTTATTCCTCCACCAGCAATCAAGGCGCTGTAGCAATGCTCCCAATGATCGCGCCCTGCCTTGTCATTAATCTTTGGTGTTCGGCCAAACTCGCCCACAGCAACTACCAATGTGGAATCCAACAAACCCCTGTTTTTCAAATCATCAAATAGCGCAGATAGCGAATGATCCAACCATGGCCCATGCCGATCGATCATGATCTGGAAATTTCGGTAATGATGATCCCAGCCGCCATCGCCTGCATCCTCCTCGGCTTCAACATGATCACTCCAATTGACTTGAACAAACGGAATACCTTTTTCCACCAAGCGCCTTGCAAGTAAACAAGACTGGCCAAAGCGGGTTCTGCCGTACTGATCCCTAACGCTTGCGGGCTCTAACGAAAGATCAAAAAGAGATCTTGCCTCGGGCCGCATGAGCAACGCAAAGGCCTGATCCATATGCTCACCCCACGAATGGGAAAAGCCTTTTGAATCCAGCTTTCTACTCGCATCAGAAATCGCAGTATTCAGTTTCTTGCGATCTTCCAACCGCTCGGGGGTCAGCCCCTGTCCAAGTTCAAGTGCGGGAATGCGCATGCCATGCATTTGATCATAAACAATTCGAAAAGGGTCGCAGCTTGCCCCCAAAAATCCACCACCCTCGCCAATAATAGCTTTCTTACCCTGATGCAATTTTCCACCTACCACCATGAACGAAGGCAAACCCGAATCCAGTTTTCGCACCTTGGCAACAATGCTGCCAGTGGTCGGCCTAGCCTGCCCCGCCTTGGGCTTTCCATCCAATCCCACCGCACCTGCAATGCTTCCAGTTAGGCCAACGGTTCCTGCAACACCATGATCATTGGACTGACTATGCATGGATCGTATGAGTGAAAATTGATCTGATCGAGATGCAAGCTTGGGGAATAATTCGGAATACCGAACACCGGGCGACCGTGTTTGAATGGTGGAGAAAGGCCCACGGAATTCCGCAGGAGCATTAGGCTTGGGATCAAAAGTATCCAACTGGGCAGGCCCGCCCCAAAGCCAAATAAAGATCACCGATTTTGCGCTACCATTAACTTTTGCGGTGCCATTAGCAGAGCCAGCAATCGCCCGAGCTTTCAAAAGATCCGCCCAATGCAAACCAAGCACCGAGGAAGCACCCACCTGCAGAACGCTTCTACGCGAATGTTTCCCAATCTGGATGGATCCAAGGCTTAAAATGTTCAGCACTCCTGTTGATCATCGATCAGGAATTATTCTCGGAGGCAATTTTCTTGTAAACCTCGATGGCTTTCAAAAAGGTTTTTTCCGCTTCAACTCGTTCGTTTTCTGCAATCGCATTCTTTCGCACCCGCCATAATTGCTCGATCACCCCAATACACCACTTTGCGCTATCCTTCGAAACTCGTATAGGTTTGCCACCAACCTTAATATTAACAGGGTTGGTATGCATCTGCGGATAAGACCTAAGCGCAATCCAAGAACTTTGATTCACTTCATGATTAAACGAGATATCATGAATCTTGCCATCCGCGGGAATTTCCATTGCCTTGATGACCTTGCCATTCATCACAAATTCAACCAGTCGGTTTTTCCCTTCAGGCATGGCTGCGCCAACCGCAGTTCCCAAGGGCGAATCACTTGCAAATGTAACCTTGGCGGAAATAGCAACACTTCCAGGTTTTTCCAAAGTGATTTCATCCGTGCCCGGCCTTTTGTCGTTTACCTTGAAATCAAGTGCATGCGCATAACCATCCGATACATAAGATCTGCCCTTGGCAAGCCCTTCGCACCAATCAGCAAAATCAATCCGTTCTAATTTTCCCATCTGAACATAAACCCTGCCCTGCCCCACCCGACTGCCTGTGATACAGGGAAAATCCGTCTCGCCACTAACCTTTAACGGGAAACCGCAATTCATCAGGTGATACCAGCAACTCCATTCCCGAACCCTGTGGGTATCCATAGCACTGATAAAGTCACACAACCCAAGCGAAGTGGTGACACAAATTTCTTGAGCACCAATGCCATCCATTTCCGGGATGAGCAAATTGGGAAGCATATCCGCCATGCGTTGATGCGACTTCAAAAACTCCTTTGCATCCAACATCCCATCCTTATCAGAATCAATGTCTGCGAATTTTTCAGGCAATGGCAGAAAAGAAGCATCCGCTTCCATCTTGGTGATTTTGTCATCTTTGTTTGAATCGAGGGAGGCAAATAATCGCAGTGCAGCACGCTCGGGGTTCGCTGCCAAACCGTTTGCAGAATGGGCATACCCCGTGACTGCGCCCTGCGCCTTAGCCCATTTCATTAAGGGAGTAGTCCAAGTGGGCCAACCCTTGGTCTTGGTTCCTTCAGAACCGGGATAAGTCTGATCCTTCAAATTCAACAAGCAAACATGGCCCAAAGCCTGTGAACCAAAACCACTCACCTCGATGTCATATTTAAGCACCGTGAATGGCTCACTCTTTTTGTTGATGCCTGGCTCAAAAAACTGCCTTTGAAAATCATAACAGGGCCCCCAAGTCAAATTACAACCAACATTCAACCCCTCCCCCTTCACATGCAAAAACATGTCATCCGCAAAAACGCCTTCCGTTGGGTTCGTGTAATGCGCGCAACCCGCTGCATGAATATGATGATCGCCACTATAAAAACCAAACTTGGCTGCATCGACCCAACGCTCCAACTTCACCTCGATTGCATAGGGCCCTTTTTCGGGAATTACCACTTTGCGTGAACCTTGAAAATACTCCGGCCCCCTGCCCGAGATCATGGTGTATTCACCTGAAGGAAGCAGAACCGTGCCACCATCCGCCCTGTAAATCTGCTTTTGAAAAAAGAAGTCTGGCGCCAGCCTTTTAATCTGCGAAGGAAAAACATGCCCCGCTTTATCCCTGAAAACAAAACTGCCTACTGTGGGCTTTCCATTCTCATCCAACACCTTGAGTTTCACCTCAATTGCAGGCCTGATCTTAAACAGCAATGGTACTTCGCTGCGAAATCCAAGGTCCTGTGTCCCTTGGCCAACATCAAACGAAAGATTGACTTCCCGCATTCCAGCTTCACTGCTGTAAACCAAAAGAATGGAGTATTCCACCTTCAATCCGCTAAGAGTTGGCATAAGAGGCGGAGCGGTGAATACTTCGCCATGAAAGAACTTATCTTTAGCACCGGGAACTTTGCCCGCACCCCCACCGGAATAAACCGGGCCCATCTGAGGCGAACTAATTTTAAGCGAACTCGTAACCTTGGCCTCGTTGACCACCTTAACCAAAAAAGGGGTATAAGCATGCTGCTGAATAGAAGCTTCCGCTTTGCCGCGGGCAGCCTTCACCCGCGCTTCCGGATTGATATTAATATTAACAAGCGTCAAAGGATCGAGTATTTGTTGTATCTTCGCTGCATCGCGAACTTCGCATGCCTTCTTCAACCCTTCCAAGGTGTTTTTATCCAAGGGCGAGCCAAGAAACTCAAAAGCATCCACCAACCTGATTGCCTGCGCAGCAAGAGGTTGCCCCTCGACCTCCACAACTTCATAAGCACGCAAAGGTGCAGCCAAAAGCAACAGGATACAAACCGATCTCAGCATATACTTGTTAGCTTTAAACATCGGCTCATCTCCTGCAAAATTCGCTTTCGATCAGCAATACTCTTTAATCAAAACAAACTACTTGCCTTTTTCAGGAGCAGCATCCGCAGGTATCAATCTGATCTGCCTAACATCCATGACAGCACCCTTGGCTTTTTTAATAGCTCTGATTTCCAAAGAATACTTGCCTTCC
>Ga0209553_1000678_pt1 | contig 17479 bp, 12 predicted proteins | sample LauGreFBDMM110DN_2_FD_188217 | JGI IMG/M metagenome (GOLD analysis project Ga0209553, IMG submission 188217) | Freshwater lake microbial communities from Lake Michigan, USA - Fa13.BD.MM110.DN (SPAdes) (version 2) | ecosystem: Environmental > Aquatic > Freshwater > Lake | place: Lake Michigan...
ATTCAAAGCTACTTTCCGCATCTCTGAAACAAGGCGACTCCACACGACTCTTGCCAATATCCAACTTTCACGACCACGCCCGCTTTCCCATCAGAAAACATAACGCTCTTTCAGCTATATCAAAGCTCTCCGACAAAAAATACCCCATGTTTCACAAGCACTACGCCAGCACCCCACAGCCCAAAGCACCAGCTGCTCTCCGTCAGAACCTAGCGCGCCCTCCTTCACGCCACACCGTGCTTACTAATACTTCTCTAATGCGGTGGCACCACCCCCATTGTCTGGTCGAATTCCAGAACCGGGATCGGCGCAGCGCCAAGTCACATGGGAGTTAGATAGCCCAGTCTCGTACCGTGGTGGCAGCGAACGCGCCAATCTCATGGCTTCGATTGGCAATGACTAGCTGGGGTCCTGCGGCTGCAAATCTCTTGGCTAGACTGAATCCGATTCCCAAGTTGCCGCCAGTGATTACTACAACCTTCGATTCCACCTTGAATAAATCGTTCAATTAGTTATCAACAGCGCCTTTATATTAAAGCGAAGATATCCGAGCGCCAAAATTTAATGTGATTATAGAGAATACTATTCCGGAATGACAAAACCCTACCTGCTTTGCAGTTGTACAATTACTCAGGCTGAAAGGAAACGATCAGGTTCAAGTACTCGTCAACCTGAGCAACGGCACCGGCACCGACGAAGGCCGTGGAGTTGCGTTCCTCGACAATCGCGGGCCCCTTGACTTCAGTCCCGGCTGATAGTAGATCTCGATCGTAGACCGGAGCCAACACAAAACTGCCTTGCTCAGGCACATAGGCTGGGCGCTCACCCTTTAAGGCCGAGGCACCGCCCGCTGCAACGGCCCGCGGCAGGTCAACGACGGGACGGGGTCCGGTAGCCCGCAGCCGAATGGTCATTACCTCTAGTTCAAGGTGAAAGTGGGCATGGCCATAGATCGCCTCGTACTGCTCAAAGAATAGCGGGCGCAGATCTGTCGTAAGATCCATGTTCGCAAGCAGTACGTCGGGCAGTCGAACCACGATCTCATGACCCTGGCCCCGGTGGCGCACATCAATGCTCCGCTCCAGGACCATATCCGCTGCGAATACACCTGCTTCGGACAGCCGTGCCCTGCCTTCCTCTTCTAAGGCAATAAAGGCATGGTCAATCTCGGCCAGTTTCTCTTGGGTGATCCTGGCTATGTAAGTTTTGCTGATATCGAAGGCTGCCGGTGCAGTCAGCAAACCTAAAGCTGACGTGATACCGGCGTTGCCGGGACAGATGTATCCCTTCATTTTAAGTGTGCGTGCGATTGGGTCTGCATGCACCGGACCAGCACCGCCGAAGGCCAGCAACGTCAGTCGCCGGGTATCTGCTGCCCGCTCTGCCACGTGGACTCGAGTTGCAGAGATCATGTTCTCATTGACGATCTGATAGATGCCATAGGCCGCCTCCTCTACCGTCCGGCCCAAGCGGTCAGCCAGCGGCTGCATCGCCCGGCGGGCGGCTTCCACAATAAGCTTCATCCGTCCACCCAAAAAGTAGTCGGGATTTAGATAGCCCAAGATCAGGTCAGCATCGGTCACAGTCGGCTGTGTTCCGCCCTGCCCATAGCAGGCTGGACCCGGGTCAGCACCGGAGGACTGCGGACCCACCTTGAGCAGCCCTATATCGTCGACCCAGGCGATCGATCCGCCGCCGGCGCCGATCTCGATCAGTTCAATCGTAGGGATCCGAACGGGAAGACCACTTCCACGCTTAAAGCGGTGGACGCGGGCGATCTCAAAGTTGTTGGTCAATGTCGGCTTGCCGTTCCTGATCAGACACATCTTAGCCGTGGTGCCACCCATATCAAAGGCGACCAGCTCCTTGGTCCCGATCTGCTCACCGTAGTAGACGGTGGCAAGAACCCCTGCAGCCGGCCCGGACTCCAACAGCCGGATAGGGAATTTGGCGGCGGTCTCGCCTGTCGTGATACCGCCACTGCTGAGCATTAGATACATCCGTCGTTTAAACCCGCTATCGCGCAGATCCTGTTCCAACCGCTCGACATAGACGGCGGTCATGGGCTGCACGTAGGCATTGGCCACGGCGGTCGACATCCGATCATACTCGCGGATCTCGGGGGCCACCTCGCTGCTAAGCGAAACTCTCAGTTCAGGCAAGGCCTCCTTCAGCATCTCCCCGGTTCGCTTCTCATGGGTCGCATTTTGGTAGGAGTGCAGGAAGCAGACTGCTGCCGCCTTGACATCCTGAGTTTTCAGCTTGGCAATAATCTGCTGGACATCCGATTCGGACAGGGGAATTACTACTTCGCCCCGTCCGTTTAGGCGTTCCTCCACCTCGTGGCGGAGAGCACGCGGAACCAAGGGCTCCGGCAGGACCAAAAGCAGGTCGTAGATGTCGTAACGCATCTCCTTGGCCATCTCCAGCACATCCGAATGGCCAAAAGTGGTGATCAAGGCGGTGCGCGAGCCCTTTCGCTCAATCAAGGCGTTAGTGATCAACGTAGTGGCGTGAATCGCCGTCTCAACGTTGGCCCCTGTAGCACCCATCCGGTCCAGCAGTACATTAAAACCTTCGTTCACAGCGCGCGAGGGGTCAGACGGAGTGGTCAGGGTCTTGTAGGTCTCCATACGTCCCGTCTGGTCAATCATCACAAAGTCGGTAAATGTCCCTCCAATGTCGAAGCCGAAGCGATAGCTGACGGTCATTGCTTTTCTACCTCCACACCGTAAATCTCACGGGCCGCTTGGGGAGTCACGTAGCCCTGCTCAACATCCTGGTAAACCCGTTCGGGCTCCCGTTCGCTGACGTGACCAAATCCTCCGGCGCCCGGAAGCAGCATCCGCACCTCGTCACCAGGATGAAACGGTAATGGAGGAAACTTTTCGATGACAGCACCATTGAGCATTACCTGACCGACCACTCCTGGCTGCCCACCAGCCAGACCAGGGGGCGCACAGAACATCTTGTCAGGACGCAACTTAACCGTCATGGTCTTGGTAGCAATGGACTTGATCACGATCTCCTGACCCACGCCACCCCGACGACGCCCGGCCCCGGCCGAATCGATTCGAAACGCCTTCTTCATCACCAGGATCGGTGACTGGATCTCCATCACCTCGGTCGGGGTGACCGAAGAGTTGTGCGGAAAGGCGATCGGTATCATGCCGTCCAGGTTCTTCAATGCCCCCCGTCCGCCATGTGGCAGCATAGAGACTGAGAATCGGCCGTAGCCCTCCTCCTCACCCACGGCAACGAAGGGCCAGATTGAGCCGCTACCCGCCTGCGCATGTTCGCCAAAGATCGGCCACAGCGCACCGAAGAGGACCTGATTCATGTTGTTGGTCGTTTTGGCCCGTGCCTGCACAGGTGCTGGGAACAAGCAGTTAAGAATACAGCCTTCCGGAGCAGTAACGTGAATCGGTCGAAAGAGTCCCTCATTGTTGGGGATGCGTGGGACCAAGGCGCACTTGAACGGATACATTGTAGAGGCAAATGTGGTGTTAAAGGTACAGTTGATGGCGGCATGACCGACCTGGGGCGAGGTGCCGGTGTAGTCGACATAGACATCGCTGCCCCGAATTTCGACGGTGGCATGCAGGTGTACTTGGTTGACATACCCGTCAATGTCCAAGCCAAATTCCCACTTGCCATCCGGCAGAGCCTCGATTCCCTTGCGGATCGCTGCCTCCGATAGGGTGTGAATCTCTGTGGACAGATCCAGCAGATCGGGCATTTCATAGTCGGCCAGAAACTCGTAAAGCCGACGGGTACCAACCCGGTGCGTCCCAACGATCGCCCCCAGGTCGCCCAGCACCATGTCAGGCACCCGACAGTTCGCCGCAATCAGTTCATGCAATTGGGCATTCGGCTCGCCGGCCATATAGAGTTTAGATGGGGGGATGCGCAGCCCTTCCGTAAAGACATCGGTCGCCTCAATGTCGCCCGGGTGACCGCCAACATCGGCCAAGTGGGCTACGGTGCCCATAAATGCGACAACCTTGCCCTGCCAGAAGACCGGGGTCATCACCACATAGTCGGGCAGATGACCCGTGCCCAGCCACGGATCATTAGTTACCAGGACATCACCTTCGTGCAGGCTATCTAATGGAAAACGACACAGGAGATGACGCGATGTGCGCGGAAGGACGACACAGAAGTTGGGCGGACTGAAGGATGACTGGCAGAGAGACGCGCCCTCGGCATCCGTCAGGATGCAGGCAAAGTCTCTACTTTCGCCCACAATGGTCGAAAACGAGGTCCGGACGGTGGCTAAATCGACCTCATCCATGATGGCGATCAGCCGCTGCCATTGAATTTCAAGCGTAATGGGGTCGATGATTGATCACTCCTAGATCTGGATGCCGTACTGTTCACGGGCCGCCTGCAGAGAAATATAGCCATTTTTCATATCAGATCGCACCAGATCTGGATCTCTGTCACTGACCGGGCCAAATCCGGCTCCACCGGGCAACAGCAGTTCACACACCTCGCCAGGCATAAACTTAAAAATCGGGAATCGTTCGATCTTCTCGCCATTTAGCCAGATCTCGCCGACCTGGCCTGGCTGACCTCCCGCCAACCCAGATGGGGCGCAGATTAGCTTATCTGGTCGAATCCGCAGGTTGATCGGTCCCTTGGCGATTGATTTGAACGTGATCACCTGCCCAAGACCACCACGTCGGCGACCAGGTCCAGCCGAATCTTGACGCAGGGCTTTCTTCATAATTAGAATTGGTGCCTTCATCTCCATCACTTCAGTCGGGGTGACTGCCGAGTTATGCGGAAAGGCAATCGGTATCATACCGTCAAGCTCGCGCAACGAGCCGCGCCCACCGTGGGGAAGCATGCTGACTGAAAAGCGGCCAAATCCCTCGGCGGAACCGGAAAAGCCAAACGGCCAAATTGAACCACTGCCGGCCTGCGCATGTTCCCCAAAGATGGGCCATAGCGCTCCGAACAGCACCTGGTTAATGTTGTTCGTCGTCTTCGCGCGGGCCTTGACTGGGGCCGGAAATTTGCAGTTCAGGATCGAACCCTCGGGGGCAGTGACATGGATTGGGCGAAAGAGCCCCTCATTGTTCGGGATCCGCGGAACTAGTGCACACTTAAATGGATAAATGGTAGAGGCAAATGTGGTGTTAAAGGTGCAGTTGATCGCGGCATGCCAGACCTGTGGTGACGTACCGGTATAGTCGACATATACATCGCTGCCACGTACTTCTATGATAGCGTGTAGATGCACCTGATTAACGTAACCGTCAATGTTCAACCCAAACTCCCATTTTCCGTCCGGCAGATCGGCAATGCCCTTGCGAATGGCCGCCTCTGATAGACCATGAATCTCAGCAGCAAGGTCGACTAGGTCGGGCATTGCATAGTCGTCCAGAAACTCTTTCAAGTACCGGGTACCCGCTCGGTGGGTGCCAACGATCGCCCCTAGGTCACCTAGAACCAAGTCCGGCACTCTGCAGTTTGCGGCAATCATCTCATGGAGTTGCGCATTGGGCTGACCGGCGATATAGAGTTTGGCTGGCGGAATGCGCATCCCTTCGGTAAATACGTCGGTGGCCTCAATATCACCCAAATGGCCGCCCACGTCGGCTAGGTGAGCGACGGTGCCCATAAATCCGATCGCTTTGCCGTGCCAAAAGACCGGTGTCATCACGACATAGTCCGGCAGGTGACCTGTCCCAAGCCAGGGGTCGTTGGTCACTAGAACGTCGCCCTCTTGCAGGCTTTCTAAAGGAAAGCGAGCCAACAGGTGACGCGAGGTCCGAGGCAGCACCACGCAGAAATTGGGTGGACTGAACGACGACTGGCAGAGCGATGCGCCATTGGAGTCCGTCAAGATGCAGGCAAAGTCGCGGCTTTCGCCCACGATCGTCGAAAAGGAGGTCCGCACGGTGGCCAAGTCAACCTCGTCCATAATGGCGATCAACCGCTGCCATTGAATTTCCAGTGTAATTGGGTCCCGTGGTCCCACCATGTTGACTAGCCACTCTCCCAGACGATCCGATCAGTGTCAGCAATATGGGCGATATAACCACCCGGATTGATCGGCATCTTAATACGTGTGCTGATTAACCAACCGTTGACGGGAGATCTGCACTCCTCTTTGACCTCTGAGGTGAAGGGGTCAAGCACCTTTCCCAAAAGTTGGCCCTTTGTAACAATCCCGCCCATAACGTACCCGGGCTCAGGAATGAAAAAGCCTCCCATGTACGAGCGGAAGACGTAGTAGTGATCAACCATGATCTGCCGCTTAGGCAAGATCAGCTCTCCATCAATCATGCCAAAGTGTTTCAGCATATTGAGCGTGCACTCGACCGATGGCTCGATTGTCTCATCTAGCTGGCTACCGCCGCCAGCCTCGACAACTAGGCAGGGAATGCCGTTGATCATGCAGCAGCCATTCAGCATAGTGGGAGTGAACGGGGACTTGTCCCGGATCCAAATCGCCGTCGAGCCAAACGCCTTGGCCATGGCTAGTACTTTCGCGTTCAGTTCCTGACGCTGGCCTTCGGTCAGCGCGATGCCCTGGCCGCCGCCACCGGTGCCGTCCGCTTCGCCCCCAACTGTGACCGCTACGCCGGCGGGAAAGATCTGCGGAAAGGCGACCGGCAACTCGTTACAGGCGCCAGTCCCATCATGATAGTCGACCACGGCTTCGCAATCCTTGATCACATCCCAATTGACTGCGGCAACCCGCTCAGTTAGCCAAGCATTCGTGTGCTTGCCAGGCCATACCTTATTTAGGTCAAGCTGGTCAGCCGGACTGGTCCGAGTGCCGGTCGATTCCACGCTGCCACCGTACTCAATGGATTGCGGCTGGGTCAAGGGCAGGCAGACAATCGTGCCGCGCAGTTTGGCCGGGTCAACACGCAGCAGCGCCCTGCGCAGAATCTCTGTCCCCATCGGCTCCCAGCCGTGCATGCCCGACTCCAGGCAGATTCGGGGGCCATCAAATACACCTTGAATCACCTGAATGGGCAGTCGAACCTGGGTCCCGCCTGCCAGCACCGCCACATCCATGTAGCCATGCTCCCGTGTTCCCGGCTGAACCGTAAGCCCACTGATCGTAACCGCTTTGCGAGTCATTAGACATTTCCCTCCTTCATACTAGAAACACACCGCACTTAGATCGGCAGCGCGTATTTCTCCACCTTGTACGGATCGAATTCAACCCCGAATCCAGGCTTCTCAGGCACCTTGAGCAGCAGTCCCTGGGGCTGAAAGTTTTCAGACAAGATCGTGTCACGGGTATGTGTAAACGGGGAGGGCCAGCGGGCAGACGGTGCGGAGGCAGCGATATGCGCCGCGGCCACGGCAATCAGGTCATAGTAGATCGCTATGGAAAGAATCAGCCCAGCCGACTCAAAGATGCTGGCGATCTTCTTGACCTGAAGAATGCCGCCGCTCTTGGTGATCTTCATCAACGCGATGGTCGCTCCAGCAGAACGCACCACCTCAATCGCATCCTCAGGCGGGTAAATCGCCTCGTCCGACATCATCGGAACAGGTATCCGCCTAGCCAATTCGGCCATGTCGTCAAGCCGCTTGACCGCCTGCTCAACACAGCCCAATTGACCGATCTGCGCCATGGTGGTCAGTGCTGGAATCGCCTGGGACATCGTGTAGCCAATGTTGCCGTCGACCTGGATGACCGCTCGGTCCCCAATCGCCTCGACCACGGCCCGGTAACGCCTGATGTCGATCGCCGGATCCTTGCCGATTTTCATTTTAAGCACCGGAAAGGGCGTATCGTTGAGGATGGCATCCGCCTCTGCCGCCATTACACTCGGTTCGTCCTGGGCCACAAAGCCCATCAGATCGACCCCATCCCTCACCTTGCCACCAAGTAGCTGATAGACAGGTACGCCCAAGGCCTTGCCCTTTAGGTCCCACAGGGCAAACTCTACTCCGGCCTGGGATGCATAGTGATGCGGCAGGGCGGTCTTCAGCTTCTTGGACAGGTATTCAATATTGGTCGGGTCCTCGCCGATCACCGCGGGAGCCAACGTCTTGCGAATGTTGACCAAAATCCCCTCGGCCGATTCGCCGTAGGACGGCACCTCAACCGCAGTCTGGCCAATCCCCACCAGGCCCTCATCGGTGCTTAACTCGACCAGCACGGTAACCGCACCATCACGCGTTCCGTAAGATGTCTTGAGTTGAGCGGTTCGTGGAATCGAAACTGCCGTGGCCTTAACTCCGGTGATCTTCATCGCCTAGACCTCCACTCCATATACTGCTTTGGCCGCTTGCCGACTGACCAGACCTAGCGCAACATCACGCCGGACCAGTTCTGGTTCGCGCTGCGTGGGGTCACCAAACCCGCCGCCGCCGGGAACACGGATCACCATCTCGTCGCCCGGCAAAAGATCGACCGGTGGAAAGCGTTCCATCTTGACTCCATTTAGCAGTACCTCGCCGACAGCCCCGGGCAGACCGCCCTCAAGACCAGGTGCCGGATAGCGCAAAATGTCGGGCCTAACTGTGATCGTAATCAGGTTTTGGGCCACACTTCTGATCACAAACTCTTGACCTGGACCGCCTCGCCGCCGTCCCGCACCGCCGGTATCAGGAATTAGTTCTTTCTTGAGCAACAGCACCGGCACCTGTAGCTCTAAGATCTCAGTCGGGGTAATGGTCGAGTTGTGTGGGTATGCAACCGGCATCCAACCATCCTCGTCCCTGGTGGCGCCGATGCCGCCGTGCGGCAGCACACTGGCGGCAAAGTTACCAAAGCGCGGTTCTTGGCCCAAAAAGCGGAACGGAAAGATCCCACCTGCGGCAGCAATCGACTCCGAGGGCAGCAGGGGGGCAAGGGCCCCAAAAATCAGGGGCGGGATATGCTTCATCACCTTGGCCCGAGCCTTGACCGGGGCGGGAAAGGTGCAGTTAACGATCGATTTCGCTGGCGCAATCACATGGATCGGGCGGACCAGACCGTCGTTGTTGGGAATCCGGCCGGCCAGCATACACTTGATCGGGTAGACTGCGGTTGAATAGGTCATGTTGTACGCACAGTTGATCGCTGCATTCCGCTGCTGCAAAGAGGATCCGGCAAAATCCATATAGATATCGCTGCCCTTCACCTCAAGGCGGAGCTTCAGGGTAAAGGGCTCAAGGTACCCGTCCGAGGTTGCCGCGTACTCTATCACGCCATCCGGAATCACCTCAATCGCTCTGCGCAAGGCCGCCTCGGATCGATCCATGATCTCGTCGGCCAGCTCTTTTAGATCCGGCATGTCATAGTCGTCCAGAAATTCCTGCAACCGCCGGATTGCCACTTTTTGGGTACCGACAATGGCGTTTAGGTCACCCATGACCATGTCAGGTACACGGGTATTCGCCGCGATAAATTCGTGAAGGACTTCGACCGGATGACCGTCCCGGTAGAAAAAGGTGGGCATTACCCGGGTTCCTTCTTGGAACATGTCGATCGCCTCGAGGTCACCTCGGTGCCCGCCCACGTCCTGCACGTGTGCAACGGTACCGTAAAATGCGACCACCTTGCCGCGGTGAAAGACTGGCGAGACCACATTGTAGTCTGGTAGGTGGGTCGAGCCCATCCACGGATCGTTGGTGATCAAAATATCACCAGGTCTCAATGTTGCTTTTGGATACTTGGCCAGCATATGCTTGGTGGTGATCGGCATCATGGTACAGAACTGGGGGGGACTCCACTGCGCCTGACAAAGCCCATTGCCGTCCTGATCCATCATGATGCATCCAAAGTCGTGGCTTTCGCCCACGATCGACGAAAATGAAGTCCGAATGGTCGCCGTATCCATCTCGTCCGCAATCGCGATCAGTCGCTGCCACTGTACCTCTAGGGTAATTGGATCAATCGGCATAGACCCAACCCCTCCTACAGTTTAACGGTATACTTCCGCAACTTCTCTCGGCTGACCTCAACCCCAAAGCCAGGCTTGTCCGGCGCCTTCAACAGCATGCCATTGTTAATTGGTTCAAAGGGTTCTTCCAGGATGGTATCGCCGCAGTATGTGTAGCCCGACGGAAACGAAGCCGCCGGCAATGCGGTTGCAAGGTGTGCGGCGGCCACCGCAATCAGATCGTAGTACTGGGCAATTGATAGCTCCAGCCCCGCACCCTCAAAAATGTGAGCGATCTTCTGAATGGCCAGCAGGCCACCGTGTTTGGCCTGCTTCATCAATGCGATCGACGCGGCGCGCCGCTTGACCACCTCAATGGCATCCTCAGGTGGATAGATTGCCTCGTCCGCCATGACTGGCACCGGAATTCGCTGGGCGATCTCGACCAGATCGGCCAGACGCGAGACCGGCTGTTCAATGCAGCCCAGTCGCCCGGCCCGTTCCATGGCCGTCAGGGCGGGAATCGCCTGCGATATGGTGTAACCAGTGTTGCCATCGACTTGGATCTTTGCGCGGGTACCGACCGCCTCTGCCACGGCACAGTATCGGCGCACATCTAAATCCGGATCGCCACCGATCTTCATCTTTAGAATCGGATAGGGGCGAGCTTTGAGTGTCTCATCTGCCTCCCGCGCCATCACTTCTGGATCGGCCTGGTGAACAAACCCCGCCTGCACGATCCCATCGCGCACCTTGCCACCAAGCAGTTGGTAAACTGGGGTACCAAGTGCCTTACCCTTCAGGTCCCATAACGCCAGATCAAAGCCAGCGTGCGATCCCCAGTGGTGGGGCAGCACCGTCCGCATCTTGTTGACAAGGTGTTCAATGTTGCACGGATCTTCGCCAATCACTGCCGGAGCCAGATATGCCCGCATACAGGTGACCATCCCGTGGGCGGTTTCGCCGTAAAAGGGTGCATCAACTGCCGACTGGCCCCAGCCAATCAAGCCCTCGTCGGTCACCAATTCCACCACGATCGTCTCGGCCATGTCCATCGATCCGTAGGAGGTTGCTAGGGTGGATGACCTAGGAATCGCAACGGGCGTAATGTTAACGGCAGCAATCTTCATAGATGTGTATTCCTTTTCAAACCTGCGGTGGTGCGGCATTGGCGGTCGAATTGGCACTGACATCCACAAACAAGACCACCAAGTTCTGGTTTTCATCCACACGGGCGATAGCGTTGGGGGCGATCACCGCGGTAGATTCCTGCTCCTCAACCACGGCAGGACCGTTGATCACAGCGCCGATTGGCAACAGGCTCCGCTCATAGATCGCCGTTTCAACAAAGCCGCCTGCTTCCTGGAAGTAAGCCATGCGAACGCCCTTGCTGGCAATGGCGGCACCCCCGCTGGCCGTTCCGGCGCTTGGCAGGTCAACCGTTGGACGCGCACCGCTTGCCCGCACTCGAATCGTCATCACCTCGAGCGGCAGATGGCGATGGGCGTGTCCATAGACCAGTTCGTAACGCTCATAGAAGACAGGACCGAGGTCCCGGTCCAGATCGACATCGGCCAGTGAGTTCCACGAAATCGGCACAACAATCTCATGTCCCTGGCCCTTGTGCCGCATATCAAGGCTGCGCTCGAGCTTCATTTCGTCGGCAGGAACACCAGCCTCCGCTAGGAGCGCATTACCCTCCGCTTCTAGCACCCGGTAGGCCGTGTCCAACCGGCCCAGCTCCTCTTGTGACAGTCGAGCCACATAGGTCTGCGCGAAGTCGAACGCTGCAGGCGCAGTCAGCAGACCAAGCGCTGAAGCCACGCCGGCGGCAGTCGGACATACATAACCTTTCATTTTGAGTGCTCTGGCGATCGCATGGGCATGAATCGGGCCAGCACCACCAAAGGCCATCAGCATCAAGCGGCGGGGGTCCTCTCCCCGCTCTGCCAGATGGACCCGAGTAGCGGAGATCATATTCTCGTTGACGATCTGGAAAATGCCCTGAGCAGCCTCTTTCGTCCCCATCTTCAGTTCGGCGCCTACACCGACCATCGAGTTTTCACAGGCGGCCATGTCCAATTGCATCCGGCCGCCTAGGAAGTAGGCGGGGTTCAAATAGCCCAAAATTACATTAGCATCGGTCACCGTTGGACTCGTCCCCCCCTGCCCGTAGCAAGCGGGTCCGGGATCCGCGCCAGACGACTCGGGGCCCACTTTCAACAGGCCCAGCTCGTCGACCCAGGCAATCGAACCGCCACCGGCACCGATCTCAATCAGTTCAATAGTTGGAATCCGAACAGGCAGTCCACTGCCTCGCTTAAACCGATGAACACGGGCAATCTCAAAGGTATGGGCACGTGAGGGCTCCCCATCTTTGATCAGGCACATTTTAGCGGTGGTACCACCCATATCAAAGGCGACAACATCTTTTAGGCCAAGCCGTTCGGCAAAAAAGCATGTGACAAGCACACCTGCCGCCGGGCCGGATTCGACCATGCGTACGGGAAAACGGACTGCGATATCGCCGGTGGTAATGCCGCCGCTGGAGATCATCAGGTACAGACGCTTGGTGTAACCGCCATCAGCCAAGTCCTTCTCCATCTGATTGACATAGCGCTCAGTCAAGGGCTGAACATAAGCGTTGGCTACTGCCGTGGACATCCGCTCATACTCCCGAATCTCCGGCGCGATCTCGCTGCTGATTGATACACTGATGTTCGGTAATGCTTGCCGAATCCGCTCAGCCACCCGCTGTTCATGAGCCGGGTTGCGGTACGAATGCAGAAAGCAGACCGCCACGGCTTGAGCGCCTGAGCACATAATCGCCTCGATCGCAGTTTCGATGTCCGCCTCATTCAATGGCAAAAAAACGTCACCAAAGCTATCCAAACGCTCTTCGATCTCCCAGCGCAGTGCGCGGGGTACCAACGGCTGGACAGGCGGCGCATGCAGGTCATAGATGTCATAGCGCATCTCTTTCTGGGTGTCCAGTACATCCTTGAAACCCTTGGTGGTAACCAGAGCGGTCTTTGATCCCTTACGCTCGATCATGGCGTTGGTGATCAAGGTCGTGGCATGGATGACTGTCTCAACTTCCGCTCCCGTAGCGCCAACCCGCGTCAGCAAGTTGCTCCAGCCCTCCCGCACCGCCTTGGATAGTTCATGCGGAGTGGTCAAGGTCTTGTAGGTTTCCACTCGACCGGTGTGCGAATCTACCAGTACAAAATCGGTGAAGGTGCCGCCGATGTCGTAGCCCATTCGATACCTTCCAACTGCCGAAGTACTCATTGCGACTCGACCTCCACTCCATATATCTCCCGAGCAGCCTGTGGACTTACCAGACCGTTGCCCACATCCCTCTTCACCAGTACCGATTCCCGCTGTTTTGGATCACCGTAACCACCGCCACCGGGTACCCGCAGAATACATAGATCCCCCGGCTTCATCTCCATGGGTAAAAAGCGCGTAACTTGGACTCCGTTTAGAATCACTTCTCCAGGTCGACCGGGCAGGCCACCCTCAATCCCAGGAGCCGGGTTGCGCAGCAGGTCAGGGCGAATCGTCAGGGTGATCGGATTTTTGGCTACACACTTGAGCGTAAACTCCTGGCCCGGGCCACCTCGGCTCCTGCCTGCCCCACCCGAATCGATAATCAGTTCTTTGTTCAGCATCAGAACCGGACACTGAAGCTCCATGATCTCAGCCGGCGTGATAAAGGAGTTGTGTGGGTAAGCGGTTGGCAGCCAGCCATCCTGATCTCGAGTGGCGCCTAGTCCACCGTGTGGCAACACATGGGTAGAGAATGTGCCAAAACGGCTGTCGGTACCACTGAAATAGAAGGGAAAGATCCCGCCCGCCGCCGCGATCGTCTCGCCCGGCAACAGCTTGGCTAGGGCACCAAATACCACGGGCGGAATATGCTTCATCACCTTGGCACGTGCCTTGACTGGCGCTGGAAAGGTACAGTTGACGATCGAACCAAGCGGTGCCGAGATATGCAGGGGACGGACCAATCCGTCGTTGTTTGGTACACGCGCTGCCAGCATGCACTTGATCGGATACACCGCGGTAGAGTACGTCATATTAAAGGCCGCGTTAATAGCAGCATTGCGCTGCTGTAACGACGAACCAGCAAAGTCAATGTAGATGTCGCTCCCCCGCACCTCAACCTTCACCTTAAGCGTAAATGGCTCCATGTAGCCGTCGGCGACTACCTCGTACTCAGAGACGCCGTCGGGCAGGGCGGAAATCGCCTTACGCAAAGCTGCCTCTGAGCGATCCATAATCTCACAGGCAAGATCTTGGATGTCTGAAAGATCGTAGTCATTCATCATATCTTGCATTCGCCGAATCGCGACCTTGTGGGTCCCGACGATGGCGTTTAGGTCGCCCATCACCATATCAGGAACACGACAGTTGGCACTGATAAACTCGTGCACCAGCTCCACGGGCTGACCATCTCGGTAGAAAAAGGTCGGCATCACCCGGGTACCCTCTTGGAACATATCGGCCGCTTCGAGGTCGCCTAGGTGTCCGCCAACGTCCGAGACATGTGCGACAGTGCCCATAAATGCAATCAGTTTGCCTTTGTGAAAGACAGGCGACACCAGATTGTAGTCAGGCAGATGGGTAGACCCCATCCAAGGGTCGTTGGTGATCATCACATCGCCAGACCGTAAGGCATCTTTCGGCATCTTGTTGATCATATGCTTCGTCGTAATCGGCAGCATGGTGCAAAATTGTGGCGGGCTCCACTGGGCTTGTCCAATCCCATTGCCATCTTGGTCCATCAAAATACAGCCAAAGTCATGGCTTTCACCCACAATGGAGGAGAACGAGGCGCGAATCGTTGCGGTATCCATCTCGTCAACGATCGAGATCAGCCGTTGCCACTGGATCTCTAGTGTGATCGGATCAATTCGACTAGCCATACTCATAATCACCTTAGACTAACGCACAAAATAGCTTGCAACGGCGTTGCCCATGCGTTCTGCAGCCGTCTTCATCTGTTCGAGGGGGGCAAGCAGCGTAATCCGCAGGTGATGCTTCACATCATCCCCAAACATGTCGCCAGGAAAGACCAGCACCTTCGCATCATCTAACAGGCTAGAACAGAATTGTTCAGCACTCATTTGGGTGGATGAAACGTCAACCCAGATGTAGAAGGCACCATCAGGCCGCACATATCGTAGTCCCATCTTGTCCATAGCCTTGATCATCATCAGGCGCCGCTCGTTGTAGATCGCCTTCATCTGCAAGATACAGTCCTGCGGACCTTTGAGTGCAGCCAAGGCCGCGGCCTGAGACACTGCAGCCGCACAGATAGAGATGGTATGCCTTAGCTCGCCAATCCTGCTGATGTAACTACTAGGACCAGCCATATACCCAATGCGCCAGCCTGTCATAGCGTAAGCCTTTGAGAAGGCGTTGGTAACAATCGTGCGCTCGCGCATCCCCGGCAGGGATGCGATCGAAAGGTGAGGCACATTTCCATAGATAAAGTGCTCGTAGATTTCATCCGACAGGACGATAATGTCGTTCTCGATGGCGAACTGAGCAATCTCCTTGATCGTCGCCGGGTCAACCACGCCACCAGTCGGATTATCAGGGGTGATCAGGACCATCAGCTTGGTGCGCGGCGTAACCTTAGCACGCAGCTCATCCAGATCAATGCCAAACCGGTTGCCATCGTGAACGGTGTTGTACGTAACAAATGAGCCTCCGGCGTAACGAATGCCCATGTCGTACGAATTGAAGCGAGGATTCGGCAAAAGCACTTCGTCACCAGCCTCAATCAGCGACTGGATCACCACGAAAACGGCCTCCTGGCCGCCGACGGTTACGACCACCTCTTCCGGACTATAGGATAGTTGATTATCCTGCATCAACTTCTCGGTAATGGCCTTGCGCAGGTCCAGCCTGCCCGCCGGCAGCGTGTAGTGGGTAGCGCCGTTGTCCAAAGCCGTCTTTGCCGCCTCAACAACGTGTTTCGGCGTGTCAAGATCGGGATCGCCCCGCCCCAAAAAGATTACATCAGCCAGTTTTCCAGCCCTATCAAGCAGCTGAGTGCGCACTGACGGCTTGGAATAGCCGACACGCGCGGCTAGTCTTCCCGCAATTAAGTTAGTGTCAACGCCTGACATGCTATATGCCCCTGTTTGTTGTGATTGTCTGCTCCTACATCATTCAAAATAAAGAATAAGTACTTCGTCAAGGTCAACATTGTACAAGACCACTGGACAGTGCTCGCAAGAGTCCAACACTTCAGAAACCATTAATCCTCAACGTTCGGGAAACAGGATATTAAAGTATAAGACTTTCAGCAATAATCAACGGTACAAGTTTACCTTTTTTAAGTCAAGTACCAAGTGTCTCACACCCACTTTCAAGCGTCCACCGTCACGTCCCTTCAGCTACATCAGAGATTTGCCCCCTAGATGTTCTGCATTTCATCGCCCATAGCCTGCGAACTTCAACCTGCAGCTGACTCTGTTATGTTACACTCTAAGTCCACTCACGTCAAGTACTACTTTGTGCTAACGCCAACCAACTATTGACTTCTGGTCTAACACCGCTTTAGTGTGATGTTCGCAGAAATTTGATTCGCGTTACAGGCGGAAATTGCACACTGCCTGCAACACGGAATTGGCAGGCCACACCACTCACCGCACCACGCCAGCGCCTGGTCCACATCAATCAATGCTCCGCCGCATGTGCCATCTCTACAGCGCAGGATTACCACCCCAATGTCTGGTCGTACTCCAGTTCCGGGATCGGCTCTGCATCGACTCCCGCATTGTGCAACAATCGCTCATGCAGGGCTTCCGCTATCAGGTTCGCCGTCTGGTCAAAATCAAGCTCAGGGATTGCCTCAAACACCGCTTCCGGAGCAACCAGCTGCTGCCCAAATTTCATCTCCAGCGGCGGTGAGCGCGCCGCGGCGATTGCCGGGGCACTGGTTGGCTCACCTACATAATTAAGAATCTGCCGCACCGTCGCCGGCTCTGTGATGAACCCAACCAGGCGCACCCGCCCACCGCACCCGCTACACTTGAACGGAAACACCCCGTAGATGCGCGCCAGCAACTGCGCCCACAAATATCGCGCCGGGTGCCCTGCGCGCGTCGCGCCAAAATCTGTGCACTGTCTTTGGCCGGGATGCCTTACTCCCCGCCCCCGGCTACCGGCCAGCCTGCGCCACCACCTGCGCGCGCCACGGCGAGTTAGGCGCCAACGCCCCGAAGTAGCGGTGCCGATGCTTGCGCGGCGGTGGAATCAATGTCGCAACCCGATCCAGAAACTCACTTACGCTTATACGCAGTTCAATAGATCTTTGTTGCTGCTGCTCAGGCCTGTGCCGCTGCGACGCTGCCCACGGCAGCCGGTAGCGCACCTGCGTCCCGCCTCCCGCCCACACCAGCCGCTCGCCGGCAAACATCGGACGCGCACAATATCGCGAAAGCCGCTCACGCCCAGGACTATCCTGCGCTGCGACCCGCACGCCCGCATGCACAGAAAAACCGACACTGTGCCCCCACCCCTGCATTACCGCAACCGTCTCCCTGCTCAGTAACCCGCGCCGCTCAAACAGCCCCAGCACCCGCTGCCTTACCCGCGCCTGCACCCGCTCC
>Ga0209553_1000681_pt1 | contig 17436 bp, 21 predicted proteins | sample LauGreFBDMM110DN_2_FD_188217 | JGI IMG/M metagenome (GOLD analysis project Ga0209553, IMG submission 188217) | Freshwater lake microbial communities from Lake Michigan, USA - Fa13.BD.MM110.DN (SPAdes) (version 2) | ecosystem: Environmental > Aquatic > Freshwater > Lake | place: Lake Michigan...
TATCAGTTACTTGCCTAATTGCTTCAATTTTGAAATCTTCGGGATAACGTTTTCCACTCATAGTGAGACACCTCTTCGATACGTTAATATTACGCTATCGAGTGTCTAGAATATCGGGGGCTTGCCAACTCGTCAGCTTAAGGTTGCTTCTAATTGCGACGAGGTCTGACTCTGCAATTGGCAGGCAGCCTTAAGCTGACAGAGACCATGGTCTCCAAATTCACCATAGAAGAATAATGCGCATGTCTACTACGAACATTCGTCAGCAAGATAATTCTCATTCCACGCCTCCCGAACGCAGTGACCGCGTCTTCGCGCAAGCAGATCTTTGGTACTTTCGAATTCGCGAGGGAGAAAATGTCGGTCCGTTTCGATACAAATCGGAAGCAGAAAGCAATCTTGATCAATTCATGGGACATTTAAAAAACAGATTGCGCTAGGCAGATCCACAATTAACCGCCGCAGTCTCCGGCTCTCCGCCTAGTGCCCCAATAAGCTGGCGCTGCCGGACGTGACTATCGCTAATAGTCCTACCGTAGGTTAAACTTGCCAGCATGACCGCGTGGTTCCTTTCAGCATGAATTCGATTACCAAGACACAGCGCACCATTACTATCGGTTATGGCCCCGGCTATGCCAACAGCAAGATTTGGGAAGACTTGAAGTAGAAATTAATTATCCCGACTGAAATAGTTTCACTTACTGCCGCCCAGCGTTATAGCCCAGCATTAATCCTGCGAGACAATCACCTCATGCCTGAAATGGGCCTTCCAAAATGGATGGAAGAATTTCCGGAATCTATTTTCCTCTGCACAGACTCGATGGATCTGGATGTCGATCTCATTCTTGCCAACACCATTCCCTATAAATAAACCATTAAAATGCGGGAAATGGCCTGTTACCAATGGGTGTTGAAAAGCGAGAAAACTGAACGCGCGAAACTACAAGATACAAGTTTTCGCTATCTGAACAAGCTCGCCGATATAAGCATTTCCCTTTCATCAGAAAATGACCTGATGAAACTGCTACGGAAAATTCTTGAAGAGGGTCATAACATTGCGTGCTGTGATGCGGCCTCGCTCTACCTGATAAATGAAATCAATGATCATGACCGCGAACTGGAGTTCAAACTCACTCAAAACGATTCCATGGAATTTCCATTCGAAGAGATGCGCTTTCCATTGGATCAATCTTCTATCGCGGGCTATGTTGCCCTCACGGATAACGAACTCAATATCCCGGATGCCTATCAGGTATCAAACACAGTACCTTATCGTTTTAATCGCACCTTCGACTTAAAAACCGAATATAGAACAAAATCTATTTTTGCGATTCCCCTGGCAAACAAACAGAAGGAAGTGATTGGAGTACTGCAGTTCATCAATCGCAAGAAAGCACGATCTCTAAAAGTAACTGACGAAAAATCGGCGATCGCCTACACCCTGCCGTTCGATAGCGATATCAACGTGTTGCTGCTGGCTTTAGCCAGTCAGGCCGGTATTGCGATTGAAAATACGATTTTACAGAATGACATCAAGGCCCTGTTCGAAGGTTTCGTAAATGCCTCGGTGGCGGCGATCGAACAACGCGACCCAACCACCAGCGGTCACTCTTTCCGCGTGGCGGATTTCTGTGTAAATCTTGCCAATGCAGTCTCGATGTCCAACCTCACACGTCTGCGTAATGTCAGGTTTACAGACACCGAAGTTCGCGAATTGAAATATGCGGCATTGCTGCACGATTTCGGCAAGGTCGGAGTACGCGAATCCGTACTCGTCAAAGAGAAAAAACTTACTGCGGGTAGTCTGGAAAAAATTTACTACCGCATCCTATTGGCACAAGAGCGTCTGAAAACGTTGGCGCTAAGCAGACAACTGGGCCTGTACCGCAATGGCAACGTAAACGAACAGGAAATAGCGGCAATTGAAAGACAATTGCATACAGACACCAAGCTCCTCAATGAGTTTTATGAGTCTATAAAGGAAGTGAATGAGCCCAGCATCCTGAAGCAAGAGAACAAGGACATGTTGGACAAGATCAATGCATATCGCCAGGGCACACAGGAAAACGAAATTGCAATTATTACCGCGGAAGAATTCCAGTTATTGTCTATAGCAAAAGGCAGCCTGTCTCCGAGCGAGCGCAAGGAAATCGAATCTCATGTGGTTCATACCCAAAACTTCCTGACACACATTCCGTGGACGAAAGAATTGAAAAACGTTCCAACCATTGCCGGTGCCAACCATGAAAAACTTGATGGAAGTGGTTACCCGCATGGTATGCGTCAAGACCAGATTCCATTGCCCTCGAAGATTATGACTGTTTGCGATATTTATGATGCATTAACCGCGGCAGATCGCCCTTACAAGAAGGCCATGAGTAAGGAACGCGCTATCGATATCCTGAAGGAAGAGGCAGGCAGAAATTTATTGGATGGTGACCTTGTGCAGGTGTTTATTGAAGCCAAAATTTTCCAAAGTATCGCTGCAAAGGAACACGCTGCAGGAACCGAAACCGGTAAATTTAGTAACCATCCTTGTGATCCAGAATTGCACGATCATTCTCACCCGCACAAATAGCTATTAATTCAGCTCATGCAGCCAAGTCCTGCTGAATGTCGCAACGAGCTCGAAGTCTCTGAAAGATTTCATCCATGCAAGTCAGAAAAAAGAAGTGTCCTCTATTGGGGACTCGGAAAAAACGTGCATTGGGCAATCTCGAGGTCTGGTATTCACAATTCGCGCGCCAGGCAAGATGGTCCGCGCTGCCCTGCCAAATATCGGTAGGCACCGGAACTTGCTGTAAGCAAAAATCCAGTCTCCTGTAACACATGGCCAAATCCTGCGCCACGCCGCGGGCTCCATTACGTATTGACTCACTTTGATCCATCGCCAAAATCTGCCTGATCCTGGGGAGAGCTAGGACTTTGCGGTCCGTGTAGCTCAAAAATTCCTGCATACGCGCCAATGCCGAATCAGTATTTTCAGTAAACAGCGCATGCCCCAGACGTACTCCGAATTCAATCAGTGCGGGGGTCCACTCGTTTATCAAACCGGCTGTAGTTGACTGCGCCAGTGACTCATTGAAAACATTGTCTGGTATGCCTGCCAGATTCAGATGCACTTTCACAGCTTGCGGATGCCTGTATGCGAGTGTGGTGGCATAAACCCCTCCAGCCCCGCATGACATTAAACCGAAACTACTCAATTCAAGCTGCGCTGCGAGACACAATACGTCAGCGCAAAAATCACTGGAATTTTCCGAATGATAAAATTCGGAGCAGCCTATCCCGGGTCGATCGATAGCGATCAGGCGAAACCCCTGCTTGCGTGCTGCGTTCTGGAAAAACACAGCTTCGAGCCTGGAACTGCCAGCATCATGAAAAAAGAACAACGGATATCCCGAGCGCTGGCCATACATGTCATATGCCAGCTGATGGCCACTGGAATTTTCGAAATAAGCTGTGGGAGAGGCTCGCTGCGGTGTCCCTGACTGTGTCTGCTTAGCGCTTAACAAGGCATTAGCCTTGCTGCGCTGGAATCTGGCAACCCGAATGAGTCAGTATTCGCGCTAGAACGCGTCGCCGCAAGCGCCAGCGATGCATTGCTGCGGGAACGCGCCCGGCTGGAACTTGCCAGAGCTTACTTCGTCACCAATAACCTTACCGCATCCGAAAATTTGTTTAATCTTGTATTGGTTTCAAACCCACCCGCGAATGTCCGCCAAAACATTGAAGCGTTTTTGCAACTGATCGAGGCGCGACGTGATTCCCAGTCTGCTACTTTTAGTTGGAGCCTGGCCTCTCAACTGGGTGCCAACACAAACATCAACAGTGCCACCAGTAACGGCCTCATCGATACTCCTCTAATCGGGGAAATTGAGCTTGACGCTTCCGGCTAGGAGACTAATGACAGTTTTACAAACACCATAGCCTCGTTGGCTTATAAATATCCTCTGAATCGGAACCAGTCAGTGGATATTTCACTGAATCTGAATCATCTCGACAATCTGGATACCGATCAATTCGACATTGACAGCCTGCGTGGCGAAGTTGCTTATAACCGGGGCGGTGACACAAATCGATTCACGCACAGCCTTGCCTGCAATAAGGTCAATCTGGATCAGAATGGATTTCAGGAATCGCTGGCGCTGAATTCCTCCTAGCAGCATGTTGGCAACAACGGCTGGTATCAAACCGTCGCTGCCTCCTATTCTGAAATTCGCTATGACACCAACAACGGCGGCAGTCAGAATTCATTGCGCGATACGAATCAGATATTGTTGACTGGCGGAGTTACAAAAATCGCAGGTCCTTATACGCACACGGCGAGTCTTTATCATGCAGATGAGAATCCAGAGGCAACAGCTGTCGGCAAGCATAATGGTCGAAGGTTTACTGGTCTCGCCTATAGTTTGTTGTACCGATTGAACGCACAGCACACGCCTTATTGACGTGCATCGGTGCAGGATTTGAAGCATGACAGCGAGCATCCGGTATTTTTCAATACTGTGCGTGAAGCACAAACCGAAGCATTGACACTCGGCTGGTTCTGGCAGTATCGCCGTAACTTCATGCTTAGTGCCCAAGCCTCGTACACCAAAGAAGACGGCAACATTCCACTATTTGATTATTCGCGCTTCAAGTATCAGGCTGGATTCAGGATACAGTTCTAACAACTGCATTCGCTGTCAATGGGCAAGTAAGCGCGGCAGCTCTCGCCAAATTGGCAGACGTTCTGAAGTTTTCGTCGGCGACACCGTCATCACCCAAGCCGCAACTTCACCACTTTATGCCTAACCAGATGGTTGGCATCTACACCATTGAGCGATAGTTACTTCGGTTTTTTCTCAAATTGCAGGGCAGCCGAATTGATGCAGTAACGCAATCCGGTTTCCGGGGGGCCGTCAGGGAACACATGCCCCAGATGCGATTCGCATTTGCTGCACACTACTTCGGTACGCACCATGCCGTGGGAGCGATCTATTAGATCAGTTACGCTACCTGCATTTGATGGCTGATAAAAGCTGGGCCAGCCGGAACCTGAGTCGTATTTGGTGTCTGATGTAAATAGCGCCTCACCACAACCAGCACAGTGATACATACCTGCTTCTTTCAGATTCCAGTACTTGCCTGTAAATGCGCGTTCAGTACCCTTCTCGCGGCATACTCGGAACGTCTCCTGATCGAGTGTGTTGCGCCACTCCTGCTCTGAGCGCAGCAATTTGTCGGCCTGTTGGTCTGATTCGCTAGTCACTTTTAATACCTGCGCAAGAATCCACTTTCGGGCACTGTAAGATTTTCCGGGGGCGTATGCAACCTTTGGGTGGCGCAGCGGTTACGCTTATTATTAGTTGGCCAGTTGATTGCAGAATCGTTAAGCTCGGCCGACTCATAGGCAAGATCTGTTACTGCTTGAATCCAGTTATGAGCACCCAAGCGCGGAACATGCCGGGTAGTTGCAACACAACTGCCAGTACCCATTGCTTTCGGGGTCCTTGAGCTGGCACAGCAAATTAACGGCAAAATTGAAACTACGGGGATCCCGATGCAACCGATCAAGCAATCCGACAAACTACGCAATGTCTGCTACGACATTCGCGGCCCGGTCCTTGAAGTTTCAAAACGACTGGAAGAAGAAGGCCATCAAATACTCAAGCTGAATATTGGCAACCCGGCGCCATTCGGTTTTAACGCACCAGATGAAATCTTGCATGATGTAATTCACAACTTGCAAAATGCCCAGGGTTATAGCGACTCCAAAGGCCTGTTCTCCGCGCGCAAAGCGATCATGCAAGAGTGCCAAAGACTCGGCGTGCATGGTATCGGCATGGATGATATCTATCTCGGCAACGGCGTCAGCGAACTCATTACCATGTCCATGCAGGCACTTCTGAATAATGGCGATGAAGTATTGATCCCCGCGCCTGATTATCCGTTATGGACCGCGTCGGTGAGTCTGGCTGGTGGCACTCCGGTGCACTACCTTTGCGATGAAGCAGCCGAATGGTATCCGGATATCAAAGATATCGCAGCGAAAATTACGCCCCGCACGCGCGCCTTGGTCATTATCAATCCGAATAATCCAACAGGCGCTGTGTATAGTAAGGAAATACTGCTCGATTTAATTGCACTGGCAAGAAAACACCAGTTAATACTGTTCGCAGATGAGATTTACAGCAAAATTATTTATGACGACGCTAAATTTTATCCACTTGCAGCACTGGCCAACGATATTTTTATGGTCAGCTTCAATGGCCTGTCAAAGTCTTATCGTCTTGCTGGGTTTCGTTCCGGCTGGATGATACTCAGTGGCCCGAAAGAGTTAGCGCGCAGCTATATTGAAGGACTCGACATTCTCACCAACATGCGTCTGTGTGCCAATGTACCGGCACAGTTTGCAATACAGACGGCGCTGGGAGGCTATCAGAGTATCAACGAACTGATACTTCCTGGTGGCAGGTTGAAAGAACAGCGCGACATGGCCTGGAATCTGCTCACACAAATTCCTGGCTTGAGTTGTGTGAAACCGCTTGGTGCCATTTACATGTTTCCGCGTCTGGATCCGAAAGTATTTAAAATCGACAATGACGTATCACTCATTCTCGATTTCCTCAATCAGGAACAGATCCTGCTGGTGCAAGGTAGCGCATTCAATATCAAGGATACTCAGCATTTCCGCCTGGTGTTTCTGCCACGTGTCGATGAACTGGAAAAAGCCGCGCATAAAATTGCACGAGTGTTGGAACATTATCGAATTGCTTAACCAAGCTGCAGACCTTGTGCGCGCAGGAATAATTTCTGCTCAGCGCTGAGTTCCACAGCTGCCATTTCGAAATTCCTGAATTCCCTCCGGTCCATCAAGCGCGTGCGCATGGCGTCAAATTGACTGTCGACCTTGCCCTGTAGTGCAGACTGTTTCAACTCATCACTCAGTTTTTGCAATGGCAACATTTCCAGCAAATAGCGCCACTGGGCATTATGCAGATTTCTACCGGGTTCATTGCGAAATTGCGCAGGAGCGAGACGCTGCCCCGGTGCAAATACCGGTAATTCGAAGTAGCGGGACATTGCGGCAAGCAGCATCATCGTGGCCGCTTGCTTGGCGTCTTTGCTATATCCGGCGATATGTGGAGTCGCTATATCTGCCCGGGCGATCAGCTCCAAATCCACATTCGGTTCGTTGTCCCACACATCGACAATGCAAGTCAGGTCTGCGCAGGTGCGCAATTTGTCGATCAATGCCGGCTCGTCCACCACCGACCCCCGGCACGTATTTATCAGCGTGGCATTGGGCTTTAGCTGCCGCAATTCACGCTCGCCCAACAACTTGTAAGTCTTGTACTTACCGTCCAGAATCAGCGGCACATGCAGCGAGATGACATCGCATTGCAACACTTCGTCGAGATTGCGAAATATGGATCGGGGCGGCACCGGGCGCGCTTGCATGATCGTTTCCGCCCCGGTCGCGTCAACGCCCTCTGGCGATGCCGGGGAAGCAGCACGCAGCATCTCTAACAGGGGCGGATCACAGACCTGAACCGCAATACCCAATGCCGCCAACTTCTGCGCAAACAAACCGCCAACATGACCCGCACCTACCAACCCTACTGTGCAGAGGTCCAGCTTCAGGTTTCTGTGCAGAACCGCAAAAGCCAATGCAGCAAAACAATAATCCACCACAGCATTGGCATTGCTGCCACGCGCATCTGCAAAGAATATTTTGGCAGAGCGCAGATATTCCAGATCAATATGCTCAGTGCCACTGGTGGCACTGCCGACAAATTTCACAGGCGTCCCGCGCAGGAGTTTTGCGTCGACTCGGGTAATGGAACGTACCAGCAACACATCGGCGTTACGCAGATTTTCGCGAGTTATTTCCCGTCCTGGAACCAGCTGCAAATCGGCGATGTCCGCCAAATAGGATTTTATCGAAAGAATATTAGAGTCGGCTACGATTCGCATGAGAGGTTTCACGATTGGGATATAGCAGCCGCCGAAGTGAGAATTCGATCCCGGTCTTCCTGGTGAAACGCATACTCGCTTAGAAAATCCCTCAGCGCCTGTGAACTTATCGAAATCGTGCGCAAGTCTGCGAGCCCAACTTGGGAAAATGCCTCTTGCTGATCCTGCACATCACAGGCAATGGTAGCGAGCCGTTTACTGAGTTCGGCAGACGCACGAAACTCTGCAAGCTGTGCCTGCAAGCGCTGGGCGCCGCGCAGAGTAAGAGTACCTACCTGATCCAGGTTCTGGTAAATCCCTTCCATGGAACTAAATTGTTTCAAGAGCTCTTTTGCCTTGACCGGACCTACGCCAGGTACGCCACTGATACGATCTACCGGGTCGCCCGTCAGCCCCAGAAAGTCCGGAATCTGGGCTGGCGTCACTCCAAAATCCCCCACTATATCCTGCCAGTAGCGTCTGTGATTGCCACTATAGTCCCACACGCAGTCGCGCGGATTCACCAGCAACTGGGCCAGATCCTTGTCCCTCGTCACTATATTAATAGCCGTGGCATTGGCTGTTTCCGCCCGCACTCGTTTGGCAATGGTACCGACGATATCATCTGCCTCGTAAATCTTGCTGCCAAATGCTGCGAGCCCGAACACAGCACATAGTTCCGCACAAGCGACCAATTGCATGGCCAGATTTGCATCGGGCAATTCACGGTTGGATTTGTAGTTGGGGCATAGATCATGACGAAAGCCGCAGAACAGACTCTCGTCTAGCGCGACCGCAACATGGGTAGCGCCAGTGCGTCGCCTGAACTGCAGCAGAAACTGGATGAAGCCATAGAGGGCACCAAGCTCATTACCATGCCTGTTGGTGTATTCTACATAAGGGGAAAAATGTGCTTGAAAAATGTAAATAGAAGCATCAATCAGATAGACCGTGGCTGGGCTTGATTGCGTCTTTAGCGCAGTTGCCGACATCACCATCAGCTCGCTTGCTTGCGGATGATATATCGGTAGTTGCCTTCGACTTGCGATTGCTCTACCAACTCGTGTCCAAGATAGTGACAAAATTTTGGTACGTCCCGAGTCGTTGATGGATCAGTTGCAGTGAGCCGCAACAAATCACCTACTGCCATCTCCCGAATCTTGTTATGCAGTAACATCACCGGCTCCGGGCAGTACAAACCACAGGCATCAAGTTCAAGCATCGCTTGTGTTGCTGCTGAATTCTTATTCTCGGGTTTGCCCATGTTTCGCATTCTACCTGTCAACTACACGTCGACTACCGGTCAAGCCGACTCGTCTGTCCAGCAATCTGCATCTGCTTGTGCTGCCTCTTTACTGCTTGCCTGCTCATTAATCTGGCAGGTCTGTGACTCCGGATCAAAGCTGACGAAAATCTCGCCCCGCTGTAATTGACGCCGCACCTGCTCAACTTTATCTGCCAGGGAAAACTCCTGCTCACCATACTCGGTACCTTCCCGCGTGATGAACTCCTCGATGATAGCGGTAAGAGTGTCAGCAGCAAGGCCTTTGTAGGGTATTTCCATTCAGACCAGCTCAATTAATTCCAGGCGCTTTTCGCTGTGCCTATGCAACCCTAATTCCTGAAACGGAAACAGGGTAGTATCCGCCAATTGTGATGGCGATACATTTGCGATACTTCTGAATATACTTTCAACACGCCCGGGGAACTGTTTGTCCCAAGTCTGCAGCATGGATTTAATCGCCTGCCGCTGCATATTGTCCTGGGAACCGCAGAGGTTGCAGGGAATTATGGGAAAATCCCGCAGCTGCGCATAGCGGGCGATTTCCTTTTCCTTGCAATAGGCAAGCGGCCGTATGAGTACGTTGCGTTTATCATCCGACAACAGTTTCGGTGGCATCGCCTTCAGGCGACCGCCATAGAACATGTTCAGAAAAAGCGTTTCGATAATATCATCACGATGGTGACCAAGAGCAATCTTGGTAGCGCCGATTGTTTCTGCATAGTTATAGAGAATGCCCCGTCTCAATCTTGAACAGAGTCCACAGTAGGTTTTGCCTTCATCGATCTTGTCGATGACAACCGAATATGTATCCTGCTCCAGAATCGTAAAATCAACTCCTTCCTTGCTAAGATATTCAGGCAAGACATGCTCAGGAAATCCGGGCTGCTTCTGATCAAGATTCACCGCATGCAGTTTGAAATCGATAGGCGCATGTTTCTGCAAATTGATCAGGATATCGAGCAAGGTATAAGAGTCCTTGCCGCCCGACAAGCACACCATGACGAGATCGCCTTCCTCAATCATGTTGAAATCGCCAATAGCGCGGCCAACATCTCGCCGCAAATTCTTGCGACAGCGATTTAACTTTAATTCGTCTTTGTTGGCAGTTCCCATTGTTTAAATCCCGGCAGGCTCTGCTATACGCGCTCGAGGATTGTGGCAATACCTTGCCCCAACCCGATGCACATGGTCGCCAGCCCAAACGTAGCATCACGATCTTCCATGTTATTCAACAGGGTAGTGGTGATACGCGTACCAGAACAGCCAAGCGGGTGACCGAGCGCAATCGCGCCGCCCTTCAAGTTCACCTTGTCTTCTGCCACATCCAATAATTTCAAGTCCTTCAAAACCGGCAATGCCTGTGCAGCAAACGCCTCATTCAATTCGGCAACATCAATATCTGTTATTTTCAGACCAGCTTTCTTTAACGCCTTTTCTGTGGCCGGCACTGGACCATAACCCATAATAGACGGGTCCACACCAGCGTAGGACATTGACCGTACCCTTGCTCGAACCTTAAGACCCAACTCCTTTGCACGCTCGGCTGACATTATCAACATCGCCGAAGCCCCGTCTGACAATTGTGATGAAGTGCCGGCAGTGACAGTTCCTGATACCGGATCGAAAACTGGACGCAATTGCGCTAGACCTTCCAGCGTAGTATCTGGACGAATGGTTTCGTCGTGCTCTATCAGCGACAGGATGCCAAGTTCGTCATGGCCTGCGATGGCGACGATTTCATTGGCGAATCCGCCACTGGAACGCGCAGCATCGGCCAACTTGTGCGAACGCACAGCGAACTCGTCCTGCTGCTGCCGCCCGATGCCGTGCATCTTGGCGAGAACTTCAGCGGTGATACCCATCATCCAGGAGGCTTTGGCGATATGTTTGGAAGCCTTGGGATTGGGATCGACCCCATAGGTCATATTCACATGCCCCATGTGCTCCACGCCGCCGACGATAAATACATCACCATTGTTACTCAATATCGCGTTAGCTGCTGTGTGTAGAGCTGACATGGATGATCCACACAATCGATTCACGGTTTGCGCACAGGTCGAATGCGGCAGCACCGACATTAACGCCGCATTCCTGGCGACGTTCCAGCCTTGCTCGAGAGTTTGGTTAACGCACCCCCAGATTACATCTTCAACCATTTCCGGCAACAGGGCCGGGTTGCGACTGATCAGGGCATTGATAAGTTGCGCTGACAATTCTTCTGCACGCACAAATCGAAAAGCGCCACCTTTGGAGCGCCCCATCGGGGTACGAATACCATCTACGAGCACGGCATCTCTGGCATTTAGTTTCATTTCATTCCCCTGGCTGACGCATCGTAGTACTTCTTGTTTGCTTTACTCATCGCCAACATCTTTTCAGTAGCGTGGTATAAGGCGCCGGCATTTGCATATTTATCTGAAAGCTGCAGCACCTGCGATAATCCGATGTTGTCTACATAGCGCAATGCTCCACCGCGGAAAGCGGGAAAGCCAATGCCTAACACCAGTCCCATGTCAGCCTCAATCGCTGTCTCCACAATGCCATCTTCCAGACAACGGACTGTCTCCAGGCACATCGCCAGCATCATGCGTTCTACGATTTCCTCGTCGGAAAATTTGCGCTGCTCCGACTGAATACCGGCAATGAGCGCATCCACGGCAGGATTCGGTAACTTCTTCGGCTTGCCTTTTGTATCGGGCTTGTACAGGTAAAACCCAGAACCGGATTTCTGCCCCACGGTTTTTTGTTCATACAACTTGTCAATCGCACTAGTAAAGCCCAGGCGCATGCGCTCAAACCCTGCTGCCATCACCGCCTGCGCATGCACTGCCGTGTCTATGCCTACCACATCGAGCAAATACGCCGGCCCCATTGGCCAGCCAAATCGCTCCATGGCTTTATCGATTTGACGGAAATCAGCGCCATCATGCAGCAATTGCGAAAAGGCACCGAAGTAGGGAAACAGAATCCTATTCACCAGAAATCCAGGGCAGTTATTAACCACGATCGGCGTTTTGCCCATCTTCTTGGCATAGGCAACAGTCGTGCTAATAGTTTCCTGACTGCTGGCTTTACCGCGAATGACTTCGACCAGTGGCATCACTGGCACCGGGTTAAAGAAATGCATACCGCAGAAATTTTCAGGATGCTTGAGTGCGGTAGCCAACTCATCCACAGATATGGTCGATGTATTGGTGGCGATAATCGCCCCTTCGCGCAGGTGCGACTCGACTTCGGCTAATACGGATTTTTTGATCTTGGGATTTTCAATTACTGCTTCGATAACAAAATCGACCTTTTCGAAGCCGGCATAATCCAGAGTAGGTCTGATGGCGGATAGCGCATTAACCATACTGTTCGTGTCCAGCTTGCCTCTGCTCACGCCCTTGTCCAGCAGCTTGCGGACTTCTGTCACCCCCAGATCCAGTCCAGCCTGCACCACATCCTTCATTAATATAGGTGTACCCTTCAGCGCCGACTGATAGGCAATGCCACCGCCCATAATGCCGGCACCGAGCACTGCCGCTGAGTGCACGGGCTTGGCGCCAGCCAGATGTTGCTTGGCCCTGCCAGCCAGAAACTGGTCATTGAGGAACATCTGTACCAGGTTTTCGGCAACGCTGGACTTGGCCAGTTTAATGAAGCCCTGGTGTTCGATTAAGAGCGCAGCGTCCCTGCCCTTGGTCGCCGCCCGCTGCATCACTTCCACAGTAGTGATTGGTGCCGGATAATGCGGCCCCGCTTGCGCCGCCACGAGGCCTTTGGCCGTTTCAAAAGCAACGCTCATTTCCACCGGCTGCAACTGCAGTGGCGCCATTTTCTGCTGCCGCACCTGCATGAAATCAAGTTTGCCGGCAACGCACTGATCGATAATTTTTTCGGCTGCAGTCAACAACCGGTCTGGCTCGACAATCGCATCAATCGCCCCTTCCTTGAAAGCCTGGTCAGCCTTGATATGGGAACCGCTGCTTATCCATTGATTCGCGTTGTCAGCACCAATCAGACGCGGCAAACGCACAGTGCCGCCAAATCCAGGCAATATGCCCAGTTTAACTTCGGGAAAACCGACCACTGCCGTGGCCACTGCTACTCGATAGTCAGTCGCTATCGCCATTTCAAAACCGCCACCAAGTGCTATGCCATTGATGGCAGTCACGCTAGGCATTGGTAAATCTTCGATCGCACTGAAAATTTTGTTTGCCTCCTGCAACCACTGATTAATTTGCTGCTCTGCTTGCTGAAACATTAGTGTGAACTCAGCAATGTCGGCACCTACGATAAACGCCGCCTTCGCACTGGAAAAGATCACACCCCGAGCACCCGATTGCTGTATTACCACCACCGCTTCTTGCAGTTCGAGTAATGTTGCCTGGTTGAATTTGTTGACTGACGAACCGGTTAGATCGAACAGCAGATGGGCGGTGCCTGAAGGCGACATATCGACGCTGAGCGCCTTGCCTGAATAAATCATTAGTTAACTCCAAATAGCAGAAGCCAGATCCGGTGACTTCGGGGGCAGCATTATACCGCCGCAAGCCTGATATTAGAATCCGCTTACGCTACAGCCTGACCGGGATTTATACGTTATCATTCAGCATCACAACCAAATAGGACTAGAAGTGTGCGCTCACCTATTGTTTGCCTGTTCTTACTGGTAATTTTCAATGCAACTGGCCATGCAGCTGATAGCGGGGTAATTACCATCTATCACCATGTTGCTACTGACACCCCTCCTTCCACGTCGATATCACCTGCAGATTTCCGCTTGCATCTGGAGTACTTGCGAGACAACGGATTTAATGTGATCCCATTGGATACCATGCTGGATTCAATAACCGCAGGGCAAGAATTGCCGGAAAAAGCCGTCGCCATCACCTTTGACGATGGTTACATCTCCATCTACGACACGGCATTTCCCATGCTGCGAGAGTTCAATTTTCCGTTTACCTTGTTCCTCAGCACCGGACCCATCAATAACTCCCAACCAGGTTATATTAATTGGGAGCAGATCAAGGAAATGTCCGCTGCTGGGGTGATTATTGCCAACCATATGGTTGAACACCCTTATATGCTTGAGCGCATCGAGAATGAGTCAGATCAGGATTGGATTGAACGATTACGCGCCGAATTATTGCAAGCTGAAAACGACATTGAAATTCACACTGGGCAGTCGCACAAATACCTTGCCTATCCCTTTGGTGAATTTGACAAGGCCATCAAACAAATGGTGGCGGAAATGGGCTTCATTGGCCTCGCGCAAAATTCCGGAGCAGTGAACAAGAGCACTGACTTGCTGGCGATTCCACGCTTCCCGCTCGCCAGTATCTATGCTGATCTGGAGACGGCCCGCACGAAATTTGAAGCGCTTGCGTTTAATGTGCAGCAGCTAAGTCCTGACACACCGGTCACCAGCAATCATAGCCCAAATGTGACTTTGCAATTCTCCAGCGGCAATTACAATACGGCGCAAATCAACTGCTTTGCAAATAGCGAGGCGATACCAATGCAATGGCTGGATCCTGCAAACGGCATTGTCGAGTTAAGACCAACAAAGACCTATGACGGACGGCGCTGGCGCTATCTCTGCACCGCGCCAGCACCCGGGACTAACCGATATCATTGGTATTCAGTGCAATGGATAGATCCGGTGAAATGAGATTTAACTGCGATCTCTTTGTTGCAGGGCGTTTTGCTTGATGATGACTTGCACTTCATCAATATAGTGCTCGCCTCGCGACGAATAGCGACCCAATCCATAGGCTAGCTCCATTGGGTCAAGTTCCCTCTTCTGGTGCCGCATGTTGGCACGCATGTCCCGAAATTCCTGATACAGATGATGCGAATTAATATTTACAAAATAGGCTTCAACCGAACTCGCGATTGAATCGAAGCGCTTTACTTCATGGACGGCGCCGCCAATGCGCCGCTCAGGGACTATGCCGCAGCCTGCCACGTAACACCACTGCCCAAAAATATTATAGCCTTCAAGCGCGAAGCGTGAAGTACCCCAGGCAGATTCACTGGCCGCCTGGGCCAACACCAGCGAAGCCGGAATTACATCAACTCGGGGTAGCAGCGCATTGATGATTTCACGATCGGAACGCAACTCCGTTTCAAGCTCGTAATATTGGGCAATTTGCAATAAGTGCAGACGTTCCCTGCGACTGAGCCCGGCCCCGCTGTCGGCAATGGCCGCGAAGTTTAACAATTGCCCCCGGACCTGGGAAATCTTCGCATTTTCGGCATCCACATATGCCTGCAGATAATCAAAAAATTGCTGTTTCTTGACCGCAACACTTTCTACTGAGGCGAAATCGGGAAATACGATAATCGGATCTTGGGAAAAATCAGGAAGCTCCGGAACGGGAGTTGAAGAATAACGTTGCACGACGCTGATCAATGCAGCCATCGCCAGCGTCATTACGAGAGCCTTGAGCAATTCAAAAATCCGGCTGTGGTCTTTTGCGACAGTCATGGCCACTTTGGGCACCTGTTGGTTTATAAAGTTCTCGCGCATTCCGAGTGGCGCGATACAAACTTTACAGCTTGCTAATGACTCATCCTGAATCTGGTTCTGGAAAAAGAATACAACTGTTTGAAAATTAAAAGAATTGCTCAGCCCCATTTTTTAAACGCGGGCGGTATCACTCAGCAACCCGCATTGAAGCATATAGATATTGGCATGAAGTATAGCACAAATCCTTAAAATACCAGCCTAAATTGCCGCAGCAATTCCACTATCATCGAAAGTGGTTTAATTTATTGCAACCAGTTAAATGGTGGGAAATGTGTAAGTCGGACAAAAATGCAAGGACGATTTTTTTAATGAACGATTGGTATATTTAAAGCCGGAAGCTTCAGGCCTGCTTGCTGCCGCCGCGACATTGTGGTGACACCGGCGCTGTCTGCTGACGCTGCGCCCATTCTGCTGGCGAGTACAAATGCAATGCCATTGCATGCACCCCATTGGCGAGTTCGGCCGCCAATGAACCATACACGCGCTGATGACGTTTTACTGCCGGCATACCATCGAAAACTTCAGCAACCGCAGTAACCTTGAAATGTGATTCCGTTGCTGGCCCGCTGTGCAGATGACTTTCATTGTCTACTTGCAACAGAATTGGATTGAGAGCGCTGACCAATTTCGAGTGTATTGTCGCCTGCGTGTTCATAGCTTCCTTAACCTCTGCCCATTACCCTTGCCTTATTTAAATCCTCGCCCACCCGCAAATGGTCAGGACGAGCTTGATTGCAGTATAGCTTAATATCAAATTGTGCTCTCTGCAGTTGGCCGCAGCTGGAGTTCAGGCAGCAGCCTCGCTAATATGACGCCTTTTGCCGAGTGACCCCTGCGATGACAATCTCCTGGTACCCAGGGCACATGCACAAAGCGCGCAAGGAGCTGCAGAAGCTCATGAGCTCAGTGCACGTCACTATTGAAGTACTGGATGCGCGCACACCCTATGCCAGCTCAAACCCGGTGCTCACAGCAATTCGCGGTGACACGCACTGCATCAAGATTCTGAATAAATCAGATCTGGCCATCGCGGAAGTTACCGCTGCCTGGCAGCACTATTTTAACCAGCAAGAGCGGGTTATTTGTCTGCGCAATGGGCTGGAAGAGCCGTTGTCCCTGGACCGGGTGCTAACCGCCGCTGGGCGCCTGCTGCAAACTTCAGAGAAAAGCCAGACCGGCGCAAAACAGCTGGTTATAGCCGGTATACCGAATGTCGGCAAATCCACTCTGTTGAATCAATTCGCGCAACGCAAGTTGGCAAAAACCGGCAACGAGCCCGCTATCACCCGCAGCCAACAGCGCATCAAGCTGGCTGATGGCTGGTACCTGATCGATACGCCAGGCCTGCTTTGGCCCAGACTGGAAGACCAGCAGGCAGCAGCCAGATTGGCCTGCACCGGCACCATTCGCAATACCGCGGTAGCCGCCGCGGACATTGCCTGGTTTGCAGCCGAGCTACTCCTGAAAGATTACCGGGCTGCGCTCGAAACTCGATATGGCATCGATATCAGCATAGTTAATCCAGAGGAACTACTTGATTTTATTGGGAAAAAACGCGGAAGCCTGGGCCGCGGCGGGGTGCCCGACCTGCAGAAGACAGCAGAGTTGTTACTAAATGATTTTCGCTCAGGTAAACTTGGCAGATTAAGCCTAGAGTCTCCTCCCGGCTAAAACACCTAGAATTCGGTACCGC
>Ga0209553_1000682_pt1 | contig 17424 bp, 11 predicted proteins | sample LauGreFBDMM110DN_2_FD_188217 | JGI IMG/M metagenome (GOLD analysis project Ga0209553, IMG submission 188217) | Freshwater lake microbial communities from Lake Michigan, USA - Fa13.BD.MM110.DN (SPAdes) (version 2) | ecosystem: Environmental > Aquatic > Freshwater > Lake | place: Lake Michigan...
GAAAGATTGCAAATACCAAGAGCAGTAGATGAGTATCCTACAGTAGAAGTGGCAGATGGTGTTCCTGTAATTACTCCTGTGGCGTCTGTTAGTGTAGCTCCTGTTGCGTTGTTTAGAAGACCGATGACGACAGATCCGAGGCCTCCGGTAGAGGTGAAGTTCGAACGACCGAAGACTGAGGAGTTCAAGGTTGAAGCGGTGTTGTTGAAGCCAAAAGCGGAGGAATAGTAGCTACTAGCGGTGTTGTTGAAGCCAAAAGCGGAGGAACAGTAGCCACTAGCAGTGTTACAGGCACCAATAGCAGATGCATAACTAGAATAAGAGTTGTTGTTGAAACCGAAAGCGGAGCCATTATAAGAATAAGTAGTATTACCGTATCCTACATAACAGGCGCTAGAAGAGTAATCAGAGCAACAAGAGTAATATGGCTTGATTTCAACACCGTTAATGTAAAGAGTACAACTGTACGGCGAGGTAAAATTTAATCCATATTGTTCAATACGAAGCTTAACAGAATCACAAGGACCGATCTCAACAGAAGACGTACAGCTATTATTAATACCAGAACCGAAGGCTGAGGCATAGCTAGCTGAAGCAGTGTTTTGATAACCGAAGGCTGAGGCATTGCTAGCTGAAGCAGTGTTTTGATAACCGAAGGCATTAGAAAAGTTGCCACATCCTTTGTTACAAATACCCACAGCGGATGAAAGTCTCCCCATGGTTGTACATGCCACAGGTGTACCTGTAATTACTCCGCTAGTTGTGTTCAAAGTTCCACCAGTTGAGTTGTTTAATATACCAAGAGCTACAGAAGAAAATCCTGTCGTACAAATAAAGTTGCTTCTGCCGAAGACCACGGAGTTGATTCCACAAGCAACGTTACAAAACCCAACTGCTGTACTTGTAGCACCTGCACCAGTGTTACCGAAACCAACTGCAAGTGAAGCAACTGCGGTCGACCCAGTTAAGTTATTGAATCCAAAAGCGGAAGAAGAATTTCCTATTGTCGCATTACAAATACCAACAGAAGTCGAAAGTCTACCTATAGTTGTAGTTGTTGCCACAGGTGTACCTGTAATTACTCCGGTAGTTGTGTTCAAAGTTCCACCTGTTGAGTTGTTCAGGAGACCGATCGCGACTGAAGCTAAACCTCCCGCACCAGAGAAGTTACTTCGGCCAAAGATTGACGAGTTGAGAGCTGAAGCGGTGTTAGCATTTCCAACAGCAACAGAACTTAAGGCATTCACACAAGCATCTGCATAACTTGTCAAAGTAGAACTTAGTGTATTTCCGGTCCATGCTAGTCCTGTACCTGCGGTAATTCTAGTTGACGGGGTGTCGTAGAAAGTGTTCCAGTTTGTTGAGGAGGCGGTCAGAGGAATACCATAACCAGAAGATAAAGAAAAATCTCCTGTACCAGAAGTATATGTAAGACCGGTGGCAGAAGATGAGAAGGCTCCTCTGGTAGTTGAGGTTGAAAAAATATCACCTAGAGGCAAACCGTCAATCTGATTTTGAAGACTGGTGAGTGTGTCATCTTGAGTTGTGTTTGCACGACTGACTGACCGGGCGAGACCTGAAGTAGAACCACCTGATGTTCTAGAAGATGCCACTATTCTCACTGAATCAATATCGGCTTTTAGTTCCGCAAGGCGTTGTTCTAGAAATTCTGTTGAGACACCTGACAAGATACGGTTGATGGCTCTTTCTGGTACTGGTGGTGTTGGTACTGGTCCACCTGTGTATATAGTGTCTTCTTTTCTTGCTACAGGTGTGTCTTTAGGAGGGTTGGATTCTGTTGTTGGTGGTGTTTGGGTTGGAGGCACTGTCTCTGGTGTTCCACCAAAAAAAGAAGAAAAGAAATCCTTCACACCTTGCAAGGTAGAAGCTGTTAACACAAGAGCTGTGTTTTGAGTGGATAGAAGCACGGTACGGAAACGAGGAATGATTTGTTCGCTCTCACGAACGAAAGCTGTTTCTTCTTTTAGAGATGCTGCATTGGCTTCAGGAAGATAGTTTAAAAACGTTACTTTAGAAAAGATAGCAATTGCAATTACAAAGGAAAAAAATTTAACGCAGGTGTGATTCATTACTTTTTATTATACATCAATTACTGATGTTTTGTCTGGTTTTAGGGGGGGGTAAGGTGTGGATAACTACTATTTAACTGTGGCTGTAGCACCTGTCTTATGAGCATGGCCGTCTACTTCATAACTTGTATTTTGCATTTCGAAGAAGTTTACAAGTTCATGTACGTCTGTTGCTGTTGCCATCCATTTTGCAGGGTTAGTAACATTGTAGTTTGGTTCGAAGCCAAGCTCTTCAAGGCGACGGTCTGCAACGTATTTCACATATTGGTTTATATAATCGGCATTCAAACCAAGGATACCGCGTGGAAATAGATCTTGATTGTAAGCGACTTCTAGGTCTACTCCGTTGATAACGATCTGACGTATCTCATCGGCAAATTCTGCCGTAACAACCGCAGCATTCTCTGCAAGAATTTCGGTCACAAGGTTAATTCCAAATTTAAGATGGAGTGATTCGTCACGAAGCACCCACGAAATCATAGAACCAAAGTTACGAAGCTGATTTCTTTGACGGAATGAAAGTGCCACCATAAAACCGGAGTAAAACCACACGCCTTCCATGACAATATTGGTCGCGATTATATTTCGGATAAAGTCTCTCTTCCCTTCATCTGTATCTATATCGAGTGTCTTCTCGGTCATACGAACAACATACTGATTTATAAAATCTTCTTTTGCTTTCATTGAAGGTACTTCAAGATGTAGTTGAAAAATCTTTTCACGATCAAAGCCGAAAGTCTGAAGGACATATTCAAAAGATACGCAATGGTTGGCCTCTTCCCACATTTGTTTTGCAAGATATAAGTGACATTCAGGGGCTTTTAGATATGGATATACTCCAAGAGCAATAGAGCGGTTCACGATAAGTTCTGCTGGGTTAAAAAATGCCATTAGAAATTTCACTGCGTGCTGTTCGTCTGGTGTCATCAATTGAAAATCACGAACATCCTCACCAAGCGCGATTTCGTGTGGAAACCAAGTATTGCGTACTGCTTGTTGGTAAAGATCATAAGCCCATTGATGTTTAATGGGGTGAAGTGTCATGTCCTCTGGTGAAGCTTTTCCGATTAACATATATTTTTTAAAATTAAAATTAATAATTTACTGACAACTATCACACTGCAAAGCATCGGCAGGGTCTGAAGGATAATTTGCAGAACGAACAATTTTAAATTTCTTCTCTTCCTCCTTTCGGCTAAGATGCCCATCTCTCCCATCTCTACCAAAAAGATTAGCGGCTGGTTCAGGGGTGATACCAAGGAATGGTTTTGGTAAAGATATTTCCTCTAAAACTTCAGGGACAGATATGGTGTAGTCAGTCATCTTGGAAAGAGGGACTGCAACGGGTTCTGGTATTGAAACTTCGATAGGACTCTTGATTGCGACTTCTTCTACAGGAAGCTCGGTACGGACAGAAGCAAAGGCTCCGAAGGCTTTCTTTGCAAATTTCGAAGACTTGTCGACCTTTACAGTGCTTTGCTCTGCACTGTGACGAGGCTTTAGATGCAAGTAGTAGGTGGACTTTAGACCTTTCTTCCACGCTGTTGAATAGATCTGCATTGTTTCATCGATATCACGAGTCTCAAGATACATATTGCGTGACAATGCCTGGTCAACCCATTTTTGTGCGCGAGCAGCGACTTCTATGTATCCATACGGAGAGGTAGTAAATGATGTTTTGTATATAGCCTTGAGGTGGTCTGGAATAATAGCGATCTCAGAAATATCTCCTTGGTATTCGATAATTGCATCTTTAACTTTGTCCCAAATGCCCATGTTTTTTAGATCCTTCACAAGATTGTGGTTCACATCCATATATTTTCCAGAAATTTTGTTTCGAGAAAATACCTGAGCGAAGCGTGGATCAAAACCTGGAGTGGTTCCTACGAGTAGACCAATGTTGGCGTTTGGTGCCACAGCCATCAAAGTAGCATTTCGAATTCCCTTCTTTACTTTTGCTCGAAGAATATCCCAGTTGAGTCCTTTGTGCTTACTTGTCTTATCGATGGAGAGTTCCATACCACGACCATCCTCCAAGGTCTTTAGGGTGTCTACTGGCACCATTCCTTTTGACCATCCTGAACCCTCAAAATTCTTATACGAACCACGCTCGACTGCGAGATTTGCACTTTCATCTATTGCCATGTAGCTAATGAATTCAAAAATACGGTCAGCAAAGTTGTAGGTGTGTTCGCTATCATACGCCATACCAAGTTGTTCGATGGTATCAGAGAAACCCATCACTCCAAGACCGATAGCGCGGTTCTCTTGGTCTGATTTTGTAGCTTCAGGAATTGGAAGGACGTTTATGTCGATAAGGTTGTCTAGCATGCGCACGGCAGTTCGAACTGTTTTTTCTAGCTTGCTCCAGTTAATCTCTTTTCTTTGTACGTGAGCAGCGAGGTTTACTGAAGCGAGGTTACAAACAGCCACGTTTTCTTTGTCTTGAGGAAGAGCGATCTCGGTACAAAGATTAGACATGTGAATGGTTCCGGTGTTGTTGTTCAAAGCACGGAGATTGAAAGAATCTTTCCAAGTAATCCAAGGATGAGAGGTGCTTTGGAGGGCTGAAATAATATTTCGAAATTGTTCTTCAGCAGGCACTTTCTTGAAGACACGAAGCTTGCCTTCATTTGCCATAGCGACATATTCGGCATATCTATTACTAAAAGCTGAGCCATATAACTCGTTTAGATCTCCGGTTTCTGCTGGGTCAAACATATACCATTCGCCTTTGGCCTCTACACGCTTCATGAACTCATCTGAAAGGAAGCAAGCAGTATTTGCGGTACGCATACGCATGTAGTCGTCTCCGGCATTGTGTCTCCAATCAATAAATTCTGGAAAATCAATATGCCAGTTCTCCATATAAAAACAGAGCGCACCTTTTTTCTTTCCTCCGCGTTGAATAGCACGAATAGCAGTGTCGATAATTTTTGCAAAAGGTGTTGCCCCAGTAGATGTACCGTTGTTGGACTTTAACGGTGATCCTGCGGCTCGGAGCTTGGTCATGGAAGCACCAATACCTCCGGAGCCTTTTGAAAGAAGCATCACATCTGAGACAGACTTTGCGATGTGACCCATGTCGTCATGAATCTCTAGAAGGTAGCAGTTTGAAAGAGCAGGACGAGGTGTGCCCGCGCCTAGGTTTGTAGAACCTCCTGCAATGTATTCAAAACGTGACATTTTGTCGTAAAAAATTTTTGCTTTTTCGGTGGGATTTTGTTCATTGTATGAAAGTCCCATAGCAACACGCATGAAGAAGTATTGAGGTGTCTCGGCTGTTTCTTGGGTAGCGGTGTCTTTAATAGCGTATCGGTTCAAAAAACCAGAAAGACCTGCATACTGAAACTGATCATCACGGTCGATACGAATGACATCGGCGAGGGCTTCTAGATCAAAAGAAGTTCCCATACGCGTATCCAGACGATTATTTTCGATTCCCTGCTTTATATATTTAATAAAACATGCTTTGTGTTGCTTCTCAAGATCAGTAGGATCTTCTTTGTCATAATCCCCTATTACTTTTCGATAAATTGTCTTAAGGAGAAGTCTTGTGGCTATCTTATCGTACTCGATATCATCTTTGATGTTTTGAACAGCTGCATTGATGGTAGCCTGGTCCATTTCGTCTGTCGAAATACCATCGTAGAGTGTAATCTCCGTCTCTGTAGCAATCTGAATGACCTTTGAAACTGGATCTGTTAGCCCTTGAGCAGCTCTTTCGATGGAACGGTTAATTCGGTCTGCATTGAATGCTTCTTTGGTACCGTCTTGCTTTGTTATCATTATGTTCATATCGAAATAAATTATACTATGCACAATAAGATTGAACAGTCATTTTGAGGCAAATTTCATACGAAAAAACAAAAAATAAAAGCTATCAACTAGCCCGTCAAAATGACCTTTAAAATAAAGCTGGAATGACGGTTATAAAATATTTATGAAGTTTTATTTGATTTTGTCTCCAAAAACACTACAATTTTGTATATGAGAATGCTTATCATTGAAGATGAACAAGAAATAAGAGAATATCTCGTCAAAAATTTTGAAAAGGAAGGCTTTACCGTTGACTCATCAGACAACGGAGAGGCTGGCTCTTACTTCGCTAGAACCAATGAATACAGCATTCTCATAATTGACCACATCCTTCCAAAAAAGACCGGTTTAGAAATCATCCAAGAGGTACGTGATCAAGAAAAGACCGTACCTATAATCATGCTCTCAGTAAAAAGCGATACTTCCCACAAGATAGACACCTTCCGTGCTGGTGTAGATGACTACGTTAGCAAGCCTTTCTCGTTTCAAGAGTTGAACGCTCGTGTAAAAGCACTTCTCCGTCGGCCATACTCAATTAAAACTCATATATACCAAATAGACGACCTCACCATACACACAGAAAAACAAGAAGTGACCAGAAACGGCAAACCTATATACCTCACCAGAAAAGAATTCCTACTACTTGAGTGTCTTGTCAAAGATAACGGCAAGGTTTTGTCTCGTGGTGTCATCATGGAGAATGTCTGGGACATGAGTATTGATCCTTTTTCGAATACTCTTGAGACACACATCCTAAACCTTCGTAGAAAAATTGGTAAAAATAGCAAGGAGATTATCAAAACTGTCCCTGGTAGAGGCTATAAAATAGGCGTCTAGTTTAATGTCTTACATATACAGAAAGGCTTCTGCTTCTACTCTTCCAACAGGAAACTCTTGTATATCAAGAGCATATGGACCCACTTGGTACTGTTGAAATACAAAGACGATACCAGAATCTGTTATATACCACACGCGAAAGTTTTCAGGAGTTGGTTCGGTACCTACATCTATCACATCCTTATCACTTTGCTTGCCAATTTTATTATATAAATAAGCTCTAGCTAGTGTAGAAAGTTTTTTCATTGAATCAGATGAGTTTAGCAAATCATTGAGAGTAATGAGCTTTCCGTCTTTTCCATAGGTAAAAGTCTCAATAAAAGTAGCTCCGTGGGCACCATCTGTATACATATATGTCTCTAGTTTGTAAGTGATAGTTGTTGAAGAAGTGTATACAGTCGTCGTAATCTTTAGAAGATCGTCCTCTGCAACCTCATCTATTAGTAAAGCCTGCGCAAACTGATCCTTCATCTTATAAAGATAATCGTTTATTTCAGACAAATGGTCTTCATCGGATTTTGGGTATTCAAGATCAATAGAATAAGTAGACTCGTCCCTTTTTTCATACTCAAAAGAAACTGGTTCTAGGGGATCCACAGGAGTCACAGGAGAAAGTCCCACATCATAAACCTTTTCTTCTACTGGCATTTTTGAAACAATTGAAGTCACTACTACCACACTTGCTGCAAGAGCAAAAAATACAAGAACTGATATAAGGAGGGCTTTAGTTGACATCTTTGGATTATATCACCTGTCTAACCACTTGTGGATGAGCGCTTCTGTACCACCAACCTTTTTGTGCGGGTTAAAAATCCCCTCAGGGTCATATAACTTTTTAATTTTTACAAAGACTTCATACAATTCTTCACCATAAAACTCCTTGAGGAAAGGTGATCTTATGATTCCATCACTGTGATCCGCACTCATATTGCCTTTTACTTTTTTAACAAGCAAAAATACATCACGAGTAAACGAGATAATCTTGTCGGCAACGTTTGGATCTCTAAAATCAAAAACAGGGATAATACGAAGTGCTCCGTCCCCAATGTGTCCGTGGAATCCATACTTAATAGAATGTTTTTTAATTATTTCCACCAAACCTTCAATAAAAATATCAAAATGTTCTATGGGAGCAATAATGTCTTCTATACATGGGACAGCCTTGAAACCTGGTTCGTTGTAGTCACGCATCACAGAATATCCTACTCGACGAACTCTCCACACAGCATCAGCAATCTTTTGATCCTCTATATATTCTAAGGTAATTTTGTGTGAAGAGAGTTCTTCAATACAAGCTTTTGCTTGTACATCGGTCTCTTCTTGGGTGCTCTCACTAAACTGCGCCAAAATAATTGAACTTGTTGTAGGGTGAAAAAAATTTTTAATGATATCAGTATCTTCAGGCATTTTTATTTTAGCCCTTTCATAGGTATTAATATCAAAAGTTTCCACTCCTTCAGGGTGATGTTTTATAATAGTCTGGAGTATAAAAGGCATATCATGAATAGAGTCTATAGAAATGACTAGTAGTCGAGTAAAAGCAGGAACGGGAACAAGTTTTATAACCGCTTTAGTAACAATACCCAGTGTCCCCTGTGCACCAATAAAAATAGGCATAGCATCGATAACTTCTCCAGACACAACTCTTTCAAGTCGATAACCAGAAGCAGTTTTTGGCACATTACCGATAGATTCTTTCAATTTAGCACCATACTGCTCGTATAATTCGTATAGGGCTTTCAAAGATTCATCTGAATCGTTTTCTTTAAGTAATGAAATTTGTTCTGGACCGGTTCTTAGAACTGTTCCGTCCGCAAGAACAACTTCGAGAGATATAACATTGTCGATTGTAGCCCCGTACCGAATACTCTTTTCTCCAGAAGCATTGTTGCCTATCATTCCCCCAATACCGCAGATAAGATGTGAAGATGTGTATGGAGCAAACATCAAACCGTGTTTTTGAGCCTCTGATTTTATATCTCTAAAATATGCACCCATCTCGACAGTAGCTGTCATTCCTTCAGGATCTATCTCAACTTTTGTCATATGACGAGTAAGGTTCAAAATATATCCAGTGTTTAGTGATCCCCCATCCATACAAGACCCACCAGCCCGAACAGAAAGTGATGCATCAGGATTGGTCTTTTTTTCTTCACTGACCATATTTACCACCGCAATAATATCTGCTACATCTTTAGGATATAAAATTGCCGATGGCATGACTTTAAAAACGCTAGCATCTCGAGCATGCTCTTCTAGCACTTTTTCGTCTTGATCTATCTCCCCTTTGAATCCAGTTATATTTATCATGAAGTCATATTACTATCAATAATTGTATTATTCAATATTATTTTCTTTTTATTCACAAAATTTCTTCCAACCACAGTACCTATAACCGAACCAAGGATAGCTCCTGCTACAAATTCCGATAACCAGTGAATACTCACAGATACGGCTAAACCTACATACAAAGCATACGAAAGAGCAAGAATTTTTAACAAACGATTCTTCGGATATATAGTGATAAGAGCTACTGCCATAGAAAAGGCAATTGTCGTATGTGACGAAGGCCAGCCCCAAAAAATCCCCCCTTGATATAAGCCAAAACGAAAACCATTACTAATATCTATAACATTAGAACCCAGCGATGGAGGAATTCTTCCGGTAAACATTTTATAAATAGAAGAAAGGATTGAACCTATGATAGCTGATTGACCTAGTGCCCAAGCCAGACTTGTTTTTTTCTTAACAAAAAACACAATCGGGACAAGAATAGGTAGTAAAGAACCACCGATAAGTGCCGGAAAAATTAATACCCGTATGTCATTCACGCCAAACGTCTGAAAGTACCACCAATCAAGACCTGAAACAACAATTCCATAGGTAATAAAAATCATTATTCCCTGCCAAATAAGATTCCAACCCTTAAAACAATCAGCAATGTTTCTAAAAAAACTTAGCATTTATAAAAATATACCTGTTAGAAAAGCAATAAGTAGGATGGTTGTAAGGTTATAAAAAATATCTGAAAAAAACTTTTTCCATATAATTTTACGGTCACAATTACTCCAAAGTAAAGCTGAACCTATACTTGTCACGTCAAAACAAAGCCATACAAAAATCGGAAATATTAAAGCCGATCCAAAAAAAACACCATTTTTTACGCTTAAAGTGATAGTAAAAACCACAAAAAAGGCTTTCATTATCGAAAGGACAAATTGTAAACCATACATTGTTGGAGTTTTTGGCTTTGATTGTCGCGCTTTCAGACTCTGCTCTTCCTGAGGCAAAATATCTAAACCAAGATACATCTTATGTATCTTCCCCATTGGGGTTTTGTTTGAATACCAAAAATTACCTACTATGGTAGAAATAACTGCGCCAGTAATTGATAGTAAAAATATTGTAAGCATATATTTATAATAGTTTATTTATAATACTGAGTCAAAAAAACTAATTTTTTTGAGGTAAAGGAATAAATACACTTACTCTTTGTCTATAATCTGCAAAATCTGGATTATTTTTCATCTTTTTTTCAAGCAAGGGTATACCAGATACCTTTAAAATTAAAAATGTTATGGTGACTGGCCCGATGATTCCAAACCATCCATTTGGTATTGATAAAGCGATTAGCCATATTCCCCACCATTGTGTCACTTCTCCAAAATAATTTGGGTGTCTGGTATAAGCCCAAAGTCCGCTTTGCATTAGCTTACCTTTGTTTGCAGGATTTTTAATAAATCTTGCAAGTTGCGCATCGCTAACAGACTCAAAGTAAAAACCAATAATCCAAACAACAAAACCAAAAACATCAAGCAAACCTAGCCCCCCACCAGTGCTCTTATTGATAATCAACACTGGCAAGATAATAAGAAATAAAAGAGCACCCTGCAAAAGATAGACCTGAAAATACGAACGGATGTAAAAAAATCTACCCCATTCTTTACGCCAAGCTAGATATCTATAATCCTCCGCTTTACCCTTGTTACGCGCGTGTATATGCCAAGCCAACCGCAAGCCCCAAATACTAACCAATATCCCTACCAAAATTCCCCGACCACCCGAAGCATCGGAAATAAAATAGGATACCCAAGTCATAAGTACGAAGCCCAACCCCCATGCCACATCTGCGACATCATTTCTTTTTTTAATCAAAGAAACTACAAACCATAAACTCATGTATACAAATAATATTAAGATTAGAATTAAAAAATAATTCATAAACCAATTTTACTTGCGATGAAATATGTAATGACTGAAACAGAAGCAGCGAGCCCTGCGCCCCATGCCAAGTCAACAACAGTTACCAAGAGTGGCCAATCCTTTGCCAAAGCCAAATTAGTCAGGTCATATGTAGCGTAACAAACCAAACCAAAAAGTGCTCCAAAAATAGCTGCGTGCGTCCATGAGCCCTTTTCTACAGCCGGCATGATTACAAACACGACAAGTCCAGCGATGAATATCAAATAGAAAATAATAGCTGCAACCCAATTCACATTACTTTTCATGAGTGCCCCAATCTGATTAAGATAAAAGTTTTTAGCCACAACCCCAATCCACACTATGTCGATAGCAAAAAATACTGGAAGTGCTATTGCGTAAAGTTTTATAAACATATTATTTATTAAATTAAATTATTAATACAAACATCCATACTGCCATCCCAACCATCATCAAATATTCAAAGAGTGATACAAAACCAAGTGGAACTTTTGAACTACCGCCAACGCAAGCACATTTTAATTCCCTCTTATCTATATAGACCGCTTTACAAATAGAGACAGCGCCGACCGTTCCGATAAAGAAAGCGAGAGGGATTGAAACTATTGACAAAAAGCCCGCAAGCATCAAAAGTCCTGCAAACAACTCTACAAAAGGAAAGAAGTACGCATAAGGAACATACTTCTGTGCAAGTAAATCATATCCTAGAAACATAGTTGAAAAAGCTTCAAGATCTTGAAGCTTTTGAACTGCAAAAAGTATCATGGCAAAAGCGACAAAATTTGGAATGATCATCCAATTAAGCGAGTAACCAGCAAGAAGAAAGTTTAGCATAATTGAAAGCAACAGAGCTACACTAAAAATAGCAATGACGGGTTTATAGGTAGTTTCATCCTCTGTTGGCACATGGTACCCAAGAAATCTTTTTAAATCATCATCGTTACCAATATGTTTACCATCAATAAAGATTCGAGGTGTATCTACAAACCCATTTTCTTCTTTATATTTTTTGGTCTCCTCTTCTGTTTTTAGATGGTGGTCCTCTACTTCATAACCGTGCTTTTTCAAAAGATAAAGAGACTTAATACCGTAAGGACAGACGTGTTTTCCTGGAATAACTATTCGATATATAGTCGCTTTTTTATTCATATTTTATACTTTTAAAGTGTATCACGGATGACTGGATTGAAAAAAATTATTTAGAGTTGGTTTATCGTATCTTGATACCCTCTGACCCGCCTTAGTCTGAACCCTAAGGCTTCGTAGACATTACAACTCCTTCCACTATATGCGCGCCGACAGGTCTAACAGTACCGCGAGTAAACTCCGAATAGTTATCTCCGAGTTTAGAGGTAGGAATAGCGAGCGACACCTCCGAAATAGGCACGACGGAAGCCTGAGGAAATTCCTCGACGCATCTCTTGAGGAAAAGCTCCTCTGAAAGACCAACACTGCTCAGCGCCACATTCGTGACGGTTATCGAAGCACGAGCGTCTGGAAAACGCTTCTTGATGGCTGATAATTTCTTGTAAACGACGTTGACGTGCGCCATAAGCACGTCGGAAGATTTCGAACCATACACATTATCGAGTACGAAGGTGTATCCATTTTTGCCATCAGGGAATTCCGCGGGAAGGAACATCACAAGCTGGTCGGCGATACTCGCCTTCTGTTCGCCGTTCTGACTGAGCGCCAGGAATTTATACGACTCGCCGAACGTAAGGTTGGTATCATTGTTGCATTGCGAAGAAAGGCAACCGAGGCATTGCCTGATATTCTCGATGACGGCGTTTAGATCCCCAGTGACCCTTGATACGATGTTGATTGATTCCTGATTTGAATCTATGACCTTCTTGATCTCCGACAACCTTTCCTTGAGACGAGTCTTATTGCTACCATGTATGCTCTTGTTGAGTGTTTCAAAATATTCCTTAAGGCGCACCTGCTTTTCTTCGAGATCCTTCATCCTGCTCCGGATGCCTCCGATATATTCCGAGAGCGTTGCGTTATCCTCCGTGCCCAGCTTATCCTTGTTCTTCGTAATGATGTTCTCAAGATAGGAGAGGTCTTCGGACAATGCCAGAGCTCCCGACTGTGTCTTGAACTCCTCGCCGAGTGACATAAATATGGAGATAATCCGGTCATTAGGAGCGACTGCTTCCTGAAGTGCGGAGATCCCCGTATCGATGTCTTCCTCTTCAATCTTCTTCAGAATCCCGTGAACTAAACTCGCCCCTTTCGTCTCCTCTTGGATCCTTTTTACCGATTTTTCGTCCCACCTCTCTATTTTGTAGATAGAAGCGAGTGCTCTACTTATCTCCTCACCCTTCTCATCGAGCGAACCATTACCCTTACTCATCTTGAACAGTGTTGCGAGCGTCGCACCGATATATTTACCATACTGCTTGTAGAGTTGGAGGATCTTCTTGTCCTCTTCGAGCTCATAGGCATCGGGGTCATCTAGGTCAGTCAGCATCCTTTTCATCTTTCCTAATTTTAGGTCGATAGTCTCGACATTTCCGATCTTGCTGGCCACAGTCTCATCTTCGAGGATTGACATGAATTCCGCTTTCTCCTCTTCCTGTATACCTAGATCCACCGACACGATGGATTCGAGAGGATTCTTTCCATCGAGCTCATAGAGAGTCGCCACCGCTTCTCGTGTCAGATGACTTTTTATATCGATATTCTCTCCCCTCCTCCACGCATGCCATTCATTATTAAGAGTGAGGCTCATGTACAGAGCAAGGACGGTCTCACTCTTCTTATTTTTGTTGTAAAGGTTGGCGGAGTATTTGATAAAATTCTGCAGGGTGCGAATATTCTCCGTACTGAACTCTTCCGGAACTTTGATCAATCTGAATCTTTTGGTGAAGTTGGATTTGAGGAATTCCAGAGCAATACTCTTTTTTTCGGTGAATACTTCCACGGCGGGTTCTCCCTTAACAATCCGTTCCGCTATTTCGCGAATCTGCTTTCGAATCGGCAATAAATCCCGCCCATCGAATTTCCCTTGACCTTTATCGAGGACTACCATCATAGCCTGATAGATGCCAAAATATTCTTTCACAAACATCTTCATTTCTCTAGGCTTTAAGCCACTGAGTAATTCCTGGTAGTCGGTGTAGAGGCTTGGTGAAGCGGAAAGAATATCCTTCGACACTACATAGAAGAACGACTTATCCTCTTCGGACCATCTCTCTTTCAGAAAATGCACTTCCTGATCCCTGAAGCCGTTTAAGAGAATGTCTTTAGTCTTCTTCGGAGCTTTAGGATCTGACGCATATTTGTCCACTTGGAACATCAGCTTGGATATCCCGTCAATGTACTGCAGATCTCCTATACCTCCGTACACATTGGCGATTTTCGAAATGACCGAACCATCCATACCGAGCTTTCCTGTCTTGATGAATTCCCGCCAGCTCTCTCCCATCTTCTTGAGGCAGAGATCGCGATGGTCAGGATGCTCGTTCGAGAATAGGCCAAGTATCTTCTTCCGATCCTCGTCACCAAGATTATACCCTCCGTCTGCCCGCGCATACCACAAAAGAGCGAGGCTCCAATTCTCATCTGTTATCACCTCAGTATTTTTTATCTCATCCATTGACTCCCTATCCATCAAACGGATGATGCCTGCGGTTTTTTCATATTGTTCCTTATCTATGAAACCCTTTTCATTAAGCTTTAGGAACAATTCTTTTATCGGTTTGATAAAGCCTAAGTCACGTTCACATGCCAACTGCTCGATACAAGAACAAATACGCACTACATTTTCATGAGAAGGCTGGAGCGTCCCGTCACTCACTCTCTCATCAAGATATCTGAGCACTCCCCATGTACCGTCATCGACATACCGAAGCTTCGAGAACATGTCGGTAAGATAATCCTGGTATATATTGATGTCAGCTCCAGTTTTTCCAGAAAGCATGATGGAAAGGATCTTCTCTTCATCGTTGTCAGAAAACAGTCCCTTTTCCGAAGCAGTCTTAAGGATCTCCATTGCTCCCGCCCTTGCCGTAGCCCGTTCATTCTCATCGATTCCGACCAAAGACTCTTCGAGCTTACTGTCGAGGAACAAGATGAAGTGCTTCAATATGTCATTCCGATTATAAGCTACCTGGTTTTTCCCTAGAGACTCTGCAACGGGACTATGAAAGAAATCCTGGGCACTTTGCATCAGTTCCAGAGACTTAATGTCTCCGAATTTGATCATTCGCTGGCCTGCCATCCTCTGGATCTTCGCCGCGGTCTCAATATCTATGATAGACATGAAGAATGCGTAACTATCTTTCATGTCGCCGTCTACTTGTTCCGCCGTACTGATCAAGAAGCTATTTGCCTTAGGATCTTTCAAAGAGATCTGGTGCTCTAGGATCTGGGCCAGATTTTTATTTATCAAGTCAATCGCAGAGATGTCAACCTTCCCTCCTGCTCTAAAGTAATCCAAGAGTTCGATAAGACCTGGAATCTGCATATCATAAAGAGTTTCCATCTCATCAGACGTAAGGCTCTTCGCGTAATTTTCCACACCATCCGCAACCAAATTGGAGAAACTCTCCCTGAAATAATTGAGGAGAATAACGGTGGCATTCCTTGTTCCGCCAAACTTAAGAAGATTGAGACCGATAATTTTAGCGTTTTCACTATCACTCTCTCTCAACTTCTCATACAACTGTTCCTCAAGCATCCTCTCCATCTGCTCCTTCGCTTTGGTGATCTTTCCTTCTCCGAAACGCTCCACGCATTCAGGATCACGTGCGATTATCTTGAACTCTTCTATACCAAGTTTTGAGGCATCCCTCGTATCATCCCTCTTCACATAAAAATGAGTAGACAAGTATCTCAAGTCTGGGCGAGTCTCACCGATCTTCGAGCATCGCGTATTGAAATCAGCAACCATGGCTTCAGCAGCATAACCTCTCTCGCGACCATCCACCCCCTCGATAAACCTTGCGGCTTTCTGGAATTCCTCAGAGATAATATGCTGCGGCTGTATTCTTTCTACTCCATGCCTAAGATGAGAATCCAGTCCGTCCATTTCATCACGAAACATCTGGATCCTTTCCCTAACATCATCAGTAGTAGAATTATAAATACTAGTAGGAATAGTGAGTGACCGGCGAAGATAAGACCTGATTATCTCCAAATCTTCTTTAGTATATGATCCTCTCATCTCTTCCAACTTAGGCTCTATGTAAGTCTCCATATAAAACCCTTCTAGTTTCCCTATCTGTTCCGGTAAAAATATATGAGGTGGATTTTCATGCAAACTCCTTTCCTTTGGTAAAGACTCACTTACTTCATGAAGACGCGCTTCGACAATGGATTTTATCTGCTCACCAAGCTCTTCGATCGTACTGTCGATCGTGTAATTATCAACAAGGTCGGATCTGTAAAGACTTGGAGTATAAAAATATGAAATTTCTTCCGCATCTCGTGTCTCCTTTTCTATTTTCTGTATCTTCTCACTGTTCCATAACTGGGCGATACCTAAAAAGCCTTTCTCCCTCCTACTTTCCCTTGATTTCCTGAAATAGAGTGAGGTCGGACTCTCATCTTCCCGAGCTCCGAGCTCTTTCAGCTTGTGCTTCTTGTAATAATCCCAGGCACTATTCATTTCTGCGTACAAATCTTTCACGTTCTTAGAAGCCTGCTTTCCTTCTTTTATAAGAAGCTCGAGACGGATCGCCTGCATGCGAATATCGTTGAACGTCTGTACTACCTTGTTCTTCTCGTTAGTCGAATCACCACCCGAAAGCTCTCGCATTTTTTTCTTTACTTCCTCAACCTTATTTTTTTCCGCTTTAAACCGTTCCAAGATCAGATCGATCTTTTTCTTAAGGCCCGAGAGCGGAGTAGGCGTATATTCGGCAACAGCCTCCTCCTTAAAGAATTCTTCTTCAGGCCCGACCTGTCGCGCTAAAGCCAGTAACTCGTCCATAACCAACCCCATTTCCGCTTGTGTCTTCCGCATGCTCTCTGCAATAGCATCGGGTTCGGGATGTCGTGATTTTTTTTCGGCGGTAGAAGTGACCTCGAAAGAAGGATCTTTTCCGACGACTTCTTTCATCGCTTTCATCTTATCCATATTAGTCTTTATTTTATCCCAAACCACATCACATTGCTAATCGCAAGCGTTCCTTGTACGAAGATGTTTTGTTTTAAACTATATAAACACGTCAAAAATGTTATCTGTCTTCTCAGGGGACCTACCCCCTTCTTGCTAAAAGACAGAAAAGTGAGCATTTGCTTTTATAATTTGTTATTCCCTATCAAAGCAATAGCAAAAGGGGTGCAGGAAATAAATGAAAGGTTAGAACCTGTTAAAAAAGTGCTGTGTTCTCCGGTCCAGAACCTTCCACCACGAGACCTTGTAAGGGTATTTTACAATAAATCCACGTATCAAACTGACCCGTCTCGGTCTACCTTATTTTTATTCTTTAATAAACTCAAGTTA
>Ga0209553_1000683_pt1 | contig 17418 bp, 15 predicted proteins | sample LauGreFBDMM110DN_2_FD_188217 | JGI IMG/M metagenome (GOLD analysis project Ga0209553, IMG submission 188217) | Freshwater lake microbial communities from Lake Michigan, USA - Fa13.BD.MM110.DN (SPAdes) (version 2) | ecosystem: Environmental > Aquatic > Freshwater > Lake | place: Lake Michigan...
GATCGCGCCAAAACGCCAGCGCCAGCGGCGCCAGCTGATAGCGGTTCAGCAGCACACTGATAAAGATTCCGGTGGTGGCCCACGCCGTTGTGCCGGCCAGCGCAATCAGCACGCCGCGCGTATGGGTCGTGTAGCCCACTGCATTAGACCTTCGGTATCAAACTAAGTGTGTACTAGGTACACGTTGGCCTGAAAACAGCCTTCAGAGGAGGCGTTAGTGCAAAGGTATCAACAAAAGAAGCGTACCCCGTTTCAATCAAAGCCCGTACGTATCGATTCCACATGCTTCACCAAACCTGAATTCCACGAATGTCTTTCTGTACTTTACCCGCCTTCATCACCAGTGCAACATTGCCCAAACACATTAAATCCCTCACGGGATTTCCGTGGACGAGAATCAAATCAGCCTGCTTCCCCGGCTGGATACTTCCAATTTCATGATCGAGGCCTAACAGCTCGGCCGCCCAAATAGTGGCAGCTTTTATTGCATCCATGGGCTTCAAGCCACGCTCATGTAACAGACAAATCTCACGCCAGAGCATATTCGGCAATATTCCAGGCACCCCGCAATCCGTCCCAGCAACAACAGTCACACCCTCACTAATCGCCTGCTCGCACGACATCCAATGCATCCGCTGAATCTCAATCATTCGACTTCGGTAATCGTCAGGTAAATCAGAACGCTCCAAAGTCACCGCTGTCACAGCTAGAGTTGGTACCAAGGCTGTGCCACATTCTCGCAATGTACGAATAGCATGAACATCAGCTAGGAAGGCATGCTCGACACTATTAACGCCACCGCGCGCCGAACGGACAACAGATTTGGAATTTTGAGCGTGACTAAACGAACGTAAGCCGCGACGCGCGGCCTCCACCACAATCACCTCAATCTCCGCCTGAGTAAATTCCTCAACACCCGCCTCTGCGCCCGTAAGCATAGCCGCCTCGCTTGCAATGATCTTTATTACGTCGGCACCCTCGCGCATTTCCTCTCGCACTGCTCTTTGCAATTCCACAATACCGTCCGCCTCACGTCCAAACTTGTGCCCATGACCACCAGTGATTGTGATAGCACGACCGGCAGCCAAAATGCGAGGACCAGGAATTAAACCATCCCGGATCGCATCGCGCAGAATCAGGCTCAACCCCTCTGGCGCACCAGCATCGCGGGTCGTCGTCACGCCTGACTGCAGTGCAGCATTGGCGCACCGCGCACCGCGCAATACTAACCACCCATGCGAACCATCCACTTCAAGTTTGAAAGGGTCTGTACCCCATGGATATATGAGATAGTGCGAATGACAGTCAATGAGACCGGGCATGATGGTCATACCCTCTGAATCAACAACAATATGATCATCACTGCTTCTACTGCGAGCATCCTCTATCCCAACAATTCTTTCATGCTCCACAATAACATCACAATTTTCGCGCGCGAATTCGGATACACCATCAACAACCAGACAATTGTGAAATATTGTCGACATCCTAGCCCGTCGTCAGTTCATCAGCCGCATACAATGCGTAATCAATTGCCGCAAGTCCCTCGTCAATTTCAGACTCCGAAATTGTCAAAGGGGGAGCCACGGTCAGTCGACTCCAGCGCAACCCAACCTTAACTTGCTTATCATGCATGCGCCGACTCACTTCGCGAGTGCCCGGCCCAGAATAGATTGTAGAACTCCATGGCACGAGGGGTTGCCTAGTTCTGCGATTGGATACCAATTCCAAAGTTACGTAAAGTCCCAAGCCGCGCACGTCACCGATTGATGGGTGTCTTCCTTGTAGTTCCAGAAGTCCGGCCATTAGGTAGTGGCCTTTTATCCTAGTATTCTCGACGAGATTGTGTAACCGAATATAGTCAATAGTAGCAATCGCAGCGGCACATGCCACCGGATGCGACTGGAATGTTAAACCGGCGTCAAGAAATCTAGTCTCGAAAAAGTCTGCAATCTCCCGCCGAACAATAGTGGCTCCAAGGGGCATCATGCCTGCCGTAAGACCTTTCGCAGTAACCAAAAGGTCGGGTACCACGCCATATTGATCACACCCGAACCAGTTTCCCGTTCGACCCATTCCTGACACCACTTCGTCAGAAATCAATAGAATTCCATAGCGATCACATATCGAGCGCAGCTTCGGCCAGTACTCCGGCGGAGGAACCAAACCACCGTTAGAAGCAACTAATGGCTCGACAACTACGCAGGCAACGTTATGGGGTCCCTCAAGCTGAATAAGCTCGTCAATATGGTCGGCACAATGCGCATTACAAGATGGGTACGATAAGCCAAACGAACATCTATAGCAGTAGTGGTCTAATGCACGCACAACACCGCTGAACGCTGGCTCAAGCGGTAAACGGCGGGGGTCACCAGAGATAGTACCCGCACCATAGGTGTTACCATGATACGAGCGATATCGACTGATTACTTTTGTCCGACCTGTAAATGCCCGTGCAATCTTCACCGCCGTCTCAATACCATCAGTACCGCCGGTTGTGAAAAAAGATTTGCAAAGGTCCCCTGGCGTAATCTCTGCAAGCAAAGACCCGAGAATGGACGCCGGCTCAGACGCATAATCTGGTGTCACATTGCAAAGTCTCCGAACCTGTTGCACAATGGCCTCAATTATTGAGGGGGGCTGATGCCCAAGCGCCAGATGACCCCACCCAGAATGAAAGTCTAGGTAGCGCCGCCCAACATCGTCGATAAAATAACTGCCAACTCCTCCTGTCACTACAGTAGAGCTGCGCTCGCACTGTGCACGCCATGGATGAAACACATGGTCCCGATCTTGTTCCAATATACTCGGTATTATTGACGTCATGTTCATAGTAATATATTTGTGTCGCCCACTCCAGTAAATACAGGCGTGCCCAAAGCCATTTTTTACTACATCAGTTTACATTGTTAACTATAAAGATTGGTAATGTCAATTTCTAATAAGGCGCCTCGACGTCAAAGATATAGATAGTCTATCCGGCCGCTACTAAGAAATCAGTACAACTGCCGATTGCACTCAGTATAGCCCATCGCCAACTAATTCTTATATGACTCACAACTGTGATGCGATTAGTTTTGGGGTTAGAAGTTTCATTCTAATTACTGTTCACATGTCTAACGCGCAATTCGTGCATTACGACATAAAGTAGTACCTCTACTTAGGGATAACAGCCGACGCAAGGGTGTCGATGTCACCGATCGCGCATTGAATTGTGCAGCAGCTCACGACTTTCTAGCGCGCGACATTGTGAGTAGTTCTTTTTGCAAATTCAACTACAACGAAGGCGAGTGAAGCCACTGTAAGTGCACATCCCGCTAAAATAAAGCATACGTTGTAACCAAATTTGTCCACTACTGCACCCCAAATCGGTGGACCCAAGAAACCGCCCAATCCAATCGATGCCAGCAATAGAGCCGTGCCCACTGTTGTCTCCTGCGGCAGCATTTTCTCAAAAGCTAATGATATGACGGCTATAAACGCAAGCCCGTAAGTAATTCCAGAAACAAGACCTATTATGGCAAATTGCCATCCAAAATGAGCCTTCGGGAGTAAAGTCAAACCACCCCCGAAAAGAACCAATCCAAGAACGGCAGCTAGTCTAGCCTTGCCTTTGTCAATCCGTGCGCCAAGACTTAGCCGTGACATAATCGCACCCAATCCATGTCCTATTGCAAAGTTAGACAGCGCGCCGGGACCCAAATGAGTGACTAACGGCGCCAAAAAGGTCTGCCATACCGAGGAACATGCACCAACACTAATCATAAGCATGAGAATTATGTGAATTTTTGTACCTGTACTTTGCCACTGCCCGACACTGCTCGCCAAAGATACATCTTGATGCTTAGTTGAGTCCCTCAATTTCCAGATTCCAACCAAAAGAACACAGAACACTGGGGCTACAAGACTTAGAATTGCGACTACCCCCCAGTACCTCTCAATTGTCTCCGCAATTGCAGGACCCACGATCGACATCGCTACTCCCGGAAGCCCGTAGAAGCCAATTGTCTTAGCTCGGTCTGCCAAAAGTACCCCATCCAATAGCAGATACAAAACTCCCGAATACACAAACGCAGAACCTGCACCATGAAGAATGCGCGCCGGAAGAATCATGTAAGGGAAACTAGGAAACAAAAAATAACAACAACCACTGCAGATTCCTAACGCGCTGCCCGCCAAAGCTAGAGTTCGATTTCCATATTGGCGAGCTAATACTCCACTAAGTAGTTGGGAAATTGTCCATATACCCAAGAACATTCCCATAATCCAACCAATCCGTTGGGAAGACCAGTTGCTACTAGCGAGCACCCGAGGCAAAGGCAGGAGAAACCAATTCGTGAGGGCAGTAAGTGCACTAATCAGAAGGCAATAAACAAGTAAAAGATTGCCTCGAGGGGTCTTGGGGAAGCAAGCGGGCACGTATCCGTTCAAAAGTCTATATCCAAGATTTACAGAGAACACGCCAGGGCGGGGCATCACCCCATACTCAATACCCCGTCACTAATAATCTTGCCGGTAGACCGAGACCTTTACGTTCAGATGACTTCATGAATTACCATAAACAGATATCTCGTGCTTTTTTCCTAGACAACTGTCAATTCAAGTGTTTAGTTAGAGATGCGAAGCCGCAGGTGGTCGCGCACCTCCGGATTAACAACTGATGATGCCCAAGCATGCTTTATCCATGCGCCAACAGTGTCACATACCTCATCTCGGAGTGCTTGCCAGCTTTGTTCAGAGTAAGACGCCATGTGCGGAGTAAGTACGATGTGTTCCAAATCGCGGAGCGGACTAGTGGCCGAAAGTGGCTCGAGCTCATAAACATCAAGCCCGGCAGAAGCCAAATGACCACTTTCTAAAGCCGCGATTAACGCTAGTTCGTCAACAATCGGGCCACGGCTCGTGTTCAACAAAATCGCACCCTTTTTCATTTTAGAGATCGCTAAGTTATCTAGTAGATGAAATGTGAGAGAACTCAACGGAACGTGCAGAGTTATGAAATCAGATTCGGATAAAATCTGATCGAATGTGCGTGGCTCGTAGCCTTGTCCATGTATCTGGCTATCATTAAGATTGGGGTCGTACACAAGAATATTTAGACCAACACCCCGCGCGCGCTTAGCCACGGCTGACCCGATCCGCCCTAACCCGATTACACCCAATGTTTGGCCGGCTATGCGCTGTATACGATTTAGTTTGAAAGACGGGTACTCGCCGTTTCGTAATCGTTCATGAAACCACGCCACTCGCCGTGCACACGTAAATAACAGGGCGACAGTATGTTCTGCAACTTCTTCTACCCCATAGGTTGGTGCATTCGCCACGGCTATCCCGCGCTGGGTGGCAGACGGCACATCAATCTGGTCGTAACCTACCCCCCACCGCACAATTAGTCGAAGTCTTGATAGGGAGTCCATAACATGCGGCGTAACAATGGGTTTCCACGATACAAGAAGAATTTCCGATTCTCCTGCCTGCGCAAGAATATCTGCCTCATTAGAGCAATTCCCAACTACTAAATCTCCCCCGGCAGTACCGATTTTTAATTTTTCGTACGTGTAAGGCAGTAATTCTTCGATGGGGTCAATTTGAAATACTTGAATCATGATTACCTCGTATTACAACAATAATTCGGCGCCGTTAATATCTATTGTCGCGCCAGCAATGTAACTAGCTTCATCAGAACAAAGAAACGCAACCAAATTTGCCTGATCTTGGACAGTGCCAAATCTGAGCATTGGAATACCGAGGCGCACCTGTTCCAAATTAGTTTCGGTGGCTCTTTCGCGAACCATTTCAGTGTCCATGCTACCCGGAGCAGTTGCATTAACATTAATATTAAATGGTGCTGCTTCACGCGCAGTGTGTCTTGTTAGTCCAAGAACAGCCGCTTTAGATGTGGTGTAATGCGCACCCCCAAAAGTGCTTGTACTGCGCCCTGCTGACGACGACACATTAACAATCTTGCCGTATCGTTGATGCTTCATAGTTGGGAGCACTGCTTTTGTGCAATTAAACACCCCTCGTACGTTTATGCCGATTAAACTATCCCATTCCATGACCGAAATATCTTCAAGCACCGAAGATGATCCCAGAACACCAGCGTTATTAACCAAGATATCGATAGTTCCAAATGTATGCAAGGTATACGAAACCATCAATTGAATTTCGTCAAAAACACTGACATCAGCTGCCCACGCTTTCGCAACGCCGCCAGATGCTATGATTTCATTGGTGGTACTCTCTGCCCAATCAAACCTGACATCGTTCACTATCACCGAAGCGCCGCCGCCCGCAAGTGAAACTGCAACTGCACGCCCCATTCCCCGGCCTGCACCAGTCACAATTGCTATTCTGCCTGCAAATCTTGGTGTTGACACCTTGACCTCAGATAGCCAACCATTTCTTCAACCAGTTATCAAAGGCCTCGGCGCGGAGACGGCGATGCCTCGGCTTTCCAGTCACATTCATCCAATGCCCCTCATCGGGTACACGCACCAACTCACGCACAGATCCGTTGCGGGCAGGCGCACACTGAAGCTCTTCACTTTGGCTAATAGAACAAGTTTCATCTAATTCCGCATGGATCATAAGCAAAGGAGTACGCATCATCAGCGAGTATGTTATTGGCGAAAGAGTTATGTAGCGATCGGAATGCGTCAGTGGAGAACCGCCCATTGTCGAGATCCAAAAGGTTTTCATATTGGATTGAGCAAAGCAGCTCACAAGGTTAGAGATTCCGTTCTCGCTAATGGCAGCATGGAAGCGATCTGTATGTCCAACTATCCAGTGTGTCATGTATCCACCGTAACTTACTCCGGTGACACATAAACGCGCTGAGTCGATGTCATCCAGTTTTAGTGCCGCATCTGTCATCTGCATCAGATCCGCGTAGTCGCGCCCACCCCAGTCACCGCGAATTGCAGTTGCAAAACTCTCACCATAACCCAGACTACCGCGGGGATTGCCGTACAGCACGGCATACCCTAGTGCTGCTAAGCGATGCAACTCAAAGTAGAATCGATTACCTACAGAGTAATGGGGGCCCCCATGGATCGAAAAAATTAGAGGGTGTTTAACTCCAGAATTGTCTGCGCGAAAACCCGGAGCAGGAAGAATTAGCCACGCCTCGATAGCTACCCCGTCATCCGCCAAAATTTCGATGTGCCGTGGCTGAGTCAAAACCACTTCGCGCAACCACTCAGAATTCAAATTGGGAACCAGAAGGCCTGGACTAACCGGTTTGGCTAAGCCATTAAGATCGAAACAAATGATTTCGCCGGGGTTCGTCATGTCGGAAATGCATACCGCAAGGACTTCTACGCCGACATCAAATGCCACGCATGCCCGTTCCCCCACAACTACATTGAAAGGAGACATTGCTTCGTCAATCCAGGCTATATAGCTTGACCCCCCTTCGGCGTACGGAAAATAAATACGCGCCTGGCCTGCGCAGGTGATCCAATACAAATTTACATCCATGCCTCTAGTGTCATCACTACGCACTAGGGTTCCAACCGAGCGGTCAAAGTGTTTTGTCAGATTTCTCGCCTCGCCCTCACCCTTCGTGAGAACCCAAACTCCGAAATTCACGTCAGGTGCACTACCTTTGTTATGTCCAACAAAAGCTAACTGCTCACCATCTGGTGACCACACCAACGCGCGGATAGGTCCACCAAAGCTGAGGAGGCAACACACTGAACTATTGGCGACAGTTGCGAGCCATATCTCTGCGGATGCACCGTCACGTTGGTAGCTCACAAAAGCCACCGTCTTACCGTCCGGTGACCAACATGGCAGCCGCACGTCACCAACATAGTCGCTGATCAGGCTGCCAGCCCATGGATCAGCATTAAAATCCAACGATTGAATTTTTTGAACTGTGATTAAATAAAGTTTTTTAGCAGATACGTAGGCAATAAATTCTCCGTTTGGACACCAACAAGGCTGGTATGCACCCTCAGGTAAATCTGTGAGCCTGCGCTTTTGGCCGCTGGATAAATCCCAGATCCAAATTTGGTCAGTGTTATCTGTGGCTGCCACATAAGCTATCTGGTTACTATTAGGTGACCAGTTTGGTGTTGCCCCACACACTCGCTCCTCACCTACACAAACATTCGTCACGAGGGCGTCGGTTTCGCGGTCCCACCCTATTACTGTGTATGCAAGTTGAAGTCCCGATGGAGATATACGCGGCGAGTCAATAAGTTGAATTCGAAACAGATCATCAAATGTTAATAATCGCATGAGCTAATTATCCAAGATCAGATCGCGAATAAAATTTCACTTTGTCCTCATCTATGGTGACACCCAATCCGTGGCCTTCCGGCACAGCAATGAATCCATCACTAAAACTCATAGGCTCAGTCAGTAGTTCAACGCGAAACGGGTTTTCTTGCATATCAATTTCGAGCATAGGCTCTTCGGTATATCTAGACCACGAGGCATTGGGCATTAGAGATAACAGGTGCACTGTCGCAGCGATTACCAGGCCGCCACCCCAACAATGAGGCATGCACTGCATGCCCCACAGCCGTGCGAGTTCGGCAACAAAAATCGCCTCTGCAATCCCGCCGCATAGGGAAATATCAGGTTGCACAATATCCATTGCCCGTCGGGCAACCACTTCTTTAAACATACCGCGCGAGGTTAGTCCCTCACCAGCCGCAATCGCAATATCTAATTTTTCCGTGAGAACCTCGTATCCCGCATAATCAGGGGTGGATTGTGGCAGCGGTTCCTCAAACCAATAAAACGAAAGTCTCTCCAACTCTCTGCCCATTTGAATCGCCGTATGCATGGTGTAAGCGCCATTACCATCTGCCATAAGTTTCACATTTGGTCCAACAGCGGATCGAACTGCCTCGGCCACCGCCACGTCAGCACGCAAGCACTGTCCGCCTAACCGCATTTTCAACGCCCGAAACCCTCGCTCAACCAGTTCGGTCGCTTCAGCTGGATAATGTTCGAGTGGGTTCTTGTCTTCTATATAATTCATGGCGGATGCATAAGCAGCCACGCGTTGCCGCATGCGACCACCGAACAGTTCGGCAAGCGGCAATCCTAAAAACTTGCCTCTAAGGTCATTCAGGGCCATATCAACCCCACCCAAAGCCATACCGTTTCCAAAATTCGGCCCCCACATAGAGTGCCACAAGGAGCGGTATGCCATTGGGTTGCTGCCCATTAGTAAAGGCGCGAGCTGTTCCTCAATTATGGCGCGCACACCACTTAGCACTGCTGTCTCCCCCCAGCCAACTAACCCTTCATCGGTAACAATACGGACAAGTAAGGCAGATCGTGACCTATAGTAAAAAGTGGAGGGGCCACTGCTGATCGGCACATCGTGATGCAAAACAAAAGTCTTAACACCAGTAATTTTCATGAAATCATTTCCTTCTGATAGAAAGAGTGCCTCAGTATCGAACGCCTGATGTTGAGTCAAACCAATGTAGTTTCCCAAAGGGCATTTTTAAATTTATTCGCTCTCCAACTTTAACAGTTTTATCAGGTCCAGCCCTAACAGTAAATGCAGCGGTGCCACAGGATGCTTCTATGAATGTGTCAGACCCAATAGGCTCCAACAATGTTACTTCACAGCGCAATACATTAGTTTCCTCGTCTGTATCAGAGACTATGTCGATATCCTCTGCACGGACGCCCATCGCGATATGCCCGGCGGGAAGGGGTGCTGCCCCAACCGCTATTGACCATACTAGCTGCACGGCACTATTGGCAAACTCAAGCCTGCCTGATTGTTCCGGTAAACTAATTGATCCGTGTACCAAAGTCATCTGCGGTTTGCCAATAAAACTGGCCACAAATATGTTCGAAGGTTTCCGATAAACCGACTCCGCAGTTCCATATTGAACTATAAGACCATCCCGCATTACCGCAATATAGTCCGACAGAATCATAGCCTCTTCCTGGTCATGTGTCACAAAAATGGAGGTCGCCCTAAGTTTTTGATGAAGTTTCTTTATTTCTACCCGCGTCCTAGTTCGCAGAGCGGCATCCAAATTTGACAAAGGTTCATCAAACAGGAATACACGGGGCTCTTTTATCATGGCGCGCCCCAAAGCCACACGCTGTTGCTGACCACCCGACAACTGCGCCGGCCGCCGTTCTAGCAAACTTTGCAACTCAAGAGTTATCGCAACTGCATTTACTCTTTCAGTAATTTCGAGCCGTGGTACTTTCTTCAACCGCAGTGAAAACGCAAGATTCTCGAAAACACTCATATGTGGATAAAGCGCATAATTCTGAAACACCATCGCGATTCCGCGCTCGTGCGGCGCCCAATCGGTGACACACTCATCATCCACGTAAATTTCACCACTCGTGGCTTTCTCCAATCCCGCAATCATGTTTAGAGTGGTCGTCTTACCGCATCCTGAAGGACCCAAAAGGGTGACAAACGCTCCATCAGGTATCTCGATGGAAACATCCTTGACCGCGTTCACAAAACCAAAACTCTTCGTCAACTTGTGTGTTACAACTGTACTCATATATATTTTCCGTCATAATAATTTTTAAAAACATTCGATAGACACTTTATCGAATTGACCTTTGACACATCCGGGCATTCATCAGTCTAAACCCGCATTTACAACTAATATTTCATGCCTTCCACCATACCGCGGACAATAAATCGGTTTAATATAAGTAGAAGTGCAAATATTGGGATTACGGCTAACATACCGCACGCGGCTACAATACTTGTGTCAGAATGATATGTAGAACTCACAAAACCAGAAAGCTTGACTGTGATGGGAACTGCGTGACTTGTGGTGAGAATTAAACCAAAAAGGAATTCATTCCAGGCGCCGATAAATGCAAATGCACCAGTTGCTACAACCCCAGGAGCAATTGCTGGTATCATGACACGAAAAAGGGCGCCCAAACGGGTACAGCCATCCATCAACGCAGCAGCTTCTAAACCTCGTGGGACTTGCTCCAGAAAGTTTTTGAGCATCCATAATACAAATGGAAGAAGAAGTGCTGTGTAAACTAAAATTAGCCCTAGCCGGGTGTCTAAAAGCCCCGTAGTTCTCAATAATAGAAAAATCGGGATTATCAGCACCATCGATGGAATCATTCGGCTTACAATACTCAAACTTAAAAATATATTTTTTCCCGGAAGATTTAAGCGCGCAAGTGGATACGCTCCCAGAGCACCAAACACCAAACACAATACCGTTACAGAAATGGAGACAACGAAGCTGTTGAACAAAGACAGTGCAACTTCGGGCTGTGCGAGTAGCTCCAAATACCATCTCGGACTGACATCCACCCACCTCAGTCGCGGAGGAACCAAAATATAATTAATTTCAGGCTGCACACTCATGATAAATATCCACACCACGGGTAGAACTGTCCACAAGACAAAAAATGATACGATACTAAAAATTGACAGTCGGCTGAAAAGTTCAGCGCGCATCCTTTTATTCATTCCGTTGATATTCAATCCCGAATTTTTTTTCTAAAGTTGTTCGCTACTGCACTTAGTAGCATAATTACAAATGCTAGGGTGATGGCCATACTAGCCGCCATACCAATGCTTAGACGCTCAAAGGCATTTACCCATGTGAGGAAATTGAGCATGACTGTTGCTTGACCGGGACCGCCGCGGGTCAGGGTGTAAATCATGTCGAATGCTTGCAATGCGGAAATAATCTGGAGGATAACCACAAAAATCATAATTCCGCGAATATGCGGCGCTGTCACATGTCGGAAGCGATCCCACATAAGAGCACCATCCATTTTGGCTGCGCGGTAGAGTGACTCTGGAACACTTTGTAATGCCGCAAGAATAATGATTGTTGCGAAAGGCAGTGCCTTCCAAATTGAGGCGAACGCTGCAATGGTCAGTGCAATAAGAGGGTCATCGAACCAAAGTATATAGTTGTCAATTACGCCAAGATAAACCAGACCAGCATTAATTAAACCGTATTTCTGGTGAAACATGTATTTCCACATTACCCCGCTGACCACTGGCGCTACCGCCCACGGCATTAAAACTAAGGCTCGTACAGTTTTTTGTCCAGAGAACTGCTCGTTCAGTACCAAGGCCAGTAAAAGGGCGAGACAAGTAGTAAAACTCACCATAATAGCGGCAAAATATAGCGTGCGCGGAGCCGACGCAATCACCTGCCTGTCAGTAATTACACGCAGGTAGTTCATAAGTCCTGTAAATTTCCATCCGGGAGACACGGTCAACTCGATCTTGTGTATGCTGAGTACAAATGCATAAATAATCGGTAGTCCGATCAGCACAACAAACAACAGCACCGTCGGTGCCAGCATGATCAGGCCAAAGCGGGCCTCATCCAGCCGGTGTATACGGCGCAAAATCCCGCCTACATGTGTTTCTATTTTTGTCAAGGCAGTATGGTAACACCTTGTTACAGCGCGGCTTGAGCCGCGCTGTAACAAGGTGAATTTTACGGCAATTGATCAGATACTAAGAGACCTTTGCCCAATACGCATCGATTACGCCTTGTCCTTCGACTTGAATTTTTGTTGCGGCTTCCTGTGGCGTTAGTTTTCCCTTCAACATTACATTCATATTGTCGTTGAAAACAGTACCAAGGTCGAAGTAGAAGGGTGATCCGTAGCGAGGCGCAGGGTGTTTTGCCTGTTCAACTACGGATGCAAATTGCGGGGCGTCGGCCTGCACAAGCGGATCCTCGAACGTAGAGTTCAATACCGGGGGACGGCCCCACTTTAGGGCAATCCACTTCTGCACCTCGGGTGAAACCGTATACTCCAGCCAAGCCATTGCGAGTTCCTTACTTGGTGAGTTCTTGTTAATTGCATATCCCTCAAATCCATTTGCGGAACCGCTGCGAAGCTTTATTCCTGGAATTATTCCGGACTTCACCTTACCAACCACCTGAGATTGAAGAGGGTCCTGCGACAACTTATAGTGGTTAGGGAATCCAAAGTAATGACCCAGATTGCCAGCACGAAATACCTTGCCCTGTTCAATTGAACTATTAATTGTCAGGCCGGCCGGATCAATAAATTTGTCAACAACGACACCATCGTAGAATTTTGTCAGCGCCAGTAATCCCTCGGGGGTGTCCATTTGGAGTGTTTTTTGGTCATCGCTGAGTAACAGGGCGCCTGACGAGTTAAACATAGTGATAAACGTAAAGAAACTTGAATTACCGTCACCGAGTGTGAAGAGTGTTCCATACTTTCCCCCTCCCGTTAGTTTCTTACCGAACTCAGCAAACTGGTCCCAATTTTCAGGACCTTTCTCTGGGTCAAGTCCGGCGCTCTTGTAGAGCTCCGTATTCCACAGGAAAATGGCCATATTCGCATCAAAAGGGACTCCATACTGTTTGCCTAAAAACTGAAAAGCTTTTACGGGAGCCACCGCAAGTTTGTCATAAAACTCCTTGCTAAATAATGTGGTCAGATCCTCAAACATTCCGGGTCCGAACTTCGCATTAAATGTCTCCCAGCTGTACATCACATCTTGAGAAGCATCTTCGGAAGCTAGAAACACAGCATATTTGGCGTCTGCGTCTCCACCACCAATCGACGTGTACGCAACCTTTGCGCCAGTTTTTTCCTCGAATAGCGGAATCCAAAGATCTCGCACATTAGCATCATGATGATTGGCGGACATCAAGTTTAGGGTTTTGCCAGCAAATGGTTTTGTAAGCACTACTGGAGCCGAAGTGATTTGCACTTCCACAATCTTTTCAACAACCTCACCAGGAACCAATTGGGTCACAACAACTTGTTGGGGCGCAGGCGGAGGTGCACAGCTCGCAGCCACTAGCCCAGCCGCCCCTATGACACCTGCCTTAAGAAATTCCCGCCTATTCATTGGGTTATTCTTTGGATTCTTCTTTGAAGTCTTTGTCATTTTAATCTCCTGTCAGTTAAAACTCAGTAACAACACGAATTAATACATCCTAGAACAATTTATATTTTCATCATATTTTCCTCGGCATAACTCTTAATCTGTACCTCTACGAAAAGCCACCGTAGCCGGGACTAAGCTGCGCACTAAAAAAGAGATGCCACAAGGTGTTACCCATAGTTGCTCCTCCACTCTGCTTCAATTTGCTGTGGCATCCCTGTGCGAACAGAATCTAATATCTTGCTTGCAATCGTAGTCGCAATTCGTCCAGAACGCGCTGGGGCAAGGCTCGGAGTCCCGGCAAGCGCGCTTTTTACAAAATCACGCAACAACGCTACATCACCCTCCACATCCTTGCGCTCGTCGGCGTTTAAATCGCTTATGCCCAGCTGCGCCTGCTTGCATCCCCAAAGTGTGGCGCGGTGGAATCTATCATGCATACATGCACCCTTACTTAATCCCATTACTTCACAAAAAAAGGTGGAGGTGTATGGGTTGCGTCCCGCGTCGCCTTGTACCAAGTTCGCAACAGCGCCATTAGAAAATTTCACAACCGCCATGACATAGTCGGTCATGTCTGGTGATCCATGAATTGCATTTCCACCTATGCCAAATACTTCAATTGGGTCAGAGCCGGCCAAGAAACATAGTAGGTCAGCGGTGTGACAGGCCCCCGACATGACATTGCCACCTCCAATACGTGGTTGCAAAGACCAAGAATTGTCGGGTATCCTGTCATTCAACATCTGACCCATGAGCATGATTGGATTTGGCACCAGCTCTCGTACCCGCTGCACTATTGGCATGTAGCGCATTTTGAAGCCTACGGTCATTGTGACGCCAGCTTTCTCGACAGCCTCTTCAATTTGCCAGCATTCTGCAATCGTGAGAGCTAATGGTTTCTCAATTAGGATGTGCTTACCATGCTGTGCGGCACTCACGGCAAGTTCCGTGTGCGTATCATGCCAAGTGCAAATGAGGACCGCATCTATTTCTTTATCGTTGAGCACCTCATTCGCGTCTGTGGTCGCGTATTTTCCACTATAGTTTGATTTGAAAATATCTGCGCTCTCTAGACGCACATCACAAAATGCCACCAGTTCAATTTGAGGCAGACCTTTAGCTCCATCGCAGTATATGCGAGCTCGCTCACCACAGCCAATACAACCAACGCGTAGCACAGGGTTGCTCATAATAATGCGCTATGCGTTTGTCACCGCACCTCGGCAGTTCAACGGTGCTTGCCGTAAGTCAAAATAACTGTTGCTGGCCGATCAGGTGCATGAAGTAGGTCATATGCCTGACCAGCATCCTTCATCGCAAATCTAACCGGAGCCAGGCCGTCCAGTTTCACTGCGCCCTCCACAAGCATCCGCAAAAACAAATATTGGTTGCGATTTTCCGTCCAGCGAACGAATCCAATTGGATAATCACGATTGCCTTCCTCATATTCATGATCGTAGCGCCCTGAGCCATAAGCGATAGAAGCAACCAGAGTAACGTCTCGGGAAAACATTTTTCCGCGATCAATATCCATACCAAAGCTACCCACACAAACCACACGCGCACGCTGCCGGCACAGGTCGAAGGCTAGATTAATAGGATCACTTGATGAGGTGACTGTACACATCACGACGCCATCTGCACCAAAACCATCAGTCATCCCTAAAATACACGCGGTTGGGTCTGATTTTGTTGGATTAATTGCTTGGTTGGCACCAAAGGCTATTGCTTGGTTCAGGCGACGATCGTCAACATCCAGCCCCAAAACATAAATGCCGGAACTCCGTGCAATTTGAGTTGACAGAAGTCCAAGTAGGCCCAAGCCAGAAATCACTATGGTTTCACCTAAACCACAAAATGTGCGCCGTACACCCTCCATAGCAATAGCCCCAAGTGTGACAAACGCAGCTTGATCTAGTGGCAATTCAGCAGGCAAGTGCGCTGTTAGGGTGCGCGGCACAGACACAAGTTCTGCATGCACCGCAGCTTGATTTCCAGAACAGGCCACCCGATCGCCCACTTTCATGTCCGATACCTCGGGCGAGACTGCGACGACAGTCCCAGCAAGGCTATATCCAAGTGATGCAGTTCCAGGGCGCTGGGGCCTAGGCATAGGACCTGTGTACGGAATACCCCGCCCACGTAGTTGGGGGGGGTTTGGCTGCCGCAGACTAGGGTATGTGTCATCTCCAAGAGTTCTAGGATCTGCGGAGCTATGAATAATGTGCATTTCCGTACCACTGCTGATTACGGAATAGGCAGGCGAGACAAGTACTTCACCAGCCCGCAACTCCGGCTCTGGCACCTCCAGTAACATGGCTTTTCCAGCGACAGCAAATACTCGTTTCATGTTGACCTATAGATGTTAATGTTTGCGTATTATGTCAAAATTAGACATGGACCAGTCATTATTATCTTTAATAATGTCAAGTTGTCAAGTGTGAAAAACCCCAGTAACGTTGGTTTTTGTAAATCACAATTGGACTTCAATGCAATGCCAAGATCGAAGACAGCGTAATAGGGACTACTCTTTTAGTTGTGATTGTCCAACAGGTTGTTTCTATACATTCGGTCTGAGTATGAGAGGCTAGGAGGTGCGATCTGTTGCACATCAATCAGAGGAGCAGCTAAACGAACTTGCACAAAAATGCTCTCCTCACGTTCGCCCGGCGGATGGAAATGGTCAGAAACAGCGCTGAATTTGGGTTGGCCCCGCCCGGCGCCGCGGCCGGGGTCAGCGCGATTCCGGGACGAAGGCGGTCCGGGGCTGGAGGGTTGCTGGTCGCGCCTGCGCGACCAGCAACCCTCCGCACCGGTGCTGCGCTACGAGCACGCACACCCCGGAGATAGGATCCATATCGACACCAAGAAGCTCGCGCGCATCGAGCGCATGGGTCACCGCATCACCGGCAACCGCCACGCCGCGGTCAAGGGCGCAGGTTAGGAGCTCCTGTTCGTCGCCGTTGATGATCACGCCTGCTTGCGCTTCACCAACATGCAGCCCGCCGAGAGCCAAGCCAGCGCCGTTCAGTTCCTAAGGCACACCAGCGCCTACTTCGGCGCTTTGGGCGTGCGCGTACGCCGCCTGTTGACCGACAACGGCGCGGCCTTCCACTACCGGAACTTCGCCCAGGCCTGCGGGCACTTGGGTATCAAACATATCTTTACCCGACCGTACCGCCCCCAAACCAACGGCAAGGCCGAGCGTTTCATCCAATCGGCGTTGCGCGAGTGGGCTTACGGCATCCCCTACAACCACTCCGCGGTGCGCACCGCCATGCGCGCGTGCTGGACGCATCACTACAACCGGCACCGCCCCCACCAGGGCATCAAAGGTCTCGCGCCCATCCGCCGCTTGGCTCAGTCCAGTAACAACCTCTTGACACTTCACACCTAGCTAATCAAACCGCCCGCCATGTGCTATCCTGCCAAACAGCATGACGCTCCCGCACAAAAGTTTGAGACGCTTCCAGCTAACGCCCCGCCAATGCCAACTGTGCTGAACAAACCCGCAACGCCCGCGCAAGTAGCGGAGG
>Ga0209553_1000684_pt1 | contig 17415 bp, 15 predicted proteins | sample LauGreFBDMM110DN_2_FD_188217 | JGI IMG/M metagenome (GOLD analysis project Ga0209553, IMG submission 188217) | Freshwater lake microbial communities from Lake Michigan, USA - Fa13.BD.MM110.DN (SPAdes) (version 2) | ecosystem: Environmental > Aquatic > Freshwater > Lake | place: Lake Michigan...
ATAAATTACCAAGCGGAGTATTGCTTTCCACTGTTGAAGGACTTGCCGGTTACATGCGCAAGAGTTCACTCTGGCCAGCAACATTTGGTCTGGCATGTTGTGCGATTGAGATGATGGCACTTGGTTCTGCGCCGAAGCATGATATTTCTCGTTTTGGTATGGAACGCTTTTCCGCTTCTCCTCGTCAAGCAGATCTGATGATCGTTGCCGGTCGAGTTTCACAGAAGATGGCGCCAGTGCTGCGACAGATTTATGATCAAATGACAGCGCCAAAGTGGGTTATTTCCATGGGTGCTTGCGCTTCTTCCGGTGGAATGTTTAACAACTATGCAATCGTGCAAGGCGTTGATCACGTTGTTCCGGTTGATATTTATCTTCCAGGATGTCCACCACGTCCGGAACAGTTGATGGATGCAATCATCAAGCTCCACACTCTTATTGGCGATACCAAGCTCGGTCCTAATCGGGAAGCGGTAATTAAAGAGGTAGAACTTGCAGCTATGAATGCGCTACCTACCCATCAATTAGGCAACTTTGAGACGAAGGGTTTGCTCGCCTAAATGACTCAAGAACAGAACGGTATGTTCGGCGCTGCTGGAACGGGAGATACCTCGGGCTATGGCGGACTTGTCCGCACCGCGGCCGCAACTGGTTCAACCGAGCGCCCATACGGCGGATATTTTGATGATGTGGCCGATGATTTAGAGCGCGCATATCCTGACTTTGCCGATGCCATCACTCGGGTAGTTGTAGATCGCGGCGAACTCACGCTGCACATTAAGAAATCTCGTCTACTTGAGGTTGCATTTATTTTGCGCGATAAGTTGAAATTTGAGATGTGTATGGGAGTTTCAGGTGTGCACTACCTAGATCGCACGGGTGCTGAACTCGTTGCGCTTTATCCATTGCTGTCGATGACTAAGAACCAACGTATTCGCCTGGAAGTAGCGACATCAGATTTAGATCCACACATTCCATCTGTCGTTGAAGTATGGGCTGGAAATAATTGGCACGAGCGGGAAGCATTCGACATGTTCGGAATTATCTTTGATGGACATCCTGGCCTTACTCGTATTTTGATGCCCGATGATTGGGATGGTCATCCGCAACGTAAAGATTATCCATTGGGTGGAATCGCTGTTGAGTACAAGGGTGCGACCACGCCAGCTCCATCACAACGTAGGAGCTACCAATGAGCACAACATTTGATCCATACGCATCATCACGCGAAACCACCGAGGGCACAGTCTTCTCTGTTACCGGCGGTGATTGGGATTCGCTAGTTTCAGAAATTGGTGAATCTAAAGAAGAACGCATCATTGTAAATATGGGTCCACAGCACCCATCTACTCACGGAGTGCTACGTCTGGTGCTAGAACTTGAAGGCGAAACCATTACTGAGGTGCGTACGGGTATTGGTTATTTACATACCGGAATTGAGAAGAACATTGAATTCCGTAACTGGACCCAAGGTGTCACATTCGTTACCCGTATGGATTACCTATCACCAATTTTTAATGAAACTGCTTACTGCCTCGCTGTTGAAAAACTTCTTGGCATCACCAATGACATTCCAGAGCGCGCTTCAGTCATTCGCGTTCTGATGATGGAGCTCAACCGAATCTCCTCACATATGGTGGCACTTGGCACCGGCGCACTTGAGCTTGGCGCAATGGGACCAATGTTCTTTGCCTTCCGCGATCGCGAAATTGTGCTTGATACCTTTGAAGAGATCACTGGATTACGTATGAATATGGCCTATGTGCGCCCCGGGGGAGTATCGCAAGATCTGCCGGCAGGAATGGGTATCAAACTTCGTGAAGTTGTGAAGACACTTCGGGCAAACTTTAACGACAATGCCAAGTTGCTGATTGGTAACACAATCTGGATGAAGCGCACAGTAGGTATCGGTTATCTCGATTTAGCAGGTTGTACAACACTTGGAATTACTGGACCAGTACTTCGCTCTGCTGGACTTCCCTGGGATCTACGAAAGACACAGCCGTACTGTGGATATGAAAATTATGAATTCGATGTCATCACCGCAGATACAGCAGATGTCTATGGCCGTTTCCTAGTGCGCATGGCAGAGTTAGAACAATCACTTCGCATTATTGAACAAGCAATCGATAAGTTAGATGCACTAGAGGGGCAACCAGTAATGGTGGCCGATAAGAAGATTGCCTGGCCGGCGCAGTTAGCACTCGGCGCTGATGGTCTTGGAAACTCACTGGAGCACATTCGTCAAATCATGGGCTCTTCTATGGAATCACTGATTCACCACTTCAAACTTGTTACCGAAGGTTTTCGCGTTCCGGCAGGTCAGGCATATGTTGCAATTGAATCGCCACGCGGGGAACTTGGAGCACATGTTGTCTCCGACGGAGGCACTCGCCCATACCGAGTTCATTTCCGCGAACCATCTTTTAATAACTTGCAAGCAACTTCTGCCATGAGTGAAGGCGGCATGATTTCCGACATTATCGGCGCAGTTGCATCTATCGATCCTGTTATGGGAGGGGTGGACCGCTAATGGCTACTAATCAGATTCTCAATCAAGATGTAATGCAGTCAATTATTAAGCGCTATCCACGTAGTCGCTCCGCGATTATGCCGCTGCTTCACTATGTGCAATCAGTATCTGGATACGTTACAAATGAAGGCATTGAATTAATCTCTGATCTACTCGACATTGAAACGGCAGAAGTATCTGCGGTAGCAACGTTTTATACCCAGTACAAGCGCAAGCCGGTGGGTGAGTATCACGTGGGAGTCTGCACCAATACCTTGTGCGCAATCATGGGCGGAGATGCCATCTTTTCCGCTCTTAAAGAGCACCTCGGCATTGAAAATGATGGCGTAACCGATGATGGAAAAGTTTCACTTGAACATATTGAGTGCAATGCGGCCTGTGATTACGCCCCGGTTGTGATGGCTAACTGGGAGTTCTACGACAACCAAACTGTTGAATCAGCTAAATCACTCGTTGATGCAGCGCGTTCCGGTAAGCCACCTGCGCCCACACGTGGACCAAGCAAACTCGTTACTTATAAGCAAGCATCTGCAGTTCTTGCCGGAATCGATGATGGACTTGCACGCGAGGGTGTGCAAGCCGGTGGCCCCACACTTCTTGGACTTAAACTTTCAAAGGAAGGTAAGTAATGTCAAAGTTGACTCCGGTTCTTTCGGCACATTGGGATGAAGCAGATTCATTTACCATCGAGGCTTACACCCGCCACGGTGGATATACCGCTTCGAAAAAAGCACTTGCCATGGATCCTGATGCAGTCATTCAAATGGTGAAAGATTCTGGTCTTCGCGGTCGCGGCGGTGCTGGCTTTCCTACTGGAATGAAGTGGGGATTTATTCCGCAAGGTGACGATAAAGATCACTACCTAGTAGTTAATGCTGATGAATCTGAACCAGGAACTTGTAAAGATACGCCGTTACTTATGGCTAACCCGCATGTGCTGATCGAAGGTTGCATCATCGCTTGTCATGCCATTCGGGCAAAGCGTGCCTTTATCTATATTCGCGGTGAAGTAACACATGTTGTTCGCCGTGTTAACGCGGCGATTGCAGATGCCTATAGCGCTGGCCACCTTGGAAATGGAATTGATATCACCCTTCATATCGGAGCAGGTGCATATATTTGTGGTGAGGAGACCGCACTCCTTGATTCACTGGAAGGTTTCCGTGGACAACCACGTTTGCGTCCACCGTTTCCAGCAATTGCTGGTCTCTATGCCCGCCCTACTGTGGTCAATAACGTCGAATCAATCGCATCTGTTCCGGCAATTATCAGCAATGGCGCAGAGTGGTACCAATCAATGGGCACAGAGAAGTCAAAGGGTGCAACTCTTTACTCACTCTCCGGCCATGTGAATAACCCTGGACAATTCGAAGCGCCACTTGGAATTACTTTGCGTGAAATTCTTGAACTCGCTGGTGGAGTTCGCACCGGACATAAGCTCAAGTTCTGGACACCTGGTGGATCTTCAACTCCGCTCTTTACCGATGCCCACCTAGATACGCCACTGGATTACGAGGGTGTGGCAGCCGCAGGCTCCATGCTTGGAACTAAAGCTCTTCAAATCTTTGATGAAACAACATGCGTAGTGCGCGCAGTACTTCGCTGGACTGAGTTCTACAAACATGAATCATGCGGAAAGTGCACACCATGCCGGGAAGGCACCTGGTGGCTAGTTCAGATCTTGCGCGATTTGGAAAATGGAACAGGAACAGAGGCAGACCTTGATAAGTTACTCGACCTCTGCGACAACATCATGGGCCGCTCATTTTGCGCACTAGGTGATGGCGCAACCAGCCCAATCACATCTTCGATTCAGTATTTCCGCGATGAATACATCGCACACCTAACAAACGGTGCCTGCCCATTTGATCCCGTGAAATCAACCCTCTTTACCGGCGCGGTGAACTAGTGACTACAACTCAGGATGCTGCAGTTGCCGTAGAGCTCATCACCGTCGTTATCGATGGCTTTGAAGTCTCTGTTCCTAAAGGCACTCTTATTATTCGCGCAGCTGAAAAACTTGGAATTCAAATTCCACGATTCTGCGATCACCCACTGCTAGATCCAGTAGGTGCATGTCGTCAGTGTTTGGTTGATGTTGAAATCAATGGTCGCGCATTTCCAAAGCCACAAGCTTCTTGCACAATTCCGGTAGAACCAAACATGATTGTAAAGACACAGCTGACTTCACCTGTTGCAGATAAGGCGCAGAAAGGTGTGATGGAGCTGTTACTTGGTAACCACCCACTTGATTGCCCAGTCTGCGATAAAGGTGGCGAATGCCCATTGCAGAACCAAGCGATGAGCAATGGTCGCGCAGATGCCCGCCTAGATGGATATAAGCGCACCTTCGAAAAGCCAATCAGTATCTCTTCTTCCGTACTTCTAGACCGTGAACGTTGCGTTCTCTGTGCTCGCTGCACCCGATTCTCGGAACAAATTGCATCAGATGCCTTTATTACCCTTAACGAGCGTGGCGCTCTCCAGCAAGTGGGCATTTATGAAAATGATCCATTTAAATCTTACTTCTCAGGTAATACGGTGCAGATTTGCCCAGTGGGCGCGCTCACCGGGGCTTCATATCGATTCCGTGCCCGTCCCTTTGATTTAGTTTCTACCCCATCTGCGTGTGAGCACTGTGCATCAGGCTGTGACATGCGCACCGATGTTCGACGTGGCAAGACACTTCGTCGTCTTGCCGGCGATGATGCATCAGTAAACGAAGAATGGAATTGCGATAAGGGGCGTTGGGCATTTAAGTATGTAACCGCACTCGATCGTCTTACTCATCCACTTGTGCGAAATGCTGAAGGTGTACTAGTTCAAGCATCGTGGCCGGAAGCACTTGCAGCTGCTGCAGCAGGGCTTAAGGGAAAGCGTGCCGCGGTCATCACTGGTGGTCGTGTGACTACAGAAGATGCTTATGGCTACGCAAAGTTCGCCCGTATTGCACTTGGAACAAACGATATTGATTTCCGCGCACGCGTTACTTCAGATGAAGAAGGCAACTTCCTGGCCGCCCACGTTGTTGGATCATCTGCCACCTATCGCGATATCGATGTCGCAGACCACGTGGCACTGATTGCATTTGAACCAGAAGAAGAGTCACCAATTGTTTTCTTGCGTTTAAATAAGAATTTCAAGAAGCGTGGCCTGAAAGTTTCGGCAGTGGCAACGAAACAATCTATTGCCATGGATAAACTCAAAGCAGAGTTTGTAAAAGTTGCACCGGGTGCTGAAAGTTCAGCAGTTGCAACACTTTCACTCACCGCAAAGTCTCTGATTCTTGTGGGAGAGCGCGCTTCTGAAAGTGCTGGTCTCTTCTCAGCAGTTGCCGCACTTGCGGTAAAGACCGGTGCGAAGATTGCCTATATTCCACGCCGAGCAGGAGAACGTGGGGCGCTAGAAGCTGGTGCACTCGGATCACTTCTTCCAGGTGGACGTCCAGTCAGTGATGCCGCAGCTCGAGTAGATATTGCAGCGGCATGGGGTGTTGCCGCACTTCCAACTGAACTGGGGCGGACAACAACAGAAATTATCTCCGGCCTTGCCTCAAATCAACTTGATGCAATTGTTGTGGGTGGCGTCGATGCGCAAGATTTACTTAACTCGCGCGCGGCACTGGATGCGCTAAAGAAATCATTTGTGGTCTCATTAGAAATTGCGCCAAGTTCAATAACGGAAGTTGCAGATGTTGTACTACCGGTGGCTGCAATTACTGAAAAGAGTGGAAGTTTCCTCAACTGGGAAGGTCGAGCACGCGCATTTGATGCAGCTGTTGAAGAATCTCAGAACCGCAGTGATGTTCGTATTCTTTCCATGATTGCCGATGCCATGGGTGAATCCATCATGCTCGGCTCAGTCACCGCAGCAGCACGTGAATTTAATCAACTAGGTAAATGGGATGGCGCCCGCGTTGTCTTCGCACCTGTCACACCAGTAGCTGCGAAAGCTATCGGCGGCAACGATGCACTTCTTACTTCATGGCGCCGCTTGCTTGATATGGGAACTTTGCAAAAAGGTGAAGACAATCTTGCCGGCACACGTCGCCCAACAGTTGCTGTGATTTCAGCTAAGCGCGCCACATCAATCGGTGTTACATCAGGTGATCAGGTGCGGGTATCTAATTCATACGGCTCCATCACAATTCCAGCACTGGTTGAAGATATTCACGATGATGCTGTCTGGCTACCGCGTAATTCATTTGCATCACAAACCCTGGTTTCACTCAATGCGGTGCACGGTGATGTAGTTACGGTGGTGAAGGCATGACTACAGCAGAACTTTTAGGAAAAGATCCAGGTTGGATTATTGCTGTTAAGGCACTTATTGTCTTTATTATCTGTGTTGTTGCAACGCTGATGGCAGTCTGGACTGAGCGTCGCGTGCTAGCCAAAATGCAGCTGCGCACAGGCCCTAACCGCGTGGGAAAGTTTGGTCTTCTTCAATCACTCTCTGATGGCGTCAAGCTAGCCTTAAAAGAAGACATCATCCCGGCGGCAGCAGATAAAGTTGTATTTATCATCGCACCAATCATTGCTACCGCGATGTGCTTTATGGCCTTTGCCGTCATTCCAATGACCGGGGTAGTAAATCTCTTTGGACATCAGACCGCGCTGCAACTAACCGATCTGCCAGTGGGAGTTCTCTATATTCTGGCTGTCACATCAATCGGTGTCTATGGCGTTGTACTTGCCGGGTGGTCTTCTGGCTCCACCTACCCACTACTTGGTGGATTGCGTTCAAGTGCCCAGGTAATCTCTTATGAAATCGCAATGGGGCTCTCACTTGTCGCAGTCTTTATCTATGCCGGCTCAATGTCGACTTCAGTGATTGTTGATTCACAGCATCAAAACATTTGGAATGCAGTTGTTCTCTTTCCATCATTTATTATTTATCTTATTTCTATGGTGGGCGAGACAAACCGCGCACCATTTGATTTAGCTGAAGCAGAAGGTGAACTAGTTGGTGGATTCCACACCGAGTATTCATCACTGAAATTCGCACTCTTCTTCCTCGCTGAATATGTAAACATCATTGCCGTCTCAGCCCTTGCCACAACTCTCTTCCTTGGTGGTTATCATGCACCTCCAGGACTTGGTTTCACAGAGCAGTGGTTTGGTGGATGGTTCACATTTATCTGGTTCATCACCAAAGTTAATTTATTCTTCTTCATCTTCATGTGGCTGCGCGCAACACTTCCACGCCTGCGCTATGACCAATTTATGAAGTTTGGCTGGAAGGTTCTCATTCCTGGTTCACTTGTGTGGATTCTGATCGTGGCAACTCTGCGCGTCTTGCAGCAACAAGGTGCAAACCGAGCAGTGATCATCGCCTTCGCCGCAGGAGTCGTTCTCTTGATGATGGCAGTTTCTTCCCTTGTTGATCGTAGTAAGAAAGTCTCGGGCGAGCCACTTACCGAGGGAGAAGATCCTGATTTCCCAGTCCCATCACTTCCACATCTTCGCTCGATTAGCGTTTCAGGAGGCCAGAAATGACAGATTTTATTGAGCCACGTAAGAATTCAGAGCTCGGTATTAATTCAGTTCCATTTGTAGAAGTTGAGCAACCGGGTGCTGCGCCACTGCTTGAACAAGCAAAGGGATTCTGGGTCACCTTCTCCACCATGTTTAAGAAGAATCAGACTGTGCAATACCCAGATGTGAAAGCCCCAACGGCGCCACGTTTTCATGGTCGTCATCAACTTAATCGCCATCCTGATGGTTTAGAAAAATGTATTGGGTGCGAACTCTGTGCCTGGGCCTGCCCGGCCGATGCAATTTATGTTGAAGGTGGAGATAACACTCCAGGAAATCAACTCTCTCCAGGAGAGCGCAATGGCGCGGTCTATCAGATTAATTATCTGCGCTGCATTTTCTGCGGGCTCTGTGTTGAAGCATGTCCAACACGAGCGCTCACAATGACTAATGAGTACGAGCTTGCAGATGACAAGCGGGAAAAGTTAATCTTCGAAAAAGATGATCTACTTGCACCACTTCGTCAAGGAATGCTGGCACCGCCACACCCAATGTATCCAGGCATGACAGATACTAATTACTACAACGGTGATGTGAAGGAAGCACACCCATCGCAACAGGAACAGAACTAATGCTAGAAATTCAAACTCCTGAAGCCATCATGTTCTGGGTTCTTGCCCCACTCTCTGTCATTGCATCACTCGGAATGCTCCTGGTGAAGAAGGCGGTGCACTCTGCGCTGCTACTTGCCTGGGTCATGATTACTCTTGCAATTTTCTACATTGCCCAAGATGCACTCTTCCTAGGAATCGTTCAAATCGTGGTCTACACCGGAGCAGTCATGATGCTCTTCCTCTTTATCTTGATGCTAGTCGGTGTGGATGCATCTGATTCACTGACCGAAACAATTTCCGGACTTCGCCCTATTGCAATTACCGCAGCAGTTGGCTTTGGCGGACTATTTGTCTCCCTCATTGGCAGAGCAAAACTGGGCCGTGATGCCGTCGGACTTAAAGAGGCTAACGCGAATGGAAATGTGGAAGGCCTTGCGCAGCAGCTCTTTTCTACCTATGTCTGGCCCTTTGAAGTCGTCTCTGCCCTATTAATTACGGCAGCACTTGGCGCCATGGTTCTTGCGCATCACCAACGTAGCGTTGCTCGCCCTACCCAACGTGAACAATCAATTGCACGTTTTCGTTCAGGTTCACTTGCCGGCGCCGCCGGACTTCCCAGCCCAGGTGTCTTTGCTCGTCACAACGCAGTAGATGTGCCAGCGCTACTTCCAGATGGAAGCGCTGCACCTACCTCAATTTCAGCAACGCTGAAAGCTCGTGGAGATATGTTGGAATCTCGATCATTTGAACTCGGCGAAGTTGATAACACTGTTGAGGAAGAGAAGTAATGAATCCGTATAACTACCTCTACTTAGCAGCGCTTCTTTTCACCATCGGCGCAGTGGGTGTTGTTGTCCGCCGAAATGCCATTGTGGTCTTTATGTGTGTTGAGCTGATGCTTAATGCCGCAAACCTCACGCTCGTTACTTTCTCACGCATCAATGGCACCCTCGATGGTCAAGTGGTCGCCTTCTTTACGATGGTCGTGGCTGCATGCGAGGTGGTTGTTGGACTCGCAATTATCGTGACTATTTATCGCTCACGTCGTTCTGCCTCTGTCGATGATGCTAGTTTGTTGAGACGATAACGATGACAACTTCTACATCACTGGCATATCTCATCGCCCTGCCACTAGCAGGAGCTGTAATTTTATTACTCGCAGGACGCCGGGCCGATAAGTGGGGACACCTTCTTGCTACCGCACTTTGCGCAAGTTCATTTGGTGTGGGTCTCTATCTACTTTCACAGATGATGGCAGCAGATTCAGAAGAGCGCGCTTTCAGCCAGAAACTCTTTTCTTGGATCAGTGTTGGAACATTTAACGTTGATGCCGGACTCTTACTTGATCAACTCTCAATCTGTTTCGTCCTTCTTATTACCGGTGTGGGCACCCTGATTCATATTTATTCAATTTCTTATATGTCGCACGACCCAGACCGCCGTCGCTTTTTTGCTTATTTAAACCTCTTTATCGCTGCGATGTTATTGCTCGTTCTCGGAGATTCCTATCTCAACCTCTATGTGGGCTGGGAGGGCGTAGGTCTTGCTTCTTACCTTTTGATCGGTTTCTGGAATCAGAAGCCGGCATATGCAACTGCATCGAAGAAGGCATTTGTGATGAACCGTATTGGCGATATGGGTCTGTCATTTGCCATCATGATTGCTTTTGCAACTCTTGGAACAGTCTCCTTTAGTGGAGTCAAAGAAGCTTCAGAGAGCGCATCGACTGCGGCTCTAACTGGTATTGGAATTATGTTATTAGTTGCAGCCGCTGGTAAGTCGGCGCAGTTCCCATTGCAAGCATGGCTTGGCGATGCGATGGCTGGTCCCACACCGGTATCTGCCCTTATTCACGCAGCAACGATGGTGACAGCAGGTGTCTATCTCATTACTCGATCCAACTTTATCTTTGATGCCGCGCCAACAGCGCAACTACTAGTCGTTATTGTCGGAGCAGTTACTCTGATTTTTGGCGCGCTAGTCGGTACTGCAAAAGATGACATTAAGAAAGCACTAGCGGCATCGACCATGTCTCAGATTGGTTACATGATCTTGGCTGCTGGCCTTGGACCTGCAGGATATGCATTTGCAATCATGCACTTACTTACCCACGGTTTCTTTAAAGCCGGCATGTTCTTAGGTGCTGGTTCGGTTATGCATGGCATGAATGACCAAGTGAATATGCGTCGCTATGGCGCGCTTCGTAAATTTATGCCGATTACCTTTGCCACATTTGGGCTTGGTTATCTGGCAATCATTGGCGTTCCACCATTTGCTGGTTTCTATTCTAAAGATGCAATTATTGAGACCGCCTTCAATGCAGGTGGAATAAAAGGAATTCTCTTGGGATCTACCGCACTCCTTGGCGCAGCTATCACCGCCTTCTATATGACTCGCGTCATGGTGCTGACATTTACTTCACCCGAGCGCTGGGAAGAAGATCAACATCCACATGAATCACCGTTTCTGATGTGGCTACCTATGGCTGTTTTGGCAGTGGGATCTGTAACAACCGGATACTTATTTACTCGCGGAGACGGGCTCGTGCATTGGTTGGAGCCGGTATTCGGTGAGTATGGCGAACATGAAGAGTTCTTGCCGGCAATAGTTGTTTCGGGGTTGGCAATTACCGCGGTAGTTATTGGTGTTGCTATCGCACTCGTGAAGTATCAATTCTCAGAAGTTGATGCCAAGGCGCCAGAAAATGTCACAGAATTTACGCTCATTGCACGAAAAGATCTGTTCCAGGATTCATTAAATGAGGCGTTATTCATGCGCCCTGGACAAGCGCTCACCAGACTTCTTGTTAAGGGCGATCACAGCGTTGTCGATGGTGCAGTGCGTCTTGTCGGACGCACAGCGCTGAGCGCCGGCTCTGAACTTCGAAAGACCCAGACAGGTTTTGCCCGCAGCTACGCCGCCCTCATTCTTATCGGGGCAGTTGCCCTGATTGCAGCAGTTTGGGTGGTCACACAATGAACGCGCTGACCACAATGATGTTGCTCCCAATACTTGGCACGCTGCTGCTGGCAGTGATTCCAAGTGATCAAGTACTGCGTATTAAGCAAGCAGCACTTGCCACAACGCTATTGGTGGCAGCCTCTGGCGTTCTTGCCTGGTTCAACTTTGATTCTGCAGATACCTCATTCCAGTTTGTGCAATCAGTTGAGTGGATTCCTTCATTTGGCATCAACTACGCAGTAGGTGTCGATGGTCTTTCACTCGTTCTCATTCTGATGTCGGTGCTGCTGGCACCTATCGTGGTCTTGGCTGGATGGAATGAATCTGAAGGCGGACGTTGGTCAGCCAAGGTTTTCTACATGCTCATTCTTGTTCTGGAAACAATGATGATTGGTGTCTTTGCGGCTACCGATGTATTCCTGTTCTACGTAATCTTCGAAGCGATGTTGATTCCGGTCTACTTCCTGATTGGTGGATATGGCAGTGGAGATCGCGCCGCAGCTGCTGTGAAGTTCTTGCTCTATAGCCTCTTCGGCGGTCTCTTGATGCTGGCGTCAATTATTGGCCTCTATGTGATTTCAGGTGCCAATGGTGGACACACATTTGATATCAACAAGTTATCTGAGCTCCATAATTACATGAGCCCTACAACGCAGAACCTGCTCTTCCTCGGCTTCTTTATCGCCTTTGCCATCAAGGCCCCGTTATGGCCGCTGCACACTTGGCTTCCCGATGCCGCATCTTCTGCAACTCCTGGCACATCAGTGTTACTCCTTGGCATTCTGGATAAAGTCGGAACATTCGGAATGATTCGTTTCTGCCTCACACTCTTTCCAGATGCGAGCAAGACCTTTACCCCGATCATAATTACGCTGGCCGTGATTTCAATTATCTACGGCGCCTTCTTAGCAATCGGTGCTACTGACATCAAGCGCCTGATTGCTTACACATCCATCTCTCACTTTGGATTTATCACCATGGGAATCTTCGCCATGACTACCCAAGGTCATAGCGGTGCAACTCTTTATATGTTTAACCACGGCTTCTCAACCGCGGCGCTCTTCATTGTGGCCGGGTGGATGGCAGCTCGCCGTGGCTCATCAACAATTGCTGACTTTGGTGGATTACAACGAGTTACTCCAGTAATGGCCTGGTCATTCTTTATTGCCGGAATGTCATCGCTAGCACTTCCTGGACTATCAAGCTTCGTAAGTGAGTTCTTGGTCCTGGTTGGAACATTTACTCGTTATCCAGTTGCAGCGGTCATCGCCACATTCGGAATCGTCCTTGCCGCGCTCTATATTTTGATTCCGGTGCAGAAGGCGCTTCATGGGCCAACTACACCTGGAAATGAGAACCTGCCAGATCTAAACCTTCGGGAGAAGTTTGCAATAGCGCCAGTGATGGCAATCATTATCGCCCTCGGTTTCTATCCAGCACCACTACTTAACGTCATTAATCCAGCATCTGCGCATGTTTTAGAAGTGCAGGGATTTACCGATCCAACACCATCAGAGGGCGCAGGTAAGTAAATGGAATTTATCGCTCCTTCCCTTAATTATGCCCAGCTTGCTCCGATTCTTATTGTCCTTGCTGGTGCTCTTGCTGGAGTTCTGATTGAGGCATTTGCACCACGTGCAGCGCGTTACTCATCGCAACTCTTTGTCGCACTCTTCTCACTCGTGGCATCCTTTGCCGCCCTCATTCAAGTGCGCACCCAAACTTCAGTTGATGCGGCAATGGGATCTGTGGCATTCGATGGTGTGGGCGTTCTTCTGCAGGGTTCCATTCTCATTATCGCGGTGCTCTCCATCTTTCTTATTGCAGATCAAGAGAGCTTCACCGCCCTTGCGGCATCGGTGCCAGGATCAGAGGAAGAACGTGATGCAGTGCAATCTGATCTGCGCGTCACCGAAGTTTTCCCACTCACACTATTTGCAGTGGCCGGAATGCTCTTATTCCCAGTGGCCACCGATCTCATTACTCTATTTGTGGCACTTGAAGTGCTCTCACTTCCGCTCTATCTCATGGCCGGACTTTCACGTCGTCGCAGATTGGCTTCTCAAGAAGCTGCACTGAAGTACTTCTTACTCGGTGCATTCTCCTCAGCCTTCTTCCTGCTCGGTATTGCATATCTCTTTGGATATTCAGGATCAATTACTTTGGCCGGAATCCAAGCGAGCGTCATTGGTGGCGCCGGCAATGATGTATTCCTACTTCTAGGAATCGCATTTATCTCTATTGGCCTTCTCTTTAAAGTTGGCGCAGTTCCATTCCACGCCTGGTCACCTGATGTCTATCAAGGTGCACCCACTGCGATTACTGGTTTTATGGCAGCAGCGACAAAGGTGGCCGCATTTGGTGCAATTCTTCGCATCTTCTATGTCTCCTTTGCAAATGCAGAGTGGCAGTGGAAGCCGGCGATGGTAGTGATTGCAATTATTACTATGGTCTTTGGCTCGGTCGTTGCAATTGCGCAACGTGATGTTAAGCGCATGTTGGCTTACTCCTCCATTGCCCACGCTGGTTTCTTGCTCGCTGGCGTTATTGCTTTGAGTAAAACCGGGTTAGAGGCCTCCATCTTCTATCTCTTCGCCTATGGCGTGGCAACTGTTGGTGCATTTGGAATAGTCACACTTGTACGCGATGCATCAGGTGAAGTCGGTGACCTAAATCGCTGGAGTGGGCTTGGAAAGCGCGCTCCACTTTTGGCATCAGCCTTTGCTTTCTTCCTACTTGCCTTCGCCGGCATTCCGCTGACTTCCGGATTTATTGGAAAGTTCTCAATTTTCTCTGCCGCCTATGAATCAGGAAGCACATCAATTCTTATCGCCGGCGTGCTCTCATCTGCAGTTGCCGCCTTCTTCTATATCCGCGTCATTGTCTTGATGTTCTTTAAAGATCCGATTGAAGATGGAACATCGGTGGTAATTCCATCAGCGCTGACCACAATCACAATCACTGTTTCATCTGTTCTGACTCTCATTCTGGGAATTTACCCAGCACCACTGATTGACTTCATCGCAACCACAGCCACCTTTATTCGCTGATGTCATCCTTTGGAATTCCGGGTTTAGCGCCAGGCCTTGAGGTAGAACTCAAGGCGAGCATGAAGAAAGTGGAAGAGCTGCTCTTTAGCCATATCCAAGGTGATTACCCGCTGGTGGAAGAAACCTCTCGACATTTAGTTGCCGCAGGTGGAAAGCGACTACGCCCACTACTGACCATCTTGGCATCGCACTATGGCGATAAGAATAAGTTTGGAATTATTGAATCAGCTGCGGTCTGCGAACTAACCCACGTGGCAACGCTCTATCACGATGATGTGATGGATGAAGCACCACTCAGGCGTGGTGTTGAAAGTGCCAATAACCGCTGGGGAAATACCGTTGCCATTTTGACTGGTGACTATCTCTTTGCAAAAGTATCAGCGTTGCTAGCAGATATCGGACCAGAAGCGGTCCGACTACAAGCATCAACATTTGAACGTCTTGTTATTGGCCAGATCATGGAAACCCAAGGGCCACAGAATGGTCAAGCACCGCTGGAGCATTACCTGCAGGTTGTCGCTGATAAAACAGGCTCACTTATTTCAGCCAGTGCGCGTTTTGGAGCAATGGTCTCGGGGGCACCGAATGAAGTGAAGGAAACACTGACCGTTTTTGGTGAAAAAATTGGTATTGCATTCCAATTAGCAGATGACATTATTGATATCGCAAGTGAATCCCATGAATCAGGAAAGACTCCAGGAACAGATCTACGTGAAGGTATTCCCACTTTGGTCACACTCAATGTAATGAATTCAACTGATTCCAAAGATCGCGCGCTCATTAAGTTACTCAAAGCTCCTATTAAGGATGAAGCAGTTGTTGCTCAAGTATTGAAGGAGCTACGCACCCACGATGCGTTAGGGCAATCGCGCGAACAGTTACTTGATATTGCCCGCGATGCCCGCACCGCCCTTGGTCCACTGCCAGTTAATGATGTGACAGGTGCTCTATTTTCCCTCTGTGATGCGATTATCGACCGTTCTGCTTGATCGCACCAGATCAATACCGAGTGCAATAAGTGCGCACCAGATTAGGAAGAAGCCGATCCAGCGCGCAGTAGGCATTTCTTCATGACGTACCCAGACTCCGATCGAAAATAGAATTGTCGGAGTGATGTATTGCAAGAGGCCGATAGTGCTATATGGCAAACGAGTAGTAGATCCATTAAATAAGAGCAGCGGAATAGCTGTCACCGCTCCTGCGCTAATCAAGAGCAGTGTGAGTCCAGGGGATTGACCAAACTGTCCGGTGCCTTGCTGGCCGAGATAGATTAAATATCCGGCGTAAGGAAGCAGTGAAATAAGTGTCTCAATTGCAATCCCTTCCAGGGCGCCCAGGTTGAGTTTCTTCTTCACTAACCCGTAACTACCCCATGACACTGCAAGTGCGAGTGCTATCCAGGGGAGCCGGCCGTAATCAATAGTCAGAACTAATACACCGAAGGCAGCTATGGCAACTGATACCCATTGCAGTGGTCGCATTTTTTCGCGCAGAATTATGATGCCGAATGCGATAATAACGAGTGGGCTGATGTAGTAACCGAGAGCTGCCTCAACCACATGTCCATTATTAACGGCCCAGATGTAAGTGATCCAGTTGATGGAGACCAGGATTGTGCTCAGCAGTAGCACCGCCATTGTCTTTGGATTCTTCACCACTTTTAAGGTGGAGTAAATCTGTTTGGTCAGTGCCAGAACAATGAGACAGAAAACCAGAGTCCAGAGGGCTCGGTGAGCAACAATTTCTAGTGCGTTCGCCGGTTGTAGTAGCGGCCAATACAAGGGCAGTAGCCCCCAGATGACATAAGAACTAATTCCGAAGAGTAGCCCTAACGAATACTCGCTCTGTTTACCTGCCACTTAGCGGAAGTTAACAAACTGAACAGCAAAATCAAATTTACCATTCTTAATTTGCTCGATTGCCTCTTGTAGATCATCACGGCTCTTGGATGTCACACGGAGCTCATCGCCTTGAATCTGGGTCTTAATTGATTTAGGACCCTCATCGCGCAAGAACTTAGCAACCTTCTTCGCATTCTCGGTTGAGATTCCCTCTTTTAAAGTACAAGCAATCTTGTAGATCTTGCCTGATAGTTGAGGCTCAGGTGCTTCTAGGTGCTTGAGTGATACACCGCGCTTAATCAACTTATCTTTGACAACATCGAGAGTTGCCTTTGCGCGCTCTTCGGTATCTGCCTCAATTGCAATCTTGTCACCTGTTAATTCAATCTTTGCACCGGTGTTCTTAAAGTCAAAGCGGGTATCAATCTCGCGAATAGCCTGGTTAATGGCGTTATCTAGCTCCATCCGGTCAATCTTTGAGACTACGTCAAAACTGCTGTCAGCCATTGTTGCGAGGCCCCCTTGTGATTTATCTGGTGATTTTTAAAGTTCCAGCGCCTAAGGTATCGTTTGCCGCTCGCACTACCAAAGCGCCGTAAGACTTGTATGACCCTGGCGGGTTGCCCGAGCGGCCAATGGGAGGGGACTGTAAATCCCCCGGCTCTGCCTTCGAAGGTTCAAATCCTTCACCCGCCACCAGTACTACTTATTTCTCGTTACACAAAACGCTCATGTTTTGCATATAATCACGTCATTGACTTACCCCCAGGAACGCACTGATGTCGGTAAATCTAACCCGCGGTTATTAACTTTGAGCGCGCCGGTATCGCTACGTATCCCAACTTCAACTATCTCTTTAATAAATGCTAGTAAACCGTAAGGAAGTAGATAGGTGGGACTCTCTAGAGTTAATGTGATGAATTGAGCCACCTGTACGAC
>Ga0209553_1000685_pt1 | contig 17405 bp, 11 predicted proteins | sample LauGreFBDMM110DN_2_FD_188217 | JGI IMG/M metagenome (GOLD analysis project Ga0209553, IMG submission 188217) | Freshwater lake microbial communities from Lake Michigan, USA - Fa13.BD.MM110.DN (SPAdes) (version 2) | ecosystem: Environmental > Aquatic > Freshwater > Lake | place: Lake Michigan...
GCGCCAAGGCTAGCCGACCAAGGCAACCAATGAGACAACTCTGAAGGGAGCGTCCTTCGTCACGCGCGGATGGAAATGCTGGACTCTTCGTTGGATCCATCGGATTGCCTCGGCATACATGTCGTATCACCAAACCGTGAGTGGCTGCGGCCAGGGCAACCCAAGTCGACCGAATTCTTCGGTGCATTCGACATCTCCCCAACGCGGTGGTGACTGCTGTGGAAATGGTTCCCACCCATCCGGGCATCCACAGCCTAACTGCACTTGTTCGAAAGTGAGGAGCAGGCCGTTTCTGGCCTGCGCCTGTGTTTTGCAGGATCCGAATCAGAGGTCGAGGCACTTGCGATCCATGATCGCGGTGCATCCGAAGTATCCATGTTTTGCGGTGGTGCGCTCACCTTCATCTTTGCCTCGCAACACTTGTTCGCGATTGAGGTCCAACCGGCGAGATCCGGTTGCACGGCGTCGACGACTCTTGAGGGAGTTGAAGACCGGAAAGGGACACAGACTCGAACCCCATTGCAACGTGGGATCGGCGTCCGATGATGTTGACCTTCCACGCAGGCGGCTCCCGAGGGCTGTGCACTGGAGGCATGGTCGTCTTCACGGAACTTTTGGGTGAGCACGAACCCTGGGGGCTTCGAAAGGCTCGAGGCATGGTGACTATCCGCTCACCGGAAGGACCTGAATCGCGAACAGCAGTGAGTGTAATCATGCATCGCTCGTTGTGCGATCGATCCCCGAACATCCACAATTCCCGAGCGATCCGATTATTTGACATCGTGCGCACGCGGCGGCATGATGCCCCCTCGCGCGTGCCATTGGCGCGGTGCAGCTTTCATCCAACCCCACTTTGGGATCCCTTCATGCGTAATCGACTCACCTGCCTCACAACTCTCTCGCTCGCTGCTGCTGCTCTCGTGGTCACCTCCATGACCGGCTGCAAGTCAGACCCAAATGATGTCAGCTTCAACAGCGTGAAGGGCGACCTCACGCCAGAGTTATTCAGCGTCTCCGAGTCGCCCGAGGACGTCGATCGAGACGTCGCGATGAACTTCAATCAGAACCTTCGCATGTTCTGGGATGACATGGGGTACGTATGGATGACCGATCGCGCAAGCAGCCTCTCCAGCTACCCGATCATCGATACCGCCGGCAACCCGTAATCGAATCTGACGGCGCGACGCAGGCATACCGCGCACCCTATTCTTCTGTCGATAAGGAACCACCCCGCGAGGGGTGGTTCTCTTTGATGCAGGATGCATGATCCAATCGTGACGCAACTGTCCTCCCTGTTTCTCCCGCTCAAGCTCGCCGCGAAGTTCGCGTCGAGTTTTCATCCAAGCGCGCTTCCGCAACAACTGCAGCGCAACTATGCGCGCGAACTTCTCTCCTGGCTTTTTCTCCCCACGATGCTCGCCGCAATCGAAGGCGGCACGCTGTCGATCATCGTTGGAAAGGCATTCGCCGGGCAACCAGGCGTCACCGCAGGCAGCCTCAGCCTCGCGATCGCATGGGTGACCGCAGCACCAAATCTCGCGAACACAACGAGTTTCATCTGGTCCGCACTCTCGCGCGGCAGACCAAAAGTTGCATTCATCAGCGCGCTACAAATCGCCACCGCAATCCTCATCGGGCTCATCGCGCTGCTTCCACGCGACGGCAACGGTCTCCTCGGTATCTGCATCCTCGCGGGTCTCGCACGCGCGACTTGGACTGGCGTCATCACCGTGCGCACTGCAGTCTGGCGCAACAACTATCCCAAAGCAGATCGCGCGCAAATCGCAGGAAAAATGGCGACTGTGCAAGCGCTCGTGCTCGCGGCGGCAGGGCTCCTCGTCGGTCAAGTGATGGATCTTTCCCCGCGCAATTATCAACTGCTCTTTCCGTTGCTCGCGCTCTTCGGTCTGCTCGGCAACCAGATCTACTCAACGGTGCGACTCAGGGGCGGCAAGAAACTCATGCACGCCGAACGCGTGAGTCGTGCGGGTGCTGTGGGCCTCAACCCCACGGGCATGATTCACTTGCTCAAAGCAGATCCACTCTACGCAGAGTTCATGGGATGGATGATGCTTTTCGGATTCGGCAATCTCATGCTCGGTCCACCGATTGCATACGTCCTCACGCAAGAGCTGCACACGAATTATCTCGAAGGCATTCTCGTGATGAGCGTGATTCCACTGGCTGTCATGCCGCTCGCGATTCCCCTCTGGGCGCGCTTGCTTGATCGTTGTCACGTCGTGGAGTTTCGCGCCGTGCACGGTTGGGCGTTCGTTGCAGCGAGCGCGTTCTGCACTGCTGCAACTGTGTTTCATTCCATCTGGCTCTTCTATCTCTCCGGCGTTGCCATGGGCATCGGATACGCCGGCGGCACGCTCGCGTGGAACCTCGGTCATCATGATTTCGCCCCCGCTGAACGCGACAGCGACTACATGGCGGTGCATGTCACGCTCAACGGAGTCCGCGGACTCTTCGCACCGATGGTTGCGTGGGGACTCTACGAATGGCTCGCGCCGCGCGGATACAGCGGAATCGTCATGCTTATCTGCACTTTCGTGAACGTGATCGGCGTCATCGGATTCATCCACATGCGCCGCAAGATTCGCAAGGGCTTGGCGGCGATTATCTGATCGAAACACGCGGACTTTGTTAGACTCTCCGATCCGCCCCAATGCTTCCCGAGGCATGGGGCACCGGTTTCTGTTGTGACTCATTTGTCACAACCCGGTTTCATCACTCTCGGAGGCCGCGATGGCGGCGTGCACTGGAACAGTTTCTCTATGGTCGACTACAACCTGATTGAAGATCTCAAGCTCGATTTCGGCGACATGGATTCGCTCATGCGCGATTCCCTCGGCGATCACGACGCTGAAGGCGGCATGGAACAATTTCTCACAGACGATCTCGCGGGCCTCACCGCGGGCAGTCTCCGCAAGGGGCGCGTCGTGGGCTTCGCTGGCAACAACGTTGTCGTCGAAGTTGGACTCAAGAGCGAAGGTCTCATCGACCGCAATGAATTCGACGACACCGATGTTGCTGTTGGTGATGAAGTCGAAGTCCTTCTCGAAACACTCGAAGACGAAACGGGCGGCATCCGCGTTTCGAAGCGCAAGGCCGATCGCATCCGTGGTTGGGAAACGATTCTCCTCCACAAGAAGGAAGGCGATGTTGTCGAAGGCAAGTGCCTCCGCAAGATCAAGGGCGGTCTGCTCGTCGACATCGGCGTGCCCGTCTTCCTCCCTGCGTCGCAGGTGGATGTGCGTCGTCCGCAAGACATTGGTGAGTTCGTCGGTCGCACACTGCGCGCGACGATTCTCAAGATTGACGAAGAGCGACGCAACATCGTCATCTCTCGTCGTAAGCTCATCGAAGAAGAGCGTGAGAGCGCGAAGAAGCGTTTCCTCGATGGCGTGAAGGAAGGCGATCTCATTCGCGGCTTCGTCACGAACATCGCGGAATTCGGCGCATTCGTCGATCTCGGCGGCCTCGATGGCTTGCTCCACATCACGGATATGTCGTGGGGTCGCGTGAATCATCCTTCTGAAATCGTGCGCATTGGCGACGAGATCGAAGTGAAGATTCTCAACATCGATCGTGAGCGCGAGAAGATCGCACTCGGTCTCAAGCAGAAGGAAACTTCGCCTTGGGAACAAATCGAGAAGACGTATCCCGTCGGCTGTCGCGCAAAGGGCGCAGTGGTCAGCCTCATGTCCTACGGCGCATTCGTGCGTCTCGAAGAGGGCATCGAAGGTCTCGTGCACATCTCCGAGATGTCATGGACGCGTCGCATCAACCACCCAAGCGAGATCGTCGCCGTCGCACAGGAAGTGGACGTGGTTGTCCTCGACATCAACAAGGAGAAGCTCGAAATCTCGCTCGGTATGAAGCAGACCGAGATCAATCCTTGGGATCTCGTCGCAGAGAAGTACCCACCAGGAACCGTCATCGAAGGCAAGGTTCGCAACCTCGCCAACTACGGCGCGTTCATCGAGATCGAACCAGGCATCGATGGTCTGCTCCATGTCGGTGACATCAGCTGGACGAAGAAGGTTGGTCACCCGAACGAGCTGTACAAGAAGGGCGATGTTGTGAAGTGCGTCGTGATCGATGTTGACCAAGAGCGTCAGCGTGTCGGTCTCGGCGTCAAGCAAATCCAAGAAGATCCGTGGAGCGAAGCAATTCCATCCGCGTACCGTCCTGGCATGATCGTCAAGGGCACGATCACGAAGATCACGAACTTCGGCGTCTTCGTCGAACTCGAAGACGGGCTCGAAGGCCTCCTTCACATCTCCGAGCTCTCCGATCAGAAGATCGAGAACCCACAAGATGTCGTCAAGGTTGGTCAAGAAGTCGATGTCAAGATTCTTCGTGTCGACACCGACGATCGCAAGATCGGCCTCAGCCTCAAGCGCGCACAATGGGGCGCAGCGGTTGAAGAGAACAAGGCGCAGCAACAAGCCCAAGGCGAGCCAGGCGAGAAGAAAGCTCGTCAGCCACGCGAAGGCGGACCAGCACGCGGCGGTCTCGACGACCACGGCGCAATGGGCTCCGACCGCTTCGAGTTCTAAGCGCAAAGTTCGTTAGCACATCAATCACCCATCCCCCGCCCGCAGCCCACGCTGCGGGCGGGTTTTGTTTTTGTACCTTCAAGATTTTTCGAAAAATACACCTTTTTCCGTTCAATCCCGCGGACTCTGCCGTATCTTCAGCGCGCTCGACAAATCTGCGAACAACGGCGTTCGCTCAACGGAATCCGAAAAGCATGCAGAGGACCACCTCCCCCGGAGATTGAACATGGACGAAAGAGAAGAGAAGAGAAGACTCGCGTTCGTGCTCACACTTTGCGTTAGCGCAATGCTCTTGACAAGCGTTGCGCGTGGGCAGTTTTCCGACTTTGAATTGCCCAACCCAGGCCAAACCCGATGGTGGATCGTCCCGCTTGGTGCCCCATGTGATTGTTCCTCACGGACTCTTTCGATCGCAAACTCGATCAACGATTGTGGCGAAATCGTCGGAGAGGCTAGCGACAGCAGCTCCTGCCCTAATCACGCATGGGTCTGGACATTGTGCGACACACTCCCGCAGATTAATGCGCGCTCCATGCAGGGCCTTGGCCTTCTCACCGACGCATACGAGAATTTCCCAGAAATCGCGCAAAGCACCGCGCGCGGGATCAACAATAATGCCGTGGTGGAAGGAAGTCTCTCGCATGTCTCCCTCACCGAACAAGCTCCATTCTGGTGGAACCTCCTGAGCACGACGACCAATCCTGCTTGTAGTTCTTCGAGTTGCGCGTGCGGGATTGCGCTCAGTGACTATGTCACGATGTCGATCGGCAATGCGGTTGCCCCAGGTAGCGTGACTGCAATCAGCGAGAGCGCGAACCCAGCGCTCGTTGGCACATTTGCTCAATCGGCATCTCCATCGGGAGCGTCGCAAGCGTGGATCAGCCATGCTCTCACCCAATCCGGATCGACCCTACTGCTTCCGATTCAGGGTGTGCCAAACACTATCCACGAAAGCGCTGCATCAGCCGTGAGTTTCGTCGGAACTGCGTATCGGGTTGCGGGAGCGTCGCGAGACAAAGCGCCAACTGCATCGCGCACCGGCGCGGATGATGCGGTCACATGGGTGCCCAGTTTTTCTACAAACGCACTTTCGTTGTCTGAACCAAGCGCGGCAGGCGTCGGTCTGTGGTCAGAGCGGGCACTCGGAAGCAACGACTTTGGTGACATCTGCGGCGCAGCGTTCGTTGCCCCGTCATTCGAAACCGAGACCGCAGTGTGGTGGACAGCGAACGGCGCGGCGTTCGATGTCGGAACACTTTTTTCGCCCGCCACCTCTTCTGCTCGCGCACTGAGTGAGCGAGACACGTTGGGAAATGCTATTGCCTGCGGCGATAGCGGAGCGAACAGCGAGCTCCCGCGAACATTTGTCTGGTGGACCAAACCAAGCCCTCGCTTCCCGGTCGCACCCAATACTCCGTTCCATGGCGTTGACTTAGCGAGCTCTCTTGTGAGAGTGCGATTCATGCTTGGCGATGGACCTGGGTGCAACGGTTGTGAGAAACTGATAGCCCTCCGCGGCATTAACTCGCAAGGCTGGATGGTGGGCGCGGCCTCTCTCGGTTCACACATTCCGCAACAAGCGGCGCTCGTACTGCCCGCACCTTGCCAAGCAGATTTCGATGATGACGGCTTCGTCAATGCGAGCGATCTCGCAATCCTCATGAATGCTTGGGGCTCATGCGCTTCAGGAATCTCAGGCTATTGCGTCGGAGATCTCAATGATGATGGAATCATCGGAGCACAAGATCTCTCTGCACTTCTGAACGCGTGGACGAAGGACGACCCAACTCCTTGCTCGCTCAATTCCCTCTGCGACGCGTTCAATTGCCGTGACTCAGGCGTCGCGCTTCGCGCAACTCGATCCGACGTACTGATCGCAATTTCGCGCTACGGCTGTAGTTGCTGCGAAGAATTTGGGTGGCTCGTTGGCAGTCTCTGTGAAGAAACGCAGCGCGCCGTGGTCGCTGATGTGGAATTTCAACTTCGAGGTAACGAGTAACCGACGGCAGAAGAAAGGTAGTCAAATCAATGCAGAACACTATCAAAATATTTTTCGCGACGCTCGCCTGCACCGCCGGAGTCTCAGCGGAGGTGCTCACCTTTGAAGACTTGCCCGCTCCAACAATTAACCCCCCAAGCCACGGGCCGGTGCTGATCGATCCACTGCCGTTGGGCTACGGAGGCTTCGACTGGAGTAGCGTACAGACCTACAACACCCCTGGGATTCCCTACAACAACCACTGGTCTTACTATCAACGCCCTGCGGAAGATTACTGGGGGTTTTCTAATGGTGTGATTGGCGACCAAGCGCTCACGAGCTACTACGATGTCTGGTACCCCGCCATGTTCACAATAGCTCGACCTGAACCATGGGTCTTCGATGGCGCGTTCATCACGAAGCTCGCTTGGCAACGCTACTACCCGCCCGCGATGATCCAGATTGTCGGCTATCTGGGAACCGAACAGATCTTTCATCATCAACAAGTATTCTCGGCACTAGCGATGACGTGGATCGCGCCGCCGGCAGCGACGATAGATAGAATACACATTTACGATCTGTATAGCGACACAATCATGATCGACAACTTCACCTTTCATAGCATTCCCGCCCCGTCCGCACTCGGTCTCTTGACTCTCGCGGCTCTCGTGGGATCGCGCAAGCGGAAGTGATCCAGCGACGACTGCCCACAGCTTGATTCGTTAGTACATCAATCACCAATCCCCCGCCCGCAGCCTACGCTGCGGGCGGGTTTTGTTTTTGCGTGTGCTGAAGCGCGTTTTTGCGTTTCGATAATTGGCATGGACTCGCGCGCGATCGGGAGTACATTCCGATATGCACATTGATATCGCCCTATTGCTCCATGCTGCGCTTGCGCTCTCGAGTCCGAATGCACCGGTGCCTCCGCAAGTTGTTGCTGCGGCGCCTCGCGTTGACGCGCAGCCTCGCTTTCGCGCCATTGCGGGCGAACTTGATTTCACGGGCGAACTCATCGCGCGTCCTCGGCAGGATCTCACGCGTGCGGAGCGGAAGGCTGCGCTGAAGTTGATCGCGGGCGAGACGCTTCGGCATCACGCGGCGACGGATGAGTTCATTCTTTGCAGCGGTGTCGCGCTTGAGCCACTTGGTGCGTATGAGAATCGCCGCAGCGACTCGCTGCTTGCGAGCGGACTCTTTCAGTATGTGCATCCGAACTGGATGCTCTATCCCGTCACTGTGCCTAACGATCCTCGCGTTGGTGAGCAGTGGCATCACGCGATGATGCATTCGTATGACGCGTGGACGATTTCGAGTGGCTCGCCGTCGGTGATCGTCGCTGTGACGGATACGGGCATCGTGCCGCACGAAGATTTGACGCATCGCGTGAGTGGCTACAACGCAGTTTCACTCGTGCCTGAAGCACTCGGCGGTGATCTCACTGATATCCATGGTCACGGGACACATGTTGCTGGATGCGCAGCAGCAACTGGCGACAATGGCGTCGGTGTTGCGGGCAGCGGATGGAATCTTTCGGTGATGCCGATTCGCGTGAGCGAGGCATCGAATGGTGGCGCGTCGTTTGAATCGCTGCTCGCTGGTTCGCGTTGGGCGATTGAAAATGGCGCGAAGGTCACAAGCGCTAGTTACTCCGGCATTGGCTACGACGCGGTGGAAACGACTGGCGCGTACATTCACTCGCTCGATGGTTCACTCATGTGGGCAGCGGGAAACTCTTCAACCAATCACGCGGGTTGGGATTTCGAGAATGTGCTCGTCGTTGGCGCGAGCGATTCCAACGATCAGCGCGCATGGTTCTCGAGCTACGGTCGCGGCGTTGATCTCTTCTCGCCCGGCGTTGGAATTCTTAGTTCGACAACCGATGGTGGATACCAAGCCTGGAGCGGCACGAGTATGGCGACGCCAGTTGCCAACGGCGCGCTCGGCGTGATTCGCTCGGTAAATCCAGCGCTTTCGGCGCTGCACGCGGAGTACATCCTCCTGCACACCTGTGATAGTTGGGGAGACATGGCGAACTCGGTGGAGTGGGGCTTCGGTCGTATTCATCTTCAACATGCAGCCGAACAAGCGATCGCTGCCTCGTCGCCGCAAGCGCCCATTGCACGCAATGATTACATGCGATCATTTGTGGGCGCGGATGTCTTGATCGACGCACTCATCAACGATTACGACGCGAACATGGATACGCTCGTGTTTGATTGGGTCGCAAGCGAGAGTTCACTTGGTGATGTTGTGGAGATCGAACCGCTGCAAGGCGCAGGCTCACCCGTGCAGATTCGCATGCTCGCGAACATCGACGCGCCCGCTGGACTGCGCACCATCGCCTATCGACTTCGCGAACCGATCGCGGGGCAAACTGCGGAAGCTGTGATGACCGTGATGCTTGAGCCGCTTCGTGTTGCAGTGCAGCCCGTGGGTGAACTCCCTGGGCTCGCGTGCAACTACTACGCGATTGATGCACTCAGCGCGTTACCTGATTGGTCGACACTCACGCCCTACCGCTCTGAATTTGTGCGGGAAATCAACTACGCGAGCACGAATGGCGATTACGCCAACAGTCAACGCGCTGATCAAGTTGGCGCGGTGTATGACGGCTGGCTGTCCGTGCCAACTCCCGGCTTGTGGACCGTGTCCATCACCTCTGATGACGGCTCACGCATGTCCATCGGTAACGAAATGGTGATCAACAATGATGGCCTGCACGGCATGCAAACCGCTTCCGCGCAATTCGCGTTTAGCGCGGGCATGTATCCGATTCGACTCGAGTTCTTCGAGAACGGCGGCGGTGCAGGATTCACCGTCAACTGGAGTGGTCCGGGCATTCCCTCCGCCGCGATCGCTGCGCCGTACTTCTTCCATGGTGGCGCAGTTTCACCAGCGGATATCAATCACGATGGACGCATCGACGCTGTGGATCTTGCGGCGGTACTGAGTGCATGGGGTTCAACGAGTGGTGACGCGGACATCAACGACGATGGCATCGTCAACGCGGTCGACCTGTCGTTCATCTTGAGTGGTTGGGGCGAGTAATCGCTCAGCACAACGCGATGAAGGCGAAGAGCGCAAGAAGAAGGATCTTGCGGCGGTTATCACTTGGAGCGAGAATAGTGGACAGAATCATGGCAGCCTCGTGTCTTCAATTGTGCACTCGATGGTATCGAGCGGGTTTCGCAGGCATCGTTCCGACGGAACGGTCTCTGCGTCCGATGGAACTGTGCCACGACTTCACGCGTGTGCCAATCTTGTTTGCCGCATTCTGTGTGCTTGGAATCCCATTGGGGTCGGTCTGTACGGTCTGTGCTGCGCAAACCACCACTGCCGCACCGGAGGAGGCCTCCGACGCGCCCGCGCTTGAGTCTGCGATAGACGCTTTTCTCACCGCACGACGTTGGCTTGACGCGCCGAACCTTCCGCAACTCGACGATTCTGCCGCAGCAATCCCGCTCAGCGGCACTTCGATGGTCGTGGTTCTTCTGCGCACTGCGCAGGGTCGACTCGTGGGCATCGGCGAAGACGCTGGTGGCGATGGACTGATGCTACGACGCGCACTTGGTCGCGCATTCGCGAAAGCGCTCGGCCACGAATCCATTGTGCGAGTACGCGAAAGTTTCGGCGATGAGATCGGCAAAGCGCTCTCGATCGAAATCGAACTCTGCGGCACGGGGACACCGCTGCTCGGCCGCACGATCAAAGATGCTGCCACGCGTGTTGCGCCTGGCATTGATGGCATCGCACTCCGCCGCGGCGAAGAATACTTTCGACTCTCGCCTGCGCGATTACTTTCGATCGATAGCGCTGAGCGACCTGAAGGCGCGATTCGAATGCTCATCTCTGACGCGGGATTGCCGAGTGAAGATCTTCCGCAACTCGGTGTGCGCGATTCCGTTGCACTGTTGAGTTTTCGATCGATGCGTGTTGGACAATCCACGCCAAGCGCCCAGCCCATTGCGCTCTCGCGCGCCGGTCGATTGATCGATGCGCTCGACTGCACGCGAAGTGCGCAAGGCGCGTTTCTTGAAGCACTCATCACCCGGCTCGCTCGCGATGTTGTCCAACTTGCGCCCAATCAATCGCCGATCATCACAGGCGATTATGACGCGATTGCAGCGACGCACGAACCTGCGCTCGCACGGCTTCGCGAACAAGCGCTCGTCGCATTTACTCTCGCAACAGCGTCGCGATGGACGCATTTGTCCGATGCAGTCCGCGCGCGCGCAACCGAGAGCGCAGAACGCGCGATGGAAAGCGTGCGGCGTGCACCAGAGCCTCCAACGCCCGCAGTGGATGCGTATGTGCTTCTTGCACTCAACGCGCTTGAACCGCTGGCGAGACCAGAACATGCCACAGCGCGTGCAGCGCTTGTGAAACGGCTCAGCGAAACTTCCGCTCAGGAACGAGACGCTGACTCGATCGCGCTCATCGCATGCGCGCTGCTGCAAGCGAAGTGCGCGCTCGGCGACGAACTGCTCACGCAAGCATGGACGCAAGATGAAAATGTGCGTGTGCGAAATCTTGCGTGGCTCGCGCTTGGCGAGTCGCTGCAAGCAGGGTCCACGCACGCAAAAGATTTGCGAAACCTCGCGGCACTCGTTACCACACGCCAACTCATCGACGCACCGCTCGGAACGCCCGCAGATCAACTCGGTGGATTCGATCTCGGCGCGCGCACTGGAGCGCAAGCAGGTGGACGACTCAGTAGCGTCGATAGTCAATCCTCGCGACCAACCTACGCACTCGCGCTGCTTCTTGCGAATGAAGATGTAACGACGAGCGACAACCTCAACAACGCCGTTCGCACGCAAGCACTCTCGCTGCGTTTCCTCCGTCAACTCATGCTCGACGCGCCACTCACAGGCTTGATGCGCGATGGCGATGACGCGCAGGATCGCATCCGCGCATCTCTTGGCACTTATCGCTGCCCGCTTGCCGCACAAGCGATGACGATTCTCGCTGTGGGTGAGAGCCTTCGAGCAATCGACGCGCGGAGCGCAGCGCAGCGGCAATAACTGCAACCGCGCCTCCCGTACATTCGATTGCACCTTCCAGAATTCTTCCCACTTCCGCTCCTCAGCAACCGATATCCAACATTCATGTAGGCTTCCACGCTCGGTCAATTCCGCCATGCAGACCTCTGTCGTCAAGTTCATCGCGCTTCTCCTCCTGCTTTCGCAGTCGTGGATGGGTCTTGCGCGTGGACAAAACCTCTGCTTCGAACTTGCGCCATGCGATGCACATGAAGTTTCGTCGCATGCGGGTTGCGGGCACGACGCGCTCGACGAAACTGCGCACGTACACGGCATCATTGACCTCGAGCAGCACGAGCATCCTGATTGCGGATGTCATCTCCATCTGACTGTTCCGAATTGTGAACTCGCACGATTCACGCACGAACAAACCTTCAATGTGGATGCTGCGTTGATTGTGGATGCGTTCGTTCCAAGCCCACCGCTTCTCGACACGCTTGTCGTTATCGCAGCTGCTGCACGATCGCCAGATCCTCCGGACAAACCGCTGCGCATGATCTTCGGTGAATTGCGCGGCCTTCGCGCAACTGTGCTCGTCGTCTAGTGCTTCCGTCGCGCAGGAATGCCGCTCTAAAGGCATCGCACTGCCAGTGACGTTTGAAGCGTTTGACGCAACTCTCCATCTCAAGTCTTTGTAAAGCGTGCCGCATTCGATGCTGCATTCTGGAGTTCACTCCATGATCCATTCAATCCACATTGGAATGCAGCGATGCATCGCGCTCGCGATCGCGCTCACTGCAGGTTGCCAAACCTACACCGCGAAGCCGCTCGATCTCTCGCAACACCGAGATGCGTTTCTTTCGCGCACGCTTCAAGCACCAGATCTCACGCAGTTTTCTGCGGAGCTCGCGGCACCGCCAGCGTCTGCGCAGTCGACCTTTGATCTCACGGATGGCGTCTCGCTTGCAGAAGCCGAGTGCGTGGCGCTCGTCTTCAACGCAGAACTTCGGCGTGAGCGCCTGCAAGCGGGCGTAACGCTCGCGACTGCGGAAACCGCGGGACTCTGGACCGATCCAGTGCTGGGCGTGGACTTCACAAAGCTTCTCGACGCGAGTTCGAGCGCATGGGAAGCGTTCGGAAACATCGCGTTCACCCTGCCGCTTTCAGGACGGCTCGAACTCGAAACCGCGCGCGCCTCCACCGAGCATCAAGCGCAACTCACGCGTGTGGCTGCACAGGAATGGGAAACGCGCGTTGCACTTCGACAACTGTGGACTGAACGCGCGGCAACTGCGCTTGAGTTTGATGCAACGCGTGAATTTCTTGCGCAACTTGAACTGGTGATTGGCATCGTTGACGCGATGGAGACTGCGGGCGAACTCTCGCGCACGCAAGCGAGACTCTTTCGTGTCGAACGTGCGGTGCAACGCAATGCATTGCTTCTGCGCGAGTCACGCCTCGCGCGCGGCGACCTTGCGCTGCGTGCACTCATGGGACTGCCGCCAAATGCGGTGCTCGCGTGCGTGGACGCGCCGCTAAGTGCGAGCCTCTCGGATGCGGAGCGCCAGGCGATCGGGAGTGCAATCGAGTCGCGATTGGATGCAACGAATCTCCGACTTCGCGCGGCGGGCATGGACTACACCGCTGCAGAGCAGTCGCTCGAAGCTGAAGTACGCGCGCAGTACCCCGATCTCGTCATCGGTCCAGGGTTTGGCAAGCAAGACGGCGATCAACAATTCCTTCTCGGGCTCAGCGCGCCGCTTGGCATCTTCAACGGCAATCGTGCAGGGATCGCGCGCGCGAATGCCGCACGAGAAATTGCGCGTGCTGCGGCGGAAACATTGCTCGAAGATCTTGTGCACGCACTTGCGGATGCTCGCGCATCGCACACGAGCGCCGCGCTTCGACGAACGTCTCTCGAAACCGACATGATCCCGCTTGTCGATGCGCAGCAGGCGGACACGCGCCGCGTTGCCGAACAGGGCGAAGTCGACACGCTGCTGCTGCTCGAAAGTTTGAAGACGCAACAGAACGCCAAGATCCTCTTGATTGAAGCACTTCGCGACGAAGTGCTTGCTGAACTTCGGCTCATCGAGGTCGCTGGGGAGGTCGCTATGGAGATCGCGCTACCAATCAACACTACGCAGGAGACTGAATCATGACACGCAACCAATCGCCCACAACTCAACTGCTCGCGCTCACTGTCGCACTCGCGATGCAACCACTCGTAGGTTGCGATCGCGCACCGAGCACGCCAGCCGACACGCACGCGGAATCAGAAGCACCAACCAACCGCGTCGACATTCCCGATTCCGTGCGGAAGAATCTCGGCATCACCTTTGCAAAGGTCGAGGCACGCGATGTTGCGCAAACGCTGCGTGTGCCAGGACGTTTCGAACTGCTTCCCACCGCGCGACGCGAAGTGCGCACACCACTCGGCGGGCGCATCGAACTTCTCGTCGCTGAGAATGAACGCGTGGAAGTAGGCACGCCGCTCTACCGCCTCGACTCTGCAGCATGGCGCGCGCTTGCTGATGAGATTGACGCTGGCCGCGCGCATGTTGATGCGATGGTGCCGCTTCGCGCAGCACATGTGCTTCACGAACGATCGATCGAAGCGGAAGTCGAACTCTGGCAGGAGCGACTGCTCCAACTCGAGGGAATTCGTGCCGCGGGCGGCGGAAGTGCGGCGCTACTCACTGAAGCGCACGCGAACCTCAATGCTCGCAAGGCTGCACTCGCTGAGACTGCCGAGCAAGACGCTGAGCTCGGCTTGCAGCAACGCGTCGCAGAAGCGTCGCTCCGCTCCAAAGAGTCGCAGCGCGCCACGCTGATGAGCAGCGCTGGAATGGCATCAACAAGCGCTGCAGCAACAGATGGCTGGTACGAAGTGAAGGCGGTGACCGAAGGAGTCGTCGAAAAACTCTCGACAACTCCTGGTGGCCTCGTCGACCCGCTTGGACTCGTCATGACCATCGTGCAGCCAACAGAGATTCGCTTTCGTGCGCGTGCTTTGCAATCGGATCTTGGCAGACTTCGCGATGGACTCGCGGTTCGCATCGCACCTCCGCAAGGCGGCAGTGTTGCACTCGATGACACGATGCGTGGAACGCTTGAACTGGGTCTCTCCGCTGATCCAGACACGCGCACGATCGAGCTCTTGGTGCGCAGCGAACAACGCGCTTCATGGGCTCGCGCTGGCGTCTCGGGATATCTTGAGATCACACTTGCAGGCGGAACGAATGAACTCGCGGTTCCTCTTGCGGCCGTCATTCGTGATGGTTTGACACCCATCATCTTCCGTCGTGATCCCAACGATCCCAACAAAGTGATCCGCATGGAAGCTGATCTCGGCGTGACGGACGGACGCTTCGTCGTGCTCGCGAGCGGCGTAAAAGCGGGAGATGAGATTGTTGTTGATGGCAACTATCAACTCATGCTCGCGACAAGCGGCTCTACTGCGAAGGGTGGACACTTCCACTCTGATGGCACGTTTCATGAAGGGAAGGACTGAGCTTCATGCTGTCGCAACTCATCGCCTTCTCCATCAAGCACTCGAAGTTTGTGCTCATCGCCGCAGGGTTTCTGATTCTGCTTGCGGGACTGAAACTCAAGGACATGCCTGTCGATGTCTTCCCAGATCTCAACGCGCCCACCGTTGTCGTCATGACTGAATCGGGGGGACTTGCGGCAGATGAAGTGGAAACCTCCGTCACCTTTCCGATTGAAACCGCAGTGAACGGTTTGCCAGGAACGCGCCGCGTGCGATCTGCAAGTGCAACCGGATTGTCTATCGTGTGGGTTGAATTCGATTGGGGCACCGACATCTATCGCGCGCGGCAACTCGTCGCCGAACGACTCTCCGCAGTACGCGAGTCGCTGCCTCCTAACGCGCATGCAGAGATCACGCCTGTCACGAGCATCACTGGCGAGATCATGTTGCTCGCGCTCTCGTCGCCGGATGCATCGCAATCGCCACTCGCGCTCCGATCGTTTGCGGAGTTTGATCTTCGTAACGCAATTCTCGCAGTACCAGGCGTTGCGCAGGTGGTCGCAATCGGCGGAGAACTTCCGCAGTATCAAGTGGACGTGCGGCAAGACTTGCTCGCCCTGCATGGACTCACCATCGCCGATGTCGTAGAAGCCGCTCGAGGCGCACACAGCATCGCAAGCGCGGGCTACATCGCCAACGCGCAGAGTCAAGAGATTCCGATTCGACAAATGGCGCGGGTTGCGGGCGTACAGGACATCGAACAGACACTCGTGAAGTATGAGCAAGGCTCGGCGATCACGATCGGCGAAGTCGCTGAGGTTCGCCTCGGTGCCGCGCCCAAGCGGGGCGCAGCATCTGATGATGGGTTGAATGCCGTCGTGGTGAGCGTGCAAAAATCGCCAGGCACGAACACGCTCGCGCTCACGCAATCGATCGACAGCGTGCTCGATCAACTCGAGCGATCGATGCCCACTGGTATCAAGCTCAATCGCGATCCCTTCCGCGCATCGCGGTTCATCGATCGATCGATCAACAATGTTGTGCGCGTGCTTATCGAAGCAACCATCATCGTCGCGATCATTCTCATTCTCTTTCTTCTCGACATCCGTGCGACGATCATCTCGCTCACCGCTCTTCCACTCGCACTCGCAATGGCGATTCTTGTGCTGTGGATCTTCGGACTCAGCGTGAATGTGATGACGCTCGGCGGACTTGCTGTCGCGATCGGCGAACTCGTCGACGATGCGATCATCGATGTCGAAAATGTGCTGCGACGCTTGCGTGAGAACGCCGCGCGCGCACTGCATCTTCGAACGCCGGCAGAAGAAGTGATCTACACCGCGAGCAACGAGATCCGTTCGAGTGTCGTCATCGCGACGGTGATCATTTGCATCGTCTTCGTGCCACTGCTCTTCTTGGAAGGACTTGAAGGTCGATTCTTTCAGCCGCTCGGCATCGCGTACATCGTGTCGATTCTCGCATCGCTCGCAGTTGCGCTTACCGTCACGCCCGCGCTGTGCAAGATGCTCTTCGCGAAACGGTTCGAAGCAGTTCCGAGCGGAGGCACACTCGGCAGCCACGAGGGCGCACTGGTTCGTTGGCTCAAGCGCAGATACCAGCCGCTGCTCGAAGCAAGTCTGCGACGACGGGGCTGGGTCTTGGGTGGCGCGGCGGCGATGACGCTCGGCGCACTCGCGCTCGTCTCGACCTTTGGATCCTCGTTTCTCCCTGCATTCAAAGAGGGAACCTTCACGGTGTTCCTCATGGCGCCGCCGGGAACTTCACTCGCCGAGAGCGATCGACTTGCGCGGAGCGTGGAAACGCAACTCACCGAAATCAATGGTGTGCGAAGCGTCACGCGCCGCACAGGTCGTGCGGAACGCGATGAACATGCTGAGCCAGTGAGCAGTTCAGAAGTTGAAGTGACGATGGAGGACGGCACCGATCAAGACCAAGTTCGACGGGATATTGATCGCATCATCGCGAACATTCCAGGCATCACGACGATGGTTGGTCAACCGATCGAGCATCGACTCTCGCACATTCTTTCCGGCACTCCCGCCGCAGTCGCGATCAGCGTCTACGGCAAAGATCTCGGCACGCTTCGCACCGTCGCGAAGGAGATTGAAACTGCGCTGATGTCGCTTGAAGGAACGCGTGATGTCGCTGCCAACCGTGAAGTTATGATCACATCGCTGCCGATTCGCTACCGCGCGCAAGATCTCGCTGCCGTGGGCCTCTCCCCCGCGTCTGCCGCCGAGCAAGTGCAGCAAGCGCTCTACGGTGAGCGCGTTGCAGAAGTGAACGAAGGTGTGCGCCGTTATGACATCGTCGTTCGTCTCGCGCAGGAAGAGCGCGAGCGCGTCGAGCAGATCATGGATCTC
>Ga0209553_1000686_pt1 | contig 17402 bp, 11 predicted proteins | sample LauGreFBDMM110DN_2_FD_188217 | JGI IMG/M metagenome (GOLD analysis project Ga0209553, IMG submission 188217) | Freshwater lake microbial communities from Lake Michigan, USA - Fa13.BD.MM110.DN (SPAdes) (version 2) | ecosystem: Environmental > Aquatic > Freshwater > Lake | place: Lake Michigan...
AAACACTGCCGAGGAAAAACGGCTGTACCGGCCGACATGATTGCGGGAAATAAAAGTGCATGGGCGATTCCAGCCACTGCTGCCGGCCCAATTAAATGCCATGTCGTACTGATCGGAAGATAGAGCAGATAACTCGTCGTCAGAAGCATTAGCCCCGCAATAATCCACAGGCGATTTCCAAATCGCTCAAAGAGAGATCTTGAAGCAACGCGTGCGGCAAATCCCATCACCGCATAAACCATAAAGAAGAGAGCGACGCTGGAGAGATGGGCTTCAATCGCAAATGGTCGGAGAAACGTTGCGGGAATAGCAAACCCTGCTCCCATCGCCGCTGCGGTCACTGATATCATGAGCGGATGATACCGTCTCATGACCATGAACAGTGATGGACGAGATTGATGTAAGGGAGACACAGCGCCCTGAATGGCAAACCATGTCACAAGGGCCGAACTGAACGCCAACAGAGTCGCAGTCCAAAACATCTGCATCACCATTTTTTCGGGCTCAGCGTTGCCACTGCCGAGCCAGTCGCTGATCAAAGGTCCAACCATCAATCCGAGAAATCCGGACGTCCCAAGGGCACCCACAATTTCCGCCATCCGTTTGGGGGGAACGCGGAGTGAAACAAACGTAATGGATGAACCAAAAATTCCGGCCAAACTTGCCTGCATCAGGGCTCGAACCAAAAACACGGCCGGACTGTAGGCACTGAAAACGGCGAGATGAAGTAGCAAACTGACAGAGTAAAACATGACTGACCAGAACCAAATTTTTGCCGCACCGTACCGATCAATGGCTTCGCCCTGAGCAAGCCGAATCAGGATACTGCCGAGCATACCCACACCGACGATTAACCCCAGTTGCTGCTCATCGCCGCCCAACACGTCCACATAATCCGAATAACGTACCAGCATCCCGTTCGCAAACGTCGTCAGCCCGTTCGAAAGGTATGTGAGCCAGAAAACGCGATCGTAGCCATGTGTTTCCGGGGGCCCACGTGTGAGTGAAATCTGAGGCGTCTTGCCTTGTGGTTGTGCCGCACGATGAGGCTCATGTTTACTTTTGTCCAAGACGTGGACTCATTCTGAAAAGACTACTTCGATTGACACCTGCTGAATCGCTTCCAAATCCTCCAAGAGTTTAAAGCATGTTTCCTCAATCCCGCGACGGCTAACGCAATAATAATCGCTTTCAACATTCATGAATTCACCCAACCCCAGCGCCCGTGTGTCGTCGCGTCCCTGCCCTCAAGACTTACTCACAGATGGATCGACACCGAGTCGGATCAAATCGGCCAATTCTCGCGTGGACAGTTTTGCGGCGGCGTCGGCACCTGACAGCACACCATCGACGAGATCGCGTTTTTCGTCGTGCATTTTCAGGATCTGTTCTTCGATCGTGCCGCGGGCAATGATCCGGTAGACCATGACAGGGCGTGTCTGGCCGATGCGATGGGCGCGGTCGGTCGCTTGGTCTTCGACCGCAGGATTCCACCATGGATCCATGTGGATTACGTAGTCGGCCGCTGTGAGATTCAGACCCGTGCCGCCGGCCTTGAGTGAAATTAGAAACGCATCACTTTCGCCATTTTGAAACGCTTCAACGCGCTGCTGCCGCTGAGCCGGGGTCGTCTGGCCGTCAAGGTACTGATACGTGATACCGGCTTTGTCACATGCTTCCCGGATGAGGGCCAGATGCGATGTGAACTGACTGAAGATCAGCGGTCGGTTGCCGCGTTCCTTCAACTGCTCAAGCTGCTCCATTAACACATCAAGCTTTGCAGACGAGCCCTTCCATTTATCATCGACAAGTCCGATATGACACGAAAGTTGCCGCATGCGCGTCAGCATCTGCAAGACCTTGAATCGCTGGTCGTGCGACAAACTGTCATCGCCGATCTGATCAAGTTCGCTAACCGCAGCCAAGCGCATCTGGTCGTAGCGTTTACGTTCTTCAACGGACAAATCTACCATCAGATTTGTTTCCGTACGCTCCGGAAGATCTTTGAGCACCTCTGCCTTGGATCGGCGGAGGATAAACGGGGCTATCACATGCGCCAGTGCTTCTCGGCGGTCACTGTTGCGGTCTTTTTCGATCGGGGCTGCGAAGCGTTTACGGAACTGCTCCCATGAACCGAGGACTCCAGGCGCTACCGTGTGGAAGATACTCCACAGTTCCCCCAGATGATTTTCCATCGGTGTCCCGGTAAGTGCGATTTTCCAGTCTGCCTGCAGCGTACGAATTTGAGCGGCCGTCTTGCTGTTGCTGTTTTTGATGTTCTGCGCTTCGTCCAGAATGAGCGTGCCCCATTTGATGTCCTTGAGCAATTCCGCCTCACGCAACGCCAGCCCATAACTGCAGATCACGACATCCCCATCGCCGACGTGATTCTTGAGGTCCATGCGATCGATATCGCGAAATACGATCGGCGTCAGCGACGGTGTGAACCGTTCGCATTCACGCTGCCAGTTGAAACCCAGCGACGTCGGAGCGATCACAAGCGTGGGACCCGATTCGATGCGGGTGAGCAGCATCGCCAAGGCCTGCACGGTTTTTCCGAGACCCATGTCGTCCGCCAGAATGCCGCCAATGCCCCAATGAGACAGGCGGCACAACCAACGAAAACCTTCGAGCTGGTAATCTCGCAGCTGTGCGTTGAGCCCGGCTGGCGGATCGTAAACCGTGTCTGTGGCTTCGCGCAGGCGTTTCAGACACTTGTCCCAGTGCTTGTCAGCATCAACCTGAATTTGAGCCGCTTCGAGTGCGGCCACGACGGGCATCGCTGACGCATCCAGTTGCAGTTTTCCACGTGATTCCAGACTCACATCCGCCAGACGCCGCAGGGCGTGCCGGAGCTCTTCCGCCACAGCAGCCCATTTGCCCGGGGAGATTTCCATAAGTCCATTGGTTGGTCGTCCGTGCATTCCGGCTAGCAGATCTTTGAGCGGAATTTCTTGTTCCCCGATTTTACAGGTCCCGGTCAGACCGAACCAGTCTCGCTGGCGTGACACGGTGACGCGGACATTGTTCGCGGTTAATCTGCCGATCACATCGAAGCGGCTTACGGAATCCTTATGCCACAGCACAACCAGTTCGCCGCGTTCTACTACGGCTCCGGCGTCGGACAGCAGATTACTGACATCATCGGCGTCCGAAATTCTCCAGCCGCAGCGGCTGATCGGAACGCCGCGTTTGAGTTTGAGTTCCGTTGCCAGTTCACGGGTACGTTGGACTTCATCGGCAAGATTACGCACGTACTGGACGGGCTTTTCGTCAACGATCTCATGAATTCGGGCAAGTCCTTCGCCTGGCGATTGGAGCATCTGATTGCGATCACGCACTTGGATGGACGCGTCCAGCATTCCGCTGCGACGGAGTTGTAACACGAGCGTCATCTGTCCGTGATACGACACATCTTGTCCGGCGATGGATTCCGGAAGTCGCACGGCCATGCAGGACCGCAGTGGTTCAAGCGCTTTGAGCAATGCTGGTTGCTTGTCAAGAGGAATGATGTCCGCTTGTTTCCTGAGATGATTACAGATGTCACTGGAATGCGGCGGACCGGAAAAATAAACCGCCCGACCCTGTTCCTGCAACACGATGAGAACACCGCGACTTGCATCCGCAAAAAACGCGGTGCTGCCTTCCGGCTGCGCGCTCATCATGTCTGTCGCGGACGTCGATAGACGCAGTCCACCTGCGACTTCCTGAACGATAATTTCCAGTGGCCGTGTTTCGAGTTCGCATGGTTCACGGTCAAACGTAACCTGATCACTGCCGGCTAGAATTTTCAACGCATCTGCGAGCTCCAGAGTGGGTGTCTGCCAGCGTTCCTGTTTGATCAGTTCTGCCAACTGTTGATCAATCGCCGTCCACTGCTCTCGGGATGATTTTAGGAATGCTTCTAGCGTGCTTTCTTTACCTTTCGTCCAGCCGCCGTTCTTTTTTTCCTGTTGCAAACATGGGCCCAGATGGACGGATTTGTAATAACGGTCGAGTTTGACATCCCACACAAACCGCGTCAGGGGCTTGTCGATCACGTGGGCATCATCACCTTTGGGCAGCGCCATCTGCGCATTTCGCGCCAGTGACTGCAGCATCGAAAATGTCTGCTTCAGATTTCGATCGGTCAAATCTTCACCGACAATTTTTGCGACCAGTTCGGATCTAGGATTGTTGAGCAGATCCTTGATCTTCACGGCCATGAAATATGTATGCTCACAGAGATCCTGATGACCACAGTTACACGATGTTGAAAACGTGCGGGCATCTAGGTCGAACGTCCATGCGGCCCGATATGTTGATGCTCCACATTTCAGGACCACTTCACATCCGTCTTCGCGATTGACAGACTTGAGTTCCAGTGAGCCCTTGACGCGCGCGGCACGTCGGCGTTTATCAAGGCTATGACCACTGATCAGTCCGCCGATTGCGTCCTGCCAATCATTCAGCAATTCACTGGTAGCCGCCTTGGAGGGAACTATGCCACCATTCTTACTGTGGATGCTGACACCCATTTCTTGCAGCAATCTGGCAATGTCAGGATCGTTAACTAAACTTCGGGGATCAAATCGTGCACCACGTCGCTCATGCTTACCGCGCGCCATTGGTATCGCTTCCCTGCTAATGACTTGTTACTCGGGTTGATGAACCTCGTTCCGCTTTGGCTGGGCTCACTCAGAGAATTCTTCTCCAGACCACGTTATGCTCGCAGGAGTCCGACTTCCGTCAAGGCGTGATGCCCGATTTTCCCGACCCTTACAGGGAAATTGCCGGGCAGCGCCGAAGAGTTGCAGCATCTTGGCAAAAAAGCCTGTAGCGAAAATGCGGAAGAAAATTTGCGTTGGCCGTTTATTCCACCTTGTATCGGCAAACCAGGGCAGCTTGTGCTCTGTCAACCTTTAAAGTTGGGGTTGAATTGTATTTGTACGACGGACTTCCAGTCCGTCGGCGGTAACCTTTGTCGACGGACTGGAAGTCCGTCGTACCCGAAAATTGAGCCTTGACAGAGCACTAGTCGCAAATCCAACGCATCCATGATTCGATGGTTGGCTTCTCCGATTTCTCGACCCAGCGGAACACGAAGTAGCAGCAGACGATGAATAACAGTGCCAGGATCAACGAGACACCATAGGGAAACGCTTGACCCCAGTAGTACGTCGGCTCCTGATTCATGGATATACCATAAATCCACAACGGCCAAATGTGGACAATGTGATGCAAGAGATAGATTGACAGTGAATACCGGCTGAACATTGATGCCACAGACAAGAGACCACTCCGGTTGGCAAATCGCGGGTTTTGGTCAACCCAACGATGGCAAAACGTGAACAACAAGAGGGTCATCCCCAGCGTCCCAGAGACATATTCCGGCGACGCAGGAAACATCGACCAGCCGTTGAGAAATGACTTTGAAAAAACAACCGGTGCATACCAGCGAACAAGCACTGCTGACGCGGAAATTGCTACCAACACAGCGCCGGTCATCACGATCGAGCGCGGCAATCCGGCTGGTCGCGCATTCTTGCTGAAGATCAGTGAGGCCGCGACAAAACCGCTGACGGGAAATGCGATCCACGGAAAGATCGGAAAATGGCCGGTGATAAAAAACCCAATGATCACCTCGGAAAGCGTCGGATCACACTCGAAGTAACCCTGCACCCAGTAGGCGGGATAATTGGCAACGGTCTGCAGGATGGGGCTGACCGAAGTTGACAGAATAATCAGCAGCAGCGACATCGGCATCGCAAAATTTCGTACGACGTTGAGCACAATGAGGGACACACCGATAAACGTCAGAATATCCCAAGTAAAAAGGTCTCCGGGAAGCCACACAAATGCGTTGAATACAAAACCAAGTCCAAACAGGAAAAGTCCCCGCCGCAGCGTCACTTTGGAAATCTCCGAATCCTCTCTCCCGCGCGCTTCCTGACCAGAGAGCCACAACCAATAACTCATGCCCGTCAGGAAGGTAAACAGAGGTGCACCGAAACCATCGGGGCTCCATTCTCTGACGCCTGAAAGGTTTTCAAGAAAATGCACAATGACCATCACAACGATGGCGCTCGCTCTCAATATGTCGATCGACGAATAGCGCATGGCTCAAGTCCTCGCCGAAGACAGAAAATCGACAGCGAGCAGAATTGTTTCTGTAGCGAGCAACAAAATGATGACCCACTCGAGGGAATGGCTCGTGCGGTTCGACATGAAATCGCTAGCACGCTGACCACACATCTCATAGATCTTTTCGAAGACCTCCGTCTGCTCGCGGGTAAACTGTAATCGATCCGCTAGCCGCGTTTTCTCGCGCAGTCTCTCCCCAATCTGGCTTGCCAAGGTTGGCGGATAGATTGGAGGACATTCGATATGCGGTGCCATTCTGGCAAGTCGCACACGCATCGAAATGACTTGCTGAAATCGCTGCATTAATTGTTTTCGCGTGGCAACAGCCTGTACCCTGAATTCAAAGGCGAGTGGTGTATCAAGCTCCAGTTGGGGCCAGTTTTGTCCGATTTCGTCTTCAATGCTCCGGAGTTCTGCTTCGAAGTAGCAAAATTCGATGATCGCTCCACGAACAGCTTCCATCCTATCGGACGGTGCAATGACGGCAGTGCGCCCCGGGGCCCAAAAGATCTGTGCGCCTTGCAGGATCAGCGGCAGACATCGCCGCTCGTGTCCTAATTCGTCGAGCTCCACCCACAACCGAGCGGCTGCGAGAACCTGCGGATCGTCCAACCCGGTGGACGGGATGGTCAGGATCTGCAACTGAGCGCGTGAAGTCGGAGGACAATCCAAAGAGGAGATCGCCCCAAGAGATACGGCGGTTGCTGATGCAGGACCGGAATCGATCAGAATCGCTTTTTGGCGAACCGCCGGAGGCAGTTCATACACGACCTTCTGACCGTCTAGGACTTCTGCAGCAAACAAGATGTGCTGTACTCGCGCCTCAGGTGATAAACGGCCTGTCGTCTCTGATTCAGGTGTCATGCGTAGATTTGTCTTTGTCGGATTGGTTGCGTGTGGCATAGTTATTTATCGGTATCGTTGGCGTCAGCCAGATTGGCGGCGAGCCATCCCGCGACATACGAGGCGGAGTCCAGAACACCATTGAGCGTGGAATCGAAAAGATAGTCGCCGACGACAAACAGATCAGAATGCTCGAGAGGCTCCGGCTGGTGACGTTGGTCCGGATTCTGGGGAACGATGCCTCCCGGAAGCGCGTTGACCGCCCCAATCCATCGATGCACACGGCCCTCCAGAAAATACCGGCGGCCAGCGGCGAGAAAATCAGGTAACGACTTCAGAGCCAGCTCAATCAACTCATCATCGGGGAGCACGCTCAATTCCTTCGCGTCACATCCTCCAAGCAGCCAGCCAAGTACCCCGTGCCGCGCATCCGGATCACGAGCTGATTCGTCATAAAGACAGCAGCCGTGAAACCGATCTAACATGCAGTAAGACTCTGTCAGTTTGCCGCGCCAGAATGGCTGGTCGAACAACAGCGTCATCCGCAGATAATGCGCAGGATGATCGTACTGATGGTGATGTCGCTGCATGGCGGCCGCCAATCGAGCGCCGCCGTATGTGATCGATGGCACGGCATCGTTCGGCAACGCGACAACGACAAAATCAAAATCCTCGTCCTGTAAAATTCCCTGATGCGTCGATGTGACGCGCAAGTCTCCCGTGCTTCCTCTGGCGATCCGATTCACTTTGTGCTGCAGCCGCGCAGTCAGATGCGTGCGTTTGGCCAGCTCTTGCGGAAGTTGCTCGTTGCCACCTTCAATGCTGTACAGTTTCATGTACGCCGGATGATTCATGAGGTAGTTCTGAAGCCCGTAGGAGATACTCGTTTTCTCGGGTTCTGTGGCCAGATCACTGTGAATCAGACACTCAATGAACTGCTGCGCTGCAGGTTCACCAATCGCCGACAGCACGGAATCGAAACGCAACACGGTCTGAGAAGTCGCCACTGCTTCGGCAAAGTCCGATTCGTAAAATTCCCGCGGACTCATGCTGCCGCGTGCCCTTTCGTCAAATTCAGCGTAGGCCATCCGGGTACCGTGGCCAAATTGATCTTGGATATCATCCAGATTGGCAAGAACCTGGTGATTTATAATCACCGACGAGCCACACATTGCATTGATCGATAACCCAAGCTCAGCCACCAGTTGCCGGAGCGGATCTTCATCCACGGGCGTGTAATCGTAAAACTCAGCCGCCCCTGCTTCGTAAATCGCAGGGATGGTGCCAAATTTTCGAGTCATAATCTTGCCGCCAAGACGATCGCTGGCCTCAAACAGTGTTGTTCGGAGTGGGCGATCTGCCAGCTTTTGCAGTAGATACGCGGTCATGAGACCTCCCGGGCCACCGCCTACAATACCTACCCTGTTTTTTTTCATGGACGATTCCCTGTCGACCAATATTTCGGCTTGCACCTCTGAAATTTAGCGACAACTCCGAAGAGATTCAGCACAGCTTTAGTTGGCAGGCAACGGGTCGAGAAATTTGAAATATCGATGTTTATTGACTCAAGCGAAAAACAATAGCTCGGTAGTTTATCCCATGAACCTGAAGCTGTGATGAAGAATTTGGATGAGCACAATAATGCCAAATAAACTTAGCGAAATTCGCAAGAATTCAGAGTGGCAGCACAGGCAAGCTCGATCCGCATCCTTACTTTTTAGGCAGAGCGGGGCCGCCAAGCGGGGTTATCATCCTACTGTGCCCGTCCGCCGTCTGGCTTCTCGGGGACCGGTTTACGCGGTGGTGGTTCCGGTGCCTCAAAATCTCTAGGTAAATTTCCGTCTTCCACAAATTCCTCGACAAGTGCTTTCCGTCGATCTGCAACCGCGCGGTCGAATTCGCTGAGCATATCCAAGGCCTTGTCACGGCGGGTCACGAGGCCGATGATCAGATATTGCGTGATTGCCATCAGATAGCAGACCCAGCCAACCATCCAGCGTTCCCGACGACGTTCAAACTGATCAATCTCTCGCTTCATGGCGACAATTTCCGGCATGACGCGGCAGACCTGTGTGGCAGACGCCAGACTCTGCAGCGGCAGCGCCATACTAAACTGTTCGCAGCACGACCAGCCGATAACAAAATCGTGGCGGGCGATGTCTGCACGATGCTCATCCATTGACGGCAACTGTGCCCCAACAATCGCACACATCATGGCCAGCACAGGTGAAGAACGATTCAGATGCCGGCAGGCGATGCCTTTCAGAAATTTCCGTTTTTCACGCCAGATCTGTCGGAATACGTTTTCGCCTTTCTTCAGTTTTGGAGGACCGGGGTGCATGACAGAAAACAGTTCCTGATCGGGCATCGCTTCGATCACACCAATGGCCAGCATGAGCCGTAGCCCCATCGTGAACCAGTCCGCGCGATCCAGCCAGTCTACGTTCTGCACCCACCAGAAGAGCAAGTGTTCCATGTTGGCGCTCGCCGCCAGGAGCAGCAAAGCTCCGCGAAACCATTCTTCTAAATCCTTCTCCAATTCCTTGTCTAGGGTGTGCAGGCGGAACACACGCTTCAGAATAAAGCGAAAGATTGGGATGGCAATCAAACCCACAATCAGACGCGTGATGGGCTTCATGATTTCGCGCAGGATCGGCAGGTCCAAGATAATTCGAAAGAGACTTCCCAACGCAGAGAGTTCCTTGAACAACTGCCGCAAAAATCACGATCCCAATCTAGGCACGAATGCAAAAATGAATGGAGTCACATGCCTAGATTCGACTTCATGACTCTACACTGTATCTTTTGCCACACGCAGCGACTACAGAGTTCGAGTATTTCCACATTGCTGCTGAACGTGCAACTGCAAATCATGGCAGAACCACGATTCTGGGAACGAACTTCTATCCCCGAAGGATTTATTGATGCTTGGCTTTGCCGGTGAAACGGAACTTGATCTGCGCTTCCGGCTATTTAATATTCCCGTTCGAGTCCATCCGATGTTCTGGCTCTCGTCAGCATGGATGGTCTGGGACGGTGACAATCTCCCTTTTACGCTGCTCGGCGTGCTCTGCATCTTCATCTCAATCCTCGTCCACGAACTTGGACATGCGGCGATGATGCGGCGTTACGGATATCCGTCCGAAATTGTCCTCTATTTTTTGGGCGGTTATGCCACAGCCACTCACTTGTCTCCATGGCGAAATATCCGCATGTCGGCCGCAGGTCCGCTGGCGGGGCTCGCACTTTCGGCACTTGTGTATCTGCTGCTGCTGACGATGGTCGAAAACCCATTATTGTTCTTGGCCTCCCAATCCCCGATGTCCCAGATCGTGCGGGTTTCGTTGTTTGTGGGAGTGTTTGTGAATTGTATGAATCTCCTGCCTTGTCTTCCGCTGGACGGCGGCCGCATCATGGAATCGCTCATCACGCTGTTCGCCAATCGTGGACGTGGCAATCAAGAGCTTGTCCTCCAGATCTCAGTCGCCGTCGCAGGCGCTGTGGCCCTGCGTTGTGCGTATTGTCAGAATAGCGAAGCTGCCACTGTGATCCCCCTTGCAGCCTTCAGCTGGCTCCCGGATCCGCATCGAATAATTTTGCGTTCTCTGCAACCCGACCCGAATTTTCTGATGATCTTCTTCGGTCTGCTGTGCGCGCAAAATGTCATCGCCCTCAACAATCTGAAACGGTGGCGATAAGAATCGGCACATCGCGTGCAATCCGGGACACGGCTAAAGCTTTTTCCTGAGTCGATCACCATCCAAAGTTGACTGTAATGTGGTCACACTGCGAGCGTCAGGGGCGGGCGCACTAGTTTTCCACTGCCGCACGTGGATGATTTCCAGAGCAGCGATGCGGTAGGCTTCGGCCATTGTGGGAGAGTTGAACGTCGCGTTAGCGAACGTATCAACCGACATTTTCCCAAGAATCGCCATTTGTCCAAGGTGTACGAGATCCGTCGCGCCGTCGCCGGCAATCTGAACGCCCAGTAATTTGTCGCCGCGTGCATCCGCAACCAGTTTCAATTGACCAGACGTGGACGCCATGATGTGGGCGCGCGCGACCTGGCTGAAGTGAACTCGCGCCACGATCGGATTGCCCACAGTTCTCACAGCCTGCTGCTCGGTCAGACCAATAGTCGCAATTTCCGGGATCGTATAAACACCCATTGGCAGCAATCCGATTTCGATATTCGTGATGCCTAACAACGCATGACAGGCGGCTCGCCGGCCCTGTTCCATCGCCACTGAGGCCATTGCCTGCGAACCAACCATGTCACCAGCGGCGTAAATATGCGGAACATTCGTTTGGTAGAATTCATTTACCGTCAAGAGACCGGATCCCGACACTTCTAGTCCGGCTTTTTCGACCGCTAGCGTGTCGAGATTCGCGACGCGGCCGAGCGCCACAAACGCTTTATCGGCCTTGAGCACTTCGCCTGTCTTCAGGGTCACCCTGACGGAACTGATCTCGTCCCAAGCTGCAGATACAATTTCACTGTTTCCGCGAAATTCGCCGCCGTTTGCCTGAAACTGCATCAGAAAGAAATCGACGATTTCCGGATCGAGGAATCCTAAAGGCAACGGTGCCTTGTCAAGCAGTGTGACCTTGACTCCGAGTGCCGCAAATGTCGAAGCATATTCACACGCAATGACGCCACCACCCAAAATGAGGATCGAATGCGGGAGGTACGTCATCGAAAGAATGGAATCACTGTCGAGAATATTCTCATGATCCACAGCAAAGTTTGGGAACTTACGCGGCCGTGCACTGTTAGCCAAGATGATGTTGTCTGTGGTCACCTGTGACCGTCGACCCTTAATATCTGAAATGGCGATTTCGTGAGGCGAGACGAACTCTGCAAGGCCCCAGGCGCGTTCCACGTTTGCCTGTTTGAGGAGCCGGCGCGTCGTTTCCTGATGGGCTTGGACGACTTCGGTCAGACGCTTCATTAAACTGGTGATGCTCAGTTCTGGATCACGGATGATCTTATAGATATCTCCGCTGCGACGTTGAAAGGCGGTCAGTGTCAGCGCTGTTTCATGCAGCGTTTTGCTGGGGATCGTGCCGTCCTCAACGCAGGCTCCTCCGACCTGCGGTTCCTGCTCCACAAGCAGCACGTGCGCACCGCGTGCAGATGCTTCTAGCGCCGCATTTTGTCCTGCAGGACCACTGCCGATGACCACCATGTCAAAGTGATTACGAGATACAATCATGCCGTCGAATCTACCCATTCCAGAATCTGGCTACTATTTTTTTGAATCGTCACAAACTGTTCAGGATAAATGCTCAGCACTTCCAGCATCGGATGTGGCTGATCTTCTGCTGGCGGTGGCGCGCTCGGGTTCAAAATGTCGAACGCAAGTGACATCGCAAGATTCAGAATTGCCGCCTGAAATACACACGTCGGAGCATCTTGCGGTGCCTGTTGATAACGCACGGCCTCAGCCACGCGTTGCGAAATTTCCCATTGGACAATCAGTTTTTCGGCGAACGAAATTCGAAACTCACCGGCGACCCGCAACACATCAACTTCACTAGCCACAAGTCCATGTGTTCGCCGACGATCAACGAATGCCTGAAGTAGAATGGGACGGCCAACGTCGTGCAGTAAGCCTGTTAGAAATGCTTCTTCCACGTTCATCCGCCGGACCCTCGCAATTTCCTGAGCAAACGCAGCCGTTGCCAGAGAATACCGAAACGACTGGCGGACTTGTGCTTCAAATTCCGGCACATCGAACACTCGACACTGGCATGAGATCAAGACGACAACTTCACGTACCGCTAAAAGTCCAAGCCGAGCCGTAGCCTGCTGCACGGACGAGACCCTCACGCCGGTGTTGTATCGCAGCGAATTCGCGATCCGCAGCAGATGGCCCGTCAGTGACTGGTCACGTTTGATCAAGGACACGATGTCGCCGACGTTGCAATCAACATCGCTGGTCAGCTTCAATAATTGCACGGCAACTTCCGGCAGCACGGGAAGTTCGCAATTTTCACCGCTCTGCAATGCCAAGAGGGCCTCTTCGATTGTTTCCGACCGAACAGCAGGTCCTAGTTTCACTGGCATGCTCATACTTTCCTGCCTCAAAGCCGACAGCCACTTCTCCCCGCAGCGACTTGGTATCGACGCAAAAAATGCGAAGTTACCTCGCTTCCAAATGTACCCGCGAAAATGCGCGCTTAATGTTCCACGCTGTCCCGCATTTTTGGAATATCCGGATTGCATGAATTGCCACGTTCCGGCATTGCAAAAACATTCTCACTTGCACAGTCCTTAGTCCCGCCCGGACAACGCCCAATTTTGTCCGTTTCGTCACGGAAAATGCCAAAATCTTTGCCTGGTTCACGAGCTGGAATTATACGGAGCGTTACCGATCATTTGAACCAGAACTGGAATCAGAAACTTTGTCGGCTCTCGACGCATCCACGCGAAACGCCCACTGGTGGCTCCTCAAAAAACTGAGCACAGCAGGGGGGGGGCATGTGATGTCTGTTAAAACATCCGTTTATGGCGGTAATAGACTTCCAGCGTGAGCAGTGAAAGCGATGTGGCGTAGACTCGGCCTCCGGAGCCATCGTGACCGCCCTGCGGAGTCCAGCTGCCAGATTCGTGACCTGTCGTGGACTGCGAATTAAGCAGTAAGTCTCGCATAACTGGATTCCATTCCTCCCAGGGCTCGCCGCCAAAATGATGCAGGACCTGCGTTGCGTAGTACCAATAGTAAAGTTCTCCACCCGGTTGCGGGGGTCGTGACAACAGATACTGGACACCCGCCTCCAGCCCCGGACGCTTTGAATTCCAAGACGTGTAGATGCGGCACAGTAAGCCTTCAGCCACCATGGCGTCCGTCATTCTGTCATTCGGCATGTATCGATAACCACCACCCTTCTTGTCGCTCTGCACTGAATCCAGAAACGCGGCTACTTTTGGCATCACATTTTTAGGAAACCGCAATCCTCCCTGCTGCGCACTTCGCAAAGCGATCACCTGCCAGCCGGTCACACTGGTGTCTCCCGCCATGCCGGGTTGATATCTCCAGCCGCCGCCGGCATGCTGAGCTTTTACCATGTAATCGATTGATCGCTGTGCTGGTTGTTTGAGCTTTGGATCTTTTGTCATGGCCCAGGCTTCACATAACGCGATCGATGCGATTCCGTGCGCATAAAGAGTGCCTGCACCACAATGACGAAACGTCCCTTCCTTCGTTTGGTCTTCAATGAGCCAATCCAGTCCGTGCTTTACCGTTTTTTTAAACTTGCCGCTCTGATGGGTGTACCCCGCGCCCAAAAACGGCAGCAGCCCGAAGCCTGTCCCCGCCGCGTCGCTAGAAACGTTTCCTGGCATCGAACATCGTCCGTTGCATTCTCCCGCCGCGTGAAACTCATTCAGCGACCAGTGCCCATCTTTGTCTTGATGATCCGCTAACCACTTGAGACCATGTTCTACGGCTGATTCACTCGCAGCACTGCCGCCTTCTGATTCTGCCAGTTTTTTTCGCTGCTCGGCGTCACGACCGGCAAACATCCCAGGCGAACGAGCGGCGGCGCGAACTCCATCGTCTCCTGATGGTTCGGGCTGAAGCTGTTCGAGTGGTGGAACAGTAAACGAGTGGAGGGGGGAGGATTTTTCAGAATCTACCGTGCCCGCTCCCGTCGCGGCGATGGCATCCTCCGGAGCGATCTTGAGATCTGCATTGCCGGAGTCTTCAGCCTCCGCAGCAACCCCCGAATTCGGACCGTCGCGACCGCCAGACACATCCGTGGACGGATCCATCTCGCCCTCAGCAGCGTGATCATTCTCGCCGCGCGTGTCGTCGCTGGACGATGTGCCATCACCGACGGCATTGCCCGTTCCTGCGCCAACTCCTCCCCCCGTGCTTCCGGCAAGGGAGTTTCCAGATCGGTTTGGCAACCAAGACACCAGCATCAGGAGCCCGGCGAACAACAGGCACGTCATGACGCCAATCAGTGTGCCGACGGAAACTCGTGTCCGAAATCGCTCAACGGATTCTTCACTCGAAAGCGCTGGTGGATGTGTTGTGTCTTGGTTCATAGCCGCTCCACCCTGTTGGTGCATGCGTAAGGTCGCCCGTCTACTGCACAAAAACCGGATCTGTCTGATCGCCGATATAAACTTTGGCGTCGTCCGGAAACGGGACTAGGTGATACTCAAAACCACTGCGGATCATTGCGTTTTTTACGCTCTCAAAATTTGCGAATGAGTCCTTAAAGACAAACACCGAGAGGAAATGCTTAGTCTTGTCAAAATCGGCGAGGCGAACAGCGATCTCGGCGACATTCGATCCGTCCACTGCCACAGCGAGCCCCGCCCCAGGCACCAGTTCAATGTATTTCTTCCCAGGGCTTTCTTCTACAATCCCCGCCTCCGCCTCATTGCGGACGATCTGACCCTCCGCATTCCGATGCGCAAAAGCACTGAAGCGACCTGCTTTGAGAAAGAAGGCAATCGCAGCTTTCGCCGTCGCACGCTGTTGCGGAACTTCTGACGTGCGGCTCCTCAGGCTGGCTTCGTTCTCAAGCCTTTGTTTTTCCAGTTGGAGCCGTTCCTTCGCTTCGGCCAACCGCTGAGCGAGTCGTTCCAGTTCCCGCGCAGTCTCCTCAAGAGTCGCCTGAGATTCGGCGACATCCGTCAGTTTCTGAGTATGCTCTTTCAGTAATGCGTCACTGTTGTCGTCGAGCGATCGAAGTGATTCCAGCAGACCGAGACTTTCCGGATCGGCAAACTGTCGTTCCAGATCCTCTTTCTGCCGCACGGCCTGGCGGAGTTTTGTGAGTCTCGATTCCGATTCCGTCAGCTCACCGCGCAGCCGCCGAAGCGCGCGGCTGGATTCTGCGGTCGGGGCCGACGGCGCGGCATCGCGACTGACCTGATTTGTCAGGATCACCACAAGCATGGCGATGAATAGAATTCCGCCAAATGTGTTGCAGATTGTATCCAGCAGCAGATCAAGACTGTCGCCAGAGGGAGCAGCTTTGCGACTCATTGCACACCCGCTCCTGTCTGCGAATCGATCGCCGTCTGGTCGGATGGCAGCAGGTCATATCCGACGTCAAAACGGCGGTCCTGGAGCGCCTTGCGGATCGTCGAAAATATTTCGATCGTGGTTGGTTTGACGAGAAGTACGAAGTACCGTGAATCCCGGTCCTGATCCTGTACCCACTGCAGAAATGCGTCGGGGGTTGCAAACGACTGCGGCGGCTGAACCTGCCCCATTTCTGCCGCCACGATCGACGTTTCGTTCAATTCGACCAGCCACGGTGCCTTCGCTGCGCCAGCCGGTCGATTGAAAATGACGCGATTGGATTGCTTCATTGCAGCAATCTGTCGCGCGATTGCTGCCTGCTCGTTCGCTAACGCTTCAATGGCTTCCGGCGTTAGATCTTTCGCGTCTAAGTTCTGCTGCGCTTTGCGGGCATCAATCTTTTCCTGAGTCGTTTGAATCTGCTCATTCTGTAACTCCAGTTCTCCTGCGGCCGCCTTCATTTCTGCCAGCCGTCGTCGTAGAGAGTTCGCATTGAAACGGATAGTCGTAGTTTCGTCCAGAATCTTCTGCAGACGATCCAGTTCCGAAGTGCCGTCGCTCACAGCCTGCCGCAGCATTTTCGCTACTTGAGTGGACTTTTGTTCCTGAGGTGCGGCGGCGGCGCGGCTGAGATTTTGCACCAGCTCGACAGCCATCAGCATGGTGATCAGCAGGATGATGCCTGTGACCGATGTGATGATGTCCTGAAATGCGAATAGAGAAAATGGTGCTGCGGCTCGTTTGCGTCTGCCCATACAATCTTCTTCTGATGAGCCCCGCTACGGAAGGGGGCCAATGGCGTGGACTTAAGGTTTTTCGCCGTGAGCGGTCGATGCTATTGGGAGGTTGGGCCTCATTGCGAGCGTAACCTTGTTAAGGGAATGTAAATTCATGAACCAACTTCGGAGCATCACCAGATCGCAGTGATCGGGAAAAACTTTCAGACTTGCCTTTGACTTTAATGGTGACCTGAAAATTCGTGGGGTCGCGGCCTCCATGATTCGCGTAGTGATGGACGTGGACGCTAAATTTTCCGGTCGGAGATTGTCCTGCCGGCCAGTAAACATTTTCGACTGGTCGTTGGGACGCTGGTCCTCCGGCATTCATATCGACATCCAGTTCACCGCCACAGCTGGACTGCCGCTGGTTGTACCAGATTTTTTCATGGCCCGGCGTTTCGACATGCAGATCCAGGTCGTTGCCATTGTTCCATGCCAGCGAAATTTGCACATCTCCCGTCTTCGCACCAGCCGCAAGCAGCCGGTCACCCAGATCAGAAAATCCATTGCCACCGTCAGCACCTCCCGATTCATCGTTCGCCGCAGGTTGGGGCAAGTCCTGCACAATGAACACATTCGATTGCTTTTCCGGCGGTGATAATGGCGTGCC
>Ga0209553_1000688_pt1 | contig 17397 bp, 22 predicted proteins | sample LauGreFBDMM110DN_2_FD_188217 | JGI IMG/M metagenome (GOLD analysis project Ga0209553, IMG submission 188217) | Freshwater lake microbial communities from Lake Michigan, USA - Fa13.BD.MM110.DN (SPAdes) (version 2) | ecosystem: Environmental > Aquatic > Freshwater > Lake | place: Lake Michigan...
GAGGCGGAGGGAATCCGGCAGGTTCAATCGTAAATGATCTTCGCGCTCAGCTTCGCCAGGCGATGCTTGAGTTCCAGCGAGACAAGGCGTTTCTGGAAGTCGACGTTCGTATTGCGAATGACAAAGACATTCAGGGTCGATTGCAGGACATAACCAATCGAGTCAAGGCAAATGAGGCAATCGCCCGTGCGCCAGAAAGCGATGAGACCCAGCAAGCCGACGCGATCCGGAGGATCATCGACCTTCGGATCCAGAATCTGAATGAGCTTCGTAGGACGGCTAATCAGCAAAGAGCCAACGCTGGGTTAGACACTGCCGACCTTGACCGAAACCTCAGATTCCGCGAAGAGGGTAATGCCGCCGGTTCGTCACTACTTGGAATCAGAGGCGCAGGGAAGACTATCACTGCTGCTAAAGACAGCGGTATGACTGAAGAGTTCGAACGGCTAAATCGAGAGATCAACGCAGCCAAGTTCAACCTGTCTACAGGTTTCAAAGCCCAGAGTCTTGTCGATGTCACTGCTGCCAGAACCGACATCCAAAGAATCGCAGCGGAAATTAACAGTCTTCGAACAAGAGCGCAGGACAAGATCGTCATAGACCTGCAGGTTAAGGCTGATAAGGCAGCGATAAAGGAGCAGTTCGATTACATCGTAGCAGGGGCAAAAGAGCAGATTTCAAGAGGGCAGATAGCGAATAAACTGGAGGAGTCTCTGATTCAGGGGCTTTCTTCTGGGGAGAAACGCCAGAACATTGCGAAGGCGAAGGCTGATCTCGACACGGCAATTCTTAATGTGAGGTTGCTTGCACAGGCATACGACGTTACTCAACAGAATGTAGATGAACTCACAGTTTCAGTTCAGAAACTAAGTACTGCACAACTTGGATTGAGACTGCTATACGAAGATGCTCAGGAAGCGTCTGTGTCAATGAACACACTGAGTAACAACGCCTATCAGCTTGGGCAAGCCTTCGAAGACTTCGCGGTTGGATTTAGCCTCAACGGGATTGCCGGTGGTATTCGTGGTGCGGCGAACAACGTCGCGTTCCTGCTGAACAGTTTGTCTCAAAGCAAGGTGTTCACGGATGCATTAACCAAGCAGTTTATCGCGATGAAGGGGAATGTTCCTGCTGCTGAAGCGGCAAAGATGGCTGAGAAGTTCTCGACGGCATTGCCGTTGGTTGCTGGGATAGGTTCGGCACTAGCGATTACTGTTGTGCCAGCAATGCTTGAATGGTTGGCGACACTGGACGATGTTGAATTGAAATTGCTTGACATTCAGGATCGCATTAAACAGACAGCAAGGGATTCTGATTTTGCTTCGGGGCTACGCGCATCCAACGATCAACTTCTGGAGACATTGCGTGAAGCGGGGTCAGTTCGTGATGTTCTGGAAGAAATCAAACGCATTCAGTTTGAATCAAGCCAGGGGAATAAGAAAGTCTCTGAATCGTTTGGAGCACTGACGCAGTCCGGAGACATCAAGGACACGCTCACTAATCTCAATACGCTTTCAAATAAAACCGACGAGTACATAGCGAAACTCGAAACAGCAGCAGCCGCCGCAGACCCTGACATTGCGGCAAGAATTCCGGGACCACGTCCTCCTCGCGAATTCCAGGAAGAGGTGTTTGAAGCAAGAAAGAGAGAACTTCAAACCGTAAAGGATCTTAGAGAAAACATCCGTATCGCAAGAGAAGATTTACTGAGAGCAAATATTGAGGTTTCTTCGGGGAGTGACAAGCAGGCGGAAGCAATTGAGAAGGCCAATAAGTCCTATAAGAAGCTCAGCGAGACTATCAAGGAGCTTGAAAAGGCCGAAGCGTTTGGAGACGCTAAAGATATTGAGAAGGCGAAAGAGCAGGTCGAAGCGTTCCGCGTTGAGCTTGAGAAGATCTCTGACTTGTCTGCTGAGATAAACAACCGCACGCAGAATCAGCTTCCTGCTGCGTTGCAGGCTGTTGTTACGCAGAGCGAAAAACTCGCATTCAGCCTGGAAGTAGCAAAGGCCAATGCCATTGGTATCGTCGACGAAGAAGCAGTAATGCTTGAGAAGATGCAGGCCAGTAACGACGAGTTCAGGGAACGATTGAACCTGCAGTTGGCAATTGCCAGAGAAAGCGGTGCATCTCCGGAAGCAATTAACGCGGCGAATCGTGCAGCGACGATGTCGCAGTATCGCATGCAGGAAGTTGAGATCTTAAACGAGATCAAGAAACGCGAAGAGGAAATCGAGAAGATCGAAGACCGGAGATCAGCGAAGTCGAAGTTCACGAACTTCGAGCAGTACGCAAAAGACCTGCAAGTCAACGTGTCATCCATTGAAAAAGACAACAAGGATGTCATCAAGGAGAACACAGAGGAAATCAAGAAACTGAAGGAGTTGCTGTTCATTCTTCGGCAGAACACAAACGAGAACATGCAGGATCTTCCGACTGATCCTTTCAAACTGCTAAAAACTCTTGAGGATCGCCGTGAAGACTTCGATCAGGAGATGCGAAAGATCATCCTCCCGATTGAAGCGAGACTTCTCCTGAAGTTGGATGATCTGAAAGACGGTTTTCAAGACATGACGGGAATTGGATTTGATCTGCCGAAGCAGGATAGCAGCATGCTTGATCGAGTGATCGAGGACGCTATGTCACGAAGACTTCCGACAAGCAAAGCGGACATCGCTGCGACGATCCTTGACGTTGGCTACAATGCCATCAAAGGAGAGATCGCAGGGGCGATCAAGGATGCGATGAAGTCGGCATCTGATGCGATTATTCGCTCTCAGGACATGACGACGAATGCCGTCGAGAAGAAGAAGATGGGGGCTATCGCACAATGAGCATGTACAACGATTACGATTTTCCAGTCGAGGAAATGCTTCCATCGATCATGCCGAGTTTCTCGTCAGGGAAGGTTGCGGCGACACGCACGTTCAGTGTGCCGTGCATCCACGCAGAGGAGTTTTGCCTGCGGATGATCGGGAAGTTTTATGACATTAGCCTGGGCGGCGGATCAGGTCCGTTCACGCCTCAGATTCCTGCTCCATATCCTTTCAATTCCGCTGGCGATACAGGGTATGGGCAGATCAATCTTATAGCGACTTCGTTTTCTATTGAAGGTCTTTCTGAGTGCTGTTTCGACAATGAGTATTTGCTTGGCGACGAAGTTACAACAGCGACGTTAATAACTGACCCTACATCGATTCTTCAGCAGGCTCACTTCTTTACCATTCTGCTTGGTGAAGGAGATAGCAACGACGGTTGTCTCTGCAAGGTGACGATCAGTTACTCAGAAAATCCGTGTGATTGTTTGGCGTTTAATAACGCAGATAAAGTGTGGGAAGTCAACGAATATGTTCTTCCGGGAACATGTTTGTCGGCGGAACGAAATCCATCCTACGAAATGTTCACGCTCCCGAACGGCGGATTGTCATGGGAGGGTCTTCCGGCTGGATCTGCTGAACGGCAGTTGAAGCCTGACTCTTACGCTTACAAGATCATCCCGAAAGCCGACATCATCGTTCACTGGCACAATGTTCCTGTTCGTAATCTATGTGCCATCGAGAATCATTTGAGAGGGTTTCGCGGCACGGTGAACGATCAGGCGTGGGGTGACGTAATGGAATGTGATGCCGACCCGAGTGACTCGGTTGCTTGTGGATGCGGACAGTATGAGCCAGAAACAATCATGTTCATCGACTTTCAGGAAGACAGGTCTCAGAGAACAGATGCCTTCGGAGGGTTCTCAAGCCCTGGTAGTTTCAGTGCTAAGAATATGAACACGACGACATTGAAGCTGATCTTCAAGCAGAAGCGAATTGAAAAGCCAGCATCGGCGTCGTATGTTGATACTGATCCGTGCCCAGACGATAACGACGAAGCCTACGGATGGAATCACCTGTTTCTGGATCGCGAAGGCCCAGTTGATGGAACTGGTGACTGGATGAGAGTGGTCGTTGAAGCGACCGGAGATCCTTTGTTCGAACTCAAAAACTTTGTTGACATATTCTACCCAGTCCTATGACACGACCAAAACAATGGATCCCAGGAGACCCGCTGACTGCCGACAGACTTAATGTCGAGCAGGCCGAGTCTCTGCGTTCGCGCCGGGACATCGCCCTGACTAACGGCTCGTCGATGGTCAACGAGACGCTGGGAAACCAGTCGGCCAACATGCGGAAGTCGTTCACACGACTCGCTGTAGCGATGGAGGACTTCGCAGTTCAGGACGAGAGGACCGACCTCGCAGAAGCCCTGGACGACGTTCCATCGGGGCTGTGCCAGTGGTTTCGGCTCAATAAGAAATCCGGCATCCACGTTGAGGACACTTTATCGACTCCGTTCAGGGGATACGACGTTCTCGGCGGGCTCAACGATCAGGTCCAGAAGATCGCCGGGGAGTTCTTCTATGTGATATTCAATGAAGACTCGAAGCGATGGGAGATTCTGCAGAGCGCTGGGCTCAAACTAAAATACGGCATTGTTCGAACATGCCTCGGCGACGGATGGTATGAGATTGAGATCAGCGACTGGGACGAGACCCCAGTAACGTCTGATTCGATTTCGTCTTCATTATCTGCATCTGACGATCCGTGCGATCTCTGTTTAATTGAACCCGATGAGGTGTCCGAAGGTGATACTGAAGTGTGCGACACAGTCCAAGTGGTGACTGTGGTGCGGAATGTCGGCACTGGCACTGGAGAAATCGTCTACGCGCACACAGCAAGCCTGCTGACACTGCTTGAAGGTGGTCATGTCAAAATGATCAAGCGAGCTGCGGCAAACTCTGCCAGCGACTCGACAAGTGCCTCGACAAGTGCCTCTGCGAGTTCTTCGATCAGTGTGTCTGACGACGTGATTACCCATCGACTGTACGACATCGTTGATGCGTCGAAACCTTTGCTGTCTTTGCCGTTTCCGAAATACGAATGCTGCCAACTCCCCGGCGGAGGTCAGGAAGTCCGTCTCGTGAAATGCGACAAGGCAATCGTCGAGGGAGTGCTGTGCCCGGGAGTCAGCAATCCCTGCCCAACGAGCGATTCAGAGAGCGTTTGATCAGTCGGCCTGAACACAGCATTTCTTCTTTTCCTGCGTTCCTGCCTCGGAAGAGTCAGTAATCGCTTCGAATGTCTCGCCGTACATTTGGGAAAGCGAGTCGCTCAGTCCGCTCTGGCATTTCGTCCAGTGGAGTTTTGCCATGTGTCTTCGATGGCGACGACAGTACGCCGCGACTTCGCATTCACAGGGGGTCTGTGGTTGAAAGTCCGTGGAAACTCCTGTACTGCTCAGCATTGATTTTCTCCGTTTGGGCCTGCCACGACGAGGCGCAGGAATTATAGGCGAACGTGTAAACTGACATGATCGCAAGAATGCAGGTTAATACGGCAATTGAAATAAGTACGATTGTTTGCATGACGGAATCCTAGATGACGATTTTCGCGCCTGTCAGCACGCAGTTAATCTGACAGCACTTCGGTTGTCCGGCGCAGGGGCCTGAAGTCCAGTATTCGTCGCATTCAATCGAAAGTTCAAGAGGGAATTCGGCACTGAGGCCACCCTCGCAACTGCAGACGGCAGCAGGGATTTTCTTCCACTGATAGCCGTCGTTCGATCCACACGCAGCCGGCGGAGATTCAGTCGAAAATCCGACAATAGACGATCCGGTGGAAAGAGTGATTCCAACCCACAGGATGAGTCGACCGCAGCAGTCTGAGGCAGTGTCGTTGTTGCACTCAAGGATCAGTTTGAGTGCTCCGAATCCGCAGGGCGACGTTAAGCAGAAAAAGCCCATGTCCAAAACAAAGGTTCCGGGAAGGCTGATCGTTCCGGGACTCGCGAAATCGCAGTAGGTCATGCAAAATCCGCATGGCCCGATTCCCGGATTAGTCGCGTCGATCGGAGTGAATTCTCCGTTAATTCCGTCGATCGACGGGCAGGATGGCGCCACAAGCTCCCACGGTATCGATGCCATGACAAAGGCGTATGGCCCGGGATCTGCGACAGTTGGCAAGCAACAACCGATGCATCCGCACCCGCATCCGCAATCAAGAATCGCTTTGAGATGATTGCCTGCCATTGTACACTTTCTGCCGCGTCCATGATCAAAGAAGGAATTGCTGGCTGATGATAAAGTCGGCAATGTGCGAATGCGAGCGTTAAATGACACAGTTCGTCTACCTAAACATCATCGGCCCAGACAACGGCGAAGAACTCCGGCTGTCCATGGCATCCGTCCGGAAGAACTTCACCGGGACAACAACCTTCACGATCATCGGCGATAAGCCGACGTGGTACACGGAACATCACATTCCAGTGCCTCGCCTAACGAAGATGCGAGAGCTTCCCGGACGCATGGCGTTCCGCGACACGCAGGCGAAGATCATGCTGGCGGCGTCTCATCCGGAGATCGACGAAGAGTTCGTCTGGATGATGGACGACCAGTTCTTCCTGAAGCCAACGTCGATCGATGATCTCAAGGTCTTGCGGTACGATCCGTGGTATCGGGTGAACTCAAAGCGAGACTGGCACCGACTAATCAAAGCGACGTTCATGGCGCTCGCTGCGAACGGAAGGCCGAACTTCCAGGCGGGCACTCATCTTCCGCATGTGTTCGAGAAGACGAAGCTGCAACAGATGTTCGCTGAGTACGGGTTCCCGAATAACTTGTACCTGTTCGAAATACTGTACGAAAATCATTGGCAATGTGGGAGACCTCCGATACCTTACGGCAGTACATGGCAAGGGGTTCAGTATCCGCAGTTTCTCCGGAGATTGCTGAGATCGCTGACGCTTCGCCAGTTGAATGAGATTGACTCCAATGTGCTGAATTACCAGAGCAGCGTGTGGAGGCCAGTTATGCGTGACTGGTTGAGAAGTCAGTTTACGGAGGAATGAGATGCTGGCTGTCACGTCAATAGGTCCACACAGAACCGAGAGACAGCAGAGATGCATCACTTCATGGATCGCTGCAGGACTTGAAGTCGTCGCAGTGCAGCCTCCCGGAGAAATCGAAAAACTTGAACCACATTATCAAGGGGTGCGGTTTGTAGAGACAGACAAGGTTGCCGACAAATTCAACTGCCCACATATGGTCAGGATCTCCGCGTTGGTCGATCAGTGCAAAGACCAGACGGGACTAATCCTGAACTCTGACCTTGTTGTGTCGAATGCCTACCCATCGAGATTCACAGAGAAGCAGGGAACGCTGTCCATCGGGATCAGGTGGAATGCGATGCCGAATGGGGCAAAGAAGCTCTTCAAGTGGGGCGTAGACGCATTCCTGATCACGCCGGAGATATCGGCATTGATCCCGGATATCGGGCTGGCGATGGGTTTGCCAGCGTGGGACTACTTCATCCCGTGGTATCTCGCTGAAAAGTGCGGCCACAAGATCGAGACGATAAAGACTGCCGAACTGTTTCACGAACAGCACCCGCAGGCATGGTCGAGGGAAAGTTATAATACTGGGTTGGAGATACTCGCGTCGGAGTATGGTCTCGAGAGAAAACAACTTGCTATGTATATTCAAACAAAGACAGCAAGAACTCACATTCGATGAAAAAGCAAATATCAGAACTTTTCAGTGACCGAGGGTCTGACAAAGATTCGCGACACATGTTTGGATTCTTCTACGACTGGATCACAGACTCCATCAGCATTGAGTCTATTCTTGAGATCGGAGTTCTTGACGGAGCGAGTGCATTTGCGTGGAGGGACTTCGACCCGAAGATAAGGTTCATTGGCGTTGACATGGATCTTTGCGATGGAGTCGATGTCATTCAGGCTGTCACTCCAGACTACTCTCCAATAATCAGCCGGTGTATCGAGCATGATCTGAAGTTCGATATTGTAATTGACGACGGAAGCCACAACGAGGCGTGTCAAGTAGAGGGCAAGAGACTGCTGTTTGAGTTTGTTAAGCCAGGCGGATTGTATGTCATAGAAAACGCACACTCGACAGATGTTCGCAAGAGGTTTCCTGACGCTGGAATAATCGATAATTCGAGCGTAACAGGGCATGTCGACTCAACGATTGCATGGTGGAGAAAGCGATGAAAACAAGTATCTTCATCAAGACGTGGCATGGAGACTTAAACTGGCTTCGCTACTGCCTGCAGTCCATCAGGAAGTACGCCTCTGAAGTTGAAGAGGTTATTGTTGTTTCCGATGAGTCGTGTTTTAGTGAGGTTCGCTCGATAGCTTCTGAAGAGCGGGTTATTTCGGTGCCAAACTGGAAGAACGGATACATTCAGCAGCAATGGGTTAAATTGTGCGCTGATTCGATGACGGACAGCGAGCAGATTCTTTTCGTTGATTCAGACTGTATTTTCTACACTCCGTTTACACCTGAAGCATTCATGCAGGACGGGAAGCCGATCCTCCTGAAGACGCGATATTCTGAGCTTGGTGATTCTTCAGTTGCAAACGTAGCTCAGAAATGGAGGGGGATAACAGAATCTATTGTGAAGTGGCCGGTTGAGTGGGAATACATGAGAAGATGTCCTCTGATGTTCCTGTCTTCAACCATACGTTCCGCAAGAAAAAGATTCCCGCGACTGCAGGATCATTTAATGCGGCTGACAGACTCTGGGTTTTCTGAGTTTAATTTCTTAGGTGCGTTTGTTGAGCATGTTGAGCCTGAGAAATACTGTGCGATAAACACAATTAAATTCCTTCCTCCTTGTCCAGCGAAACAGTTCTGGTCGTGGGGGGGGATCACTCCTGAAATTCAAAGTGAAATCGAAGGATACCTGCAGTGAAAAGCAATCTCGGATTCACTGTTCATTACGAAACAAACGAAAACGTAATAGCGAAACGCCTATGACAGCAATCAAGCCTCGAGGCATCACCGTCTGCGTCGACTACGCCGACATCCTCGCTCTGACACTCCCGTACAACCGGGAGTTCTTCAGTGAGTTCATGGTGGTCACGACGGTTAAGGATCACAAGACGATCCAGCTTGCGCAGGAGAACGACTGTCATGTCCATCTCAGCGATGCTTTCTATCGCGGTGGCGCTGCTTTCAATAAATTCGCAGCGATGGAAGAGGGGCTTGATGTTTTCGGTCGGCACGACTGGATGTGCATCATTGATGCTGACATCGTCATCCCGAAGAATAAGCTCGCTTGGGTTCCGAAGATCGGAAAGATCTACACGCCGCATCGCCGAATTCTGCACCAGATCCCAACGGAGATCCCGGAACATCGACTATGGCGACAGTCGAAGAGAGCGATGAACAACGAAGAGTTCGCAGGATACTTCCAGTTGTTCCATGCGAGCGAGCCATTCCTCCAGAAGACTCCGTGGCATGAGACGGACTGGACGTGGGCCGGCGGCGCGGACTCGTTCTTCCATCAGAAGTGGGCTGAGTCGAACAAGGTTCGTCCACCGTTCGAGGTTCTGCATCTCGGTCCTCCGTTCATCAACTGGTGCGGACGAGTCACTCCGTTCGCCGACGGGACGACTCCAGAGAAAGCGATGATCCGCAATGAGCATCGGCTGATGCTTCTAAAGAATCGCCGTGAGAACAAACAAGACAAGTACAAGGCGGAGAAACTGAAATGAGAATATCCGTCGGAATTCTTTCGGCGCCAAGGCCGGAGCCAACTCTGAATAAGTGTTCGACTGCGATCGCTGAGTCTGGATTCAGCCTGATCCATCACGCGACGGAATCAGACAGCAGGCATTTTCTGTCGCCATGTGAGTTCGAGCGATCGCCGAACGGATCTCTGGGTAACTTCCAGAACTGGCTGCAGACTGCGAGAGATCTGCTGACGATGGATCACGACGCGATCCTGATCGCCGAGGACGATGCGTTGTTCTGCAGGGATGTGCATTCACTGCTGCAGCGGGATCTGTGGCCAGCGGCAGACTGTGGGTGCGTGTCGTTGTACTGTCCGGCGATGTCGCACTACAAACAGAATTCTTCGGGACTGCACAAAACCCGGATCTTTAAGACACAATTAGTCGGCGCCTTGGCTCTCGTGTTTCCTGCGTCGGTGCTGAGAGAACTGGTTCATCACGACTCGATCAGCCAGTGGGGGGGATCTCACATGCAGGCGAGTAATCCGAAGACGGAGCCATACAAGCGGAAAGCGGTCGACACATGGATTGGCAGAACTCTGATTTCAATGGGTCGATCGATCTGGCATTATTCGCCGAGCCTCGTCCAGCATTACGTTCCGAATCCGAAAATAGCAAATTCGTCGCTTGGACATGGAATGGCGATTGGAAACCGCCAGTCGCGATCATGGGCTGGAAGTTCAAAACGGAGTGTGCTGGAGACGATTCCGGCCAACAAGGAAAAGTTTGATGTCACAAGTTCCGGTGTACCTCAATATTCGGTCTGAGTATTCTGAAGCCGACAGTTCGAGGTATCGGTTCTCGCTGACTGAGAACGTCCTGATCCCGAGCCTGAAGAATCAGGTTGCTCGAGGAGCAATCATCTTCCTGCAGCAGTCTCCGATGGATCCGTACTTCAAGCGGCGGGAGAAAGCCTTCCGGTCGGTGACTGATCGACTGATCCCGATGCATGAGAAGGAAGGCATGGATCTTCCGGCTCGCGTCGAGGCGACGATTGGCGACGATGATTTCCTTGGGCCGGAGTTCGTCCAGAGAATGAGGATGGGCTTCACGCCGGAACGAGGGAACGTGCAGATGCACATGCCTCACGGGTACATTTTCTTCGAGGGAGCCCTGCATCCTTGGCGGAACAAGGAGGATTTGTTCGAGATTGTGCAGTACGGAGACCCGACTAATCCCGTCGTTCGGCACGAAGGATTCCGGATTGCGGAGACTCCGCAGTGGATCTACTGTCGGCATCAGATGAATTTTAACCCGCTTTCGGCTTCAGAAGTGGATGCTCCTGAGATAAAACTGGCTGCATGGAAGGGTTGGCAGCAAAAAATAGTGGCGCGCTATTGCCAAACCCAAGTCCTCACAGCGACTGCGAACGGGTGTACGTTGGAACCAACTCGCTCAAAGTCGACGATGTATGCCAAGGGGTCTGCTCGTAGTAGAAGGAAATGATCATGGATTGTCTGGTTTGCTGGCTGGCAACATTTGGATTCGCTTTCACCATCGCGTTGACGCATGGTCCGCTGGGTCTGTTTAAGACGATCCGAGAGAAGGTGAAGACTCGCTTCGGCGAAAAGCACTGGGTGACAATCGGAGTTGGGTGCCCCGTCTGCATCAGCATGTGGGTTGCAATTCTGTTTACTATAGCCTCCGGCGGGGGCATCCTGATGTGGGCGTCGAGCATAGGTTTCACCTGCGCTGTGACAAGCATCAGTCCCGATTAAGTCCACTGCCTGGGCCATCCTGTGATTCCTTCTCACTACGATGGAGACGCCCCCAGGCAGTGGCAACCTTAACCTTCAGGAGATCTGTCATGAAAAAGGCAAGCTGGAAAACAACTGCCGCCGGTATAGTCGCGGCATTAAGCATTCTGCTGCATCAGGCGACTGCATTTTTAGATACAGACCCGAACACAGTTTTCGACCTGACTCAGGTCATTGCTGCGTTTGGAATGCTGTGGATGGGAATTTCTGCTCGGGACAACAACGTCACGAGCGAACAGGCGAAGGCAAAGTAACTGGTTTCAGAAAGGCGTCTCATGAACAATTTGAACAAGCAAGCCCGACTCGCTGCGGATCGCGTCGATCCCTCGGTTGGGTTCGATCCAATTACGATCCTCACGATCATCACTCAGGTACTTCCGTTCCTGACTTCGTGCTGGAATCGCAACGACTCGCCTGATCCAGCGGAATCGAAGGCGAATCTGCAGGCTTACGCGGACAAGAATCCGCAGGCATTGCTGAAACGCACGGCACGACGTGTGCGATCTGAGTCAGACGAGAAGATGACCAAACTGGAATCCTTCGATATCGCTCGAGCGATTATTGAGCAGGCATTGTCTGCTGACGACGAGACGGTCGCAGCGTGTTGCGCGGAAGCACCGGAGGGAATATGAGAGAGTTCGCGTTGTTGAATATCTGTTTTGCCGCATTGTTCGCAATGCTGCAGGACGATCCGACAGTTATGAAACCTGCTCCAGACGAGATCAGTGCTGGTCCAGAGATCATCTTCCCGACGATCCCGGTCGTCGAAGAAAAGGATGTCCCGCAGGAAGATCATCCGTCTCCTCCTCCGCGACCGAAACGTGGGCCGGAGTTTGTCTCGAGCTTGAATGAAGAGAACTGGTTAGTCATTGAGTCTCCGGGACCGCTGATGATCTTCGACTTCCCGGAGGGACTGGTTGAGATCGATTCAGATGATGGTGCAAGGCCGATGAAGGTCAAAGGGAAGTTCGCTGACGGCACGGGCAAAGTCGAGACTCGCACATTCACGAACAAGCACCTGTACTTCGTGAACGCGGTGAAGTCCGGCGAGATGGAAATGCTGATCATCCCAGAGGGCGCAATCAATAAAGAGCAGTCTCAGCGGCACAAGATCGTCGTTATGGGTCAGGCTCCGAATCCTCCGCCGGGACCGGGACCGGGACCAATTCCCGTTCCGACTGGGAATGTGTCCATCTCGATCGTCGAGGACGTTCAGAACCGAAAGCCGGACACGGCGATCCTTCTGAATGCGATGGCAAGCTGGAACTCTCTGAAAGACGCCGGTAACGACTGGCGTCTTTATGACATTGCGACCACTGAGCCGAAGGGTAAGCAGGCAATTGAAGATGCGAAGTCTTCCGAGTTGCCAGCGATGATCATTCGAGACAAGGAGACGGACAAGATCCTCCGAGTAATTCCCCTGCCAAAAGATTTTGACTCACTGAAAAGAATTCTTTCTGAACTGGGGGTGAAAGGTGTCTGATGAAATCGAACAGATCATTGATGAGACTGGCGAAACACGCCGACTCGGATCTCTGGCTCCTCAGGAGGGATTCGTATCGGCGTTCAACACGTTTGAGCAGGAACATCCTGTTTGGGATGACGCTGATATCAAACGAGTCGTGACGAACTCGGATCGAACTCCGCACCGAGTTCTGTTCACTAAAGAGTGGATTCAGAACCAGAAGAGCCACGGATCCTGCAACGGATACGCGGCTTCTGGCGCTTTGGCGAAAGCCAGATACCTCCGAGGCATTCAGGACAAACTGAAACTCTCTGGAGCGTTCATCTACTCGCTCATCAACGGCGGGCAGGACAACGGCTCTGCTCTTGAAAGCGGATTGAAGGTCATCGGCACTCACGGAGCCCCACCAGAGGCTTTGGTTCCGTGGAACATGATTTACCCCAAGCAGCAACCATCGAACGCCAAGGCAGAAGCCCTGAAGCACCGTGGGCTGAAGTGCTACGCTGTGCAGACGAAGCAGGGATTCCGAACGGCTCTGGCCGCTGGGTTCCCTGTGATCGTGGCTGTTCAGGCCGGATCGAAGTTTCAGCGACTGAATGCCCAGGGGATTGCCTCGGCGGATTCAGGCGGCGGCAACCATGCGATCCACTGCGACGACATCCGGATTGTCGGCGGGCAGGAAGTTTACGACACCTGCAATTCATGGGACGTGACTTACGGCGATCAAGGTCGGGTTCTGCTGACGTGGGATTCGTTCGAGCAGACCTTCGGCAGACATCGGTTTTACGCCGTCGCTAGTTCCGAAGAGAAAGAGTAGTTATGCAAAACGTCGTATTCCTCGTTCTGTTTTGTCTTTCCGGTCCTCCGGAGATCTTCTCAGCGACCGGCGTTTACGCTGCGAAGCCTGAAGCGATTGCTGCTCCGTACCTGCTGATGTTCACTGCAGACTGGTGCGGACCATGTCAGGCATGGAAGAAATCCGGCAAGAAGAAGCAGATCGAGGATATCGGCGTTTCAGTGACGCTTGTCGACATGGACAAGAATCCGCAGTACCGGATTGCGGGTGGGCCACTGCCGATAGTGGATCGGTATCCGACGTTCTGGCTAATGGTTCCACCGAATCAGAAGCCGGTCAAGGTGTGGGTCGGAACAGTTTCGCACTTGGATGTGAAAGCGAATCTCAGGGTGCGCAGGTCGAAAGAAGATCTGGACAAATGGGTTCGCAGCAACTATACGGAAAAGACACCGTTGAAAACCGTCATGAATAAGGACAGTGAAGTCTGGGCCCATCTCACGGACGGGACAGGAGGAACTCATGTTTTCAGCAAAGAACAGGTCTCAGGATTGGATTTATGGATTGGCTTAGCACTTCACGATGCTGTGCATTCCGGAAAGTTGACGCCATTTGTAGACTGAACAGCATCCCATTAAGGGGTCTTGCTGTGAGGAATACTCCCGCTAGAAGGGATACTACAGGTGGGCGACGACCAAAAACCAGATAATATTGATAGGATTGATTTCAGGCTTCCTTTAGGGATGGGATTTTCAGTTTCTGGGCGAAATGCATCAAAGCTGTTTTGGGCAGTTGGCGTCACTGCGATTATCATTGCCCTCGGCTGGGCTGTTGCGAATGTGATTGGAGCGGTCAATGGCAATACAACTGAGCTTTCTCTGGTTGATGGTTAGCATTGCGGTCGCAAGCACCAGGCTGATCTACCACGATGGGATTTCCTGTCAGTTTGAGCGGATGGCATCTCACTGTCGCATGCTGGCCGTTTTGATTGTCGCGATGACTGTGTACTCAGGCTCAATCGGATTCAGTATTCACGAGCAGTGCATGCGGGACATAAAGCAAAAGGACAATCAGATGAAGGGCAGGGCCATTGCAAATCAGACTTTCACAGAACAGAACGAGGCATTTGAAAGTTTGATCTTGTCGTCGTCCGGCTTGTGAAGTCATTAAACAAACGCGGATCTGTTGATCCGCTGTTGATTTTTGGGGAGTGGGTAATGCTAATCGACCTAATCAAAACACACGCACTTGCATCGGCTCAGGCTGGAAACTGGTCAGCAGTTGCGGCTACTCTCAACGCTCAGACCGTCGAGGTTCGCAACTCTAAATCGTGGACAATGGCTGACCTGATCACGCTGCTCGGAGCGGAATCAGCAGCAGTTATCGGTGGTACAATTCAGGCTGCTGGATCAACTAACCCCATCTTCGCTGGTGCGTGGCTCGCCCTAAACATCACGGGCCTGCAACTGCACACGGACGAACGTCAGTTGATGATTGCTGGACTTGCTGACGCTGCGGGATGGCCAGCGGAACTGAAGGCAGCGGCATTGGCTGCAGGGCTTACTTATACTTCGCTTGCTGGCAGTGTCGTTACCGCTGCAGAATGTCAGGCTGCATGGGCTGTTGACTCGCTCAATGCGGAGTGGGTGACATTTCTAAACGAGACTATCAACCCGTTGTTGGCTGCTGGTGATCGTGCTGGCGTTAAGTCTGCATTGCTCGCCAAATCGGAGCAGATGTAATGTCATGGACAGGACCATCAGCAATTGTTCTGCCGCCTGACCTCGTTTACATCGAAGGTGGGTTACAGGGAACAGTGACGCTTAATGCGACTAACACGCGAGTGGCGTGGCTGTTTCGTGCTTTATCCTCGGGCAACATTCAGTCGGTCTACATTCGGACGAATACCGTTACGTCGTCGCAAAGTCTGAAAGTTGGTATCCAGTCGGTTGCATCCGGTGATCCGACCGGGACATGGTTGGGAGCGACGGCTACAGGTTACGGCACAATCGCGACGCCAGCTTCCAGCACGACTTACAACGTATCACTCAGCGAATCTGTCGCACAAACCGCTGAGACAATCTACGCCCTTGTTGTCGAGTGGACGTCGACGACAGGAACAGTTGCTGTTGTCGTGCAAGATTCGACGGTCGGCGTACCAACCCAAGCGGACAACTCACAATATAGACTGACTTACACGTCCGGAGCCTGGGTAAAAACCGTTACTTCTGCCGGTGCAACGAACGGGTTGGCGTTCGGAATTAAAACAGACGGGGCTTCGTGGTGGTTGCCGTTCTGCGCTATGCCGTGGATGACATCTGGGATTGTGAATTCAGGTTCTTACGGCAGTTCATCGACACCCGACGAACACGGGAACAAACTCACGCTTCCAGCGGGAAACCTCGTCGGGCTTTGGGTTGCGTCCGACCTTGATGGAGCAGCCGATATTGTCTGCTATGACAACGCTGGTAGCGTCGTGAAATCAGTTTCACTCGATCCCGCTCAGCGGGCCTTAACAAGTTACGCGAATTTCTGCGTACGGTTCCCCGGTATCGCGATTGCCGAAGGTACGTACAGGATCATAATGAAGCCCACGACAACAACCACGGTCACGAGGTTCCTAGCGACATACGATTCCAGCCAAGATAACGGGCGATCAATGGGAACTAATTGCTGCCACACAAGTCGCACAGATGCGGGTGCGTGGACCGATACAGCGGCGGCTCAAATGGTTATTGGAACACTCGTGGAGCCAACGATCGGCGGTGGCAGTGCATCATCTCGCATGGTAAACGTAAGAGGAGGAGCGGACCAATGAAACTCAAACGAGGCTCAACCTCAGTTCGACGACTTATCTTCATTGCGGACTCATCTAGCACGACCGGGGCAGGGCTTGCCAGTTTGGTGTACAACACGGCCAGCCTTGTGGCTTACTACTTCGCCGGTGATCTAGCCAACGAGGTGCAGATTACGCTGGCCACAGCAACGCTCGGAACATTTGCCAGTGGCGGGTTTGTGGCCGTTGACAACACTAACATGCCTGGCTGGTATGAGATCGGAATCCCAGATGCTGCTCTGGATGGTGGCAATGAATGTGCCATCCAGTTGCGTGGTGCGGCAACCATGGTTCCGGTGAATATCTACATTGAGTTGGATGCGTTCGATTACCAGACCGCAACGCAGCCCGTCAATACAACTCAGTTCGCCGGAACAAACATTACAGCAGCGGCTGGAATTCCAGAAGTCAAGGTTGCGTCAATCGCAGCCAACGCAGTCAACGCTTCGGCCCTCGCAGCAGACGCGGTGACTGAGATCCAGTCGGGACTCGCCACTCAGACAAGCGTCGACTCAGCTCTCTCAGTTTCAACGGAGGCGTACTAATGCGGACCTTACCTGATCTCAGGGCTGTAGTCGGTTTTACCGTGGTGTTTTGGGTGTGTGTTGATTTTTTGGGAGTGGAAGAATGACAAACGCTGAGCTAACAGCACTGATCGAATCCGACGCGGAAGCCCTCGCACACTTCGTCGCGTCTCGTGACCGGTTATGTGCTGAGCGATGCTCCGCGATTGCCCCGACGATCCGCGGTCCGGTGGCTGCTGCGGATATCCAGTACGATGCCAGCGTTAACGGAGTGTGGGCCAAGATCACAATCGCCCGTGAGTCAGCGGCCACTCCTGACGAGATCAAAGGCATCTGCATTACATTCCTCGACTGGGTCAAATCCGGCAGACCGATTGATTTCGATATGGCGGAAGTTGTGGGGATGCTGGCCGGTCTGGTTACGGTTGGGCTGGTGACAGCACAGC
>Ga0209553_1000689_pt1 | contig 17362 bp, 13 predicted proteins | sample LauGreFBDMM110DN_2_FD_188217 | JGI IMG/M metagenome (GOLD analysis project Ga0209553, IMG submission 188217) | Freshwater lake microbial communities from Lake Michigan, USA - Fa13.BD.MM110.DN (SPAdes) (version 2) | ecosystem: Environmental > Aquatic > Freshwater > Lake | place: Lake Michigan...
ATCTACTCACGTTCACTGAGAGTCACGCGTTTCATCCGCTGCAACGTGGCCGCTTCTCGATCAAAGCGTTTCTTCCCGCGATCTGTAGCGAAGCAACTGGGAGGCGAGTGATCAAAGATCTCATGGGAGCCGAGTGCTTCGTGGCGAACGCGCCATTGGGCGAACTCTGGGATCCATACGGTTCGCTTCCGATGCTCAACCTTCCAGAAATCGAAGGCATCGTCGCTCGCATTCAGGGCGAGAGTGAGGAGACGGAAGACTTTGAGGGTGCTGCAGTCGCGTGTGGAACAGATGCGATCCGCGCCTATCAAGCGTTGCGATTCGGCGGGCCCAACATCGACTCCGAAAAACTTCGCAGACAACTACTCGAGTATTGTAAACTCGACACCGCTGCGATGGTCGCAGCCTGGGCGTGGCTTCTGGAAGCAGCAAAGTTAGATCCCACACAGCGAGCCACTTAAAGAAGTTGTGCCATGAGTTTCATTCGCGGTGATTCGTATATGGTTGTGTGTTGTACACAGACAGTGGAAAACCTTGGCAACCATTGTGGCGCCCATTTTGGCGAGATCGCGCCACCCAATAGCAATAGGCAGCGTCGGTTGAGGCAGGACAAGTTCAGGATGCGAAATCGCCTTGTAGCCGAGTAGCGTTAATCAGAATTTTTCGGTCGAACAAACATTGCAAGAAAGGCTGCGTTCATGTCAAAATCTAATCTCACCGCAACAATCAAAGTGGAGTGGGGAGACGAATCCCACTCACTCACGCTCACCCCGCGCAATTGGGCAGCCATCAAAGCCGGTCGCGCGCATTCACAGCGAGGCGCTGGCTACTTGTACGAAGGCGAGTTCTTTTGGGACTACTGGAAATTTTTGGGTGGACCAGATCCAGAACTTGAAGTGGGTTACGGGAGTAATGAGGATTCGGGTGTCGGCTGGGAAGGTAACTTGTCTGGCGCGGATGTCGTCGAGCATGAGTACAAGGGCACAAAGCGTAAGGGGCGTTACGCTGGTTGGACTCCAATAGAATGAGTTCGCATTCCATGGAATTGGAGGAGTTTACGCGATGATCACAGTAACTTTAAATTGGGATGCACGCGTCCGTAGCAAGGATGAACGCGGCGAGTGGATAGGGTCAGCGCTCGTTCCGCTCGTGTTCAATCTTCCTGCATCGAATCAGTGCCTCCTCGAGGCTTTGCGGGTTGATGCATGGATCATTGATGAACCTAGATTCGGTGAGGGCCAAGTCACGATCGCTCCCGACGACATTGGTGAATGGGAGCAACATCAAGCAGAGTTCGGCGAGTCGGATAAAGATTGCGATGAAATCGAGAGCCTCGTGTGTGGGAGAGGGGTCGAAATGCTGTGTCAACTGCGAGGGGAGTGCCTCGATTCGATCGAGCTTAACGTGGACGGCTCGCTGCATGACTTCGGAACTGACGTAGACGCATTGCTGAGTAAGTTAGAGGAGTTACTTGGTCCTTTAGAACCCTCAGATGCGTTTTTTTCATGGGAGGCACCTGATAAAACTCGTGCCGAACTCGAGATACTCGCGATGACTCCTACAGTCGAGGAAGTACCCAATGCTGCGTGGAGATTGCAGATTCGCGCGACAGGACTTCCGTGGCGGTTACGCGATTCGAAAACTGAGGTGGAGTTCGTGCTCATTCCTCCTGGCGATCGGTGGATGCAGTCATCCGAGGAGCCTGGAGCGCAGGGGCTTCGGCAGGTTAAGGTCCCTGCGCCGTACTATGTAAGTGCGGCGCCGATCACTTCTCGGCAGCGGTGGCTCGGGTCTGGATTTTCCGCCGACGGGGTTGATCCAAATCAGCTTGCGGTCGTCCGCCCATTTTTCGCAAATGCGTTCAGCACGCTCACGAAGACACGAGTCGCGTCAAATCTCGAATTGGAGATCAGTTCCGCCACGACGGCCGCGTTCACGCCTCGAGTTCTTAGAACCAAGTCGAACGCCCCGGACAATTCACGCGTAACGCGCTCTACACAAGATACCGAAGTCATTTTTTACGTAGTCATCCCTGTTCAACTGAGCGTGGATCTTTGATGACTTAGTGGACGCGATTTCACCGCTGAGTTTGATGCCGCCAATACGAGCGTATCCCAAGGAACAACTACTGGGTCACTCTCGCGTCAGTTCCTCGAACAGACCAGAGCGATGAAGTCGGCAATGCGAGGATCGTGTTCCGGAAGCACGAGCCATGACTTGCCTGCCCCGCACCTCATCGAGTAGTCGAGCAAACTATGACAGACCTCACGTTGGACGGCGACAGGCATGGCGCCTAACTCAGCTAAGAGTCGGTCGCAACCACGGCGGGGAAAATTTGCAGGTGTTTCGGGTGTTTTGTACCAACCACTTGGCGGAATCGCTGATTTGCTGAGTCCACCAAAAATTCCCTGCATTGCTTTCGCGTACCCAACATCTGAGAAATGGGTTCCGAACAGCGCCGCCGTGACCTCACGCGACATCTGGAGGTAGTAGGGCCATCGGATGATAGAGATTCCTTCTCTCGTAGCAGTCTCTAGTTTCCTTTGATCTCGGTCGATGTGGTCCACTTTGCTGTAGTGTTCCGGACCATCAAATTCGAGGGCGACTCTAGGATTGGGAAAGTAGAAGTCGAGCCGAAACCTGGTATCGCCAAGTTTGTGTTGGGGGACTAGTGGGCCGCCAATCAACCATTCACCGAGTTGACCCAGTCGCGCTTGATTCATGAGTATCAGTTTTGTCATACGAACGCTCCACTGTCAGCACTGACTCTAGGGATCACTTTCTCGATTTCAAGTTCGCGCGAGTGGCGATAGTGAAATCCTTGGTGCCGATCGAGAAACTCCACCTGCTGACTGTCACCGCCTGACGGCGAGATTGATCCAAGGCGAAGTGTTGTGTCGCACAGTGCGTGCGCGCGAGTGCATCACGATTTCAGTAACTCAAGCCCCTCTTCCGCATCTTTCGCGAGTGGTGCGAATGACGTTGAGGTACCCACTGCGATGTGCATCCAGCGGTCTGGGGTGAGGGTGCCGATGCTGGTGATGCGTTTGGTTTCGGTGGCGAGGTCTTTGCCGCGCATGAAGGAGCGGATTTGGTGGCTCATTACGTGGCCGATGGTGTAGTCGGGGAGGTAGAGCGGGTGGCCGATCATGTGTTGATAGGCGGCGAGGATGTTGTAGGGGTCCTTGCCGAAATCGCGTTCGTAGAAGCGGGTCCAGAGTCGCTGCGCGATGGCGATGACTTCTGCGCGGAGAGTTTCGGGGGTTGCGTCTTGGTTCGCGTAGAGCCAGCGCCATGTGTAGAGTTCGAGCAGGGATGGGCCTGCGATTTGGCATGCGGCGAGCATTGTTGCGATCGAGTCGATGGCGAATTGTCGTTGCGTGCTTGCAGCGTCTTCGAGGCCGAGTACGCGCTTGGCGAGTGATTGATAGAGGAACGCAAACGCCTCGGTACAAGCAGTATTCGGCACGCCGCGAAGTGCTGCGCGTTGCACGAATGTGCTTGAGCAGAGTTGTTCGAGGTTGTGACCGAGTTCGTGCATCGCGGTGTCGAATCCGTCCCAACCGAGTTCAGTGTCGAGGCTCGAGGTGCGCAACCATGCGTCGTAGCCATCGAGTTGTGGTCGCATGGCGTGACCAGAGCCCTTCGCGATTTCCACGCGTACGCGCTTGCCGAGATGCTCTGCGTCTGCGCTGCTGAATCCAAGTCCGCGCAGCACTTCTGGAAGTTTCTTTTCGAACTCATCGCCGTTGGCAAACATGCGCTTGACTGCAGCGTTCATCTCGCTTGCGGGTGATGCTTCGATGATGTCTTCGAAGTAGATGTCAAATGGTTCGAGCGCGCGACCGAGTCGCTTCGTCAAGAATTGCGCGAGCTCTACGCGCACGGGACTCTCAAGCAATCCGATCATGAGCGCTTCGACTTCTTCTTCAGGCATTTCGCGTTCGAGTCCGAACTTGCGCGCGATTGCGGTGGGGTAGAGCGGGTAGTGCGCATCAATGTCGCGCGCGAGTTTGAAGTTCGCGATCCAGTGCTCGTAGCGTTCGAGTCCGTAGAGATCACCAGTCGTCGAGCCAGCGAGCGTGTTCGCTGCAGGATTCCAGTCACGCGTCTCAGGCTTGCCCGCTTCTGCACGCATCACACTTGCGGGAATCGTTCCGTCGATGTGTCGCGCCATTACCCAACTGAGTGCGCGTTGTTTCGCGAGGCCATCCGCATCGCCATAGCCAGCCTTGATCTCTTCTCGCACGAGCCAGTGCGCGAGCAACTTGCGATCCGCTTCGAACCATCGTTTGCCAGTCGCATCAATCATCGAGCCGACAGGAATATGGAAGTGACTCACGAATCGACCCGCTTCAAACGAAACCTTGCGCGCCTTGTCGCTCAGCGCACTCGGAATGCGCGGACCAAATCCTTGCGCAACGCGCGCGGCAACCCATTCATCTTCCGTCCACGCCGTTCCACTCGCGAGCATCTGCGCAAGCGTCGAGGGCTCGAAGTTGAGAAGCGCGAGGTGTGCGATCTTCTGCTTGTAGAGTTGCTCGGAGAGATCGGGTGCGGGATCGAATTGCGCGAGGATGTCATCGACACCAGGAAACTCATCGCCGCGAAGATCGTGATGACGACGCAGCGTTCGCCGCATTTCGTAGAGGTGTCCGCCGATTTGCTCGAGCGCTTTCTCCAATCGATCAAGCAATCGCTTGCGTTCGGTCACGCTTGACACGAAATGCGCGGTGCAGAAGTCGGTGAACGCTTTCATGTCGCCGTCGGCGATCGTCCATCGATCCGCAACGCGTGTGACGCCCGCGCTGATCGCCGCTCGTTGCGCCTCGCCGTGTACGTTCGTAAGTGCTTCAATCACCGCAGCCTTTGCAGAGGCGAGATCGAGCACTTCAGTGGATGCAGACGCACAGGTAGCGGGGGTCGACATGGGCTAAGAATATGCGCGATACTGCACCGCGTGTTCAAACAGATTCTCACTTCGGCGGCGCTTGTACTCACACTCGTCGCATGCGCGTCCGATCAGACGGTCGACAACTTCGACAGCGTGCATGAAGGCATGGACATGGATGCAGTGCACGAAACGATCGGCACACCGAGTTCGTCGTGGCAGATGAATCAACAAGAGCACGGCTTCGATGGACAGCGACAGCAGTGGGGCGACAACGCCTCAAGCGTCGCCACCAGCGCGATGTATCGCGACTCCACACCCGAGCGCGTCTACTCCGTCACGTTCGATAAGAACGGCCAAGTCGTGAGCAAGTCGTATCCACTGTGGGCGCAGCCAAAGTCGAACGACTGATGCACAAAAACAAAACCGCGGTCGCGTGGAGTGCACGCGACCGCGAGGTGATTGAGCGTTTGCCTTGCGGCGCGATTCTTACGGGCAGCTGCCCCAAGCGTTGAGAAGCGCTGCGATGTCGGAGGCGTCAACGGAGCCGCTGCCATCGATGTCGCCACTTGGTGTGCCCCAACCGTTGAGGACGATGGTGAGATCCGCGCCGTCAATGACATTGTTTCCGTCCTGGTCAGCTGGGCAGTTGACTGCGCAACTGAGGACAAGGTTGCCCGATGCATTTGTTGCGCTCGGCGAACCGATTCGCACGTAGTAGGTTGATCCGAGCGTTGCGGGCCATGAGGTTGCGCTTGCAGTTCCACAACCGCTGCCATCGTTGTTGCACGCGATGATTGCACTTGCTGCGGTTGGGCATGGGCTTGCGTACACGACCAGGGCTGTGTCGCCTGTTGCGCCGCATGTGGTTGCGCTTGCCGTGCCGTTGCAGGTTGCGGTGAAGGCGTACCAGATGTCGTTGGAGATCGCGCTGATCGCGCTGCCGCTGCATGCGTTGCTTACTGCTGGCGTACTTGTCGTTGCGCCAGCGGTGTTGAATGCGTAGACGCCGCCAATCACAGTTGTTGCTGTGACGCAGTTATCGTTGCTTGGTGCTGGCACAGCGACGCTGAAGGTGAGCGAGTAATCGTTGCGCGTATCAGCGCCAAGGTAGACGCGCATGAGCAACGAACTTGAACCAGAGTTGTTCGTGTACACAAAGCTTTCGTTGTTCGTGTTCGCAGCGCGGTCGAGAAGGACTGCGCCGCCACAGGTGCCGAAGAGTTGCACATCAACATCGCCGTTGGCGTGCGTGAAGGTCATCGAGACTGTGAGTGCGCCACCGGTTGGAACGGGCAGTGAGTACCAGTCTTCATCGAGGCGCTTCACGACGAGCCCTGTGTAGGTTCCAGCAGTGAGCGCCTTGGCAGTCGCGCATGTGTCGTTTTGTTCTTGTGTGTCGTCTGCACCCGCTGCGAGTTTCGCCGCGAATCCACCAGAGTTCACCGCGAGATCCCAACGGCCGTAGCCGTCATCGGCTGCGGTGTTTGCGCACGAACTTCCCCCGCACGTGAGTACGCCGTACATCTTCTTGTCGCTATCGCGATAAATGGCCGAGCCTGAAGAGCCGCCTTCCGTGATGCCGTTGTTCCAACTGAGTGAGTTCCAGTTTCCTGATGGGCTGCCGCAGGGGAAACTCCCAGCGTTCTTCACGCCGAACGAAATCGCTTGCGCGGCACCGCCTGGATGATGGATACCGGTCGACGCTGTGTTCGTTGTGGGATTTGCATTCGTCCAACCAGCCCACCCGACGGTCGAAGGAAGCGTTGGGCGAATCATGAGCAGGGTGGAATCACTTGCGAGGTAGGTGAGCGTGAGATCTGCGCCAGTGACCGTTGTTCCTGCGGCTGTCGCGCCGCCGCAAGTATTGCCGCGGAAAAAGAAGTTGAACTGGCAGCTGTTGGCATCTGCAGTTGTGGAGATGCAGTGATTTGCGGTGGAAACGTAGGGTGTTTCATCGAGCGCAGTTGTGGCGCACAACTGACCTGAGCAAAGGAAGCCGCCACCGAATAAGAGTCGAGTCGTCGCGTTGGATTCAACGGACCACGCTGCGAAGCACGCGGGTTGGTTATGACAGTTGCCTGCGATGCCGCCTTCGCCGCCGCCATTGCGTTCGACAGGAAAGATGTCGCGATAGCCGTAGGAATATTCAGCGCTGTAGAACGGAAGCGACTTCGCTTTGCTGCCGGTTGGAACGAACCACTCGAGCTGCGCGCGCGCGTCTGGCGTGAAGAGACTCCATGCTTCGCCGTTGTTGAATTCGCCGTGACCTTCGAATGTGTCGGTCGCTGTGCCTTCGCGTGTTGGCGAGTGCATCGTGAGTCGCTCGCCTGCACCAAGCGCGAGTCCGCTCAAGTGAATGCGCGAACAGAGTGAGCCTTCAGCTTCAATCGCTACACGCCACACGCGTCCGCCTTCAACATCAATCCACTGACCATCGCCCATCGAAAGCGGAACATCTACAGGCACTGCGAATCGATCTGGTGCGGGCTGCGCGGTGGCTTCGTCTTCGGCAGCGAGCGCGCCAAAGTCCATCGCGCCGAGCAGCACGGTTGGCGCTGGAATCTCGTCGAGTTGAAACTGACGACTCAGCGATGCATGCTGCGGCATTTCCCAGTGCACGCCTTTGAGGCCGTGACCATTTGGACCGATGTCAACGACTGGCTTGGATCCACCAGCGAGCACTGCGGTCGCAAGGAGCGTTGGGAGAAGAATGCAACTTGCTGTGAGCGTGAGTTTTCGCATGTGATGGAGTTCCAAAATCTATGACAGAACGCGCAGGGGGTGCGCGTTGTTCGTTGGAGCGTACACCCCACTTGCACAGACGCAACCAAACATGGCAAAAAGAAGCGGAGTTCCGAAGGTTCGGAACTCCGCGGGCTTGTTGCAGGAGTGCAAAGTCAGATGAAAACGGGGTCAGACGGCCGCAGCCATCCGCTCGGCCTTCTTGCGGGCGTCATCGAGCGTGCCGACGTACATGAAGCAGCCTTCCGGAAGGTCGTCGCCTTCGCCTGCGCAGAGGCGCTCGAAGCTGTCGATGGTCTCTTCGAGCGAGCATGCGACGCCTGGGAAGCCGGTGAAGATTTCCGCGACGTAGAAGGGCTGCGAAAGGAATCGCTCCATCTTGCGCGCACGAGAAACTGCGAGCTTGTCGTCTTCAGAAAGTTCATCGACACCAAGGATCGCGATGATGTCTTGCAGATCCTTGTAGCGCTGCAAGATGCGTTGCACTTTGCGCGCGCAGTCGTAGTGACGGTCGCCGAGGATTTGTGGATCGAGAATGCGCGAGGTCGACGAGAGTGGATCCACTGCGGGGTAGATGCCCTTCTCTGCGATCTTGCGCTCAAGCACGATGAACGCATCGAGATGGCTGAAGGTCGTTGCTGGTGCTGGATCGGTGAGATCATCTGCAGGAACATAAATCGCCTGCACCGACGTGATCGCGCCTTGCTTGGTCGAGGTGATGCGCTCTTGCAGTGCACCCATTTCGGTTGCGAGGTTTGGTTGGTATCCGACTGCGCTGGGCATGCGACCCAAGAGCGCGGACACTTCCGAACCAGCTTGTGTGAAGCGGAACACGTTGTCGACGAAGAGCAGTGTTTCCTTACCTGATGCGTCACGGAACTCTTCTGCCATCGTGAGTGCAGAGAGCGCGACTCGAAGGCGTGCGCCTGGTGGTTCGTTCATCTGACCGAACACCATCGCGACCTTATCCAACACGTGGCACTTTTTGCCTTCGTTGTCGGTGTATTCGGCTTCGCGCATTTCGTTCCAGAGATCGTTGCCCTCGCGGGTTCGCTCGCCAACGCCTGCGAACACCGAGTAACCACCGAAGTTTCGTGCGACGCGTGCAATCATCTCTTGGATGACGACGGTCTTGCCGACGCCTGCACCGCCGAACAATCCGATCTTTCCACCGCGCACGAATGGGCAGAGGAGATCAACAACCTTGATGCCGGTCGCGAGAATTTCAGTCTTTGGATTGAGTTCGACGAACTCAGGTGGTTCGCGATGGATCGGGCTGCGCTTGGTTGCTGCAACTGGACCACGCTCATCGATTGGCTCGCCGAGGAGGTTGAAGACGCGACCAAGCACGGCTTCACCGACGGGCACTTCGACGGGGTTGCCTGTGTCGACGCATGCATCGCCGCGACGAAGACCGTCGGTGGATGCGAGCGCAACGCAGCGAACTTGTCCGCCGCCGAGATGCTTGGCGACTTCGCCGTAGAGGCGAACTTTCTCGCCGCGCATGACGAAGTCAATGACGACTGCGTTGTAGATCGCGGGAAGGGTGCCTTCGGGGAATTGCGCGTCGAAGGTCGAGCCGATGACCTGAATGACTGTGCCGGTGCTGGCCATAGTGTGGTTCACGAACAAAGAGGTGGACTATCGCTCCGAACGCCAGATTCGACGTGCGAAGTTCAGCGAGAACGCAGAATCGGATCGTGCGCTGTTTCACGAGTCCGAGGGGGGTCGAACTATACCGACTTCGCGTTGAGGCTGCAATGAAAAGACCCGCATGAAAAGCGGGTCTGACGGAGGGTTGAGTTTCCTCTTCAAAGGCGAAAACTTAGGCGCGCGTATCGATTTGAGTGCCGAGAGCGATCTTCGTCGAAACTTCGATCCGATCAGCCGCCCGCGTGTACATCTGAAATCGGTCAGAACCTGGCGCCCGAGTGGTAGCAGCTGCAGGGGGAGCGTCAAACCCTTCGCCGCGGCCGATGGGTGATTCCACCGTTCCGCTCACCATCGCGTCGAGGCGGGTGGCAAACTGATCAGAAGGAAACGCAGGACGGACCACGCTCGGATCCATTCGCCCAACCGCAGAAACCGGCTTCCCATTCCGAGAAGGATCAATCGCAGCCCGGACGCCATAAGCCTTGGCAATGTGAAATGGGATTGGTCCAGTGAGTCCGTCCATGATGCTCTCGCAAGTGAATATACCTCAGGTCGGCAAGAAATTCGAGCGCGCATGGGAAAATCTGCGAGAACGAGCGCGACCTGTATCGGTTGTAACGCCTTGCCTTCAAACAGCTTGGAGAACAACGCGCAGTTCTTGCGGAGGAGAAGTTCCGCAAAAGAAGCACGCGCGCTCTATTGGAGTCTGGCTTGCAATCGGTAATTGTGCCTGTCCCAAATTGCTCCCAAATTGCTCCCCAAGTTGCTCCACGACGAAGCGACCACGGGTTCGGAAGTTCAGTTGTCGGGGGGTTTGAGCAACTAATCGCTGCCCTCAAGATGCGCATCGTGATCTTCGCCTGTTTTTTCGTGTCGCGCTGCAAGCGGCTATTTTTCAACACCTTCGGTGATAACTAAACTCCAAGAACACAAAGTCTTGGTTATTGGGCTGGGTTGAGAGTGCAGATGTTATTTTTTCAAAGAGCAAAAACATTCTGCTTGCGAAGAGCGATTTGCGTGGAATACTTGTCCAGTGGCAGTGTCGCACCCCGACACCCCACTTTTAGCGTCCCCTCCCTTTTTTAACGTCTGAAATCTCTCCCCGACAACAAAGGAAATTTGTAATGAAGACTTTTATGCACATGGTATCGGTAGCGGTAGTTGTCTTGGCTGCATCTGCAGCACAAGGCGAAATAATTCAATATGCAGCCACTTTGAATGGTCCTTCCGAATCGCCGCCAAACGCATCTCCTGCAACCGGTTTTGCAACATTTGACTTCGACACGATCACCCACTCATTGAGTATGTCTGTTAGTTTTTCTAACCTACTGGGCACCACAACTGTTGCGCATATCCACGCGGATACTGCAGTCGCTGGAACTGGAACAGCGGGAGTTGCGTCAGGGCTTACTAGTTGGACAACGGGCCTCAACTCTGGTACCTACACAAACACGATTAACATGTTGTCTTCAGCAACTTACGGTTCGGCATATCTGGCAGCGCATGGTGGCACCGCAGCATCGGCCGAAACCGACCTTTTGGCTGCGATGACTATTGGTCGGGCTTACCTGAATATCCACTCCACCACATATCCTGGCGGAGAAATCCGTGGATTTATTTATCAAGTTCCGGCTCCTGGCATGCTTCCTCTGTTGGCGGTGTGCGGACTTGTGGCTCGCCGTCGACGCAACTGATCCTGCTCGTCTGTAGTTGATTTGCATTGATGAGTGCACGGGTTCAACCCGTGCACTCTTCTTTTTGATTTGTGCGCCGGTTTCAGCGGGAATTGGTCTGTCCAAAACTACTTCAACGCATGCAAGTGCGGATGAAAGTCGAGATGTTTATTTTTGTAAAGGCAGTAGCGCCTCGGCAAAGGCCTTACCCATCTGCGCGAAGATCTTTGCACTGCCAAAGTAGTGGTACCCGCCATTGGAAGCGCCTTTGAGGGCCTCCCTGTCTTTGGGCGAAAGGATTTCCTCCAACGCTAGGTCGAGCTTCTCCTGGTCGGCTGTGGTGATGCCCTCAATCCAGGCGTCGATCGCGGCATAATGTTTGGGGGAGCGAAGGTCATATTGATCATTGGCATAGACCGCCAATACATTCGTACCCTTCTTCAAATGTTTGATCTGTTCCTTCTCAAGGACGATGGAACTGTATCGCGGACTGTCTGCCCACCAGATGTAGGTGTGAATCTTTTGACCGTTCAAATACAGGTGAAATCCTTGTCGCGCTAAAATCGCGATGCGATATGAATCACAGTTGAGGTCTGCGACGTCAAAGGTTGTGCGCATCAGCAGAAATTCGCCATCACCCCATTTGGAGGGGTATGCGTCCAAGGTGATTCCGTTGTCTTTCCAGACGCCCTTTCCGATGGGAGCTTTGCCTTCCGTCCATTGGCTGTCATCGAAGTCGGGCATGTACCAATTGCCCATCCCCTCTGGCATGGTGATGTCACGGAATCGCCTGTCCTCATATGTTTCGAGCTTGTCCTTCTTCTCCGTGGGATCAATCGTCATGAAACGCCAGATCCGTTCCTCCGGCAGAGGATTGCCCACCGGCTTCCAGTAGTTTCCCCACTTCCAATCCCTGTCGAAAGCACCACCCTTTGTCAATGTATGCGCCGTACCGACGATATTGTTATAGATGTTCTGCTTCGGTTCTGCAGCGGCGATAGCCTGATCCCAGAAGGGAGCGGTATCAACAGCGACCACATTGCCTTTGAACTCGGGCATGTCAGCCGGAGCCGCCATGGCTTTGCGGAAATTCACATGGGCATCACCGTCGACACCCAGCACGCCGATCACGAATGGCATCTTCGGGGCGGAAAGATCTTTGCGTACATCTCGAATGAACTTGGCCAGCAGGTCTGAGTACACATCGTATTTCCCAGGTTGGTCGGGGCCGGGATATGTAGTCCCATCGACAAGGTCGTTGAAGCCCTGCAACCAGACAAAGCCGGCCAGTTCAAAGCCGGCCTTCTCGTCATATTCCGGACAAACTCGCTTGGGATCTGCCAGCACCTTTTGAACATGTTCGATCATCATTCGGTAAAACACACCCGAAGCGGCATCCTTGTCCTCTTGCCATTTTTTCCGGTCCTCGGCCTTGGGGATCCCATGGGCGCCCTGAGGATGCTCGTCCCACTGTTCCTGAATCTCCTTGGGCAACTTATATTGTCCGGCACTAGGCGGACGGAATTCGGTGTTGAGTGACCTGCCGCCCCAGGCGGTCTTGATAATAAGAATGGGCTCCTTCAGCCCTTTCTCCATATAGATTCCGAAGGTGAACTCGGGACCAATCTTGCCACCATCCACGGTGGGTTGATTTCCACGTTCGCCAAAGCCGGCGGTCAACTTACCCAGGCCCTCGCCATTGGCACTGCCGTCATAAGGGCCGGTCAAATAGGACATCCAGACCTTGTCACATACCCGTGGAGTTCCATCGGGATTGCGCATGTCCTTGAGGATGGGTGCCGTCAGCGGATCCTTACCGATGTAGTCAAACGTGCTGATCGCCGCATGTCCCTCCATGTTCGACTGACCGGCGAGGATGAAGACTTTCAGCGGCCCGGTAGCTGCGGCGGCGGCGGAGAAGAATGCGGTGATAAGGAATGCGGCAAAGGATTTCATAGGCGGTGAGACCAATTGATCTTGTGTGACTGTTTACGTTGAGCAGATCGAATTTTTTGCATCATACGGCTGGTATTCAGGGCGTAAGCATACTGACCTTACCCTTACTTCAGTCCAGATGTATTTGGGTTCTTCACGCGGATGAGAAACTCATCGATCAACTCTTTGCGTAGGGGAAGTAGCCACATGTGCGCAAACTGGTTAAAGGCGGAGTGCGGGCCGACCTTTCGACTCTTGACCCCGGACTCTCGCCGCTGCTCTAGTCATCGATTGCACATGGCAAGGCTGCCGACAAGCATGGAATCTCAAACTGTGTCGAGGCCAACACCTCAAGGCGACAAAAGCACGATTGAAAACATCGCCAAAATTTCGAATGGCGCTCTACTTCTGCCTCGTGCTAGGAATTGGCAGGGGATATTGCCAGCGTGCTTCCACGCGTCTCTAAAAGGTGGAAGGCGCGTCGCACAGCGAGAAAGTCTGCGGCGCAAGAGAGTCCGAACGCATAGTATCTGCGCCCGATCAGAAATCTCGTATGTGGCGATTCGCAATCAAAATGCTCTTTGGCGATAGCGCGAAGTTTTACGGGATCCTCCTCGGTCTCGGCTTCGCATCGCTTTTAATCGCGCAACAAGCGTCGATCTTCGTCGGTCTCATGAGCCGCACGTTTGCATTCGTCGGAGAAATCGGACACGTTGACCTCTGGGTCTTTGATCCAACGCAATCGTTTGTCGACGATCAAAAACCACTGCGTTCGACCGCGATTGACCGCGTGCGCGGCGTCAAGGGCGTCGCGTGGGCCGCACCGCTTTACAAGAGTTTGCTCGTCGTGACGCTTCCAAATGGCGTCCGTCGCAGTGTGGATGTCATCGGAATTGACGCAGACACGCTCGCTGGTGGCCCCGTTGAAGTTGTTGCAGGCTCGCTTGCCGATTTGCGATTGCCTGATGCAATCATGGTCGAAATCGGCTCCAGCCAGCAGCAGTTGCGACTCCCTGCCGATCTTGCGCCCGGCGCAACTCCATCGCCAGACCAGGTCTTCAATCCAAGTGGACCAACGCGCGATGTCGAAGTTGGCGACATCTTGGAACTGAACGAACGGCGTGCCCGTGTCGTCGGACTCGTGAAGTGTGCCGAAACATTCGTCGCCGCACCAACCGTGTACACGACGTACGCGCGTGCACTGTCTTACGCGCCGCAATCGCGTCGTGTGATGAGCGCAGTGCTCGTCACTGCAAACGATGGAGAAGGCATCGCCACGCTCGCCGAGCGTATTCGCGCACAAACGGGTCTTGAAGCGCTGGATTCAAATGCGTATGCGATGCGTACGCTCAATTACTGGATGAGTGAAACGGGCATCCCGATCAACTTCGGCATCGCGATCGTGCTTGGGTTCTTCGTTGGCGTCGCGATCGCTGGACAGATGTTCTACAACTTCACGCTCGACAATCTCCGGTATTTCGGGGCGTTCAAGGCGATGGGCGCCTCGACTTGGCGACTACTCGGAATGGTTGCGTTGCAAGCGTTGGTGGCTGGGGTCCTCGGGCTCGGTCTAGGTCTCGGCGCCGTCAGCGCCTTTGGCCTCACTGCGGCTGGTGGAAAGCTCGCCTTCAAGATGTTGTGGCAAATTCCGCTCATCGCGGCGGGCGCTGTTCTCATCATCTGCGTTTTCGCGAGCGTGATCTCAATGTGGAAAGTTGTACGACTTGATCCTGCAGATGTCTTCAAAGGGCCATGAGGTCTTGACACGCGGGCTCTCACATAAGCCCCTTCACGCCGATTCTCCCAGACTCGCAACTCTTCGATGACTTCTGAATTCACGAACCACACAAGCACTCCCGTCATGGAACACACGACGGCTATTCGCTTACGAGCCGTGACGAAGACGTTTGGTCGCGGCGAAAGCGCTGTGAAAGCGTTGCAAGGTATCGACCTCGATGTCACCGTCGGTGAACTGACGATGCTCGTTGGTCCATCGGGATGTGGCAAGACAACATTGATCTCGATTCTCGCGGGTCTTCTGTCGCGAGACAGTGGTGAATTGACGGTCTTCGGCACCGATCTTGCGGCGCTTCGTCGTGACCGCCTTGCCGCATGGCGCCGCGACAATGTTGGATTCATCTTCCAGCAGTTCAATCTCGTACCACAACTGACTGTCGCGGAGAATGTCTCTATTCCACTTGTTTTGAAGGGCGAATCTGTCGCTGCAGCTGTTCGTAAAGCGAACGATCTGTTGATGACGCTCGGGCTCGAAGGGCGCGGTAAGAGTGCGCCACTGAAGTTGTCGGGCGGTCAACAGCAGCGCGTGGCCATTGCGCGTGCGCTAATTCACGAACCGCGATTACTTGTGTGCGATGAGCCAACGAGCGCGCTTGATGCGGAACTTGGCCTCCGCGTGATGGAACTCATCCGCGGCCGCTCGACTCGACCCGACCGTGCCGTCGTGGTGGTCACACACGACAACCGCATCTTTCACCTCGCCGACACAATCGCGCATATCAACGATGGCCGCATCGATGATTTGACCCGCGGCTCCTCGCATGAACCTTCCTCTCAGGTAACTCCGCGCACGGATTCACCCACCCGAGCTCAACCATGAAACTGCCTCTTATTGTTATTCCAGTCCTCGCGCTCGGCGGTTTCGCTTTGACCGGGCTCGCCGTTGCGCGCTTCAACATGCCGCCCAAGACAGGCCCCGCGCCTATCGCGCCGCCGTCAATCCTGTTCCCTGATCGCGTTGCTGGTGTGGGAATTGTGGAACCTGCGAGTGAAACGATTCTCATCGGCGCACATGTCGGCGGCGTCGTGACGAAAGTACTCGTCCAAGAGGGTTCGCGCGTTGAGGCGGGCGCGCCGCTCGTCGAACTCGACGCACGCGATGCCGATGCTCGTATTGAAATCGCGAAGGCTGCGAAGGTGGCGGCCGCAGCGGCGGTTGAGACGGCTCGCGCCCGCGCCGTCATTGCAAGTTTGCATGTTGCTGAACTCCGCGCGCATCCGCGTCCGGAAGATGTTGCGGAAGCGACCGCACTCGTCGATGCGCGAAAATCGGCACTCGCTGATGCAACTGGGCGGTTGGAACGACTGATGAAAGTGAGCGATCGCGGTTCCACTGCCAATGAGCAGCCGACGCTTGAGTTTGCAGTCGCCTTCGCAACAGCCCAAGTTGCAGAAGCGGATGCGAAACTCATGCGCGCGAAGGCGGGCACCTATCCCGAAGATCTCGCCGTTGCGCAGGCGGAAGAAGTCGCGGCTGCACGCGAAGTTGACGCGCTCACTGTGCAAACCATGGCCGCCGATGTGCAAATCCGCCAAGCCGAAGTCGCCCGCGACTTACTCATCGTGCGCGCGCCGATCGCGGGAACCGTTCTGCGACTCGACACGCGACCTGGCGAGTACAGGGCAGCCGGCCCGAACGCCGGAGCGCTCCTTCGTCTCGGCGACATCTCAACTCTGCACGTGCGCACCGACATCGATGAACTTGATGCATGGCGATTCCATCCCACTGGCCAGGCGGTCGCGACCGTTCGCGGCGGAAGTCGCGAACAAGTTGTACTCCGCTTCATTCGTGTCATCCCAGATGTCGCACCGAAGAAGACACTCACAGGCGAGAACTCTGAGCGCATCGACACACGCGTTGTACAGGTGATTTATGCGCTTGAAAATCCACCGCCGTTCTTACAACCAGGCATGTTGGTCGACGTTGCAGTAGCAGCGAAACCCTTCGAGACCACGGCGAAGTAACACTCGTGATTCCGCCCACGCTGCGGGATCCTGAATAGTCACAAGCCCGTGATGTATAAGTTGTGACGAGACGCAACTGGACGCGCAGCACTTCCTACTCACGCGCCAGGTGTTACGCAACGCATACCTTGGATCTGCACACCCGATCACGGAAAAGAAGGTGTCGTTCCAAGCCCAAATGTGGGAGAACTTGCAACGCGCACTTCTTGCGGAGGAGAAGTTTCGCGAAAGAAGCGCGCGCCCTCGATCGCAGTCTGACTTGCAATCGGGAATTGTGCCTGTCCCAAATTGCTTCTCACCCCCGATTGTGTGAACATTGCATGCCCCACTCTGAGTCAACCGAGAGTAGACGGAGCTCGGAAAGATTAAACTGTGCCTGTCCCATGTCCCTAGTTCGATTTCAAAGGCAGGTACACAACCGTGGCAAGTAACGAACCCCACCCAACTGAGCCGATTCACGCCGACCGATCGCGAACGCGCGATGTGCAGGCCGGTCATCTCGGTTGCGCTCGTTGCAAGCAGCCTTTGGGGGATCAGATCCCAAGTCGTTGTCCAGAATGCGGGGTCGCGCTTGACCCGGCCAACCCGCGAAGCGTGTGCGACCTTCGCAACCGACGGGATCGAGTCGAGCTCATGATGGCTCTCGCCGCCGGAATCGTGGTTGGAGGGCTGCTGGGCTTCGGATGGTGGTTCGGCTTGATGA
>Ga0209553_1000690_pt1 | contig 17355 bp, 19 predicted proteins | sample LauGreFBDMM110DN_2_FD_188217 | JGI IMG/M metagenome (GOLD analysis project Ga0209553, IMG submission 188217) | Freshwater lake microbial communities from Lake Michigan, USA - Fa13.BD.MM110.DN (SPAdes) (version 2) | ecosystem: Environmental > Aquatic > Freshwater > Lake | place: Lake Michigan...
CCCCGCCGATAGCGAAGTTGAACATGAGGAAGAATGCCACGCCTCCGGCCCAGCGCGAGGTCAAGCCGATAAAGCATGCGATGCCAACATAAAATTCACCTAGGCCGATGATTTGGGCGATAGGCAGATGAAAAGGCACGGCAAAGTTTTGCAGATACAGAAGCCCGAAAGATTCGATTGCATTCATATCCAACTTTTGCAGATCAGCAATGCGCGTTTCAAAAACAATCTTCAACGCGTCGCTCCACATCCAGCCATTGCGAAATTTATTGATACCCGCAAAGAAATAAAATAGGCCGATAAAATAGCGCACAAAAATCGCCGCACTGATTCCGACGTAACGCAGCGGTTTGTCTTTGAGCGAGGCGAGGCCCCATGAGAATGACATGACCATGCTGGCGCTCCTCATTTTGTAGCTCCCGTTTGTGTGGCGACACATGTGCCAAAATCAGTTCCGCTGGCACTGACCCAAGCATTCGTCGTGCGGTTGATGACAGCACTGCCTGCTTCAATCTTGGCTTCTTTCATGCTCAGGCGGGCTTTTTCCGTACGCGCTGCTTTTGCGCCGTCGGCTTTGATTTCTGTGATACGCACGTCGCGCGTTTCCCAAACCCCACGCCCGAGGCCCGGGAGATAATCCAAGACGGTCATCATTTGCCCGAGGAAGCCTTTTTTGTGGAAATCGTAAGTCGTGGTGATGGTGTTGTCTGCGCCAGAGCACGTCAGTGTGGCGACACACATGGTGCAGAGTTCTCCATACTGGTTGGCCAGTAAAAGCGAAGCGGGCGGTTGCGCTTGAGCGCTACTCGCCGCCACACCTATCACAACAAAGATAAATCCCCACTTGGTAGCTGACGTCATGTATGTCCTCACCTCTTTATAGCCAGGGCACTTGCATACGACAGTATTGGCATCCCTCTTTGTTCTGCCATTACCCGATTTAAATCAGGCAATGAAGACTGAGGAGGGTTTGTTTTGTTCATATGAATACCCCCTGAACCTTATGAGCAGATCATCATCACCAGCCAGGCGTTTAAAATCAACTACCAGTTCTAAAGTAGTTTCGGCTTCTCTTTGGGAACGCCAAAGCCTAGATCAAGCCGCTCCAAGGTGCGCGCTGCCATGCGTCCACGTTAGTGTTCATCAATATCCAAAGATTCAAGGGTAAACGATCCACTGATCACGCGCGCAGGGCGGCCATCGCGCACCGCAATTGAAAACTGATCGTCTCGACACTCAGGTTACGCCCATTGTTGGTCACGAATCCACCAAGCGCGCAAGCTCCGCAGGGGTAATCATGAATTGTATTGAAATTCCATAAAACATTAGCCGTCTTGAGGTGCGGGTTTTGGCGCAGCCAGCTCTTTCCCGTCATGTCCCCACCCCAACGCTCATCCAGTTGGGTGCCGATGAGGCGCACGATCAGGTCGCTGTCGATACGCTCGAACACAATTAAGTAAGGAGCGATTGGTGTTGGCGCGCGATCGAAAAAACTTTCCGTGGTTGGAATTCCGGTGCCTGTCCTCAGGCTTTGCCAATAGTTGAGCATCTCGATCGAGTAGGGTGACTGAAAATCCAACATCAGATACGCGATCTAACAGACCTTAGGCCTAGTCGCACTGCGACCATGTACAGTTCTAGCTTACCAATAAGCGGGCTTAGGTCATTACTTATATAGAGTGAATTCCTGAACCGTGCTGTACTTACGAATGCTGCGGTGGTCGTGATCGGAATGGGAGTTGAGCATGGAATATCGCAATCTTGGTCGCTCGGGCCTTAAAGTTTCAGCCGTCGGTATCGGCTGCAATAACTTCGGGATGCTGATTGACGCGGCCCAGACTCAGATTGTCGTCGACAAAGCTATCGACCTTGGCATCACACTGTTTGACACCGCCGATATCTATGGCGAGCAAGGAAAATCAGAAGAATTTTTGGGCAAAGCCTTAGGCGCGCGCCGCAAAGATATCGTGCTGGCGACAAAATTCGCCAATGCCATGGGGCAGGGTCCGATGATGAGCGGTGGGTCGCGGCGTTATATTGTGAACGCCGTTGAGGCCAGCTTGAAGCGCCTCGGCACTGACTACATCGATCTGTATCAAATGCATGTTCCCGATCCGCACACACCGATTGAGGAGACGATGCGGGCGCTCGATGACTTGGTGCATCAGGGCAAGGTGCGCTACATCGGGCATTCGAATTTCTCGGGCTGGCAAACAGCTGACGCGGCCTGGATGGCCAAGACGCAAAACCTTGCGCCGTTTATCTCGGCGCAGAACCGCTACAGCTTGCTCAGCCGCGAGATTGAAGCTGAACTAGTGCCAGCTTGCGTGGCGCATGGCGTGAGCATTTTGCCGTTCTTCCCGTTGGAAAGCGGATTACTGACAGGCAAATACAAGCGCGGCGAAAAGCCCGCCGAGGGCACGCGTTACGCGGCCTGGGCCAGCCGCGGGCCGATGGCCAGCCGTTTCTTTGGTGATGACAAGTTTGCGAAGTTTGAGCAGTTGCAAGCGCTGTGCGAAGCCCACGGCCATACGATGCTCGAGATGGCCTTCGGCTGGCTATTAGCAAACCCCGTTGTCGCCAGTGTGATTGCAGGCGCGACGAAGCCTGAGCAGCTTGAGCAAAATGTCAAAGCAGGGCTGTGGCGTCCGAGCGCTGAGGAAATGCTAAAAATCAATGACATCACTCCGCCGCCGGGTGGTGTTGCCATGCAGCCCACAAAAAAGCAGTAAGCACAAATGATCACACGCATCATACTGTCTTTAGGTTTTCTCATGGCGATTTCGGCCCAAGCGCAAGACGCGCCTGATCCTGGCAAAGAGTCGCTGATGGATGAAGGCGTTTTTGTCATCGGGGGCCGCACGGCGCGTGCCGAAGAATTCTCAATCTTCAAGCGCCCTGATGGCGGGTATACCTTGCTCAGCACCATTACCGCTGACGATGACTCCTATACCGCCATCGGAACTTGGAATTATGACGCTCAGTGGCGTGGTCTCTCCGCCAACGGCAAAAGCACCGTGAAGGGCGTGAATCGCAAGATCGACGTGAAGCGCGAGACCTCACCCGAAGGCCCCATCGTTCGAATGACGCGGCGCACGACGCCCGCAGATGGCGCGAACGAGCGCCTTGAGACCTTCACAGCGCAGTGCGACATGGATTGCCTGATTGACATGTCACCGGGCGCGATGCCCATGGCTGTCCTGCCGCGCCGCTTCGATACTGCGAAGGGCGGCGAGCAAGCTTTCATGTGGGTGGGGGTGTCCTTGACCGATGATCAAGTTTTGTTGGGAGGAACCACAACGCTCTGGCTGAATCGTTTGCAGAAAGTCGATGGCGATGCGGTATCGCATTGGCGGTTTCGCGAGGACCTCCCTGGCCCTAATGGCCAGACCATTCAAATGAGCACGCACCTGTGGACAGACACGAAGGGCAACTTGCGCAAATTCGGCGTTGGGCGCACGCCTAAGCCCAGCACCATCGGCATTCGCGAAACCGACGAAAAACGCTCGGATCAAATGCCTGCGGAATAAGACACAACCTCACCTTTGGGAGAGGTCGACCCGAAGGGTCGGGTGAGGGTGAGTTCGTTATTTTTAAGCTCAAGGCAGCCCAGGGAACTAAAACACATCGCCCTCACCCTAACCCTCTCCCAAGGGGAGATGGTCTTTTGTCTTAAGCGATTCTTATTCACGCTTCGCACCCCTTGGCGGGTCGCGACTGAAGCCCTAAGTTGTGCCATATCCAACGGCATAACGCCGTCTGTCTGTTCGAACCCGAGGCCCGCCCCGATGAACGCTATTCTTCGAAATACGTTGCCTGTCCGTAACCCGCGCACGGGCGAGGTGGACTATCACATCACGCCCCCGACAGCCGAGGAAATGTCGGCCAAAGCCAAAGCGATGCGCGCAGCCCAAGTTGAGTGGGCGGTGGCACCTATCGAGCATCGCGTGGCGGTGATGCGCAAATGGGCCGATGAGATCGAGAAGAACAAAGCCGCTATTACCAAAGCTGAGTCCGCAGATACGGGCCGTTATCGTGGTGCTAAGGAAACCCCCGACGCCGTGATTTGGGGCATTCGCGGGTGGGCCGACCGCGCGGGTGACATTATTCAAAAGGCAATGCTGGAAGGAACCTCCAGCATTATGCCGCACATTAAATATCGCTCGCAGTTGAAGCCTTATCCCATGCTGGGCGTCATCAGCCCGTGGAATTTTCCGATGATGCTCTCGGTCATTGATGCCACGCCAGCGCTGCTGGCTGGTTGTGCTGCCATGATTAAGCCTAGCGAAGTGACGCCGCGTTTTGTCGAGCCGTTGATGGAGACCATTCAAAAGGTGCCGGAGTTGGCCAAGGTGCTGACCTATGTTGTCGGCGGTGGCGAGACTGGTCAGCATTTGATCGAGAACGTCGATATCGTTTGCTTTACCGGCAGCGTGCCTACGGGCCGCAAGGTTGCCGAGGCGTGTGCGCGCCGGTTCATTCCGGTGTTCCTGGAATTGGGCGGCAAAGACCCTGTGATTGTCACCGAGAACGCTGATTTAGAGCGCGCCACTGATGCCGTGCTGCGCGGCACGGTTTATGCGACAGGCCAGATCTGTTTTTCCATCGAGCGCGTTTACGTGCAGGAAAAAATCCACGATGCCTTTGTCGATAAGCTGGTGAAAAAAGCCGAGCAGATTGAGTTGAACTACCCCGACATCCACAAAGGCCACATCGGGCCGTTCATTTTCGGCAAGCAGGCGGGCATTGTCGACGAACAGTTGGATGATGCGGTGAAGCACGGAGCGAAAATCCGCACCGGCGGCAAAAGCCAAAACCTCGGTGGCGGTTTGTATATGCGCCCCACCGTTGTCACCGACGTCAAGCAGGATATGAAAATCATGCAGGACGAAACCTTCGGGCCCGTGATCCCGGTGATGAAATACAAAACCAAAGCCGAGGCAGTGACGCTGGCGAACGATACTATCTTTGGCCTGTCGGGAGCGGTGATCGCGGGCAACGACGAAGAGGCTTACGAGTTGGGCTCGCAAATCGACGCGGGCGGTATCAGCTTGCAAGACACTACATTGACGGGTGCAATTTTGCGCGATGCTGAAAAGACATCTTTTAATTTGTCGGGCATGGGCGGTAGCCGCATGGGCCCAGCGTCGATTTTGCGCTTCTTTCGTAAGAAAGCACTGATGACCAACACGCTGGCCCCGCAGGACATGCGCGAGATCCGCGAACTTCCGTTGGCATAACATTAGGTCATCTGTGTCGAGAACCCATCACGCGTTGAAGGTCCCCGAACTTCTCGGCGCTGTGTTGATGACTGCAATGCTCTCGGCTTGTGCGTCGATCATTCCACCGCGCCCCGAGACCCCATCTGTGTTTTTGCCGTGGGGGGCTTTGCGTCAGGATTCGTCGCAAACTGTTGCGATCGCTGATGCGCAATTTCGCCGGGCATTGTCATGGCCGATCACACCGGCGATGGGCAAATCACGGTACTTGCACTTTCGGGCGGTGGCCCCTTCGGTGCGGGTGTGTTGGCGGGCTGGACACAGACCGGGCAGCGCCCTGAGGCTGATGTGGTAACGGGTGTGTCCGCTGGTTCTTTGCTCTCCACCTATGCCTTCTTGGGCCCTGCTTATGATGAAGCTGAGCGCGAGATCTATGCCTCCATCACTACGCAGGGTGTATACAAAAAGCGCGAGCTTATTGAAGTTCCGTTTAGCTCCTCGCTGGTGAAGCAAAAGCCACTGCGGCTGTTGATGGAAGTGATGATGAGCGATGATGTGCTCGACCGCGTGGCCACCCAGCGCCGCGAACGGGGCCGTTGCTTGTTGGTGGCCTTGACTGACCTCGACAATGGCCGCGTCGTGGTGTGGGATCTGACATCGATTGCGGCAAGTAATCGATCTGACCGTCGCGAGTTGTATGTCGATGCATTGATTGCGTCGTCGGCCATTCCAGGCTTTTTTCAGCCTGTTTGATTTCACCCGAACCGGACTCGCCCGACAAACGCCTGTAACTCCATGTCGATGGCAGTATGTCGACCTCGATTTTTATGCCCAGCACTGTCGATGCCGACATGAAGTTGCCGCTCAACGTGTGCGTCATTATCAATTCGCAAATGATGGAGGTGCGCAACCACAAGCCCATCGATATCCGCGCTGTCGATATTTCCGCCGAGGCCCTTGAGAAGGTGATGCGCACGGTGTTACAGCGCAGTACCTACGAGATGTTTCTCGGCACGGCATTGGCAGGGGGAAATATCTACATTCACGGAATCCCCGAGAATTTGACCATCTCCACGCCGCAGTATGAGTTCACACCTGAGTTGTCGAAATCGCTCTATGACTTGGGGCTGAGCATGGGCCAGCAAAGTGCCTGGCGCAATGAACCTCCACGCTTTGACTCGCTGACCAATCAACTGCAATTAGATAAAATTCGCACGCGCATCAGGCGCTAACGCCGAATAATGCCGGGCTCGACTTTCTTCAAAAACAGCGGGATGGGGTTGGATTGGACAATCATCAACTTCGCGCCGTCGGCATCGCGCATCCAAAAGCGCGTCATGCGGCTTTTGTCGTCCCGCGCACCTTCCTTCACAATCACATAGCCGTGTTCTTTTGCCCGGCCTTTACTTTGTTGAAAGCCGCGTCAGCATCGGGCGTGAGAATGAATAATCCCATCGACCCATAAGGCGAGCGGCCCTCGGTGGCTACGGCGGGTGCATCGGGTTTTTTGATGTGTGCCACAATCAGTGCGAGGTAGCTGATATTGGCGTTGACGTCGGGGCTGCCGATGGACGGGCGCAGCACAGCGAAATCCATGGCCTCGCCAGGTGAAAATCCCAACGTCCATTCGAGGACAGGGTTTGTAACGTTGCGGATGCTCTCGCTGAGCTACATGCCTAAAATGTCATGATACAGCTTCAGCGATTTTTCCACATCACTTACCACAATTGTGGTGCGCGACGCCATGGCACCGGTAAGTTTGGGCTTGGTGGCGGGCCACGGCGGGGCTTCCATTTTCATAGGCTGGGCGTGGGCTGTGGTGATGCTGGAAACGATCATTGCCGCGCTGATCAAACGTTTCATGGAATGCTCCGATGATTGAAGAGTCCCAGTCTCACAAGATGTTTTTTCCCGTTGTCACGCCTTCCTGTCCGGCTCAAGATGTATACGAAGAATATGCCGGGGAGGGCTGTTATGACATTCATTCAAAAATTACTGTGCGTTGCTGGAGTTACGTTCGCGAGTTTGGGCCATGCGCATGGCGCTGATGTCGTCATCAAGCGCGGCTATGTCGAGAATCGCTATGGTCAGCTGCATTACCAAATGGCTGTGCCCACCGAATCCAAAGCCAAGCAGCGCACGCCCTTGGTGATGTTTCACCAAACCGCCAACACGTCGCTGGAGTTCGGTAAACTGATCCCCGAGATGGGCCGCGATCGAACGGTGATTGCCATCGACACGCCGGGTTATGGTGGTTCGGATGGGCCCAAAGAGGTGCCGACCATTACCGACTACATGACGGCCGTGAACGAAGGCCTGAAGAACTTAGGCTACGGGACCAACAAACCTGTCGATGTCTTGGGCCTGCATACCGGCGCGTTCACAGGCATTGAACTGGCCATTGCTGAACCCAAGATGGTGCGCAAAGTCGTGTTGGTGGGCGTGTGGCTGGTGAGTGAAGAAACGCGATTGCGCGCGATCTCGCGCCTGCCACGTTACAAAACATCAGTGGAATTCTTCGACTGGTTCGCAGCCAATTTGCCGCGCTTGCAGAAAACCCAACTGGCCCAGAATGCGGGCGATACCGATTGGGGCTTGGTGATCGCCGACAGCTTGCGCCCGCTGATTAAACGCGAATATGGCCACGATGCGGCGTTCAGCTATGCGGCCAAATTGCGCGAGCGCGCGCCGATGGTGACACAGCCAGTTTTGTTGCTGGCGCTGAACGATGGCATTCGCCAAAGCACACTCGACAGCCAGCCGTTATTCAAAAAACCCACGCTGGCCGATTTTCCGAACCTCCAAGAAGGCGCGTTCTTCACCGCCGCGCCGGAGTTGGGCGTGAGCTTGCGCAAGTTTTTGGATTGAATTTGGATATTCGCATTACCTCAGCCGCCGACATCCCGGCCCTGCATCGCGTCAGGATGTCGGTGAAGGAGAATGTGCTGTTTGATCCAACCAAAGTTCAGCCATCAGATTATGAACGCATGATTCGGGTGGATGGGCGAGGGTGGGCTTGTCACGTTGACGGTGTCATTCGTGGTTTCTCGTTTGCGAAAAAAAACTACAGAAACATCTGGGCGCTGTTTGTCGAGCCCGGTTTTGAAAGTCGTGGCGTGGGCCCACGTTTACTGAATTGCGCAGTTGAGTGGCTATTCAATCAAAGCGCAGAGTCGATTTGGCTAACAACAAAGCCGGGAACCCGCGCCGAGAAATTCTATCGCGCCGCCGGTTGGGAATTTCTGTGAATGGAGCCAAGCGGCGAATACCGCTTTGAGTTGGCTCAAAGATTGAGGCATGAGCCAGACTCCTTCATGCGCAGCTTATAGAAATAACCTGCAACGTCATTCCCCGGCTTGACCGCGGAATCCAGGGTTTCCATCACCATTCGTACAAAACGCTCTGGACCCCGCATCAAATGCGGGGTGACGAGTTGAGTTTTAGGGCGGACGTCTCACGCCTTCTCAACCCTCTGCCTGTGGGAGAGGGCAGGGTTAGGGCGGGTTGTTTGCGATTCGGTACGCGCGATGTCACAAACAAAATAACAAATCACCCTCACCCGCCAAGTTGTGGCTACCTCTCCCGAGGGAGAGGTTTAAATCGCGCCTTTCGTCCTACCCTTGCCCGCCGGGGTTCAGCCAGCGGCTTTTGCGATCCAGAAAGTCTTTCATGTCTTTGTCGGTCTGCGGCAGTTGATTGGCCGGAACATCCATAATGTTCATCGGCACTTCTTGTTTGTATTGGTCGAACACCGGCTTCACGACTTCTAACGGATAACGCTGAATACGCCGCCCCTCGCGGAATTTCTTGATGGGAATTTCCGCCTCTATCACGTTTTCATTGTTGCTGGGATCTTCGGCCAACACCTTGCCTTTGTTATCGACGATCAGTGATTGACCGCCAAAGGCCGCCGGCACACCCGAATCTGCCGGGAAGGTGATGTTGGACATGGCCGAGTACACGTTGTTGTACAGCGCAATCGCCTGCACGTCGGTTTTGGAAAACAATGTCGCCGTGCGCATCATAATTTCCACGCCGCGCATGGTGTAGGCTGCGAACACAAACGGGTCGAGCTGCACCGTGCTGACGGCAATGTTGCCGAATTCGGTTTTCAGCACCGGGAACTCTTCCTCAATGCCATACTTGGCGCGGAATTTATCGCGCACGCTTTCGATAGTAGTGGTGGGAATTTCCGTATCGTTCAGGCGCGTGACGTTGCGAGTTTTCCAATAGGTCTTTTTTACTTTGCCATCACGCCCGATGACGGGGTTGAGGCTGAGGATATGGCCGGGCCAATCGGGGTCGGTCGCGTAAGACCCGAAAATAATGTAGGTGTCGCATTCTTTGGCCAGCTCGCTGATGCGTTTCACCTCGGGGCCATCCATGCGAATGGTGAATTTGATTTTTTCACTGCGCGGGCCAGATGAGTAGCCCGTCAGCGGAAACTCGTTGAACAAAATAAAGTCGGGCTTTTTGCCGGTGGTGCAGGCCTTCTTAATCCACCCAGCCATGCGCTCGACGTTGGTGGCCAAGCCCTCTTTGATGCTCGGCGCTTTTTGCAAATTCAGCGGCGCGTTTTGCACCACCTTCAGCACAATCACATCCTTTTCCAACTTTACTGTTGGATAGCTGCCATCGGCGCGCACCAGCTCGGGCACTTTTTGTTGAGCCCCGGCTTGTTGAGCCATCGCCGTAGTGCTCATCAGCCCGGCGATGAATACCGCCGTCAGCCCGTGTTTGAGTATTGTGAATGACGTTTTCATAGTGATCCTCCGGTGCTTTTTTCCATGGCTAAGATTGGCGTTAGGTTCGCCATCAATCAAGTGCCATTATGCGTTCGCGTGCGGTCAAGAGTATGAAGAGTGGGGGATGTTGTTTCACGTGAAACAATTGAACACGATGAGCGCTCTGTACCGCTCCGGTATATCCGACCGTAAATGAACATCGTGTGGCCTGTATAGCCTGTATTTTTGTATTAACAGGCCAGCATCGCTACTTCAGCAGCGTCATCAAGCTCGACGTGTCCCAGCGTCCATGGCCCTCGGCCTGCACTTGGGCATAGAACTGGTCGACCAACGCCGCCACGGGCACGCGCGCGCCCGAGCGCCGCGCCTCCTCCAAACAGATGCGCAGGTCCTTGCGCATCCAGTCAGCCGCAAAGCCAAAGTCGAACTTGCCTTCGCACATGGTGCGGCCTCGGTTTTCCATCTGCCAGCTTTGCGCCGCACCCTTCGAGATCACATCAATCACATCGGTCATGTTCAGGCCTGCGCGTTGACCGAAGTTCATGGCTTCGGCCAAGCCTTGCACCAAGCCTGCGATAGACAGTTGGTTGACCATTTTGGTCAGTTGGCCTGCGCCGCTAGAACCCATGAGTTTACAAATTTTTGCGTAGGCGGCGATGATAGGTTCGGCCTTCGCATAATCAGTGGGCTCGCCACCGCACATCACACTCAGTGCGCCGTTCTCGGCACCGGCTTGTCCGCCCGAGACCGGGGCGTCAATAAAGCCAACACCAAGGCCTGCACATTCTTTGGTCATGTCGCGCGCCAGTGTGGCCGATGTTGTGGTGTGATCGACAATCACCGCGCCTGCGCTCAAGCCCGCCAACATGCCGTCGGGGCCGCTTACCACCGCGCGCACGTCGGGGTCATCGCCGACGCAACACAAGGCCACAGTGGCGTTGCGGCAGGCCTCGCGCGGGGTTTTGGCGGCGTGGCCCCCATGGTTAGTAGCGTGTTTTGCGGCCCAGGCCTCGGCCTTGGCAGCGCTGCGGTTATAAACACTCACGGTATGGCCTTTGGCCGCTAAATGCCCGGCCATGGGAAAGCCCATAATGCCCAACCCGATGAAAGCGACCGTGGCCATTTTAGTGTCCTTTATGACGAATTCTGGTGGTTAATACTTGGCACAGACGCCAGGCCTGTGTCACGCTTCGTGCATCACGGGAGCAAGCATGAGTGGGTTGAGGAGATCGGTCTTCGCTACGTTCGTCCTTATGATGGGCTTCAGCAGCACTGCGTGGGCATTGGGGCGCACCGACTTCGATGCCGCCCAAGACCCGACCTCCGCCATCCACCGCGTGATTGAACGCCAACTCGATGCCATAAAGCGTGACGATGCCGAAGCGGCGTTTGCACTGGCTGCACCCAACATCCGCCGCGCATTCAAAGACCCCAGAACGTTCATGGCGCTAGTGGACAAAGACTACAAACCCATGCGCCGGTGGGAAGCCGCCTCGTTTTTAGACCTGCGCAAGTTTGACGATCACTGCTTGCAGCGCGTCCAGCTGATTGACGCCAAGGGAACAGTGACAGTGGCCAGCTACGCCATGGTGAAGGCCAACACCGGCGAGTGGTGGGTGGCGGGCGTGGCGATGGAAGACAAACCAAAGGACGCGCCGAAGAAATTCAGTAAGCCTTAAACGTCCAGATGACTTCTGATCTTGGCGTTGATGCGCGTCGGTGCTGCATCGAAAATCCCAAACCCATGGTCGGGCCAGCGCTCGAAGGTCCCGTTTTTAATCAGCGGCCCGGCGCGGGTTGAGATCTCCCACAAATCATCTTTCGGCCCGATGGCCATGATGGGCTGCGTCACCTTCGGCAGTTTCTCGGCGAACGGATAGCGCATCGCGGCCCGCGCTCCCCAAAAGGCTTTGTCGCCCGCTTTCAGTTTATCAACAAACCCGCGCGCGATGATGGGCAGTGTCGAGCCTGGCCCCGCCCATTGCACCGAGCGGTTCCACTCGCCGCGCACAAAGCTGTCGTCCATGGTCATGGGCACGGGCCAGGGTGTTTTAAAAAAGGCGTCGATCTCGGGCTGTTGCAAAACCGCCAGACCAATCAATACCATGCGACGAATTTGCGTAGGGCGCGCGAGGGCCAGTTCCGTCGCTGTCAATGCACCGGTGTGATAACCAAGGATGTCGAATTTTTGATGACCCAGATGATCCATCACCGCAATCATAGCGCGGGCATAGTCGGCGATATCGGGCGGCTCGGGCGGCAGATCAGACTCGCCAAACCCAGGCGTATCGGGCGCGTAGACACATCGGTCTGTGCCGAGGTCTTTCAGCACTTCGGTAAACACTTGGCTCGATTGCGGGCTTTGATGAAAGCACAACAAGGGTAAATGCGTGGGAGCGCCCACAGGTTTGGCGACGCGCACATGAACTTGACCGAAGGGGCCATCGAAATACGTGCGGCGGATGGTTGGGGGCATGGAGCACTCACCAAAGAAAAGAGCCCCAGTGTCTCCACTGGGGCTCTGTGATCAAGCGTAAAAGTTACTTCGCGGGTTTTTGGTAGAGGTGCGTGAAGCGGTCAGACTCACCAATGGCGGTGTACTTGGCTTTGTCGACATCTTTTTCGCGATAGTTCGGCGGCAAGGTCCAAACGCCCTTCTCATAGTCCTTGGTGTCCTTCTGGTTGGCATTTATTTCAGACTTGGAGACCAGCTTAAACCCGGCCTTCTCAGCCAGCGCTTGGGCATAGTCCTCGCGCACATAGCCGCTGACGGCTTTGGGGTCTTGCGGCTTGTCGGTGTTGGCGCGGTGTTCCTTCACGCCCAAATACCCACCGGGCTTCAGCGCGTCAAAGAAAGCCTTGAACATCACGTCTTCTTGGCCTTGTCCCATCCAGTTATGGATGTTGCGGAAGGTCACCACCATATCAATCGAGCCCGCAGGCACAGGCGTGAGTTGATTGGTCGCGGGGTACAACGTGACGATTTGGGGTTTACCGTAAATCGCTTCGTTCTTGACGAGGTCGGCTTTGAACGTCTCTACCATCTTCTTCACGTTTTCGCTACGCGCTGGGTCCCAATGGGCGGCGATGTAGTTGTTCTTCAGCGTTGGGGCCAAGATTTCAGTCCAGTAGCCGCCGCTGGGCCAAATTTCCATGACTTTCATGTCTTTGTTGAGCCCGAAGAATTTCAGCGTCTCAAGCGGATGGCGCGCGGGGTCGCGTAACTTGTTAGCTTCAGCGCGGTGGCTGCCAGTAAGGGCGGCCTTCATGGCGGCTTCGGTGGCGGCGTCGGTTTTGGCCGATACAGGTGTGGCAAACATCGCTGCGGCGACGAAGGCCCCGGTTAATGCGGAAATCAGTTTATGGCTCATATCAATCCTCCCAGGATGTCTCGCCGAAATGCGAGGCCGATTTAAGTGTGCTGTCAAAGCTAGCGCAACCAACCCCCCACCGACGAATGACGATGTTGTGAAGGTGGGCTTGTTTCGGCAAAGTCAAATGACTTTACCCGCACATATTTGTACAATAAAGGGCATATAGCATTTGTGCCCATTGTATAACCGATTGCGAGCATGGGCTTTTAGCAATCCAAAGCGCACCGGACCTCGTGCTAATTACACTAAATCAAGGGATTTTCGATGTTGCGGCTGTTCAAAACGCTAGTCAGTTCGGTCCTGTTGGCGGGGTGCTCGGTGGTGGGCGTTCGGGCGGTCACGGACGAACCCAAGTACGCGCTGGTGGGCAGGCTGGATGGCGGGGTTGAGGTGCGCACCTATGACTCGCGGACGGCGGCTGAAACCACGGTGGCGGCCCGCGGCGGCAGCAGCAACGAAGGCAGGGCCTTTAGCCTGCTCGCGGGCTACATTTTTGGCGGCAATAAGTCTAACGATAGCATCGCCATGACCACGCCGGTGGAAGCCGCGTCACGTTCAACCAAGATTGCCATGACCACCCCCGTTCAGGCTGCGTCTGCGACTGGCAGTTACCAAATGCGGTTTTTCCTCCCCCCAGGGTACGATGCCAAAAGTGCGCCCGTTCCCAACAATAGCAGCGTGCGGTTGGTCGATCTGCCGGAAGAAACCATGGCCACGCTGCGCTTTTCGGGGTCGCGCAACGATGACGCTGTCGACCTCTACAAAGCAAAACTTCTAGCGAACCTTGAACGCTCGGAATGGAAAGCTATCGCTGAACCTGTGGCGCTGTTTTATGACCCGCCGTGGACGTTGCCGCCCCTTCGGCGCAATGAAGTGGCTGTGCTCGTTGCGCGGCGGTAAGTCAAAGTCCTTATTTAGCTAGGTCCGGGCCAGCCTTTTCTTGGGTTTCTTGCCACTTTCGGCCTTGCAGATTTAAGCCACAATCATGCTAAGAATGGCGTCGAGATCGCCCTTCAAACGTCAGACATTTCCACCCCATGATGCGTTGGATCGCCATCGGTTTTTCGCTGTTGCTCCTGGGCGTCTTTGGCGCCGGGGCCGGGGCGGTCTACGTCTTTTACGAGTTTGGCCGGGGCTTGCCCGATCATACGCAGCTCGCCAAATACGAGCCAGCGGTGGCCACCCGCATTTATGCCGGTGATGGCCGCCTGGTGCAGGAATATGCGATTGAGAGCCGCATCTTCGTGCCGGTGGCAGAAATCCCCAAGCGCATCATCGATGCGTTCCTGTCAGCCGAGGACAAAACATTTTACGAACACAATGGCATCGATCTGATGGGCATCGTCAGCGCGGTGTTCACAAACGTGGGCCGCAAGATGGAAGGCCGGCGCATGGTTGGCGCCTCGACCATCACGCAACAGGTCGCCAAGAACTTCTTGCTCGGCGATGAGTATAGTTTTGATCGCAAATTCAAAGAAGCCATTTTGGCTGTGCGGTTGGAAAAAGCTTTCACCAAGAACCATATTCTCGAGTTGTACTTGAATGAGAATTATCTCGGCAGCAGTTACGGCGTTGCGGCAGGCGCGCGCAACTATTTCAACAAATCACTCGATGAACTGAGCATTGCCGAGGCTGCCTTTCTGGCCGCCTCAGCCAAAGCACCGGGGCGGTTTGCGCGTGATTTAGTGGTGGCCAAAGATCGCCGCGACTATGTGATCGAGCGGATGCGTGAAGATGGACGCATCACCGCTGCCGAGGCGCAAGCAGCCACGCAAGAGCCCGTCACCCTCAATCGCCCCGAAGAAACCAAAACAGTTTTTGGCGCTGAGTATTTCGCCGAAGAGATCCGCCGTGACCTAGCCGAGCGTTATGGCGGCGACGCTCTGTACAAGGGCGGGCTGGCTGTACGCACCTCGCTAGATCCCGAGTATCAGGCTTTGGCCCAACGCGTCTTACAGCAAGGTATTGTCAATTACGATATCCGTCATGGCTACCGGGGCCCGGTTGCACAACTTGGCGCCGTCGCATCACTGACAGACGGGTTACGTGCCGTGAAGACCACGGCAGCTCTGCCCGGCGAATGGGCTATGGCAGTGGTTGAAAAGGTGGAGCCTGAGCGAGCGCAACTCTTGTTCGCAGACATGACCAAGGGAGTGATTGCGCTGGCCGACATGGTTTGGGCGCGCGCACTCAAGGTCGACAAAGCCACGGGTGATCGCTCGTTGGGCGAGCGTATTCAGAAGGTGAGCCAAGTTCTGCAAGTGGGCGATGTGGTGCTCGTGGCGCCTGCGCCTGAAGCAGCGGCAGGCAACTATGTCTTGCGCCAAATCCCTGAAGCGGATGGCGCACTCGTGGCCATGGATCCGCACACGGGGCGCGTCTTGGCCATGAGCGGCGGCTTCTCGTTCGCGCGTTCGCAGTTCAATCGGGCCACGCAGGCACTACGGCAACCCGGCTCGGCCTATAAACCCTTCGTGTATCTCTCGGCCATGGAGCAGGGCTTTACGCCTGCGACGTTGGTTTTGGATGCGCCCTTCGTCATGGACCAAGGCCCGGGCCTGCCGAAGTGGAAGCCCAAAAACTACACAGGCGAATACATGGGCCTCACGACTCTTCGCAAGGGCATGGAGAAATCTCAAAACCTCATGACCGTGCGCTTGGCGCAAGCTGTGGGCATGGAGAAGGTTGCCGAAACATCCCAGCGCTTAGGCGTTTATGACCACCTGATCGATCCGTTCCTGGCCAATGCGTTGGGCTCGCAGGTCACAACGGTTCTCAGGATGACGGCGGGTTACGCCATGCTGGTGAACGGGGGTCGCAAAATTATGCCCACACTTGTTGATCGTATTCAGGATCGTCATGGCAAAACCATTGCGCGGCGCGACCAACGCCCGTGTATGGATTGTCGCGCGGGTGTTGCCCCCGTCTCAAGCGCATTGCCGGTGTTGATCGACGAGCGCGAACAAGTGGCCGACCCTGGCGCTGTTTATGAGGTCGTGCATTTGCTCGAAGGTGTGGTTGAACGTGGCACGGGGCGGACCGTCGCCGAAGTGGGCAAACCCTTGGCAGGCAAAACCGGCACCAGCAACGATAGCTTCGATACGTGGTTCGTGGGCTTCTCGCCCGATTTGGTCGTGGGTGTGTTTGTGGGCTTCGACGAGCCGCGTACGCTGGGCTCGAAAGAAACCGGGGGCTCGATTGCTGCGCCGGTCTTTCGTGAATTCATGAAAGTGGCCCTGAAAGATAAGGCCGCGACGCCCTTCCGCATTCCCCCTGGCATTAGCTTCGTACGGATTAATTACGAAACCGGCAAGCCTGCGGTGCCGGGTGATAAGAAAGTGATTCTGGAAGCCTTCAAGCAGGGCGCCTCGCCATTCAGCCAGGTGACAATTATTGGCGAGTCCGAAGACGACCCCGAAGCTGCTGCCGCCAATGCCAATCAACCGTCAGCAGGCAGTTTGTATTAAGCTTTGTCTGCACCGCTCTTGAGTAGGTAGGCCTTTTCACTTACAAAGCGCAAAATTTAATCCATCAATATAAGAGCTTCCCATGCGTCCTGACATTGAAACCAAAGCCACCGATATCCGTCGAGCAATCTCTATGCTCCGGAGGCATCTTTGACTGGGATCGCGCTGTTTACCGCCTCGATGAACTAAACGCCAAAGTCGAAGAGCCCGACTTTTGGACCAACGCGGCCAAAGCCCAAACGCTCATGAAAGAGCGCACGCACTTGGCCGGGGCCATTGGGGCAACGCGCAAGCTTGAAGGCGAGCTTGATGACGCCCTGACGCTGGTGGAATTGGCCGACGCAGAGGGCGATGCACCAACACTGGAGGAGGGTCGCACTCAGCTCAACAGATTACAGGCCCGCGCCAAACAGTTGGAGCTTGAAAGCCTGCTGTCGGGCGAAGCCGATGGTAACGATTGCTTCCTGGAAATTCACGCTGGAGCGGGCGGCACCGAGGCGCAAGATTGGGCCGAAATGCTAGCGCGCATGTACACCCGCTGGGCCGAGAG
>Ga0209553_1000692_pt1 | contig 17345 bp, 13 predicted proteins | sample LauGreFBDMM110DN_2_FD_188217 | JGI IMG/M metagenome (GOLD analysis project Ga0209553, IMG submission 188217) | Freshwater lake microbial communities from Lake Michigan, USA - Fa13.BD.MM110.DN (SPAdes) (version 2) | ecosystem: Environmental > Aquatic > Freshwater > Lake | place: Lake Michigan...
GTCCTGGCGCCCCGCGCGGCGTGGCGGCGGTGTGCCATCCGTTCCTCCCGCACACCCTTCGCACCCCGGCGGCTCGGCAGCATCCTCACGGGATGGCACGACGGCCCGCCGCCACGCCGCGCGGGGCGCCAGGACTCCGTGGTAGAGGATCAGGTTGATCCGCGGTCGCGGCGTCAGCGCCGCCAACCGCTCCAGCAGTTCCACCGGCTCGAACACGAGGTGCGTCGTCCCATCAGTCCAGCGCCGGCGCAACTCCAGCACGGCCGTGCCATCCGGCATTAATTGCAACCGGTCCTGCCCCACCGGCGGCCGCAGCGCGTAACGGCACAAACGTTCCAGTCGATCACGGCTGCCCGCGGGCACGACGATGCCAGCATGCAGATCAAAACCCTGCTGGCGCGCGTGCCACCGGCCAAGCGGTGGCGGGTCCGGCACGTCAATGGTGTCGCCCCAGCGACGCACCGGCACACCGGCGCGTGCACCGAGCGCGGCCACACCCCGAACAGACGCGGCCGCCAGACCGGCCAAGGTCGGCGCGTCCTCGGACCAGTGGTCCGGTGCCTCGAATCCCTCGCGGTCACCCAGCACACCGCGGCGACGCAGCAACGCTGCGATCCGGCGTTGAATGGTCGCCAACAGTGGGCCGACATCGTCATCGTGTCGCTCATGCGCATGGAACGACACGCCACCGCCTCCGTCGGGCGCAAACACCCCGTCCAGCACGAGCGCGTGAATGTGCACGTTCAGGTTCAACGCCGCGCCAAAGCGCTGCACAACCGCCACGGCGCCGCCGCGGCCATCCGCGATACCGCGACGCCTTGCCTGGTGACGCAGCCAGCCGAGCACGGCGCGCAGATAGACCGCCACCACGGCCCGGCAGAGCGTGTGGTCCCACGCCAGCAGGTAGCGAAGACGCGGCGGCAACGTTAGGACCCATTGCCGGATGGGTACCTCGGGAAACACGTGGTCGATCAGGTGCGCGGCCCGATCCGTCATGCGCCGACCGCCGCAGCTTGGACAGAATCCTCGCCCCTTGCAGGAGAACGGCACCAGTCGATCGAGCCGGCAATCCGAACACCGGAACCGCGCGAACCCGGCCGCCAGGCACCCGCACGTCAGGAAGTCGCGAAACTCTTGTTCAACGAAGCGCGGCAGTCCCTGGCCGTTGCGCACGTGCGCCGCCTGCGCGCGGAACGTCTCGAAGTGGTCGCGCACCAGTCGGTACAAGGCACCCTGCTCGGGCCGACGCGGTTGGTAGGTGGATAAAGCACTCGCCACGCCACACACAGGCGCAAGGCTCGTGCCCGACGACCGGACGCTGTCATGTCAACGAGTTGCGGGGAACTGGGATGTCAGCGATCGTAGAAACGGCAACAGTCCGCGCGCTCGCGCAGCGCAGAATCTTCCGGATTGCCCTGTCGGTCTCGCGCTTGAAGTGGGCAGGCAACCCCAGGAAGGGGTTGCCTCCACCGGAACTGCCGGTATTCAACAGGAGGATCGATCAGCGGCGCGCAGCCTTGGTGCTGCGACCGGACTGGTGCAGAACCACTGAGCTGCCGTCGACGGCGAACTCGAGCTGGGCATCGACCACCTTCAGGAAGAACAGCGTCTCGGATTGCGAGAAGATCGCGTTCTTGCCCTGGCCGGTGAGCTGCGCGCCGAGGTTGCCGCCGTCAAGCATGATGGTGATCGTGACCGTGGGTGCCAGCTCGTAGATGCCGACGTACTTCTCGAGCCTGGCGGCCGGCAGCGTGATCGCCTTGCGCTCTGACGTCAGCGTCACGCTGTCGCCGTGCATGAGCGCGCCCAGCTGGCCGGCCAGCACGTCCGGCACCGTGCCGTTCACGTTCGACAGCACGATCACCGTCGTCTTTGAATCCGGGTAGTACGCCAGCTGCGTGTTGAAGCCGTCGATACCGCCGCCGTGCGCGATCCGGCGCCGGCCGTTGACGAGGGTAGAGGTCAAGCCCATTGCGTAGTCGTTCTTGAACGGCGTGATCATGCGATCGAGCGACGCCTTCGACACGATCTTGCCCGCAAACAGCGCCTGCTCCCACTTCAACAGATCGCGCGTCGTCGAATACAGGGCGCCGGCGGCGTGCGGAATCGACATGTGCAGGTAGCCGGCATTGGCGTAGCCGCCCGGCGCCCTGACATAGCCGCTGGCGCGGCGCTTGATGATCGCCGTGTTCGAGTCGTAGCCTGAATCGCTCATTCCGGCCGGCGCAAACAGGTTCTCGGTGACGAACGTTTCGTAGCTCTGCCTGCTGAATTTCTCGATGATCGCGCCGAGCGCGAGGTAGCCGGAGTTGCTGTAACTCATCTGCTCGCCGGGGCCGAAGTCGAGCGGCCGATCGCGAAACGCCGTCACCGCCGCGTCGGCCGATCGCGCGCTCAGCTTGATGGTGGCGTAGTCGGGCGAGGCCGTGAAGTTCGGAATGCCGGCGGTATGCGTGAGCAGGTTGAAAACGGTGATGCGATCCCACGCCATGGGCGAGTCGGCAAGATGGGTCTTCACGCGATCATCGAGCTTCAGCTTGCCGCGCTCTTCGAGCAGCAGGATCGCCGCTGCCGTGAACTGCTTGGTGACCGACCCGAGACGAAACTTGGTCGCCGGTGTATTCGGGATGTCCCACTCGACATTCGCCATCCCATAGGCCTTGTCGAGAACGACGGCGCCGTCGCGCGCCACGAGTACGGTGCCCATGAACGTGCCGGCCGACACGTGGCTCTGGATCACCTGCTCCATCCGCGCCGTGTCTTGCGCGTAGGCCGCGGAGGTCAGAAGCAGGACGGCAAATGCGAAAGCTGTGATTCTCGTCACCATGCCGGGGAATATACCGGAGGTCAGGAGAATTGAAACAGGAGGGAAACAAGTTCCTCACCGCCAGGCGACCGTAGTGGTCTCCCGCGGTGACCTACACCAAGCTCGCCGCCCTCGCCCTTGCCGTGCTGCCGCTCGCCGCACACCTACGAACTTGGCACCATCGGCGGATTCAGCGAGCTCGTCAATTCCGGCAAGGCCCGCGAGGCCATCGCCCGGCGGTTTGGGCGCCTGCTGAGCTACCCGGCCTGGCGCATCAACGAGCTGCTGGCCCAGAACACGGCATTCCGCACCATGCGCAACTTCGGCGTGCGCGCCAGCAACCTCTTCCTCTACTATCGCGACCTCGATCGCGCGACCGCTTTCTATCGCGACACCCTGGGTCTCGAGCTGGTCGCCGACTACCAGATGGCCCGCATCTTTCGCGTGGCAGAAGAGTCGTATCTCATCCTCGTCGACGCCGCTAAGGGCATGCACACGGCCGACGAGCCGAAGTCGGTGGCGCTGGCGCTGCTGACCGATCAGCTGGAGCAGTGGCACGACTACCTGGCGACGAAAAGCCTTAAGCCGGGCCGGCCGTTCGCCGCGCGCCCCGGCAGTGCGCACGACGGCTTCGTCATCAAAGACCCAGAGGGCTATCTGCTCGAGTTCGAGCGCTTCAACCAGCATCCAGAGAACGAACGCTTCGTCCCCCTGCTCAAGGCCAATCGCACCGTGCGATCCCCGAAGAACGCACTGCCCGAAGGGCTGGGCTTCAAGGCGACGATCACCTGGCTGTACTACAAGGACCTGCCGCCGATGCAGACCTTCTACGAGGAAGTACTGGGGCTGCGTCAGGTGGTGGACCAGGGCTGGGCGAAGGTCTACGAAGGGTCGATGAACGGCGCGGCATGAACAAGTGGACCGAGAAGAAGGCCGTCAACGTCTCGTTCTTGATCGACGGCATCGACGGCTGGTTCGCCGCCGTGAAAGAGCGGGCGCTCTTCCCGCTGCGCGGCACGGCCGTGTCGGACGACGATGCCGGCCGCTATCGGGCGTTTGTCGGCTACGACCCCGAGGGCTACTACATGGAGTTCGACCTGTTCCGCGCCCACCCGGCGAACGCCACACTGATGCCCTATCTCGGGACCCCGGCCGCGAAGTAGGACGATAGACCGGGTTGGCGGCCGCCCCGTCCGGGTCGAGAGAATACAAACCGTGGTAGATTGGAAGCATGAAGACCACTGTTGATATTCCAGACGTGGAGCTCGAAGATGCCATGCGCTTCACGCGCGCGCGCACCAAGCGCGAGGCCATCGTAACGGCCATCACCGAATTCAACCATCGCCGCCGGATGGCAGAACTGACGAAACGGGCTGGTTCATGCCCCGATATGATGACGGCCGACGAGCTGCGGCAACTGCGGCGCCGGGGCTGACGATGGTGTTGGTCGACACCTCCGCCTGGATCCACTTCCTCCGGCCGGACGGTGATGCCGCAATTCGGGCGAGGGTCGCTGCGCTGCTCCAGACGGGCACCGCGCACTGGTGCCCACTCGTGCGGTTGGAACTCTGGAACGGCGCCGGGGGCGACCGCGAGAAGAAGGTGCTGCGTGAGTTCGAGCGGCTCGTTCCAGAGCTGGCCATCACCTCGGCCGTCTGGGACGACGCGCACGGCCTGGCCCGCCGCTGTCGTGCGGCCGGCGTGTCAGCGCCGGCGACGGACGTGCTCATCGCCGCCTGCGCCCACCACCACGGCGCGCGCCTCGAGCACGCCGACAGCGATTTCGATCGGATCGCAACGGTGGCGGATCACGAGACGTAGCGTTCTCGCCCTCGATGAACTGCATGACGATTTCGTAGGGACCAGACGCGTGCCGGGGGCCAAGCCAGTCATTTCAGATTACGAACCGGCTTGATGTCGGCCACGTAGATGCTGCGCCCGTGGGTGGCAATCACCAGCTCGCTCTCGCGAGGATGCACCACGAGGTCGTGCACCGGAATCGTCGGCAGGCTGGCGCCGATCGAGATCCACGTCCGGCCGTTGTTGATCGAGGCGTACACGCCGGAATCGGTGCCCAGGTACAGGATGCGCGCATCGGCGGGGTCCTCGCCGACGACGTTAATGGGCTCGGCTGGAAGATTACTGGCCAGCGGCGTCCAGGTCTGCCCGTAGTCGCGCGAGACGTACAAGTACGGAGTGAACTCGTTGAAACGATACCCGGTCATGGCGACAAACACGGTGGCCTCATTGTGGCGCGACGCCACCACGCGCGAGATCCAGCGTTCCGGCAACTGCTCGCCAATGCGCTTCCACGTGCGGCTGCCATCACGCGTCACATGCAGCCGGCCATCGTCAGCACCCGTGTAAATGAGATCGGCAGTGAATGGGGACTCGGAAATGCTGGTCAGCGTGCCCCAGGGGACATTGCCCTGTCGCGACGGCGCGCTCGTCAGGTCGGGACTGATCGCGGTCCACGAGGTGCCGCGATCCAGCGACTTGAACAGACGCTCGGCACCGTAGTACATCGTGCGAGGGTTGTGCGCCGAGAACAGGAACGGCGTCATCCAGTTCGTGCGATAGGCCGGCTGACCAGCCGGGGCCTTCGGCGCGATGGCTTCGGTCACGCCCGTCGACAGATGCTTGCGCCGCAGATCGCCGAATTGATGTTCGTAATAGAAGAGATCACGGTCGGACGGATCGCGATACGTAAAGTACGAGTCGCCGCCGCCCCACCGGTCGAGGTAGATCTGGGTCCACTGGTCACCGCGATCGTCGGCAATCGCCTGCGTCGAGACGCCGAAGAGCGCGGCGTTGTCCTGGGTGCCGCCATAGATGTTGTAGGGCGTGTCCAGGTCCACCGTCACGGCGTAGAATTCGCCAATCGGCAGGTTGTTCAAATGCAGCCACGACGCGCCCCGGTCGTAGCTGAGGTGCAGTCCGCCGTCATTGCCCAACAGCATGTGATCGCCGTCTTGGGGGTTGATCCACAGCTCGTGCTGGTCCAGGTGCAACACGGTCGAGCCGTGCGGCAGCAGATGGACCAGCGTCCCCTGAATCTGCCGGTAGGTGCGGCCGCCGTTCTCCGAGACCATGAAGCGCAGGTTTGGCAGGTAGACCACGTTTTCGTTATCAGGCGCCACCCGGATCAGACAGAAATCCCAGCCGGTCGCCACCGGCTCGGTGTTCACCTTGCGCCAACTGCTCCCGGCATCGTCGGATCGATACACCTCGCCTTCGATGCGCGTTGGCGCCGGCGCGCCGCCGCGGTCGCTGGCTCCGGGCGGAGGGGCCTGGGGAGGCGCGTAGTTGTCGACCAGCGCGTAGACCACGCGGGGATTGGAGCGGGCAATGGCCAGTCCGATGCGGCCCACGTGATCGCCTGAAGGAAGGCCGCCGCCAAGCAGCGTCCACGTGGCGCCGCCGTCGGTGCTCTTGTAGGCTCCGCTGCCAGGCCCGTTCGGCGAGTGGCCCCAGGCTTTGCGCGAGCGATCCCACATCGACGCATACAGCACGTCGGGATTGGAGGGATCGAGCGTGAGATCAATGGCCCCCGTGCGCTCGTTCACAAACAGCGTGCGCTGCCAGGTCCGGCCGCCATCGCTGGTGCGAAACACCCCTCGTTCCTCGTTGTCGGAGTACAACCGCCCGATGGCGGCGACCCAGACACGATTGGGATCCTGCGGGTGAATCAGTACCTGGGCGATGTGATGGGTATCGGTCAGGCCCATGTTCGTCCACGTCGCGCCGCCGTCGGTCGACTTGTACACGCCGAAGCCGGCGTACGAACTGCGCGCCATCAACACTTCGCCGGTGCCCACCCACACGACGTTCGGATCGGACGGCGCGACGGCGATCGAGCCGATCGAAGTGGTGGCTTCCCGGTCGAAGATCGGCGTCCAGGTGGTGCCGTTGTTGATCGATTTCCAGACGCCGCCGATGCCGGCGCCGGCGTAGATGGTCGAGGGCCGTCCCGGAGCGACCGCCACGGTCTCGATGCGCCCCCCTTGCAGCCGCGGCCCCACCGCGCGCCACGGCAGTGCCGCGACGGGAGACTCACGTTTCAGCTGCTGGTGCTGCGCCCAAGCCTCGCGTCGCGCCTCGGCGCTGGTCGCCTGGACCGAGAGACCGGGCCCGGTGCCGGGCGCCTGACCCGCGGCGCCGAGGACCCAGACGCCGAGCGCACCACACACCATCAGCCCACGGAGACCGCTCGCCTGCATGGCCAGAGATTACCGCATGCGCCCGCGCGGCTCGCTATCTCGCCACCAACGTCATTGCGGCGTCTGACTACTGCCCCTTGTGACTGGCGACTTGAGCCCGGATTTGGGCCACGGCAACCTTGACCTTCAGATCCTGCTGCACCTTGCCCAGCTCCGCCCTGCCGTTTCGCGGGTCGCCCTCGACGCCCTTCGCGGGGTCCTTCCCGGCAATCTTGTCCTTGCGGACCCATTCGGGCTTCACATACAGGATCGCCGAGGTATCCTCCACGCCCGCATGGCCTTCCCCGGTCACCTTGTGGTCCTTCAGGTACTGGGAAAATTCGTCACGCGACTTGAAGTACAGATCGTCGCAGTAGAACACCCGCGCGCCGGAGGGTTTTAACCTCGCATCGAGCGTGGCGGCGGTCTGCTTCAGCACATCCTGTCCGCCGCCATGGTCACCAATCAGGATGATGTCCCGGAAGCCGGCAGTCGCGGCGCCCAGCACGAGGTCCCGCAAGACCATGCCGTAGGTTTCGCTGGTGATTCCGCTGGTTCCGGAGAACGCAAACTGGCCTTCTTTTTTCGACGGGTCGCCCGCGGGTGAATACGGCAGCACCGGATAGACGAGCGCATTGCCGAGTTCCTTCGCAATGCGCTCCGAGACCTGGCGCGCCACGGCGTTGTGTTTGCCAAACGCCAGATGAGGGCCGTTCTGTTCCGCGCCACCGGTGTAGATGAGCGCGGTGGTCTTGCCGGCCTTCAACGCCGCGGCCACTTCTTCCCAGGTCAGATCCTCGATAAACAGCGAATTGGCTTGGGCCTGGGCGACGTGCGGAACAGCCAAGAGGACCAGCAACGCAGCAAGCGACACGTGTTTGACCATAGTACGGGGCAGTATAGCAGCGGCCGGGAGACGGTCAATAGCGTGAGCAGCACCTACAAGTACTACGTCGACGACAAGCTGATTAGCGAAGAGCGCGGGCGGTGCTGACGGTTGGATATGATGACCGGCATGACACTACCGGCCACGCTCACCTCGTCGCGCCGTCTCCGGGCCACGCTCGCAGCCGCCGCACTGGTCGCCGGCGTCGCGGCCACGGTGGGCCAGGCGTCACAGCCGTCGACACCTTTCGACCTGGTGCTCTCCGGCGGGCGAGTCATGGATCCCGCGTCCGGGCTGAACGCCGTGCGGCACGTCGGCATTCGCGGTGCCCGGATCGCCGCCATCAGTACCACGCCGCTGCCGGGTGCGACCACGGTTGATGTGTCGGGGCTGGTGGTCGCGCCGGGCTTCATCGACCCGCACGCCCATGCGCAGACGCTTGAAGGCAATCAGTTCCAGGCGCGCGACGGGGTGACCACGGCGCTCGAGCTCGAGAGCGGCGCCATGCCCATGAACGACTGGTACCGCTCGCGCGAGGGCCAGGCGCTACTCAATTACGGCGCCACGGTCGGGCACATCTATTCACGAATTGCGATCATGCACGAGAAGCGGACATGGGACGAGATTCGGGCCACGCGGCAATCGACGGCGGATCCCGCGCCAGACTGGGCATACCGGCCGGCCGAATCGTCCGAAGTCGACGGCATGATCGCGCGGCTCGATCGCGGCCTCGCCGACGGCGCGTTGGGAATCGGCATGGGGCCGGCCTACACTCCGGCGGCCGGGCGCGACGAGCTGCTCCGGGTCTTCGAGCTCGCGGCGAGCCGCAAGGCGCTGGCGTTCATCCACATGCGATCGGCCGGAGAGGTGGAACCGGGGGGCAGCATCGATGCCCTCCAGGAGGTGCTGGCCAACGTGGCCGCCACCGGCGCGTCGGTCCATATCGTGCACATCGGGAGCAACGGACTACGGCAGACGCCGCGGCTGCTGTCGATGATCGACGGAGCCCGCGCTCGGGGCCTCGACGTGACGACGGAGGTGTATCCATATACGGCCGCGTCCACGTATCTGCAATCGGCGCTCTTCGAGCCCGGCTGGCAGCAGCGTTTCGCCATCGGTTTCAACGACGTGCAATGGGCTGCGACCGGCGAACGCCTCACCGAAGGCAGTTTTTCCCGCTATCGCAAGCAGGGCGGGCTCGTGGTGATCCACATGATTCCCGAAGCGTCGGTGCGCGCGGCGCTGTCGCATCCCGGCGTGATGGTAGGCAGCGACGGTGTGCCCCTCACCAACGACGGCGGCCATCCGCGCGGGGTGGGCACCTATGCGCGCGTGCTCGGCCGCTACGTTCGAGAAGAGAAAGTGCTCGACCTGATGACCGCGCTCCGCAAGATCAGCCTCATGGTGGCTGAGCGTCTGGAGCCGTTCGTCCCGGCGATGCGCTCGAAGGGACGGATCGCCGTGGGCGCCGACGCCGACGTGACCGTCTTCGACGCCGCCACCGTGATCGATCGTGCCACCTACGAAAAGCCCGCGCAGTTCTCCGAGGGTATTCGCCACGTCATCGTCGGCGGCACGTTCGTGGTCCGCGACGAGCAGCTCGTTCCGGGCGTGACACCCGGCCGCGCGGTCCGCGTGGCCCGTTAGTGCCGAACGATCGGTCAAGATGTCCTTCTGGATCACGGCCAAGTAAGGCCGCCCCGAGTGGCGACGGCTCGGCTGCCGCGCGGCAACCTGGCCGGCTTGCCGTTCCCTGACGCCGATCGCGCGCTCATCGCCCTCTTATGCAGGGTCCGGATTTAGCCGGGCGGTATTCTACAACGAGGTCCGGCTGGCACTCCCGCCTACACTCCACAGCCCGTGTCCCTCACTTAATTCCAAGCGGTCGCAGTTGCTTCCAGCGCTCGATGAACGCGACGGCGGCGTTGACTGACGCCTCGGTCTCGTCGCGTCCGCGCTCAGCGGTCGCGGCCTTCACGTCGAGTGCGCTCCACACGCCGGTCGCGGTCATGTCCTTGGTCGAGGTGCCCTTCCCCGTCGCCGCGGCCTTGAGCGCCTCGGCGAGGAACACGCGCGTCGCGGTGGGGTCGCCAGCCACGACCTCCGGCAGCATCTTCTGCAGATGCGGGAGCAGCGTCAGCGGCGCGGTGCGGGCCACGCTCATGTTCACCAGGTTCGGCGTCAGGTAGAGCGACCGCGAGGTCTCGCTCACACCGCCGTGCCGGTCGAACCCCGGCGCCCCCTGCCGGGTCGCGCGCATCCGGAACGGCTGGGCGGCGTCGTCCAGTTCCACGGCAATACCGCCCGTCTCCTGGTTGATGCGATCGACGACATACTGCGAGATGCTGGCATTGCCGCCGTGGCTGTTCAGAATCAGGAACCGCTTGAAGCCGTGCGCCAGCAGGCTTTGCGCCGCCTGGAAGAAGACCAGCTGGATGGTCTCGGCCGGCAGCGTGATCGTGCCGGGAAACGCCATGTGATACGGCGAGTTGCCGGGAAACAGAATCGGCGCCACCAGCACATCGGTCTTCTGCGCAATCAGCTTGGCGCGTTCGAGGCCGCTCAGAAAGTCGGTGCCGATCGGGCCGTGCAGGCCGTGCTGCTCGAGCGACGCCACCGGCAGAATCACCATGTCGGTGCGCGTCAACAGGTCGGCGACTTCGGGTGAGGTCATGTGCGGCAGGTAGTTCTTGACCTTCTGCTCGTGCCACAGCGGATTCGCGGGTGCGGCTGCGGGCGCCTGCGCCTGCGCCAACAACGTCGAGGCTGACAAGACGCACACCATCACAACCGCCGCATTGACTCGCTTCATGAAGAACTCCTGTCTCTCGAGTGGGTGAGCCGACGCCTACTTGCTGCGTACGGCGGTCATCGTAATCTCAAGCCGCGCGCCGCGCGCCAGCTGTGTCACGGCCACGGTTGAACGCGTGGGATAGGCGCCGTTCGGAAAGTACGAGGTATAGATCGCGTTGAACCTCGCGAAGTCGGCCATGTCGGCCAGGTAGATTGTGACGGCGACGACGTCGGCGAGCGACATATCAGCGGCGGCCAGCACGGTCTGGACGTTGGTCATGATCTGCTTCATCTCGGGCTCAAGGCCGCCGGGCACCAACTGTCCCGAGACCGGGTCACCGCCCGTGCTGCCCGACAAGTACAGCGTGTCGCCCACCAGAATGCCCGGCACAAGCGGCGACGGTGTGGGCTTGTAGCCGGCGGGCTGAATCACGCGTCGAACCGGCGCTGGACCACGCGCCGGCTGGCCCGCGGCGCCGCCGAAGTAGAGGACGTTGGGCGCTTCAGATCGCGCCACCGCGATATCGAGCCGGCCGTCCTTGTCGAGGTCGCCAATCGCCAGGCCGTAGGCGGTGCCTGCAGCATCGCCAAACAGCACCGGCGTGAATCGGCGGCCCGATCCGTGATTGAAGAACACGGCCGGCCGCGCTTCGATGTAGCCGACGACGATGTCGGTCTTGTTGTCGCCATCGAGGTCGCCAAGCGCGAGCGCATACGGCGCCTTGTCGCCCAAACCAATCGGCACGGCCGCCGACAGCCGATTGCCGGTCTCGCCGAAGTAGACCGCCACACCGGTCTTCTCGTCGATGGTGACCAGGTCCTGCCGGCCATCGCCGTTCAGATCGGCTGCGGCCGACATGCGGATGTTCGCATCCACAGGGCCGAACGGCACGCGAGCCGCGCCCGCGAACGTGCCCTTGCCACCGTTGACGTAGACATGACTCTGCCCACCGTCGCGGTGCGGCACGATCAGGTCCACCCGGCCATCACCGGTAACATCGGCGGCCGTGATCGTGGTGGCCGACTCGGTGGCGAACTTCTCGCACGCCGCCTCGAACTGGCCGCGGCCCTTGCCGAAGCAGATGTAGCTGGCGCCCGGCCGCTCGCCGGTGCGATTGGCAACCACGATGTCGGCGAGACCATCGGCATTGAGATCCACCACGGTGGCGTTGCGCGTCGGCCACTCGGCCGAGCCATACGTGGACCCGGTACGGAAGTGGCCGGTGCCGTCGTTCAGGTAGACGAGCTTGGGATCGGGCCGGTCGTTGCTGATCACGACATCCAGGTCGCCATCGGCGTCGAGATCGACGAGGTGGCCGGAATACGACCGGTCGGATGCGGTCCCCAAATCGTGAGCCGTCGGAAATCCGCCGCGGCCGTCGCCGAGCAACACGCGGTCGACCAGCGGCCAGTGGCGGCCCTTGGCAAGCACGAGGTCGGGGTTGCCGTCGCCGTTGACGTCGCCAATGCTGACGTTGGCCGAGGTCTCGGAGGTCGACTCGAGCAGCACCGTCCGCTCGTACTGCGGCAGCGCCGCCGCCGGCGTCGGCGGTTGCGGCGTGCCGCCATCGAAGTAATCGACAATCTCGCGCGCCGCGCGGCCCATGCGGTCCTCGGCCTCGCCGTACGACCCGGTAATGCCGTTGACGAAGAACGAGATGATCACCGTGCCAGAGCGCGCCGACACCAGGCCGACATCGTTGGCGATCACGCCGCTGTCGCCGGTCTTGTGCGCCACCGATACGTCGAGGAAGTGTGGCAGGCGGCGGCTGCCGGCCTGCTGCCGGCTCATGATCGTCTTCATGGCGGTGGCGCTCGCCTTCGACGTCAGCGTGCCGCGTTCAACGGCCTCGAGCAACCGGCCGGTCTCGCGCGGCGTCATATCACCCAGCCAGTAGGCGCGGTCTTGCACCGTCAGACGGTTGCGATGCCCAGCTAATGTGCGGCGATTCACTGGATCTCGGACCAGCTCGACCCACTTCGCTCGCGGTCCCGTAAAGAAGTCCGCATAGAGAGCAAACAGCGCGCTGTCCTGCGACGCATATTGCAGCCCCGTCGTTTCTTCGGGCGTCAGGTTCGCGAACTCGGGATTGATGAGCGTCAGCAGCTTCTTGCGGTACTCGTGGCCGCGGCCCACCATCTGCGTGTGCGTGAACCCCGAGGCCGTGAGCCATTTGTTCAACGCCTCGACGCCGCCAATTTTCTGCACCATCAGGTCGGTGGCGGTGTTGTCGCTGGTGATCACCATCTCGGTGATCAGGTCGCGGTAGGTCGGCGTCAGGCCGAGGTCGTGATACTGCAGCACGCCGCTGCCGTCACGCAGGTCGGCGCGGCCGATGGTCACGCGCGCGTTCAGGTCGAGCGTCTTCGCATCGACCAACTGGAACGCGCGGATCATGATCGCCAGCTTGATGACGCTGGCGCTGCTGAACGACTCGTCGCCGCGCACGGCGGCTTCCTCGCCGGTGCCCAAGTGCTTGACGTAGAGGCCGGTGCGGGCCGGGAAACCCGCCAGGTGCGACTCGAGCAGCTGCGTGAGGTTGCTGACTTTAGGTGGCGTCTGCGCGGACAGGGCGGCGGCCAACGGCAGCAGCAGAATCAGGGCGATCGTTCGTGGATGCATGATGTTTACCGCAAGGGGTTGAGGCGATATGGTAGCGCCGGAGATTCACAGCCGCAGATGTTACGCCGATTCTCACCGGTCCTGCCACTACGGGCGGTGCGGACACGGCCGCCACTCGCCGTCGGCGCCGCGCGTCAGGTCCTTGCCACACTCCGGGCACTGCGCGATGCGGCCAACGGCCGGGCCGGCTCGCTCCTTCGGCCGGCTGGCCGCCAGCTCCTCGGCCGTCACCGCTTCCAGGAACTGTTCCGCGAACGAGATCTTGATGGTCTTGAGCTGGTCGCCGAAGCGGACAAACACGCTCTCGCCGTTACTGCCCTCGACCTTGCCAATACCCCAGTCAAGCCGCGACCGATGCCGTACGTGCTGCCCTGCGTCAATCGCCATGCTGATTCCAGCATAGCGCCTCGCAACGTGGTGGCCGTGATCGGGCATCGCCCTATCTGGGCCGCCGATCGGGTCATGCTCGGCGACGAGCCCGCGGGCCACCTCGCGAACGAGCGTGCCGCTCGGGACCGCCGCCCTCGACGTTACTGCGGCGCGAACGCCAGCAGCACGTTGCCGCCGGTCCCGAACCCCAGGTAGTTGTAGCCCGAGTTCATGAACACCATGCCGCCGACGATCACCGGGCCGGGGCCGTTGAACGAACCACCTTTTGCGGTCACGCTGTTCACGGTGGTGTAGGGCTGCGACGCGTCGTAGGTCCAGATGACCTTGCCGTCCTTGGTGTCGTAGGCGCGCATGATGCCGGTGGTCGTACCCGAGAAGACCGCACCGGAAATCAGCGAAATCGCCGCCGACTGCGCCTGGACGCAGTTGCGTGGATCCTTGCAATCGGCACGAGGCGGACGGGCTTCCCACACCGGCGCGCCGGTATCGAGACGCAAGGCATGGAGACCACCCGCCAATTCCTGGCCGAGCATCATGTCCGAGACCGGAAAGTAACCAGTCGAGCTGTCGGCCGCCGAGCCCCACTCGAGACCGCCGAGCGCGCTGCCCTTGCCGACGCGCTGCTGCCACACGATGGTGCCCTTCTGATCCGGATCGAGCGCCCACACCACGCCGGACTTCTGTCCGATCACGATGATGCTCTTGCCGCCCGGCAGGTCGCGGAGGATGGCCGAGTTGCCGAAATCAAAATCCGGACCTTCATCGTCCGGGCAGTTCTCGCGTTGCGCGTTGCAGCCGACGACGTAGACGTCCTTCGGCGTGACCTGACGGGTCCAGGCGATCTTGCCGCTGTCGAGATCGAGCGCGATCACCGCGTCGCTGGTCGGGCCGCCGGGCCCGGAGTACTCGTTGCCGGTGGCGACATACAGGACTTTGCGTTTCAGATCGATCGTCGGCGCTGACCAGATGGCGACGCCGGAGGGTTCGTAGAGCTGCGTGCCGAGCTTGTTCTTCTTCGACGGCTTTGGCGGATCGACCGTGAAGGTCTGCCAGACTTGCTTGCCGGTGGTGGCATCGTAGGCCGCGACGCTGCCTCTGAAGGTGCAGCACTCGTAGTTGTCGTTGGCTCCAGAGCCTTCCTCGAGCGACGAGACCGGCACATACAAGCGGCCGTTGGCCAGCGTCGGCGCACCCGTGATGCGCGCGAACGGATGCCGGTCCGCTCGCGCGGTCCAGATCTGCGCCCCGGTTTCCGCATCGATCGCAAACACGTTGGCTTTCAGGTCGCCGAAGTACAGGGCAAAGCGATTACCGGAAGCGGTCTTGATCGCCCCGACCGTAATCGCCGTGCGCACGCCTGCCGTTGCCTCGAACGACCAGTAGACGCAACCGGAGGCGGCGTCGAGCGAATACAAAAAACCGTTGTCCGAGCCGATGAACACGCGGCCACCGGCGACGGCGGGCTGTCCGTAGGCAGACGTGCCGTTTGGAAAGCCGAACGCCCACTTCAGCGCCAGCTTGGGAACCTGGTCGGCGCGAAGCCCGGCGTTCTCGACGCTTTGCATTCGCGTGTTCATGACGTCCGCGCCCCATCCCGACCAGCGCGGACCGGTGGCCGGATTGAACGCCGGCTTAGCTTCGCAGCGGCCTTTCATGGCCGCCGCCTGGCCAGATGCCGAGCTGCCAATCGGGCGGCCGGAGATTAGTTCGGCGAGGCTCCGTTTCTGTCCGTCGGAAATGCCCTTCGCGTTGGCGACCATCGAGCCGGTGGTCAGCGCTTCGAGGATGTGCTCGGGCGTCATTTGCGCGAGCATGGTGCGATCGGGCGCTCGCAGCGCGGCGGCATTGCCGCCGTGGCACTGCGCGCACCGCGCCTCGAACACCGGCATCACCTGCAGGACCTGGGCGGCGGCCATCACCGGGACGACCAACAGGCCAGCGACGAGAACGGGGACGATCGCGCGAAGGTTCATGCGTGTTTCACCTGAATGATGTGGCCGTGGACGTCCACGACCACGCGGTCACCGTCTTTGACGTTGCTGAAGAGTAGCAAATCCGGGGCCGGTCAGCACGCTGCGAAGGAACTGGGACTGCCGGTGACGCCGCTGTAAAGTATCGGGCGTGACACAACTGCCGGACGTTGCGCGGGCCGAGTTGGCGCCCAACGGCCGCCTGCGCGCCGCGCTGAACTTCAGCAACACGCTGCTGATTTCGACCCGCGGCCCGGAACCGACGGGCGTGGCCCCCGACCTGGCACGCGAGCTCGCCAGGCGGGCCGGGGCATCGGTCGAGTTCGTCGGCTACGCCAACGCCGGCCTTGCCGCCGATGCCGCCGCCACCGGGGCCTGGGATGTCGCGTTCATCGGCGCCGAACCCCAACGCGCCGGCGAGATTACTTTCTCGCCGGCCTACGTCGAGATCGAGGCCTCCTATCTGGTGCCCGCCGGGTCGCCATTGCTGCGGATCGATGACGTCGATCGCGACGGCGTTCACATTGCGACCGCCGCACGTGCCGCCTACACGTTGTTCCTGCAGCGATCGCTTCGGCACGCGGCCCTGGTCGAAGCCGAGGGCCTGCCTGGCGCGTTCGATCGGTTCGTCGCGATGAAACTGGACGCGCTGGCCGGGCTGACGCCGAACCTGATCGCCGACGCGCGGAAGGTGCCGGGCGCCCGCGTGCTCGAGGGGCGCTTTACTGCGGTGCAACAATCGATGGGCGTGCCGAAGCCGAGGACGGCGGCGGCCGCATACCTGGCGGGGTTCGTGAAGGAGATCGCGGCGTCCGGCCTGCTGCGTGACCTGATCGCGCGGCACCGCGTCGACGGCCTTGTAGAGGTGAGAAGTTGGAAGTGAGAAGTCAGAAGGCGATTCTTCTCACTCCTTACTTCTGACTTCTCACTTCATTACTGCCTGTAGGGTGGCCGCGCCAGCCACTCGAGCGGCGCATCGCCAATCGGCGCGCCCGGAGGGGCGGCCGCGGCGGGAATCACCTTCTGCAGGTCGGCGGTTGGCCGTTCGATGAAGCGTTTGATGTCTGCCGCCAGCAGCGTGTGCGCGGCAACGTCGGAGTCGGTGCGACCCACCTCGGCGCGCAGCCGCGTAGCCAGGCGCTGCAGCCTGTAGGACGCAATTGCGCGGACCTGCGCGTTCTGCGCCCCGCTCGCCAGCCACATCACGCGATCGACCAGCACGCGCTCGGTGGCGCGACGGACTTCAGCTTCATAGGTGCCCGCCGTCGTCGCATCGAAGGTCGCCTTGACCAGCTTGTCGATTACCTCGCCCAGACCCGGAAGCGCCTGGTCCACCGCGTACTGCGCCACCATGCGAGCCGCGCGATCGGGCTGCAACATGAAGCCGATGGTGACATCGGCGGCAATCGCGGCCGGGTTGACCGGATCGAAGCCCTCGCCAGTGGTGCGCGGGAACAGCTCGCGGTGCAGGCCGAAGCCTGGCGGACGCGGCGGAATCAGATCCAGGATCTTCTTCGGGATAGTGAGCTCCGACGGCTTCAGCGTCGCCGACAGCACATCGATGGTCTTGCGCTGAGATTCGCCTGATACCCAGGACGTGGGCGTGCGGCCGTCGCCGCGCATGGCATAGACGAATTCCTGCCCGGCGATCATCGAGGCGGCGCCCTCGACGGCATAG